>Ga0302288_1000262_pt1 | contig 46211 bp, 61 predicted proteins | sample III_Fen_N1_1_FD_194549 | JGI IMG/M metagenome (GOLD analysis project Ga0302288, IMG submission 194549) | Peat permafrost microbial communities from Stordalen Mire near Abisko, Sweden - III_Fen_N1_1 | ecosystem: Environmental > Terrestrial > Soil > Wetlands > Permafrost | place: Sweden: Abisko...
TTTTCCATACTGAATTTTTCTTTTCGGCGCCATACTGAGGCCGCGATCCCAAATATCAAATCGGCTGCAATAATTGCAAGCATGATGTTGATAGCTCCTTTAATCTCAAAGAAATAGCATAATGCAGCTGTTACCCAGCTGCAGATAATATCTTCGATGTGATTATAGAGCCAGACAATGATATTCCATATTTTTTCACTCATAGCGTTTTTATTTCAAACATACCCACGAGCTCGGGCGGGTGAAAGGACAGAAATTAATCGATTTTCGGGTATAGAGCCGGGGGCTTTTCAACTACCCCCGGATTTATCTTCTCCTATGTCTGTTACTGAATTTGTCCAAGTCCCGACAATTGATCCATTATTTTTGTTTAAAAAAATATTACATTCGGCTTCTCCCGATGAATTATATTCAATTCTTCCTGCATTTGAATTTGAATAGATACTACCTATATTTGAATTATTGCTTATAACACCCGCGTTTGAATTATATGTAATATTGGAAGTATTTGAGTTGCTAATTATCTCACCTTTATTTGAATTATAACCAATTTCACGAACAACACTAGAATTTGCGCTTATATCACCAATGTTTGAGTTGAAATAAATGTCACCTAAATTCAAATTGAACGAAATTGTTCCTGTATTGAAATTGCAATAAATACCCCCCTTATTTGAGTTATTAATAATATCCCCCTTATTTGAATTATCAGAAATGTTTCCTGTATTTGAATTATCAAAAATGTTTCCTGTATTGAAATTATCAGAAATGTTTCCTATATTAGAATTACTTGAAATCTGACCTGTATTAAAATTATGAACGATATCGCCTATATTAGAATTACTTGAAATTTGGTCTGTGTTTAAGTTGAATAAAATTGATCCTTCATTTGAATTTGAGACAATCACACCTTTATTATAATTATTAGCAATTTCACCCAGTACTGAATTGTTTGAAATATACCCATTGTTTGAATTGCCATTTATACTGCCACCTCTATTATTATCAATAGTCCCAATATTTCGATTGTCCCTAATCTCACCAGATATTGAATTGTTAAAGATTCCAAAACATTGATTGTCTATTATTGATATGTCATTCCAATCAGATAGGTCACAATAATTGATTCCATCGTTATTTTGTCCTGTATTGTAATCACATCCAAATACATTGCCTCTATTATCCCACTGTTTGCAAATCCAATCATTTGCCACATCGTAACTGCAACCAAATATCATTTCAAGATATTCATGATTTGCAAAAGCAGATTTAGATATAAGTTCCCAATTTACCACGTTTTGATCCGGAGAATCAAGCGGCTCTGTTACTTCAACAATACATTTCCATACTATGCCATTCCAGATTGTCAGATCATTAAGGGTAGCGGTCTTGGTCAAATTCCAAACACCTATCCAATTGTTCCCATAAGCATCGGCGCCTATTGTATAATAGGCTGGGCAAAGCATGAAACGAACCCCATCAATTGCAAGTTTATTTACGTCTATTGCCTGAAACAATAAACCCAAGTTACCACGATCTATGATCTTATAAAATTTTCCGGTGACCAGCGTTGAATTTTCAATTTCAACCACCAAATCAGCGTAAAGAATATTAATAATTCCGCCACCTGAACCGCCTCCGACCATCGAAGTAGCCTCTCCCCAGCTCCCCGCCATTTTAGGCCCATATATTTCAAGTGTGTCAGTTCTGATGTAAAAGTCTCCGTCTAATCCAAACCCGGCTGTCGGCGCAACGGTTCCGTGAAGGATTGTATTTATTTGATCTGTTGTAGCACGGTAGTTGATAATGTGATATTTCTTTTCCGTGTCGACGGAATCGACTATCGCATTGCCTTCTTCGTCGTAACTAATATCTACCGAAATTGGATAATCTGATTTCGTCAGATTAGGTAAATTGAAGGTTGTTGCCCCGTCGCCTTCGCCCCAGTTCGTGCCAATCGTGGCAAATAAATCGGCGTACAATGCCCGTGAAACGGCTGAACCGTCGCACAGCAACCAACCGCCAGGTACTGCGGTGGATGGCCAGCTAACGATACCGCCACAGGGAATACCTTTGCCTCCGGCTGTGATTTCGCTCCAGTCCCCGTTTTTGCGCCCGTAGGTTTTATCATCGACTGGGGCTTCCGGAAATTTCTCGCGCCAAAGGGAACGGATGATTTCCTTTTCGTTTTCTGTTTTTGCAAGTGCAATGGTATTTAAGAATCCGCGCTTCATGTTAGTCAACTTTAAATCCTTTAATTGTTACTTCGCTAATTCGATCGATGTATATGGTACAACTAATTTCGTCGATCAGGAATTCACCTTCGCGGGTACGGTATTTTTTGCAGATGTTGTAAATCAAGTGGCGAAGTACATTCACCGGCAAATCGAAAGTTCCGGTAACTGGCAAGCGGTTTGCCCAAAACGGCAAAGTTTGCGACCACAATTTTGAAAAAAGGCCGATGCTTGGCTTTTCATATTCGAGATATAGTTTATCGCTGTCGGCTACCGCACTGCTATCGTAAGCATTATCGCCCAAAAGAGTGTAATCCGGAACCCGGAACATCAGGCGCGGACCGAAGGCCTGCGATTTTGAAGGCCATGCGGCGGTATTTCCCGACTGTTGAACGGTTAACATGCCGAAGTTGGAATATGGAGCGCTCCATCCCGATTTGATTTCTTCCACGTCGTCGCGACCGAATTCGTACCAGCCGTTTTGCAGGCCGATGCTGGCTTCTTCCCAGCCAAGTATTTCTTTCGATTGCGATTTCTGTGTCACCGGATCGTCGTACGAAGTGCTGATCCATTTGTATTCGGCCCAAACACCTGCCGATGCGATGAACCGAATGTCGCCTTCGGTTGCAGATACATATTTCAACGCGTCCCAATCCCAAACAATGCCTTTAATGTCGTTTCGGCGGTCGCTCAAATCGGTGTACCGTTCAGAAAACACCAGGTCTTTATCGTCATGTTCGCGGGTGAATTTCAATGCCACATTTTTCTTTTCGCCGATGTCCCAGGTACCTAGAAAATACTTGTCTAAATCAGTCGATTCGCCCGATAACAAAGCATCGCGCCAATAAACATTTACGGTTGAATTAGGTAAAATATGAAAGCAAACATTAAACAGGTTTTGAGTTGAAAGCAATAATTCGCCCACTTTCATCTTCGGAAGGTGGTTTTTCGGAATGATCTTATTGTTGTTTCCGCGGATGTAATGCTCAATCGAGGTACCGATGATCTTAATGTCGGCGCTTCCGACGTGAAAAATATTTGTATAAGTTTCATCAGTCGTAAAAGTTGCATTTGTAATGTCGAAAGTATTATAGATGCACAGGTTTTTGAGTGCATTTTTCGTGTTCAAAAAATTGCTTAAAATATGTATATCGTTGTCGAGCAACGAATGTTTGATGATGTAATTCAGGAAAAAGAACGGAGAGACCACGCTCACTTTCGAAGCGAGCGGGATGCCGTCGTTCCGGTTAAGCGGATCGGAAAGGTCGATATCGGATTCGAATTGATTGATAATTCGTCCATCAGCATTTGTATTGTTCACCCTTGCCCCATATTCCTTTTGCGCTATTACCGTAGTTGTTCGGGAAAATAGGTGTGAAAGCAGCTCTGTATCGCACGTTTCGTCTACCAATTTTGAAGGATCGGTCGTATCGGGTACTTTGCGCGTCAACTCTACAATTAAACCTTTTTCCTTAAAAAAATTAGGGTTCGAAATCGGGAAGCAGGCATAAGGGTCGGCTTCGGGCGTGTATTGCGTTTTATTGACAAATGTTTGTTCCTGAGCAAAAAACGGAATATCGAGCAATGTGCGTTCCTGTTCCGTTTCGCCCAACACACCCACCTGGTCTATCAACGAGCAATTATAGTTTCCGCCTGATGCATCGTTTATTGATAAGGTACCGGCCATAAACATAGCGCCAAAAAAACGAACGTGAAAATCTGGAAATTTTTGATCGTTGGCAGGCCGGTATTTTGCATATCGTTGTGGATTTCCGAATAATGCCTGAAAAAAATCGTTGATCGGGAAACTGAAATCGAGTGCGAACCCGGTTGGATTTTTTTCGAAATCAAACACCGGGCTTTTCCAGGTTAGTTGCATCGAGAAATCGAGAGGAATCGGCAAGTATTTTCCAGCTATATCGATTGTTAACATCTTGAAATATTTACGATTTATTTATTTACTATTTACGATTTAACCCCAGTGCTTCGACCGAAGCGACAAATGGTAAATCGTAAATAGTCTAATTGTCAATCTACTTATGTGCTTCGAAAATTTTGAGACTGAAATTCTGAATATCCTGCATACTATCGAAAATGAGTTTTTCGCCAGGTTCGATGTAAACCGGAATGAGCTTTTTGTAGGTTTCGCGCTCCGGATCGACCATAAAGATTTGTTTCGATTCAAGGAAGTCGCGCAAACCGCGCATTTCGTCAGCGGTTTTTGAGCCTGTATTGATTTCCCAGCTACGCTGACCCGATGCCGAGGTAGTTATCAAACTTGCAACTTTTGTTCCTGAACCTTGCGCAATTGGCTTATAGGCCTGTTCTGATTCGGTTGTCAGTTTTTCGGAATATTCTCCTGTTAGGCGCAATGAATCAACCCCTGACAGCGGATTGACATAGTTGAAGAAGAATTCCTTTTCGCGATAGCGCGAATCTACTACAAAACGAAAATGTTCAGATTCGTAAGCATCGTCGCCCGGGTAGTTGCTTAGCCAGAACGTATAAGCCAATATTTTTGTACCGGCAGGAAAATGAATTCCAGGCGGAACATCGACTCCCATGAAGGTTGGATTGATTGTGAATTCAATCAAGGCATTAGCGATTAATACTTCTTCGGTGAATTGAAAATTGTAATTCGTTATTGCACCATCATTTGGATCGACTTCAAAAGGTGGATCCGTTTCAATTTCGAGGTTCAGCAAAATTTGTTTGTTTGCGCCCCATTTGCTCATAAACCACAATTTCATTTCCTGAAGCAGCGCTACTTTCTGGTTTTGCGGCTGATGGGTTAAGAATTTATTACCGTCAACATATTCAGAGGCAAACGATTTACCGTCCTCGTTTAATAGTGCCAATTCGTAAGGTCTGAGTTTTCCCTTCAGTACGCTGATGACATTGTTTTCAGCGATGTTCATCCACGATTCTTGCCTTTCTCCACTTTCGTCGTTGTACACTTCGCCGATGTCGATCGTAACAATCTGAACCAGCAATGGATGTGCAACGGCTTTTTCGGTTGCCGGAAAGGTGAAATCATAATCATCGGGAGGATTGATCATTCCGTTGATGCAGAAAATTGCCTGAAGGTTTTCGTCGGGTGCAATTTCTTCGGGTGCCGGTGAGCCAAATGCACCGTCGAAAGTGACTTTAACTGCCAGTTTGTGCTTTGTTAGCGCTGCACTGGCCGTAAGCGTTACCTGTATGATGTTGCCTGATAAATGGACGAGTCCTCCGGTGATGGTATGTGTTACTGACATCTCTGAATATTTACAATTTGATGATTTACAATTTACGATTAAAAATACAGGAGACGGGAGAATAGAGAAAGGACAGCTTCGACAGGCTCAGCTACCGTTAACTATCCTTTCAATCCGCCTTTGGTGACTTTGGTGTACTGATTCTGTTTGCGCTCCAGCATTTCGATTGAGATTGCCGGATCCCATGTCATGAGCCGTTCGACAGCATCGGTAAATTTTTGCGCGGTAGCGGAGTCGATGGCGGAAGCTGCATTACCGGTAGGTGTGTAAGCTTGTGCAGGGGTGGAGGTGGTGGAAGATGTATATCCGCCTGACTGCAGTCCTCCGGAAGCCATAACTGCAGGGAGATTTAGAGTTGCAATAGTCCCTTGTTCCTCGGCCAGTTTAATAATATCAAAAACTGGTTTGACAGTCGGATTGCGAACAGCATTCGCGGTTCCAACAAATTCGTTGGCGTGTACAAAGTCAACAATCTTGTCATCTGAAGCGGCACGGTCGGTATATCCACCGGCTTTTTTGCCCTTTTTACCTGAAGCAACCTGTGCAATTGATTGTGCCACAATAATGCCTGTATTTAAACTGGCCATAGTTAGCGCCTTAGTATCCATAATTCCTTCCCAGACAATACCGGAACCTGGCAATACTATATTCATTACACTGGCAGCTAAATGATTATTTGAAATCTCACGAGCATAATTTACCCAAATTTGAGCTATGGCCATGGCTTTTTCAAGAGCAAAAAAAGCAATTTGAGCTGCTGATCCTTCTTCGAACATTCCGGCCATTGCTCCAGCGACTTGTTCGATACCACCAATTTGAGCATCAACTAATTGGTCGCGTGCATCCTGAATGTCCTTTTCGATCTTTGCATATTTCTCCTTTATTTTAATCTGCTCATTTGTTTTTTTGATCAGATAGGCTGTCCATTCATCAATCGAGTGTTTTTTCGAGGCAAAATCCAAATCTTCCGGTGTAACCATTGATGCAGGATTGACTCCGGCTTCGTCGGCGGTTACAGGTTTATCTTTTTGATCTTTCTGATATTCCTCTTCAACTTTAGCCATTGCATCATTAAACTCTTTCTGCGATTGAATTCGTTTGTCGTTGATCTGTTTATCGACTTCGATTGTACTTTGACCATGTTCCTGAAGTGAAGCTTGTTTCTTTAACAGATATTCAACATCAAGTTTTTCTTGTTCGGCTTTAAAAACACCATCGGACATTCCTTCGTTGGTATATTTATCAACCAGAATTGCCATTTCTTTATTTTGTTGCTGAGAAAGTAGTTCGATGGCTTTATCGGAGGCTTCTTTTTGTGATTTTATTGCATCTGCAGTGGCTTTTTCCTGATCGTCCCTGATTGCCTTTTCCTGTGTACTTACTTGAGAATACACTTTTTTAATGTTTTCCTTGCCGGAAACTGCAGCCTGTTTCAAATTGTTATAGGCAGCGGTGAACGAATCCTGGGTGACTTCTCCTTTGTCAGCAGAATTCTTTTTCATAATATCAAACTGCTTCATCAATCCGGCATATTCTTTCACGGAGGCATCGGTGAAATCAATTTCTTTTTTCATTAATTTCATCTCAGGAGTATCTTCTTTTTGAATAACAGTCGTACTATAACCAACAGCTGTAGTAGTTGTATTTAATGCGCGAAGTTTATTATATGCATCAACTTTTTCGTCGTAAGCCTGCGCATCCAACTTCTTCCGGCTGTCGATATCCCTTGCAACAGCATCCAGCTCCTCCTTAGTCATTTGAGTTTGCCTTAACGCGTCTTTTTGCTCAGCATAAAATGCCATTTGTGCGATATCAATTCTTTTTACAACAAGGGTTTCTTCCAATGCAATTCGTTCGAGACCTGCTTTTTTACGTTCTTCAGGAGATAACATTTTATTGCGGAGCGCTATTTCCAAATCAACGGCCTTTTGTCTTGAATCAGCATCCATCATTGAAAAAGCACGGGTCCGGTCATCGACTTCATCCATCATTTTTGCAAATTCATATCCGCCATTAATAGCCTTACGCATTCGGGTAGTGAAATTTGACCAGTCGCCGGTAGCCAATGTTTGCCAGAAAAAACTTAACCCTGTTTTCATTCCATTTACGGAAAACTCAAAAGCATCGGCGGTGGCATGGGTACTGTTTATTATAGCCTTTGCAGCGGATCCTATACCAGCTACTATTGCGGCAAGCCCGAAAGCGGGTAAAAGGCTTTTTGCTTCATCGGCCAACGAACTAACACTAACTTTTGTAAGGCCAATTTGGGAACCGACCTGTTTCATTTGTGTTTCAGTAGCTTTTAGCTGGTCGTTAAGCGCTTTGTATTTTGCCGGATTGTCTTTTTCGACCATCGAGTTTATTTCCCTTTTTAGGTTGGTGGCCTGTGCCCGAAGTTGCTTCATCGACATTTCGGTAACACCAAGCGTTTGACGAAGTGTGTTCATTTGCACATCGTTAGCTTTAATTGCACTTGTGTTTTCGGCAATCTGCTTGGTAACAGCCTTGTATTCTGCCGAAGTTTCCATGCCAAGTGCTTTCAATTTAGTTTGAGTGATCCGTAAGGCCTCATTCTGACTTTTTAATTCGCCGGTGGAACGGGCCAGATCGGTTAATGATTTTTGAGCCTCGTTGGTTCCAATTTGCACGGTGGCTTTAATGATATCGTCTGCTAGTTTGCTCATTTTGTGACGGGTGTTTTATACGATTCGCGAATCTGATCGAATATTTGTGTTTGCACGGCCTGGGTTAATCCATAGCGCAAAGTGCCAAAGATGTAGCCATACACATAGCCCCAAAGCGGGCGATTGTAAACCGGGCCGTAGAGCTTTTTCTTTTTACCGGAGGCGGTGAGTTTAAGATCGAGAAAACGAAGGTCTAAGAGGTAGCCAAACTCTAGCGAAGCGCCTCCTCCGGATCGAAGTACCTGAAATATATGATTCATTAAGCTTTCGCCAATATGCCCGGTCCGTTCGTTATAATACCGATAGACACGATCGGCCTGTTCGCTCATAATTTTTGGTGCTGCATTCTGAAGCACCTGGGCGGTGAATTCTTCGAAGAGCATACCTCGATTGAATTGGTCGGAGATCATTGATCTTTTAATTTTAATAACCCAAAGATCGGATGTGAGTGAGATTGGCGAAAGGACACAAAAAAGCCCCGCCGATGGGCGAGGCTGAGTATTATTGGTTGCGGATGATCATCCACTTGAGTTGGAATGTCATTTTACCAGGATCGGGACAGTAAAGATAACCAGCATCGGTCATGGCATCGAATATTTGTTCGTCGTTGACTTTTGCACCTGGATGAATCTGGTTAAGCGCTTCAGCAATTTCGGCAGTGCTTAAAAAATCGGTGGCCTTGGCAATATCGGTTGCAGGTGCATACCAGGTCGAGAACTGGTCAATGATTTGGGTAATAAATTCGGTGTTGTCTTCCATTGTGGTTTAGATAAAACCCCTGCAGCAGGTCGCCAAACCACTCTAATAATTACCGAAGTAATCCAAAAGTTGCCGCAGGGGAAAATCTTCCCTTTCGGACTTCGATAATTATATATGAGAGTGTTTGGCGTTTCAAAGGTATGAAGAAAAAGGGAAACCCGCTGAGTAAGCGGGTTTTTTGTTGGTTAAATTTTCTTTTTAAAATTTGTATCTTAATCCAATTCCATCCGGGCCAACGTTTATCCTTTTCATCCATTTGTTACTGTCGATAATTAAAATTGTACCGATTATACCTAATCCGTAACCGATGTTGCTAACTAATTTTATATTGTCAAGATCATCTAATGTTTCTTTTTTCATATACAAAGTTGATGTTACTGTTGCAGTACCCAATAATGAAAAAACATATCCAGTCGTAATTTCGTTTTTGTATTTACCAGTACAATAACGAATATGGTCAATTTCGTATTTATAATTATCTGCAATCATGGCATTATCAGTAATCTTTTGCGACTCAATATCTTTAAGGGTAAGCTTACCATCAGCTAGTTCTTTATCAGTCTTTATTTTCAACAAATCATTTAATTCAGACTGATTGTAGTTAATCTTCTTTCGATTGATTACAACCCTATTGCCTTTGTATAAGATGGTAAAGAAATATTGATTTGCATCAATAATATCAACAGCTTCTCCAGATGGAATCTTTAGAACTGTTTTCACATCAATTCCAACTTCAACAGATATTTGCCGTTTTGTTGTTCCAGTTATTTGAGCAATTGAAAATAATGGCAATAATATCAACGCGATTAATAGCTTTTTCATAGTGATTGAATTTTTGGTTTATCCGTGCAAGTTACAGAGATTGGATGAAATAAAAAAGCCTCACATTTCTGCGAGGCTTTCGTTCCATAATTGTGGAGAGTTAATTTTATATCCAAGTTTTAAAAGAATTTCGGTCTGCTTGGCTTCCGATAGTTTGCCAGCATTAAAATTCTCCTTTGTTTTTGCAGCCAGTAGCCGATCAATGCCAATTCCATTGTACCAATTTCGATGGGCAATTATTTTTCTGAATAGTTCAGATGTCGTGAGTGGCATATCAATTCATATTTAAAGTGAAATACTTCTGGTTATCTCTGAATTTCTTCAGGGTTTCGAGGGTGGCTTCGGCAAGGGCAATCTGGTAATCGGCCACTTTACGATCGCCATTGGCACGACGAACTAAATCTTCGTACATCAGTTTAGCACGTTCAACGGTTAATTGCTGCTGAACGATTTGGTTGTCGATATTTAAATCTTTTAAATCCGGTGTGCGCTCTACTTCGGCATGAAGAAATTTCTTCAGTGCTTTTTTCAAAAGGGTTTGAACCCGCCTGAGATTGGCGCTGGTAAGTTCGAAGTTGTACAGAAAATCTTCGCACACCAGGATTACACCACCACGTTTGGCCTTGAACATGACGTTCATGTATTCGGCATGTTCGATTTGTGAGGCTGTTTTAATAAATTCTAAGTACTGGGCATCGGCAGGGAAGTGAACGACCCTGGCGACGAAGCCAACAGTTTGATCAAAACAGGTAATGTAATTGAACGGATAGGCCGCTGCACATGAGCGGTCGATCAGGAATAGTGGGTAGTCGCGTTTCATAGGGTTTCGAATGAGGTTGAAAATTCTTTGTTTTTAAATAGTTCGGCTAAGCCTGATAGTTGTTTCAGGCGCAATATCTCGTCGGCATCCATGCCGATGTGTTTCATTATCCATGCATCAGACATTCCTGCATTGGTGAGTTCGCCAACGATGTTTACCATCAGATCGACATCGTGACTACCACGGGCGCGGTTGTGGCGAATGGTTGAAGCCATGCGGTTTGATGTGTCTTTCTGTATTATAACTACCGGCAACATGCCGTTTTCACGGTCGTAAATCCGTTTCGAAAAATGTTTTGATTTTGGATTCATTAACGAATAGCGATGAAAACCATCAACTATTTCATAGATATCTTCATCAGGGTAATAGTAGCATACATCTGGCATTGTGTAGCCATCTTCCCAAACAGATAGTTCCAATAGTTTCATTTCGGGAGGTGCTACGGCATTCGGGTTGTAACTGTTTGCCCTTATCTTTTCGATAGGGATAGCTTTAACGTTGTAAACTGGTGATTTCATAAGAGTGATTTATATTTTTCAATGATGTTTTTTCGTCGTGCCATTTCGTTTTTATTGAGGGTGAAGCCCATGTATTTACACAGGTGATCGTTTTTCATGATGCAGATGCACATTCGTTTGAATGTCGGGATTTCTTTTGCTTCGGAAATGTCTATTTCGTCAATGTATTCCATCCTAACCGGGTGCTTTGATGTTTGATAGTTGGTGGTTTTGCCAACTTCAAACGTTACTCCGGATGCCTTTAATTTCTGAATGGTTTCATCGGAAAGTACCCCGCCTTTTTCTTTCCAGAACCGGATTGAAACCGAAAGTTTATCAAGGTAGTTTGCCAGGGTATCTTCAGGGAGCGTATTCAGGAGAAAGTGCATGTAACTCTCCCATGTGTGACCGGCAGGAAGTTTGATTGATTGCCAGCCCATGGTGGTGGTTCCGCCATAAAGACCGGTGAAATTAACGCCATTTACCCGTGATATCAGTTTGCCCCAGGTATGCGGTTCAATTACCCGGTAAAGTTTAAGGCTATCCTGAGCCGCTGAAAGGAATGGACTTGCAACCCGCTGTTTTTCCAAAGGTACCCCGGCTTTGTAATACAAATCGTACAGCCGGTTGTATGTCCAGCCAAATTTACCGTTGGCGGTCCACACATCGGTAGTTAGCCAATCGTAAACAGGATAGGCATTGTAAACGTTTGGAAACATTTCTTTAGTCCAGTTGATGCCTTTATAATTGCGGTAATTGCGATCGCTGTATATCGCTCTCCAGCGGTTCAATGATTCCTGAGTGCGGATACCTACCAGACAAGCCGTTCGTTTGGCTTTTTTGCGCTGATGTAACCAAAGGCTAAACTTTTCCTGAAACTCGTAATCCCACATATTTGGCCTGAAGAATGGAAAGTCTTTTTTCGTGTAACATTTGTCGGGCATTTTACTCACCCAAATATCTTGTTTCGATTCTTCCCATGGACGCCAGTAATTCTGATGCATGGATGTGCAAGTAGTGACTTTGAAAGGAACGCAGCAGCGGTAAACATCAAGTATGTCGGAATTTTCGGCCAGTGTTCGTTCAACGTATTCGGTGGTCATCTGGTATTGCGCCTCATAATCCATGTGGAAAACACACAATTTGCGGTCGGGTTCGTGATCCCGGATATAGTCGATGCATAAATTGAGCAATACCCCGCTGTCTTTTCCTCCTGAAAACGATACGCAAATATTATCGAATTCGGTAAAAAGGATTTTAAGGCGTTGCTGTGATGCTTCGTAGACGTTCATAATAGTTCTTTTAATTCTTCTTTGGTTATACCTTTAAAATATTCGAGTTGATCTTGCTTCTTGTCGTTGTTGGCTTTCATCAGGCCGTCGAGCTTTACGTTTGCATTAAGGTAATAGTAATAGCAGGTGTGAAGCTGGCCAACGCGATAGGTTCGGTGGCGGTACTGATCGACACAGGCGAAATCCCATGTTTTGTCCCACTCGATGGTGACCGACTTGCTTTGCAGGTTGATGCTTGAACTGTCGCTCTGAATGCTTAAAACCGTGATGTCCGGGAACGATTTGATACATGCCTCGCGGCTATCGACAAACTTGCAAAAGATTACCACTTTATCGGCTCCATGTTCTTTGATTATTTCCCTGGTAACTTCAAACTTTTCGGCAGCGCACGAATAGAGGTGCTGCATTTTCATGGTCATTTCCAAAAAGATATTGTTGTTCAGGAACTGAAGCTTTTCGTTATCAAGATAAGTAGTTTTCAGGTACTCGTATTCTTTTTTGATCTCTGGCTCAACCTCATAATCAATGTCAATGTGCTGTTGTTTTACGTCAAGTTGCAAATCGGCTTCGTACACATACGGGCGGATCAGGCTGTACAGATGGTCGATATTGTGATATTTCGTAATGAATTCCTTGCTGTAGCTGCGAAATCCGCTGCGCCTGGTGATTTTGGTATACTCGCAAAATGTGTTCTTGAATTCGGCCTGACACATATTCAGAATTTTGGCCGAAAGGAATTCCATTTGCGGCCAAACATCGAGCAGATTGCGGCTGATGGGTGTACCGTTCAGAATTAGTTTGTATTCACATAATCTGCCTAAATCGATGATTCGTTTGGTTCGTTTGGCATCGTAGTTCTTAATCTTTAAGCTTTCGTCGCATACCAGAAATGTATTTTTACTTGAAATGAGATTGTAAAGCTGCAAATAAATCCGGTCGCTATTGCTTAGGCTTTCGATGCCAACGAAGTGAGTTGGAAGGTCGAACCCTCCCCATTTACTGACTTCGTCCTGAATGCCTGAACCTTTGATTTTTGGGTTGACGCTCCGAAATGGAGCTAACCAAACAACCTGTTCGATTTCGGGAACACTTCGGATCAATTCAATTGCCGTTCGGCTTTTACCTGTGCCCGGGCGTTTAAGCAATGCGCCAACTTTGCGGGGCGAAAGCTTTTCTATGGCTCCAATCTGACTATCGAGTAAGGCTTGCATCTGTGTTAGCAGTATTATTGCTAAAATCGGATAATGGTTCGTTCCAGAACGTAGGAATGCCAGCATCGTCGCACTCAAGGATGAAAATTGGAACTTCATCTTTATCTGGATTTTGGTCACTTTTCAGGTCGATATAAGCAGTTTGGTTATCTGTCTGCCAATCGTGGTATTTTATTCTTCCAGCAAAATCTGGAGATAAATTAGATTCAATGATTGCAATTTCTTCATCGGTCATTGGAGCTGTTGACATTAAATAGATTCGATTCATCTTGATAATTCTTTTAATGGTTCAATATTTTTGGGTTCAATTGGTTCAGGAATATGATGTTCAACTATCAAAGTTGCATCTTCTTCATCGGGTTCGCGGCCAAATTTCTCGCGGTAGAGCCAAGCCGGTATTTCCATGTTTCCACCCAGTTTTTTATTCAGGATGAAATTGCGGCAGAATCGTTTAGGGAACCACATTTCCTGACCTTCAATGAGCAGAAGAAATGCACGGGGTGTTTCCCCGTACATTTTATCGAATCGGACGAATACTTTGGAGATCATACCCGTTCGAGTTTAGCGAATTTCTTCAGGAGCTGTTTGTTTCCGCCGTTAATAAAATCAACTTCAATATTTTCATTTGATTCAGCAATGACGGTGCCTTCGCCAAAACGTGCGTGTTTGACTTTTGAGCCGACTCCAAATTCAGGAATTTCGGTATTTGTAATGGTAAGGGTTGGCTTTTTTGCTGGAATAGTATTCACTACTACAGGCTCAGTAATCAATGCAGCAGCTTGTTGTTTTGCATCGCGTTCGGCACGGTAGGCTTTATCGAGTTTTTCAACTTCAGCTTTAAATTCGGAAACTGGCATAGTAATTACTTTCAGATTAACCATTTCGTTTTTTACTAATCCATATTCTTCAACAATATTATTGGCTTTTTTCTGGCTAAAATAGTAATCTGAATAAATATCATTTAGCGCGACAATGTTGCCACAATCATCAATATACTGGTCGTTTTCGTTTACTACCAGAAAAACTTCGGTTGCCAATGCCCGTTCGATGTCGTTATAAATACCTTCCTTAACTTCTTCTTCTTGTGATTGAATCCACTGGTAAGGCTGTGATGGACATTCGATACGGCATGACACTTTAAATTCGCCATCTTCGGTTTGGAAAATGAACGTTTTGGTACTCATTTTCTTGGTATTGAAACCAGCATCGTTTAAATAAATTCTTTTGAGATCGCCTTTAGTCCATACGGTTTGACCTAATTTTTCGGCTAATGTTTCGATTGTAATGTTTGAAGTACTCATTTTGTTTAGACACCTATAACCCTGGGTGTGCGGTTTTGAATGTTTGTATGCCTCAAAGATATATTTAATATTCGACATGATGAAATATATTTCATCATTTATTTTGTGTTGTGCAGCATTTTTTGATTAAATCATATCAATCCCAGATTTTGAGAAATTCATGGAGAAGCCGGTCGCATTACAAAGTTCGCGGGCATACCAGGGAGTTATGCGATGTGGAAAATCGAGCTGCTTAACCCACGGATGGTTTTTGGAATCGGCAAGCATGATTTCACGGACCCGACGAGTGGTGTTCAGGAGCTCGTCCTGGAGAAGTAAGGTTTCGGCCATGTCGTAATCTTCAGGTTTAAGCTTCCGGGCAATGATGATACCTAGCTCAAATTGATCATTCTTGCGCTCCATGTCATCCTTTGAGCTGCTGAGCTGACCATAATCGAGTAGCATGAACATACCCTTTGTATCTTCAATTTCGGCCTTCAGTTTATCCTCATTGCTGCTGAAAAGAAAATTGAGGATTTCAGGAACCAGGGAATTGATTGCAAGTGCTGTAATTTCAGATTTTAGAGCATCGTAGCCGGTAACTGATGTTTTACCAGCGCGGAACATGCTGCTGAGTACTCCGGAAAGTAACGGGAATTTGGAAAAATAGATGAATGATTCGCGAAGCAGTTGGGGATTGTTGGCTATTGACATGACCTATAATTTACAATTTATTTATTTACTATTTAAACCCGGTGCGCCGATTAGAACAAAATTGTAAATTGTCTAATCGTAAATACTTAGATGATCTGGTTGATCTTTGATATCGTCAGGCCGGTCATTTCGGCAATTTTATCGATCGGATGACCTTGTTTGTGCAAACTGGTAACATTGCCGATCAGATCACTGTACATGATCTCGAAAAACTCAACCAGGTTGCTGTTTTTAATATCACCATACCCGGCTTTAATCAGCGAGTGAGCGACGGATCCGAGTCCAAGAAGGTTGTGCTTTGGATTTTGGGTCCCGACCTTCGTCGGGATGACGGGCGCGTTGAATAAGATACTATACTTTGTCCGGGTGATCAGGTAGGACTGGATTGCATTGAAGTTAATGAAGATGGCCTTTTTCGTTTCGAGATCGAGCCAATCGAGCGTTTTAGCCAACTGGGCTGATTGTTGTGCATCGTAGAGACAGGGCATGCCCTGTCTGTACTGGCCATAGAGGATGGCTACCAACAGATTGAGAAGCGATTTTTTTCCGGTTTCCTGAATTTCGAGGGCCACTGTTTGCGCATCGATAAATTGAGAAGTCGTAAGAGAAGTGATCAGGATATTATCAGAAACTTCGAAAGTATAGCCTTTCAAGGTGTGGCGGCGGCGACCAATCACCGGTACCAGGTTTGCAGCGAATACCAGATCGGGAACGATATTCTTTTCTGCTTTTTCGGCCCAGCGAACTTCGGGTGTTTGCTCCAGCTCAAATGGCATGTACCTTGAGAGTTGCTCACGAACTTCCTTTTTCAGCTTTGAAAACGATTTTTCGTTCTTGTATTTCACCTGGAGAGGAAAAGTAAGCTGCTGGGCGATGCGCCAAATATTTTCACACTGCTGATCAGTCTTTTTATGATCCGGATGCAACCTAAGACTTACTCCGGAGATGAGAGCAAACAGTTTTAAGCGAAAATGGCGCAAACTAAGCTCACCAGCCATAAATAGCACAATCAGGTCTAATAAAGCGATGTATTGCTTTGTCGTTAATTCTTCCCAGCTATTTTTTAGCTGGTAGCTGTGTCCGTTGCTGAATGGGATCTCGATCATGGCATGTAAAATTTATCGTGTTCGGTTAAAGTGCTTTCGGGCATGATGTAGGTACCGGCATTGCGCGGAGCATTGTTGGCTTCCTCTATTTTCAGGAAATACATAGCTGCTTTATTGCGATAGGTAGCAGACGATGAATTTTTGATAGAAGCCTCACTCTTAGTTTTATCGGTGATTTCTTTGATAATATCACTCCGGATCCCTCTTGGCAATTCGGTATAATCTAATTGTCGGCAGGCACGTGCCAAAGTTTCATAAACAAGTGCTTTACCAATAAGCCATTTCATATTCGAATCTTCAATTTCAGGAAAGGCTTTTAGTCTTGACTTAATTTCTTCGTTCTGAACTTCTTCGATGATAAAAACCACATTGTTGAAGAAATAGGAAGAATCGACAGCTCCGTAAAACCGTTTAAACTCTTTTGAATTCTTAATAAACAAGGTTTGGCGAAGCTTGTATTGATCGGTTTCGGCATAATCGGTAAATGTTGTGATTTTAGTCTCCAGATGATTGAGCAGGAAGTTCAGCTCTGTCCAGGCATTCTCCAGGTAAGTTTCAATTTGCTGATCTTCCTGATATCGGTAAAGTTTATTTTCGGTATTATTCCGCTGGGAAGCCTCGAATACGAAATAAGGAATTGCAGTCAGGTTAGCCAGGGATCCACGCAGGAATCCAACAGCGACGCCTTTATCAGAGGTGGCATCAAATTCTTCAGTGGCATAATAATCTTTCAACAGATCATAAGTCTTCTGGCCGATCAGGTTAATCAGTTTCTGATATTGAGGACGATAATGGGCTTCAAAATTCTCAATCTTGTCATCTGTTGGCATTTGCGGAGCGAACTCGCGCAATTCCGATGAATATTTAAAGAAATCGGTTATCATACGCTTAGTTTTGAAATGATTTGATTTAAAAGTTCTTGCTGTTTATCCAGCCGATTATTAACCTGCTCGGTTGATTTATTTTGCTGGTTTTGAAGGCGATCGTTTGGAGAAACATCTTGCTGCTGAGAAGGAACATCTGTATATAGTCCAATGCGGAAACCTTGTTTGTATAAAGCCGGGAAATTGACGTTTATGGCTTCGTTTAAGGCAGAACAGGTCATTCGTTCGGCAGTTGGAAGATTTGCGTACAGATATATGATGTAATTGTAGTAGGCATCAGAGCCGGATTTGCTGATTACGCCATCTTTTGAGATGTTTGAAATACTGGAGTCGAGTCCGATCGAGCTGGTGATTACTTCATCGGCACGTTTATCGTAGTCGATTAAGGCTTTAATGTATTTTTCCGGGTTTAAATCGAGTACAATAATATCCCAACCTGTTTGATCTCCCTTTTCAGTGGTATATTTAAAAGTTGTAAATGTTTTCCCTTGATTTTTAACTCCAGTAAGAAAATTGGTAAGTTTTCTCATTTCCGCTTTAATGTAAGCGTCGAGTAATTCTTCATGATATTCGGTTCCAATTTCAATGCCGTTTGGTTTTAAAAGCGGCTTATTTTCAGATGCTAGAGTTTGATTTCTATCGCAATATCTTTCTAGTTTTCCTTCAATATAAGTAACCCATTCACCGGGAATAACCACATGAACTGCTGCAGATAGCGATTTATCAAGATAACCATTTATGTATTTGGGATTTAAATTTGTAGCAGATAACCAGTCTTTTATTCCAAAGAAGAATTTATTCATTCCATAAATTTCGCCTGGAGTATGATGTTTGTGGTACGAAACAGCAACATCGTACTGAAGCGCTTTATTTTGAAAGAATCGCTCGTAAGTGCTTGTTTCAAAACTAAAACCACGACCCCAATTAGCGACTACAACTTTATTAAAGTCTTTTTCTTCGTAATTACCTGAAAATAAATTAATGTCATTTGAAGATGCTAACCGGCATCGGTTATTTTCAATATGCTCCAATCCAGCAACCGGCATCCGGCCAATTAACCTACCTGCGAAAAATCTCCATTTTGTCCAGTAATCCTCAAAATAGTAACTGTCTTTAATTACTTTATCAATATACTGTTCAGGGCTGTCTGCTAAACCATTGCGTTGCCAGTCACCCAGCCAATTCTCAATCGTTTGATTATTCTGCCAATCTCGATATAGCTTCTTATCTTCAAATGTCTGTCGGTAAACGAATAGGCCTTTACCATACAATAGTTTGTATTGCTTATCAATTAAGCCAGGCAGAAACCTATTTGTTCCAAACATGATCTTGATCTCTTCAGGAAGCATGTTATTGTGACCCTTTTGTAAAACTCTGTTACCATCTACATTGAGGAGCAATAAAGGTTGTGGTCCTGAAATAAGTTCAGGATGACTGCTATCGAATGAATCGTATTGTCGATCGATAGCAACAGGTGTGCCTTCACCCAGTTGAAATGACATCAGCGTGCCATTGTTATTGTACGAGCCTAAGCTTCCATTTCTGCTATATTCTTCCATATCAAGTCCAGTTTACTTTACGCATTGTGTAACTATCTGAAGAGAAAGCAATGAAGCGAATAAGGATGCGATAACAAGTCTTAGGATCACCATCTTTATCGATGAACAAAAAGAAGTTCTCTGAGTCTCGAGAGAACTGGTCCTCCGGAAGCTGAGTCCTAACCTTACATTCCTCTATAACCCGAAGGGTAGGCTTAGCCACTCCCTTTGTTGAGTTGTACGGGAAGAATGCAATATTGAATTTACCGTCCGGAAGTTTTGATATTTCCTTTGCCAACTCAATCGCATCGATGCCTCTCATTTCTTTCATGATTCAAATGTCATCATGCAACCAAAAAGGAGAAAGGACAAATTGAAATGCAAAAACATTATTGCCTTTTCTTTTAATTTTTTCCTTTTCAATCGTGAATTGCACCGATGGCTATATCAATACTCTGAAACCCGCACCAGACAAGGCCTCTGTCATATTTTCATGATTTTTTGTTTTTTGCCATGCCATACGGGAATTTAGCGATGCGTGCTTAGAGGAGAGACGTAAAACACAATTCTTTTCAAAATCGGTTGATTTTTGGCTGAAAATCAGATAAATAATAGTTTAAAAACTATCAATACTGTTCGTTTTTATGATTTTTTCGGCAACTATTGACTAAAAATGATAGTTTATGTAGAAATATTGTCGGGCATGGTTTGTTTGCGCTTGATATTGCTGGGTAGAAAGTTTTGAAATAGACCGAACAGTCCATAAGTGAGCGCTGAAGGTAGCTGCGTAGTAAGCCCGGCCTGATAGGGTAGCGCGACTTTATCCTCACTGGTTTTGTCGAGTTCTATCTTTCCGTCATCCGTGTGGCGAAGGGGTGAAAGGTGTATGGATGATACCAGGTTGGGACATTCATTCTCGCAAATGCGCACGCGAGGAGTGTTTCGCAGCTCTTCACCGAACAGAATCAGTGCTAGTTTATAATGTTCGTAATAGAAGATCGTTCGTTGCTTTTCGTTCTGAAGCCTGACGCGAAAGCCCAAAACATCCAGTTCCATCTTTAATTGTTTGGCATCTGTAGTGATCTTTGCCTGGATCTCGCGGCGTTTATTTCCGGCTCGGTCGTAGAATAGTTCAATCCGGTGGCAGCTGCTGTCATCATAGAAAAAGGCATGTATCATCCGGGCAAGGTCTGACTGTTGTTTTGGATGCCACACAAAAAACTCTTTGATTATCCTTAATTCATTGGTTTTTTTATTGAACTGCCCAACGATTACACTTGAGAAGTGACCAGGATCGTACATCAAAATCAGAGGTTCCTTGGGATTAAAGTACTTTAGATAACCGGCTGTCAGTTTGAAATTGTCTTTTAAGTCAAACTGAAGGATTGAATTATATTTATAACTATCTGAAAAGCAGTGCTTACTTTTCTTAAAGTTCCCAAAGAACATGTTGACGATTTGCTTGGGAGCGATGTTGCAAATGGCGGTCAGGAACTCATCCAGCGTCAAGGATTCGAACATAGTTTTAAAAAATCCAACTCCAAGTATATCTTTATTTACAAATGAACTGGCAGTAATATAGTAGGTTGCTGCTTTTCGCTGATCCCTGACAATTGGATTCCACATTTGAACGATGTGTTCACACTTCCAAATTTCCTTTTTCAGATTATTAATTTGATTATTATCCTTCGTATTCAGAAGTAGATTTTCCAGGTATAACTTTTTAACCATTGCATCATTCAAATGTTTTGCTGAATTGGCAAGCTCATCGATTAGATCCGGATTCATATTTTCCTCATATTCCTCAAACCAGTTATCTTCTCCCAGATCGACTCGGGCCGTATCAGAGACTCCAGTTATTCCCTGGTAATATGGGCTATTCCTGACATGTGAAGGACCGGTTCTTAATGCCGGGAAAATTCTGGTTTTAACCTTTGAACCTTTTTGATGTTTCATCTCATTTATGATAGCATGAACAGCGCTTTGACCAGCGACTGATTCAGGTTGATCGGAAGAAACGATTTGAAAAGTATGGCCGGTTCTTAATACCAATGCATGTTTTGGGTAAGCGATGCCAACTCGAGGTTTTTGAAAATGATTTGGAAGTTTTGACGTGCCAAAAATATAATCAATTCCTTCCTTAAACATGGGCTCCTGCTTTTCGCCAATGGGTCGTTTGTAGTAAGCAAGCAACGCTGGCATCATATTGGTCATTGCAGCGACGTAGGTCTTATGAATCAAAAATGATATTTCGCCAGGCATTGAAAATCCAACCTTTATAGATCGTGGTCCAATTATTCCTTCATCTTTTCCCCCAGCTCGAGCAATTCTTCCGACTAATACATTTGGATCGATCAAATTTGCTTTGATCTGCATTTTGTTCATGTAAATATTTTCGAATGCTTTAACAGCTGCGTTATCAATCGGTTGGTCCATCATTGTCTATTTCTTCAATTATTTCAGCATCCTCAATTCCGGCATCGTACAGCAACCGGCGCTTATCCGACTTATCAACCGGTAGCTTGGTAATCAATTCTAAATAGAATCCATCCGTGTGTTTTCGGGCAATTTCCTTTAGATTTTTCTTTTCAAAACCCAATTCTTCCAGACTCATTTTGTCGCTAATTAAGAATATTGGCGGTTGCATATCCGATAGAGAAAGTTCAGAGTTCGCTTTCAATCGATATTCCGTGGCCTGCTGTTGAATCTTTGAAGCATCTAGTGGTTTATCCATAGCCACAGCAAGTTTGGCATAGTCCTCAAGTTTGTCAGCTCCATCAAGTAGCCAGTACTTATTGGAGACATTGCAATCGACATTGAAATAATTCATCGCATCATAAATCCGTTGCTTACACACCATAAATCCCATGGTGATGCCTTGCTTTGTTCGTATTACCATTTTAAGCTTCTTTGCTGCCCTGGTAATATTCCGCTCAGTTTCCCAAATCTCCACGGCCCACGACAGCTGTTTGATGATCAGCTGCAGGTCTTCCGGTATGGCCTTCGACATTCCGGTTTCAATGAAATATTCAATGATGTCCGGGTGAAGTGATTCGATGCGTGCTAAATAATTCATATTCCAAAAAGTTCTTTTTTGAGAGTGCTTAACTTGGTTCGTTGCTGCCTGTTGTTCAACTCAATGATTGCTAATATTTCGCCTTTTTCAGATTGCTTTGCCAATTCAGCATCAATATTGTAGTCGCCTATGGCCACGCCCTGGTCATAGAACTGCCTGATCTGGTTTTCTTCATCCTGGAACTCTACCAGAAACCGTTGGGCATCATCGCCAAACAGTCCAAGCATCTTGCATATTCGCTCCGGAGCATACTTTAGAGCGCCATAATTCCTGATTTTTATGAGGCTGCTTTGGTCCATAGCTGATCTTTAATATCGTTCCACATGATTTCCTTACCGTCGCGGATCAGGCGAATATCTTCGCTATTCTGGTAGTTGAAAAAGCGACGTACATCCTGATCGACGTAAACCGGATCCAGCTCCATCTCGAAGCAGATTCGGTCCGTTTGTTCACAGGCCATAATTGTTGCTCCGGATCCGGAGAAGAAGTCAGCAATGATCTGTCCAGGCTTCGAACTATTTTGCACCAGGTAAGCGATCAGTCCAACCGGCTTCATGGTAGGGTGGATATCGTTCCGGGTTGGCCTGTCGTACTCAATGACTGTTGATTGTTTTCGGTCGGAGTACCAGGAATGGGATCCTGTAGGTTTCCAGCCATAAAGGATGGGTTCATGCTTCCAGTGGTAATCCTGACGGCCCATAATGAAGGCTTGCTTCAGCCAGATCAGGCATTGAGCCAGTTTAAACTGGACATCCAGCAGCGCCTGCCTAAAATTATGTCCTTCAGTATCGGCATGAAAAATATAATAGGAAGCACCATCCGCCATCACCCGGTACATATTCCGGTAAAAGTCAAATAGGAACTGGTAGAACTGGCCACCGGTCATGTGATCGTTTTTGATTTTAAGGGCATCCTTAGTTTTACCCTCGTAGTTGACATTATAAGGAGGATCAGTTACCACCAGATTTGCCAATTTTCCGGCCATTAGCCGCTTAACGTCGCCCCAAACAGTACTACTGCCACACATCAGGCGATGCTTGCCCAGCAGCCAGATGTCGCCCTCACGCGAGAAGATATTCTTCTCATCCAGTTCCGGAGCTTCATCTTCTTCAATTTCTTTGTATTCTGTCGTTATCGAAGCATGTTCTTTTTCAAATCCAAGGGTTTCGTCTCCAAATGAAAGGTTGAAACGCTGGAGCGTGTCCATGCCGATATCGTACTTTTCAAACAATTGAGTATCCGGATTCTTTTTGGCAAACTCCGAATTATAAGCTGCGATTTCTTCCACCGCTTCGCGTTTGTCTTTTGCCTGTATCGGTTCGTAGGGAATAGCCGGAATGATAAATCCATTTTTTCGAAGAGTGATTAATGCCGATTTTCGCTGATGTGCATCGATGATCCACAATTTTCCATCAGAATCCTGCCAGGCTTTAAATGCATACTTAAAACCCCTGGTGATAATAAGCATCTGGAGCTTCAGGTTCTTGTCGGCATCGTAAATTTTAAAGTCTTCCTGCAGGTCGAAGAACTGATCCACTTTTGCAGTGGGTAAATTACCCAGGTTGTACACAGTGATCTCATTCATTTTTTATTCTCCTCCAACACTTCGCGCATGATTGCTTCGCGCTCGGCATGTTTTTTAAGATTTTCACGATCTTTTTCGTGTTGGTTTGGCGACCTCTTTTCATTATTCAAAAAACTATTGTACCGGCTGACATTGTTGGCTGTATTGGTATATTCTGAAAGGAACTCTGCCGGTTTCTCATTGAGAAGCTCCTTATATTTGAATCGGATACTATGGTGAACGATTAGCGGGTGCCGGTTTAGCCATTGGCCAGTATCGTTAAAGTTTTGAAGTTCTTTAAAGGCGAGAAGATTGCGGTTGCGAAGCTCTGCCAGATCAATTACCAGGTCTTCGGTTGGCTCTTTATCAATGACCGCATCAATCGCCTTCATTTTACGATAGGTATTGACACGGTCATTATAGATAATTACAGCTTTTTGAACCTCGGAATCCTCCAATTTATCCCATTTAATGGCGGGATACTCTTCCTCCTTCTGAACTAGACTGGATCCGCTTTGGATTCGCTTTTTTTTTCTTCCTCAAGTTCAGCTGTAGTTTCTTCCAGGGCAGCTTCAGTTTCCTCCAATTGTTCCTGAAGGTCCTCGTTTTCCGATTCCAGTTCTTCAACTTTACCTTCCAGTTCTTCTTTTTCAGCATTCATCTGATCAATTACCTGGTCAGAGTGTGATTCAGAAACTTTGGGTAAGTTTAACCGATATTCTTCCATAATAGGGCGAAGAGTAGCCAGTTTATAATCAGGAGCTTCAATTTTTAATCCCCTGGCTATGTTTGCAAGTTCAGGTTGTTTGACCGTTAAAAAGTCAACAGCAAGCAGTTTTTCAATGAACTCAGCGGTTTTAACGAAATCAGGAACGATTGATTCCGGCAATTTAAGCATTACTGCAGCCATGTCTTCCGGGAAATCTTTAATCAATTCCTTGATATGAGCAATTATTTCAGCCTTTTCTTCCAAGGTTTTGACTTTATGGATATGTGCAGCAAGCTTCCCGGTTTCTGCAGTAATGTCCTTCATTTCTTCAATAGTGAGCTTCTTTACCGGAGCTGGCCTGTTGGCTATAATTTCTTCCATGCTGGCCACATCAAGCAATGCCCATACGATTTCACACTGAGCTTTCTCTCGGTTAATCACTCCGACGCGTAGAGCCGGTGATTTAGGCGATTTTTTTAAGAGCAGTTCTTTATCAGCTTCCAGATACTCCTGACCCTGCAGCTGATGGTAGGCTTGTTTTTTTTCTGCAAAATTCATGATAATATGTTTTAAGGTAAGACAATCCAATCTTCAGCAAGCATATCAGCCTGAGAAGCAAGCCAGCCAACGCAAACTGTTTTTTGTGCTGTAAACATGTCAATGTGTGATTGGAAATGAACCACACCTGTATTGTCTTCAATTGGCTGTCTTGAAGCTTCATTCCTAAGGAATTCTTTATCAACTGGAGTTCCTCTAACTAAATATAAAAACATGCCTTTTCCATTCCAACCCTCACGGGCAACCCTTTTTTCTTGTTTTAGGGCTTCAATAGCTTCTCCGAATTTCATGGTCTAAAATTTAAAGTTTGATCAAATGTATTTTGCATTGCAAAAAACCGAAAGGACATAAAAAAGCCCGGATCCTGAATAGGATCTCCGGGCTTTCGGTCGAATGTATGAAGATATTGAAAAAGGGTCTCTAGGCGGTCTGAATCCGGCTTTTCTCTATCAGGGTATTTGAATCCATTACCTGGAATATAATCTGGCTGCCGGGATTAGCCGTCCATGGGGCTTCATCTCGTAAAACAAACGCCGTATTATCATCGATAACAGGTGCAACACCATCAGCAGCCGGAGCTTTCACCGTAATATATCGACCATGATCAGCTTCAGCCAATCCACTGATAGTTATAATTGTTGCAGCTCCATTGGTCAGCGTGTAAGTATCTACACCATTCTGTATGGCAAGATTTGTTACTCCAGCTCCTAAGACAACCGGTGCAGCAACGGTCAAAGAGCCGGTAAGGATCATTTCTTTGCGCCAGTGCTCATTATTAAAGGTCAATGAGATATACTTCCCTTCTTTATCTTTCTTAACCTCATGATCTTTCAAAATGAGCGCTCTTTCATAAGTACCCAACTGGTAAATAGCAGGATCCTCGCATTCTTTATAATTCAAGATAAAACCTTTGCCCTGGTATTCATCAAGGAAATTAAGCGTAGCAACCGAATAGCGAATAGTGATACTGAATGTATTGTCAAACGTAGAAGTAATATCACCATGCGTGCCTTTCGCGCTATATTTCAACGAATTTTCAACTCCTTCGAAAATATGCTGTACTTCTCCGGCTTTCAGTGGTGTAGTTCCTATCTCACGCGATGCGTTAGGCATTGGAAATGCAACCGTAGTATCAACCTGGTCGCGTGCCGTTAACCAAAGCCGAAAACTCAATTGATTTCCTCCGGTTTCCAGGTCATTGGGTTGCGTAATATTACCTATAGCTGCCATCGAAAGCAAGATGAGCATAACCCCACCCATTTCAACAGTTGGTTTTACAGCAGCTGGATCGGAAACTATCTGAGCTGCAGAAACCGTAAAGAATAGCAACATCGCAAAGCTGAACATCCGAAGAAGCAGCCCGAATTTGCTCTCATTAATTTTCCTGACCGAGTAGGCCAGTTGTTTTTTATTGTATTTCATATCGAAATTTAATATTAAGAGTGAATGATAAAGATCCTGGCTCCCGAGATATTTAGGAGCCAGGGATCCATCTTAGATTATTAGCGAGACTCCGGAAGAGTTGGCTGGATCAATTTATTGACAGTGCGAACACCACCAACGCAACGTTCCAGTTCACGGAATTTTGTTCCGGCATTGTTGATAGTAACCATGATATAATCACCAACGGCAGTTGGAGTCCAGGCATCAATGTCGGCAAATTTGCCAGCTTTAGCAATTGCATTCGGTTTGGTAGCTGATCCGGTTTCGATGATATATACCTGACCCTTTTTGGCACCAGTAATATCGGTGATCAAAGGAGAATCGGCGGCTCCAACGCCTACACCAGTATTTGCAACAGAAACAAACCAGAAATGTGCAGCGCCATTTGCTGTAGTAGCATTATCTGCTAATGCAACGGCAGGTTTGTTCATAAAAATTTGTTGCATAAAGTAGTCGGCAGCAACCAAAGCAGCTTTGTTTGCATATTTAGGACCGACAAAAGCAGCAGATGTACCTTCTTTCCACTGGAAGCGAGCAAGAACAGTTTCAAAATCCAACTGCAGGTAAGTTGAAAGCATTTCACCAGGAACATCTTCCAAAGACTGAACATTACCCGGTTTGGTCAAGATCATGAATGGAAGGTTTTCCATACCAGGACACCAGTAAATTGGAATGTTGTAATCAGGAACTGTTCCTAATTTCACTCCGGCAAAGTCAGTCTGTTCACCATAACTGTTCCTTACATTCTTGATCCACCAAGGCTGGTGTTCGTAGTTTAAAACGAGTGTAAATTCGTCTTTTTCCTGTTCTCCTTTTTTGGCAAGGAATGCATCAAGGAACGCTTCAACCGTTGCCAGCATGGTCGTTTTATCGTAAGAAGCAAGCGCAGAGTCACCCAGAAGTAACATCTTATTCTGGTTGAAATAACGGATCATCGTCCATATCACTCCGGTTGATGAATTGATGGATGGTCCGGCAATTCCTACTTCAGGAGCAACAGCGCAGCCCAGAACCTTCCGTTTGTTCTGTTCTGCAATAGCTTTTTTGAAGGCGCCAAGCAAATACCATTCGATCATTCCCCATTTTACAGGATCTGATCCTTCGGTATTGTAATAGCCGATGTATTTACGTTCCAATTTCTTCATTGGATCGAACTTCAGTTTCACAGAAACATCGTCAACGTGACCCATTTCAGGCTGAAGATCAACATCGCCCTTGAAAACGCGACCTTCCTGCCATGCCTGGGTAACTTCACCAAACAGCGCATTGAAAATGACTTCCATATCCTGCACATTGTACCGGCGTGGAAAGAAGTCATAAACATTTTTAGTAGATAGGATTTGAGCGATAAACGCATCCTGCCTGCGAGTAATATATTGGTTGCCCAAAGCATTGTCAACGCCATCGGTACCGAAAGCGACCGATGTTTCCATCAGTTTTTTAGGATCCAGCAGGTTGTTTGCTTTCAGGAAAGCATACCGACTGGCCAGTGATTTTCCAAAACCAACGACTTCAGCATGAAATGCTTTTGCTTCATCATCTGATGGAGCAGTTAAATCGGCATACCGTGGATTGATGGCAATTTTATTCCATCTTTTGTCAGCCGAGAACATGGCATGATCAATACCAAATGCATGTTTTTCAGTGTGAGCGAGGGCAAAACCTTCAACTTTCATGGTTCCTCTTTTTGGATTGTCGTTTTCGAGCGTAAGGGATAACTTTTCGACTTTGTCGGAAAGATCCTTATTTGAAGTTTCCAGACTGGCATTTTTAGTTGCCAGATCTTTAATGGCCTGAGCCAGATCAACAGTTTTACCTTCCTTTTCAGGAGCTTCTGTTTTGTCGGTAATTTCTCCACCGGCCTTTTCTTCAGCGGTGACCAACGCGGCTATAATAGCCATTGCTGCATCGTGTGCAGCTGCTTTCTCAGCTTGTTCCTGATCTGCTTTCAAATCAGCATAGAAGTCAGAACTATGGGTTTCGTTGTATTTTGCTACAACTTTTTCCATATCTTCCTTCGCTACCTTAGCTCCTACGCTAAATCCGAGAGCAGTCAAAACGGCCTGAAGCTTTTCTTTGAATGTTTTCATAACGAATTGATTGAATTAAAGATGATTAATAAAATTTAGTGCCTTATTTTTCTCACGTTGCTTACCGACATAGGTCAAACCCAGCTGGTAGGCTTCGTTCAGAGCATCCTTGAATGATTTCTGACCATCGATCACGAAAAGGTCGGTGGCCGCTTGTGTAGCATAAGTTTCTCCCCGGTAAAGAGGATGGTCTTCTGGGAGTTCGCCGGCTTTTGGCCTTGCTTTTCTAAATGCTGCTTCGTACTGTTGTTGGAGCGGGTCGAGTTCGTCTTTGATGAATTGTTCTGGTTTTCCATTGCTTAAATCATTGATTTTTTTGTTTTTAAGATCACTTTTTGAGGCATAATATTCAATTTTTTTAGCTCCCATAGATTCCCAATAGCCGTCTAAATCCCAAAATCCGACCATGGTTCCGATCGAACCAATGATTTCGTTTTGAGTAGCCGCGTAAATTTTACTTGAAGGGCAGATCAGATATAGGCAGGCGCTGGCAGCAACACGTTCAACAATGGTGATGATCGGTTTTGTAGCTTTCATCTGGGTTTGGTAAGCTTCATCAAGCATCCAGGTATCACCACCGCCCGAATTGGCATGAATAAAATGAGCCATGATCATTGTGTTGGCTTCAGCAGCCTGGAAATCTTCGTTAAATTGCTTAGTTGAGAACCACCAGCTCGATTCGCCCATGATCATTCCTTTGATGCGATAATAAGCAATGGCCGGATTATCTATTTCGGCATCGGTATAATCAACGGTTAGGGGAATACTGGTTTCTTCTGAAAGTTTTTTGCATGATTTTTCGATCAATTCCTGGTAAGTGGGAATTTCGTCGTAATACGAGCTATGTTTCTCGGCCAAAAACAAATCGGTCAAAAACTGCTGTTTTGCTTCTTCGGTGCAACAAATAGGTCTGGATGAAAGAAACCGGGATATTTCTGCTAAAATTAAAGCCTTCGACATTTGGATACATTAATGTTTATCCAAATGTGCGAATGCTTTACAGACGTGGAAAGGACTGTAAAAAAAGGCTGTCCGAACGTTGTCCGTTGTGGCGGTAAATAAAGGGATTTACTAAAACAACGCCGTTGTTGTTTTCCTTACTAAATCAAGAATGTCATAATCGGTATTGGGAGTAATCGTTACCCTAACTTTCTGTTCTGCATCGCCCCAAAGCACAGGCGTACCTGTATCGTCAAATAAAAGAACAACAACCGGCCTGCGACTGGTATAGTTCGTTCGCTGATCGTCGGTTAATTTGTCAACCACAACTTTCAGCGATTCGGTATAAAACGGACCCGCTGCTGATGATTCAGGTTTTGGATCAAATACAAGTCGATTATTCGCAATCAAACGATCAGGATCTGCTCCCGATTTACTAATTAAGGTCGTTCCGTTGAACGAATCGAAGTCGGTTAAGGGCAAAATTTGAATATAATCGGCTAAATGTTTCATAATGTTTTGAGTATCAAATAATTAAAGTAAATAAATATGTATCATACGTTAAAACAGACAAGTAACGGACAAACTAGGGACAAAAACAGCTCTAAACATGACGTTATTTTCCTTGTTTTTTTCACAATTTCGAGTCTATCCCGGTATCTTTTATATTCCCGCTCCAGCGAATTGTATTTAAACGATTCTTCGCTTATTTCCATCGTTTCACAAAACAGCAAAATTATCCGTCGTATTTCAGTCAAGCCCGAACCTTTCATCGACATTACAAATTCATGAAGCTCATAATTGAACCTGGAGCGGATCTTGGATGCAATGATACGTTCCGAATTTTCGGAGATGTAATTCCTGAATTCGTTATTCACATCGTCGTAGGCCGGGAGAATGAACTCGACATACGAACCGGCATCGTAATTTATTTTTGTTGGATATCGTGGCTGACTCCGAAGCAGGTTTTTTATGAGTAACCCGAAAGGATGCTTTTCGGATGCAAATACCTGGCCATTTTTATTAGCCTCGAGAACGTGGCGCGTAAAATCAGCATGCATGGGGTGCATTCTGATCCTGATTGTAATTCCTGATACTGACATATAGCTACACCGGTTTTTAAGGTTTAAAAATCCGGTGGAGAGCGTCAGCTAAGATAACTACTTTATTTTTTAGTCTTGTTAAGTGAGTTTTGCACTAAAAATATGTAACGCCGTAACTTTGTAACTTTAGGCAGTTAACTATTTATCAATCAAATATTTATTAGTTACAATTACCGTTTTTAAAAATGTTTCTGCCTTGAAAAAAATTTGTAACCGAAATTCTTATTTTTTGCGGTTACGTTTTATTTGTAACCGGCACAACTTCAAAAATCAAAATGTAACCGCCTAACTCTTTAATATTCATTACTTTTTGAGTGTAGTTACAGAGTTACATTTTTTTAGTAGTAAATAAACAAAAGGTAAGGAAAAGAAAAAGCGAACCCCAGGAAACAAAACGCGCATCCTCCGGTAGTGACACGGCAACAGGGCACCGGTAACGGGGCATCCGGGGCATTAAAAAAAGAGAACAATTAAAATGTAGCTTCGCATCTGTGGCCTTCGGGAAGGGTTGAAAAGGTGTACCGGTGTGCCCTGATCTAGTGCCAGGGGTTTGATCATCAGTCCGGGTGCGCTCCGAATTGGCCACGCCTGGACTTCACAGCGCCGGTGCTTTTCTTATCGACACCACTCCCGGACTCCGGTTGGTGAGCCTGTCGAACCACCGGTACTGATTTTTTACCAAATTTTGTTAAAATTTGGGCGTGCCGAATTAATTGATTAGTATGTAAATAATGATAAACAGCATATTGCGAAAAACACACATACGTATAAATGTATCGGCCCGTGTATGTATATAATGGGAGCAGCCAGACCTGATGGGTATGGCTGCTTCGCAATCGGGAAAAGTAGAACTAAAGCAGTTGTAGATACCCTTCTTTAATTCTATTTTCAAAGTCTGTTTCTGACGAGTAAAGTATATTTCCCTTGGATTGTTCACCGCGATTTAATGGGATTACACCTATTCCTTTCCATTCATCGATAACCGTTATTTCTGCGATTAAACCACCGCCAACCTCTAAGATTTTAGTTCCTGGTTCGAATTTACAAGTTTCAAGGTTTACAATTTTTTGGGGTGTCTCTTTCTTCTTATTTGGATTATAACCAAATCTTGCACAAAAATCAGCAAGTCTTTTATCGTCTCTTTTTCCCATTTCATCAAATTTTAGGTACTTCCAGGCAAAGCGCTTTTAATACTCCGGCTCTTTTGTTAATCCATTCCTGCGAATTAACCTCATAAGTTTGGCCGGCATTGGTTACAGGTGTCCCGGTCATTAAAATGCTTTTTTCTTTTGCGAACAGGAACTTGTTCCGGGTTTTGCCCGTTACCGTGTGTTTTTGTAAGACGTAGAATTTGACTGTCATAATTAAAATGTATGGCCGCCGTGGTGCATCAGATCATGAGCCCGGGCGAATTTCATAAACTTCTGATAGATCCGGGTGGTTAGCGGCTCTTCCAGAATAGTTTCACAATAGTCAGTTCCCTGGACTGTGGCCTCGCGAATGGCCTGCCTGAAAGTGATCAATTCACCAACTGTTTTCCATTTAGCCCGTTTCTCCACATTCATGTAATGAAATGCCATTTCGAAGAATGGATAGCTTTCGGAATGAGTTTCGTAATACAATAATTCTCCTTCATGCTCAATGATCCAAACCTGACCACGCATATAAATTCTGCAATCTGCTGCATTTATATTTTGCTTTTCTTGACGTTGCTCTGTGGTCTTTTCTGCCCATTTTTTATTCAATAATTCACGGGTATATACTAGATCCTCTATGGGATCTATGTGTTCATATTTCATTTTATTACTCCTTCCTGGGAACTTAATATCTCCCTGTTAACCTTATGCGCCGTCAAGTAGAAATTTTCAAATACTGAATACTGGATGGAATTTTCGGTATAACTATTAATACTCAGCGAAATGTCCTTGCACCGGGCATGTTTGGTGTTAATGCGAACTATTTCTTCCTCAATTGCGTTTAGCATGTTCTTGAGTGACTCATCGTCAACAATTGCATTGTGCCATTGCCTTACATAGTTCTGAATTTCTTCGTGTGCCTTATTCTTAGTCGTGTAAGCCTGAAGCTGTAAAAAGTGTTTGTTCATGATTTGGATTTTTATTGGTTAATGTGATTTTGTCTTATCTTCCGGAGGAAGGTTCGGTAAGAACTTGTGAAGTTCAATAAATTCAAGATTTTTCATTTCTACTTTCTTCAGCGATTTGTCGTAATCGAAAGTATCATAGGCTTCCGGAGTTATTAAATCCTGCTCTTTCATTTTTCCGTTGATCCAAAGCTCTATGTAATACTTCCAAAACCGTGAATCAATTCCCAGGGTGTGACACCGTAGTTGGATCATTGCCGGATACTTTGAATTTTTACGCATATACCAACGCTTCCAGTTCTTAATTTGCCCTTTACAATATCCAAGGCCAAACATGTACTCTTCAGTTTGATATTCAATAATTGCCATAATTTGGATTTTTGTGGTTATTTAAAATTGTAACATTAAACGACACCCGACCATGGAAATTCTACAATATCAAATCGAGCATTAAAAGAAGCATCTTTTGCTATTTTGGGATAGCCATACGATAAGAAAAACATGGTGACATTTAATTCCAATGAATCTATGAGTGGACGATTAACTATTATTCTATTAAATTTTTCGCCATCCTCTGTATCTACGTCGTAAAATGATGAATAAGGGAATCCTGATGTTGTCTCAAATATTAGCAATTTTACATGAGATTCCACTTCACTTTTATAATAACCATATTTGCTCTTGTTTTTTGCAATAGCCCAGGCATCATCGCCATTTATATAGCGATACATACCAAATTTTAACGCTTCTTTTTGTGCAAATTCAATTGCTTCTTTTGACTGGTTGTCACCTACGACGAAAATTTTTGCTTTCATTGTTTTTATTTTTATTGGTTTAACATTTTGTTTCTGCTTTTTTTTCGTTTATATTCCCATAAATCTCGCCAGGCTTCCGGAGGGATTTCCATCTTCCGGATCTTGGTATAAGTACTGTTGAATTCAACCCCTCCGCCATAGTCGTAAGATCTGATGTAGAGCTTCACAGCTGCAATAAATTGCTCACGGTTCTCTTTCTTGCACAATTTTTCGATTGTAAACGACTTCCCGGGTTCTGCCTGATCCAGAAAATCAAGAACCGAATTGGTATATGCGTCAGGTGTTCTCATAATCAAAATGGTTTGTCTTCTTCAGAAACAGCAGTGAAATCCGAATCATCCGAAAGATCCTGTGGATTGGCCATATCGTGCTTTGTTTGCACGTATATCATATCCTTCGTGTCGCCTTCAACCTTCTTGCTGATGCGTTTCTGGGCATTCTGGAACGATTTCGGGTTAAACACAAAGCCATAGTACCGGCACCAGCATTTCATCGCCTTAGTGAATTTATTGGTAGTCCAGCCCAGTTTAGTTCTCGAAAGGAAGTTTTCAAGCGCCGTTTCTTTCACAATCATCTTGTCAACGTTTTCGCCTTCCAGGTCAAAATAAGCGTCGGCCCAATCTTTGAACGGCTGGGTCATTTCGGCAAGCATGTTCCGGAGGTTCACATTTCCCATTGGCGGGTTAATCTTCCGGGGTGAGGGGACCGACAGGTAAAACCGAATGCACTGCGCGAAGAAATTGAAATCAGCGTTCCATTCAGCTTCCGAATAGTCGTAACCATACAGGTCTTTCCCGAAATCGTCGCGTATGCCCCACGTCTCCAGGTAATCGTTGCTTTCCGATTGCTGATGATAATAATCGGAAAATACATTGTAGAGCAAACGCGCCTCGAGCGATGGGTCCAGGTTGCGCTGGGCATGGTTCGAAGTGAAAACGAACTTAGGCGCTTTCTCGAACGGGATTTCGTAACTCTGGTTGTTTTTCGGGTTTACAATCAGCTCACCGGTGATGGAGTCGAAAAAGAATTTGTAGTTCAGGTATTGATCGGCATCATCCACCAGGATGTAATCGGTATGCTCAGTCACACGATCATATAAGTGTGGGTTATCGGTAAGCTTCGGATTGCGTCCGGATAGCGTTACCGACTTCATGAACGGGCGCAGCGCCTTGTATCCTGCTGACTTTCCGGAGCGGCCATTGCTCTCGCCATCTTCGCCAATCACGTTGTCCATGGCGAACACACACCAGGCTTTCGATTGCGTTTTATGGCGGTGCAGCACGTAACCAATTGAGAAGATCTTATTAATCAGGTGAAGCTTTTGCTCCGATATTTCTTCAGCCGAAAGTTTTGGCCCATTGATGCAAAATTTGTACGTTTTGCGGTATTCTTCCTTTTCGTCCTCCGGAAGATCCTCCATCGCTTTTTCCAGCTCTTTGCGCCAGTGGATCCGCGAGGCGTTGATCAGGAACGAGAAGTATTTTGATTCGGTATTGAATATTTCGATATCGTAACCCACCACCGGCTTTTCGGTAATCTTGAAAAAATCGTCGATCTTCTTCACATTGTGAGGGATCACTTCATCTTCCCACACGTAGCGGTCCACTTCGCCCGGGCGACTCTCCAGTATTTCTCCGGAAGTTACTTTCCAGGTCTTATTCTGAAAAAAGAGGTATTGCGCGTCGTGATCGTAATCGGTGAAATCGATATCAATTTGCTTGAGACCGGTTAATGTTCCTTCGCCAAGACGGTTGGTATTCAGCAACAATTCAAGGATTTCGTTGCTCAAATATTTTTCTTCACAGAAACCGATCAGGAACGATTTGATATCCTTTGTCTGCACTTCCTTCACAATGTTGCCTTTTACCTGGACAAACATCTGGCCGGTTTTCGAATTCTTGTTTTCGATCTGGAAGAAACCGTTCGACTGCAAAAAGAACCTGGTATTCGAGGAGCTTAGATTGTACTTAATTCCACCTTTTGTAGCGTTTACTGTCCAGAACCGGAGCGGCTTTGCTACCTGAATCAGCTTTTTGAAGTCCCAGTCGGTTGGGTATATTTCGATATAGTCCAGAAAATCCTTTCGCGACCGGCCACGTGGATCCTTGAATTTGCGAAGCGATTCAGGAAGCCAGATGTGTTTGATATCCATGTATTCCATGCCCAGCTTGATGGCCGCACGCACACCGGTATCATCGATATCGGGCAGGTTATAAAAATTCTCGACACAGCGGGTAATTGCCTTGTAATCTTTTCCCGATAAATTAGCCGTTTCGGAGTTCATCCACAGCGGTAAATAACCATAGCCGGCACAGTTCAGTGCGTCGCGCTCGCCGGAGCAAAGGATCGCTTCATCCAGCTTTTTGATGTCGTGACTATCATCATCTTCCGATTGCTCATTGAGCTGCGCGCTCTTAAACTTTTCGTAGGCTTTATTGAGTTGCTCCATGCCGTTGATATAGTCCTTCGGCTTGGTTCCAACATACCTGAAGCGGTATTGTTTTTCGGGATTAAGCGGCTGATAAATCTTTTTCCAGTCGCCATAATCGAACATGAAGATTGGATACTTCTCGTTCGAACTTGTGATAAGCGCTTCGCGATTTTTGATGTAAGTAAACGAATTAAGCGAAAAAACGTGGTAGCGGTCGCAAATTTCACGGTTCACTTTTGGTCCCAATACCTTCAGTTCATCTTCGGTTAACTGTTTTTTTACATCGAAGATATACGCAGATTCAGCTTCTTCCGGAGCGGCCGGTCGTTTGTCGAAACCGGGCTTGTTTAATTCTGATTTGATACCACCAACGCCGTAGCGATCGGCCAACATCACTAAAGCCTCGCGGAAGGTGATCGACTCCTCTTTTTGACAAACCTGTATGCCGTTCCGGGGAGTTTGATCGCCTCCGAAATCGGTAACAACCCAAACCCCGTCTTTTAATTGTTTGAGCGCTGCTGAAGGGGTTTTTTCGTCGCCGCGAATTTTGAAACGTTTTTCGGCAGTTTCCTGCGCTGCTTTTGCCTGTGGGTAATAATGAAAAATAATATCTAGTCCACCAGCGGTGGCGTCTAATATTTCTTGCTGTTCGATGAATGCCATAAGGTTACAGAGTTACATAGTTACGGTTTGAAAGCGTTGAATCGGTGAGTCTATTAATTAACCAGGCTCTGTTTTTGGTTTCCCGGTAGTGCTAAGTACTTTGTATTTTACTACCCAAACCCAGGGATTAATAATCACGTGGAGTGACTTATTCCGGTAAATTCCATTGTATTTAGCCCATCTCCTATCATAATCTTCCTGATCCCAGGCGATGGCATAAAAGCACAAAATTTTACCGGTTTCGCCATGTTCGCGTTGTGGCTTTGGCTTGCCGTTTATCGATAGGAAAAGAGATTTAAATGATTCCCTGGCCGATATAAATGGATATGGGAAACTATCTGGACACGCATAGTCATCAAATACAGCGGTTCCATCTAAATATTTAACCTTAATGCCTTCAGCGATCGCATCCGCACGAGTAATTTCATTCAGCCGTTCAACCCTAATTTCTTCAACTTGCAACCATATTCTGGCGGCTGATTTTGGCATGTGGATGGATGGAGAAAATGTGAACTTACGGCCAACACCATCCGTAAGGCCATCTGTGGCTTTATATACATTTTTGTTAAATAAATCTAAGCACCATGTTTCTCTCACCCAAAGTACATCGCCCAGTTGACCGTAAGGACATTTCACCGATCCAAAACCATCGGCATCTTCGTGCTGAAAAATTGCCCGGTAACTTCCATCTTTTTTGTATTGCTGAAATCGTACAAATTCGACCTTGTCAGGATCTTCATTCACGTTATCAAGGCCCGTCATTCGTCGGGTCATTTTCTTCCGGCCTTCTAAATTGGCCTGCACCATTGGAGTGCTGAAAAGGATTGGTATTTCTTTCATGGTTGTTCAATTTTATCGGTTGTTTTATCAGTTGCCTTTTCAACTGCAGATATAAACTCCTCAATTTCGTTGTAGAATTTGGTTGATAATTCAGTGATTTGAACCACGTCATCTGCTATTTCAGTTTCGGCTTTTTTAACGATAATCCTTTCGCGTCGAGTAAAAAAAAGAACGACTGCATTTAAAATAGAAAGGATTGTAAATATGATTATGAAGGTTATTTCACTCATGGCTATGCATTTTGTTTAGTTATGTCTTAGATTCATAATGATGATTCGCTTTGCAGCACCACTCAAGGTTATTATCTTTTTCAAATTGCTGGGGAACATTCTCCTGATCGTTGTTGCAATGAGAAAAAAAAAGCAATCGAGACAGTGCATCCATTTTTTATCATGATCCTGGATGACAAAAATTTTAGATCCGTTAAATAAATATCTAGCCATGTCTTGTAGCTATTTCGGTTTCAACTAATTCGAGCAAAGTAGAAACCACTTGTTTCGATGTGTGGCAGGTTCGGGTTTCGTTCATCATCATTTCCGAATTGTAAATGATAAAGTTCCAGGAATCGCTGGCCGGGATCCGCTGGGCTGATGCGTACAGTTTGGTGTGTGGCAGTGGCCGCATTGAAATATGATTGCGGCAAATATGCAGGTCGCCATATTGTTTCAGAGCGCGAACCGGGTTATCAATTCGATCGATGCAGCTATTACAAGTTACTTCGTCGCGGTTATCGGTAGCAAGGTACTTATCCTTTGTTTCGTGTACCATTTTACCGCAATACAGCTGTATATATGGTTTTCCTAATCGTTGCTCCGGATGGATAAAATGTGTGACGTAATTCATTTTATCCGTTTTGAAGCAGCTGCAGCTGCAGTTTGGTGATGTTAACGATTGCGCTCACATTGTTGCAAACTTGCTTTGCTTGATTGACATACTCGGGTTTGTCGCGTACCTTGTCAATATCTTCAAGTAGTTTGTCGCTTAACGACTTAAATAGGCTTTTCGTTTCAGTATATATTTCAGGCACATAAACCGTATTTGGTTTATTGGTTGCAGGTAGGTTGTGTATTTCTTCGGCTTCGGTAACAACGGGCAGTTCTTCGAAATTTTCGAGGAACAGGCTGATTTTCTCTTCGGTTTCTTTTAGGAAAATTTGCGGTTTCCCGTAAATTTCAACTACGATTTCGAAGCCATTCGGGCGGCTTTCGAACGATTTAATAACTGCGGTCTGGTCCCGGTAGCAGTATGTTTTACAACTATCGATCATTTTTTGAAGTTTCAGTAAGCTCATTGATTGTACGTTTTAATTTGATTTGATTTCTACTTAATTCAATCAGTTCGGGCATTTCGGCCAAAACAGGTTTTAATTCTGCATGTTTGATGCTCAGATTATTAATGATGTAATCATCAGTTAATTCGTTACGGCCCGAGTTTTCGCCAAGTTGCCCGGCCCGGTCGATCAGGTACCAGTTTGCGGGGTCACAATTTTCTGGGTTCCCGTCAATCGATTTCATGATCATGCCCTTAGGAATCGGACCGTTCAGTTGTTCCCAATTTTTTCGATGCACAAACACAAACTTCCCTTTACTCACACGCACTTCGCGGTACCCGTCTTTCGAAATTCGTTCGTAACCGTCGTATTTGGTCGACGTTGGTTCATGTCCGGGTTGAAACCAGGTATGTTTTACTTTTTCGCGCAGTTCGTCGCTCATGGTTACACCCTTATTAGGAGGTACCTGCCCTTTGACGAACCGGTGGGACGCTCCTTTTATGCCATCGAGCCGGTTACATTCGGGCGAATGTAAAAATGCTTCGGTTTTTTTCAACCCGATCCGGTAAGCCTTATTGGCAACGATGTGATAGGCTAAACCTAATTCAGAAGCAATCAAATCCGTTCTCCGGTCCGGAAACTCCAGCTTAAGCTTTTCAATCTCCTGATTTGTCCAGTCGTGTTTTGGTTTCATTATTCCTTCCAGTTTGCCAATTCTGCCTTAACTTCAACTATTTCGTCCTGAAACGTGCTAAGCGTTCCTGTGTTTTCGTCGTACTGATAGCCTTCTGCCGATTCCTGCCATGTTTCGGAACGCAACTGGTAGGTTTCTTTGCGTGTGGCAATCAATTCCTCTAAATGAGCATTCAGCTCTTCCAGTTTTTTAAGTAGTTTTTTCATTGAAATTAAGCTATTGATTAAAAATATTAAAGTGGAAGGCCATCTTCATTCAGTGGAAGCCAGGCAATTACATAATTGTTAAAAGTTCCGTTTGGATCGGAATCATAACTAAATTTATCATCTTCAAAATTGGCGACTTGATATCCTTCATGGCACCAATCCGGGCACCGGCACAAGCATAATTGGCCGTCTTTTGGCTTCTCTTTTATTCCAAAATAAGTTGTCTTTTTCATGATGGTTAAGCTATTGGTTAATTATTTCGTAGTTATCGGGCCAAATTGAGCAGTTGAAAGGATTACCGTTTAAATATTTTGTGAAGTGGCAGCCTCCGACTTTTGAAACCGGATCCGGTATCACTTCAATCTCGTCGCCTGGTTGCAGGCCTAAAATTCGTAGTTCCGGATCAAGTCCTTCTGTTAGTTTTATTTTCATTTGGCCAGTTTTTTACGGAGGTATTCTGTTGGTATATAACTTTTCCGTATCACCTCAAGGTAAAGCTGGCCCTCGCCTTTGCAGGTTTTGCAATGTGGATAATCAGGTTCTTCGTTTCGATCGTCAGGAGCGTATTTTTCAAAACCAGTACCTTGGCAATCGGGGCAGTTGATCATATTTCCGTGTGATTTCTGGAATAGTGCAGGACGGTCTTCGTTGTTTGATGATGTTTCGAGAAATTTTTTCAACCTGTTTGCAATAAAAATCCTTTGAGCTGAAATGCCCGAACTATTAAGCATCAGGTCTAATGCATTTTCAATTACATCTTTTTCGGTTTGATCGACTACCAGCGCCTGCTGGTCAAAATCTGTTTTGGTGAGTATCATCTTATTGGTTTTGAAGTTTCATAAATTCTTGCATTAGTTTTTGATATCCCCTGTAATTTTCGCCCGGGATTAAGGCTTTGATCCGGTCGTGATTGCTTTCGAAAAAATTTCTCATTTTCTCATCCGAATCGTAATGGTAATAGTCAAGGTATTTCTTCAGGTTCTCTTTTGCCTCCAGTACGGCAGGCTGATCGACACGGGCATATCCTTTCGACACCAGGTAAGCCTGCAGGCGAATCAACTTTTCGATGTAAGCTCTCGCTTCCTGGAAAAACATGATCATGGTATTTTGGAGTGATTAACGAATCGGCACATTTCTTCGCCGATCTGAACCGATTTTTCGGTGCATTTGATGGCAACGGCAGCGGTAACGACCGCACGTGAAAAAGCAGGATCGGACAGTGCCTGGTTGTGTATCGCCTGTGCCAAGATGGCGATGTCGCCGGTAAAGATGATGATCCGGTGATTCCCTGTTTTCATGATTGTTAATCCTGACATTACTTTGATTTTATAAGTTCATTGTCAATCTTGTTAAACATATCGATGCAACTATTTCGTGCATCTTTAAATAGTTCGGCATCTTGCAGCGAATGCTGTTTAACCTCGATTAAGCCGTTCTGGAGCAATTCCAGTTCGTTACGTGTCAGTTCCTGAATTGCAAATTTTTTGAAAGTTCCGTTGTCAGTGATTTCTACATACATAATTTCAAAGTTTAGTGCGTGGGGACGCTGTTTCGTTAATCTGTTTTGGCGGTTGCAACAGAGGCACCGATTAGGATTCTACCCCTGTTTTGCTCTCCACCGTTGGCCCTGGTAAGGCGGTCAAACCTTACCAGGTAAGGAAATTATCACCAGCGCCGGTATGGTGGCCGGAATTTCGCTGGTGTGTTTTTAAAAATACATTTTCTTTAAAAGAGCCCCGGCCTTGCTTTACCGGGGCTGATATACATCGGATTTTGAACTCAGGCCTTAACGAGCAACGGCCAGTACTGCTATGAGAAAATTAATTAACAATCTTATTTTTAACCGCATAGACCGCAAGCAATCGATCAGGATTTGCCATGCCGGTAAATCCGAGTTTGGTGTATATATGATTCGTGTGATTGTGAACGGTAGATTTCGAGATAAATAGCCTTTCGCCAATTTCTTCTTCCGAAAAACCTTTGACGAAAAGGTTAATCACTTCAATTTCGCGGGCCGAAACTTTACCAGAAACCTTCGCTTTGCAGGTGATTCGCTTGCAGGTATGGCGGATAGGGCAGGAGACCCGTTCGAGAATGAAATTACCGTCATCGTCAATATCAGGATTACCGTCGCGGGTACTAAAATTACAGGCGCAAAACTGATAAACACGGCCATACTCGCAACCAACATTGCCGATAAGCGTGCAAAGTTCGGCATGTACTTCAGAAAACTGTTCCTTGATTTTTGCATCGATCGAAATGAAAAACGATCGTGGCATCTGGTCGAACCTGGTAACCGATCCTATCTTTAAGTCCTCGATCAGCAACATATCATTCGCCGAATTGAAATAAAATTCTTTCATACTGCTATATTTTCGGGAAACAGGATTTCAACCGGAGTTTCAATAATTTGAGCAATAACCACTTTTTGTGGATAGTCGAAACTGTTGTTTCGAAGTTTTACATAAAATGTTTCTTTACTGATTTCGAGCTTTTCGCAGATATGATCTCTAAGCTCAGTAGGTTTCATTTTCAATGATTTGTAATAGGCTTTGAAGTCTATTTTTTTAGTGTTTTCCATTTCGAGGTTGTTAATACGTGTTTTGTTTTGTATTTTTCTGAAAGCAAATGTAAGAAAGTAGATCGTTTCTACAAAATTTTTAGAGTGTTATTTTAAAAATAATTTCAATGTCGGTTTCTTCCAGATTAAAAAAATATTGTTTAGATAACAAAATAACATACAAAGTCCTTTTGAATAAAGGATTTGCATCGCAACAGACTATCAGTAATTACCTAAATGGAGGCACTGATCCAAAGGGTAGTTTTTTAGAGCGATTTATAAAAGAATATAGAGTGTCAGCGAAATGGTTAATGACGGGTGAGGAAGAAGAGATGCATAATTCTATAATTGAATTAAAGCCATATTCGAACCAAGAATCAGTAAACCCAATGAACGAAACAATTACTTTATACACCTGCCCGGAGTGCGTAAATAAGCAGAAAGAGATTAATTCGAAACAAAATGAGATTGTTGCTCAAAAAAAGACGATTGAATCACTTGAAAAACAAATTGAATTACTGGAGTTATGTCTGGGGAAAACTCGGGGAAACGGCTCAGGGTAGTCCACCGTAGTAAAATTATATCTAAAGATCAACTAAGTATTCTATTTGAAAACTAAATCATATTCAATCAAATGAAAATTCACATTCAAAGAAAAGTAGTCGATGAGTTGGCAGATTCACTTGATCAAAGTTTTAATGCCGTAAATGACGAATTATGTAACGATAGACCTGTAATTACAGGCTATTCAACATCAGGACTAATGGAGATAGATAAAGACCATCTTGATAAACAAATTGCAGGATTAATTACCGTGATCAATAAGCTGAAATCGATTAAGGAATTCAACCCTAAAAAGCCTTTGTAATAAGGCTTATCATTCAAAAACCATTCAAATTTAATTTTTAAAAATAATGTAATAATTTGATTTACAAATACATGAAACATATAGAAAGTATTCTTACCGGGGTCACAAAGAGGTTGTCTTACATAGGCAGCCTCTTTTGCATTGATTGTGTTTGTTGGGGTTTTGGGATATTTAGGATAATGATTGTGGTCATGAAATCCATTCAAATTCCGTTTTCATTCAAAATACATTCATAAAAATGAGCTCTCCTAAAGTTTTTCTACACGAGGCATATAAAAAGAAAGATGGTACCTGTGCCATCTATGTGCTGGTTCATATTGACAACCGATCAATCAAGTTCCCGACTGGGATAACTGTTGATCCTGATCGTTTTGACCGCGTGAAAATGAGAATTAAGGGAAATTCGAAAGAGGTGAAAGATCAGAATATGATCATTGATAGGTCACTGGCTCGAATCAATGATGTGGAGGTTCGGTACCGGCTTCAGCAAAAGGAGCTAACGGCTGATCTGTTAAAAAAGGAATGGAAAAACCCGGCCCGGCGCGTCGATTTCTTCGCTTTTTTTGATGAAGCTATAAAGGAGCGTAAAAACGACATCGCTGATAGTACCTACAATCAACATCAATCAGCAATCAATAAACTGAAGGAATTCAGGCCGAAACTGGCATTTACCGAGATCGACAGTGAATTTATTGAGCAATATAGGCGGTGGCTTAAATCGACGAAAAAGAACGATTTGAATACTATTTATACCGCGCTGAAGAATTTTAAAACTTATGTGAATATTGCTAAGCGTAAGGGTGTGATTGATGAATCGCCGTTTGATAGCTATTCGATCCGGCGCTCAAATCCGGAGCGTGTATTTTTAACTGAATTAGAATTGCAATCGCTCTGGAGTCTGTATTTGAAGGATTATCTTGATGAAACGAATCAGCGGGTATTACGTCACTTTTTGTTTATGTGCTTTACCGGACTTCGAATTTCGGACTTGAAAACAATTACAACAGAAAGTATAATAGGCGATAAGTTGGTTTATTTCCCTGTAAAAACCAGGAGCATTAAAAAAGCAGCGGTGAAGGTTCCGCTGAATACCTGGGCATTGAAACTGATTGCCGATGAAGGCGCTAAATCGGGAGTGCTATTCAATTGTATTTCGGAGCAAAAAATGAATGAGAAAATTAAGGATATAGCAAAAGCGGCAAAACCTAAAATTATTAAAGATGTGAGCAATCATAGTGCAAGGCATACTTTTGCAACGCTCTGGCTTTCAAAAACAAAAGACGTATTGGCGCTTCAGAAATTGCTTGGGCATAGTGATATAACTCAGACAATGATTTATACGCATATCACTGACAGCATGATTTCTGATGAAATGAAAAACTTTGAGAATACGCTTTTTAAAGACGCAAAAACCCCCGATCCAACTCGTGAACCGGGGGAAAAGTAATCAAAATGAAAATGAAAATGAAGAAAATCAACAAACCTAAGGAGCTTTGTTCTTTGTGAAAATTGTTTTTATCCAGGGCAAAACTGTTGCCCGCTTCCAATAAACCACGACTCCAGTAAGAATTACAAGTATTCCGAAAATATATCGCCACCGGTAAGGATCGGCAGCGGGTTTCTCTACATCATCAGTTTTTACCGAACTTGCTGAATTATCAACTGTAGTTTTTGCGGCTTGCTGTTCTTTTGCGGCTTCGGTAATGCCTTGATCGTGCGTCTCTTCCTCGGTAGTTTCGGTAGTTATTGACTTGATAGCACCGTGTTCGGTTTGTTCGGTTGTTGGGGCAACTGGAGGCGGATCGGCAGGTGCAGCAGGAGGCGCCGCTGGCTTTTCGGTAGGTGGATAATATTCGACAGTTACCTTTTTAGTTTTTTGACCTGTTACCAGGTTATTCGTTACCCTCAGGTTCTCATTTGCGCTGGCAGTTTCGGTTGTTTGTACCGAATTCGTTGTGAGCGCTTCGCTCTTTGTCGTTTTCTTTGTTAAGTGGCATCCTGATAGCAGGATCACCAGCAAAATAATAATTAGATTTTTCATGATGATATGGTTTTATTGTTCAAAAACTCTCGATGTCCAACCCCAGTAGTATTTCTTTTGCGTCGGGTTTTTCTTGCATATTTGAAAATACTTCCGGAGGCTCTCATACTTATATAATTCAATGAATTGCTCTGAAGTCATCAATGAGCGCTGATTAAGCGTTACAATTGAATCGCGTAAAGTTTGATTGTACAGATCAAGCTGTTGCTGTTGCGATTTGACTGTTTCGATTGAATTAATCAATTTCAGATATTCAACTTTATAATCCTTTTCTGGATGAGTACATCCAACAAATAGAATAAGAAATAACAGTGCTGTTTTTTTCATGGAAGTAAATTGAGTTTTGTTTTGAGTATTTCTGATGCTTTGCCAGTTTCCGGCAGGTGGACAATCGATTCAGCGCGACTGATGCCAGGAACAACGCCTTCATGAACAGCAGCCTTCACAAGCATTTCAGCAATTATTTCACTTTTGATTCCATCTCCTCCGATTTGAGTCCAAAAGTTGATGTCGTAAAAATCAATAATCAGATCGTAAAGCCCCTGGTTATTGACAAGCGATTCTGGAAAGCCAGGGGTCTTTTTTGCTACATCAACAATATCCCAACCTTCCCAATTTGGCCAAAACTTTCTGGAAATACCGCCAATTGTTTCTTTTCCATAATCAGCTCCATCATTATTATAACCAACTGAACGGCCAATTATAAAACCTTCAGCTATCAATACCTTTCCGATCGCTTTTTTTCCATCAGCCATTTTGCGCCTCCTTTTCTGAAATATCCATCCCCGTTTTTTCCTGGACTGTTTTTTGAACGAACGATTGAAGTAGCTTGATTACTTTTCCTCCAAAAACTTCATCAGTATTTTTTAGAAAACTCCACAGGTATGCGCCTGAAATCAGCCATGTTGCAATGTAGTAGGTAGCGGCGAGTTCTTGGTGAGTCTCCCGATCTAGCGCATATAGAAATGAAACAAATGCAGTGAAAACAAAGGCCCTGGCAGCTGCTACGGTGAATTTTTCCATACTGAATTTTTCTTTTCGGCGCCATACTGAGGCCGCGATCCCAAATATCAAATCGGCTGCAATAATTGCAAGCATGATGTTGATAGCTCCTTTAATCTCAAAGAAATAGCATAATGCAG
>Ga0302288_1000264_pt1 | contig 46017 bp, 47 predicted proteins | sample III_Fen_N1_1_FD_194549 | JGI IMG/M metagenome (GOLD analysis project Ga0302288, IMG submission 194549) | Peat permafrost microbial communities from Stordalen Mire near Abisko, Sweden - III_Fen_N1_1 | ecosystem: Environmental > Terrestrial > Soil > Wetlands > Permafrost | place: Sweden: Abisko...
GTATGAAAAGCAATATATTCATCCACTGAAACTGCAAGCAGCGTAAAATGATAATTTATTAATATAAATAAGTTGGAATAACCATAGAATTCCCAAAGCACAGCCGCCACAGGCGTCCGTGGTTTAGCTACTCGTTAGGCGGAAAGCATAAATATAAGACACTATAACAATGATATGTGATGATTTATAAAAGATTAGAAAAAAAGGAATATAAGAAAATAATGGGTTCTAGTGATTCAGAGATTAATCAGAGTCATTTGGTTCTTTCTTTTATTGACTTTGATTTTGACCCTAATTTGATAACAAAGAAACTTAAACTAGAGCCAACATCTATTGGTGAAAAAGGTGAGGAATATCTTATTGGGTCTCAAAAAAAAATATCCAAGTTTAGGGAAATAAGTCATTGGGATTTTGAATGGAAAACTCAATCCAATGATTTCATTGGTAATTTGATTGAGAAGTTTTTTAATGAGATAATTATTCCGAGAATAAGCTCAATTAAAGAGATTGGATTGAATTGTAAAAAGATAAGATTTACAATAGTTCAATATTATTACTCAGGACACAATCTTGGATATGGATTTGAAAAGGAAAAAATTAAGATATTAGCTGACATAAACGCTGAGATTGATATGGATATATATTGTTTATGTGAAGATTAGTAAAAACGCCATACCGCTAACATCATCTAAACCCCAACCGCCGCTGCGCAGCTAACGCCGCTTGCTGACGGCCGAGGTCTAGCTACTCGTTGTAAGCCATTTTAGAAGACCTCAACAGAACCAACCGCGTATGCTATAGGAAATGTTCAGCAGATTGCTAAAGTGTAGAATATCAATGGTTAGATTTGACCGTTAGTTGGAATTTTCAAAGTGCTTAAAATCAACTATTTACTAATGCTATAAATATATTCAAGATGAAGATTAAAAAAAACGTTCAATTAGCATGGATGATGGTGACAATCCTATTGTTATCCAGCTGTGCAGTATCATATCGGACAATACGACCCGAGTCACTTAAATATCCATCGGCAGTGAATGAGGATGGCATGCAGATTTCATATAAGTATGATGTATTAAGATCGAGTGGAAACAAACGGTACGCCAATAAAGAAAAAAATAGAGGTCTACAATTGATTGCGATACAGTTAAAAAATCAATCTGATACAACAATAAGATTAAGTCGTGATTGTGACATCTATGCCGATAATGTTAGAGTCCTTCCGATGGAAGTTGGTGTCATAAATGATCGGTTAAAGCAAAAGGTGTGGCCTTATTACTTTTATCTACTAATGACCTTTGTTCAACTCAATTATTCGATTACAACGCCCACTATGATTACAACAGGTTCTTGGCACATCGGATATGTACTTGGTCCCGGGCTGACTTTGTTAAATGTAACAAAGGCATCGAGCGCTAATCGTAATTTATTTATAAACCTAAATGTAGCAGATATTTGGAATAGAGATATTCTGGGAGGTGAGACCGTCTATGGATTAATTGGTATTGAAAGTCGTGACTTTATTCCTATTCACATAAGAAAAAAATAAAAACGGCTTATAACACCATCGTTAGCCAAAATGTTAGAATCGTACATATCAACGTTTTTTTGATTAGAAAAATTTTAGAAAATATGCCCAAATATTACCAATAATTGGTATATTTGCTAAAAGCACAAAACAATGAACAGAAATACCTCTATATCTTTAGGTAGCTATTTTGATAATTTCATACAAAGCAATTTGACTTCTGGCCGTTACAAAAATGCCAGTGAAGTCGTTCGAGCTGGTTTGAGACTTCTTGAAGAGGAAGAAAGTAGGATTATGTCGCTTAGAAAGTCAATACAAGAGGGGATTGATAGTGGAATCGCAACCGATTTTGATCCGGAAAAACATCTTGCAAAGCTTAGAGCAAACAAAGCTTCAAATGGGAACATTTAAGTTTTCCAAAAAGGCAGTTGATGACCTAACAGCAATTTGGGCGTATACCGACAATGAATGGTCTAAATTTCAAGCTGAAAGATACTACAGGATGCTTATAGAATCATGCAACGATATATCTGATAATCCTGAAATTGGAAAAGACTATTCGTTGGCTGCAAAAGAACTTTATGGAATAATATCTGGTCGTCATATCATATTTTATCGCAAATTGAGTGCCAAAGAAATAGTGATAATAAGAATCCTTCATGAGCAAATGGATCTCAAGTCTAGAATTAGAGAATGATTTCAAGTTTGACAAAATGATTCAGCGATACTATTGATTCTACTGATACAAAAACACTATTGCTAACACCCCCAACCCCTAGCCATTGCTGCGCAGCGTCGCTGCTTGCTGAAGGCCGGTGCCTGGCTACTCATTACCAACCATTATGAGAAACACACTACTTATTTGCCTCGTACTTTTTTTATCATCTTGTGCGTCTGTTTTTAATAGCAGGTACAAATGTGTTAATATCGTACCTATCAAACCAGTAAGAGCTGTATATAAAGGAGATACCTTGAATGCAACAAACAACCGAATCTTCCTTCCTGTAGAAAGAAGAAAAGACCCATTGGTCTTTGAATTGGTAAGTAATGATACCTCAAAGATTATTCAAGTCAAATCAAGAAATTCATTTGCATATTGGCTTAATATTTATCCGAGCACTGTTTGGTTGGGTTTTTTGATTGATATGAAGAACCCCAAGCGATATACTTATCCTGGTTGGGTCTATGTGAACCCCTCAGATTCAATAAAAAACTATACAACTTACGATCCACGAGAAGAAAAAGGAAAATGGAAGGTTCAGTTATCATATCCTCAGATAAATAGCTTTTTACTAAAACCCGAAGGGTTGGGTTATAAATTGAATTCTGGTTTTGCAGGATTGTCTTTGGGTGCTGATTACTATTATGATCAAAAGAAATTTGTGAGTTTGACCGTTAACGGTGTCACAAACTTATTTATGCCTTTTCCCGCAGGTGTTTATGACCGATTTGGGGGTACATATGAAGATGTAGCATCAATTTATGTTGGTCTTGCCACTAATTATAAGATACATAATACAACCATAGGCTATGGCTTGTCTTATGGGCTAAATTACTGGCATTGGTCAAATATAATAGAGACGCCCTATTCTTATGAAGATATAGTGAGAAAGTCGTATGCACTTGGATTACTGTTTCCTATTTCTTACGAGTTTAATCGAAATTTCTTTATTGGTGCTGTTTATCGGCCCACGTTCATACAATTTGGTAAAACTACTCATTTAGACTATGAACATTTTGTTGGTTTGGAATGGGGGTGGCGGTTCACTGTAAAAAAATAACGGTTGGTAATAACATCTAAACCCCAACCGCCGCTGCGCAGCTAACGCTGCTTGCTGACGGCCGGTGCCTGGCTACCCGTTATGCCCAATTTTAGAATCGCACATATATGGGTTTCTGCAATAGTGAAACAAAAAGCTTTAGCTGTTGTGCAACGTTCATGATAGAGAAATAGAAGACTTCGGTTTCGACCGATAAGGATGATACCTGCAATTATTAAAGACCTAAAAAAGATCAATATGAAAATGAGTAGATTTGGGATTGTTGGATTTGTGATTGTAATACTCGGATTGACTTCCTGTGGACAAAAGAAGCAGCAATCGTCAACTGACAAAAAATCAGATGGATGGAAAACTTTTAAGACTGCAGATTATTCCATCAGATATCCTGCAACCTGGGCTTTTGACAATTCCGGCCAGAGTGGTATGAAACTTCAGCTATTTTCAGCTCTAAGCTCAGCTGAAGACAATTTCAGAGAGAATGTGAACTTGGTAATTCAGGATTTGTCAGGACAAAAACTTCAAACGTTGGATCAATACACTCAACTTTCAGCGTCACAGATTAAGATGTTTATGACTGACAGTGAAATACTTTCTAGTGTTAGATTGACTATGGAAGGGCAGGAATATCAAAAGGTGATTTTTTCTGCTGTTCAAGGACAATTCAAATTGAAATTCGAGCAGTATTACCTGATTAAAGGTCATTTGGCTTACGTACTAACACTGACCTGTACGGCGGATTCGTATGAAAGTTACCGCGAAGTGGGAGAGAAGATTTTAAACTCATTTAAAACAAAGAAATAAATAAACTGACCCTAACACCATCTGGTTGAGTAAGAAAGAAAATGCGTTTCTTGTCTGTGGTGAATGACAAGAAAGAGTAATCGACAGATAGAGCCACCATATTGAATCACTATTATTCGACAATAATGCATAAGTTTTTAGCATCCATTGAAATTATTGGAATAAATCCTTTCGTTTATGTGCCTGAGCAGATATTGAAAGAAATATCGTACAAGCTGGTAAAGATAAAGGCCACATCCCTGTTTCTGTAATAATAAATAATAAAAAGCATAAGCAAACATTGGTGAAATTTAGTGGTAGTTGGAGGTTGTACATAAATACCGCTATGCTTAAAGATTTACCTAAAAGAGTTGGGGAAATGATTGAGATTGTAATTGAATTCGACTCGACGGATAGAAAAATTAGGCCTCACCCCGAATTTTTAAAAGCCCTTGACCAAAATCTGGAAGCAAAACAAGTATTTGAAAGCTTATCGGCTTCGCGACAAAAAGAGATTGTTCGTTACATCTCGTTGTTAAAAACTTAAGAGAGCGTAATAAGGAATGTTCAGAAAGCAATTGGTTTTTTGACAGGAAAAAACAGGTTTGTTGGCAGGGATGGAGCAAACTTTAAAAAATAAAGACCTTCGGCAGCGGTCGACTTCTAACCTTTCAATTTCAATGAATTTTAAGACTGAGAAAGCGGAAACTTGCAATACGGAAAAGTGTGCAACACTATCAGAAAGAACTTTAGCGGTTGTCAATTTCGGATTCTCAACTTCAATCGAGGCTTAGATAAAGACGTGGATTCGCCGACAAGGGAGCAGTGCTGATGTGTGGAGATTGCCGTTGGATTAATCATCGAAAGTTATAGAAAATGATTATAATTGACAGACGAATAGCTAAAATTTACAAATAAATAGTGAGATAATGGAAATCAAATTAAACAAGGGCCTTTCAATTACTGTTTCTATTGTATATCTGATTATTTTCACAATTGGTATACCCCTATTTCATTATCTGAAATGCCATTTTATAGCAGATTCTTGTCTTGAACCATCTTGCGGTGCTTCATGGATTGTAGGTCTTTCATTTTTTCTTGCGAGTATAACCCCATTTTTAATAGGATTATGGTTGTACTTTAACTCAGATAATTACGGTATTGATAAGTGGACATGGCTTGCTCTTGGATTGGTTTATGGTCATTATGCACTGGTGTTGCTTATTGTAATGCTGATTATTGAAAAGGCAAAATTAAAGATTGACATTATTAAATCAATTCAGAATCTATTGGTTTTATTGATAATTTGTGTTGTCTTGACAATGCTATCCAAAATGTTATTTAATAATATTCTCTGTAAGTCTGTTTTATATGTGCGCTCATATTCTGATTTCGCAAAACATAGTAATTTGATGTCCATTCTGATAGTTGGATTTATGATAATGATGAACATTTTTCTTGCAATTAGGGAGTTCGGCAAAGAAAATATTGATAAGGTATCAATTCGTTCAATATGGATACTTGCCACAATTATACTTGGATTACTTCCGATTATTCTTCATAAAGGAATGGTAGAATTAAGTACTAAAAATAACGCCGCATAACGCCGCATAACACCATCAAAACTCCAACCGCCGCTGCGCCGCTTGCTGACGGCAGCGGTCTGGCTACCCGTTATCGGCAACCATAAAACGCGCAGCCAAACAGTAGAATTATCATTATGAAAAAAATAAGAATACTCATCGTACTTTCAATTTTTATTCAAATGTCTTATGGACAGAATAAGACGGTCGAGAATTTTTTATCGATTGATAAAAAAGCTCTTCAAATACCAGAAAATCAGACTGCTACAACAGATATGATATCTGATTATATAAAAATGAACTTTAAAACGGAAAAAGAAAGAATAAGAGCAATTTATATATGGATTGCAACGAATATCAATTACGATATTGAGAATATGTATTCAGTGGATTTCAATAATAGTGATTCAGCAAAAATTAATCGTCCTCTACAGACAAGAAAAGGTGTATGTGCTAACTACTCAGCCTTGTTTGATGCACTTTGTGTAAAGGTAAATATAAGATCATATATCATAGATGGTTATACAAAACAAAATGGGATTGTGGATAATTCAAGTCATGCTTGGTGCGCCGCCTTTGTGGAGGGTTCATGGTTCTTGTTTGATCCAACATGGGGATCCGGATATGTAAGTAATGGGAAATACTATAAAAAGCTAAACAATTCATACTTTTTGGCAAAACCATCAGATTTTGTACGTTCTCATATGCCGTATGATTATTTATGGCAAATTATGGATTATCCAGTTACGAATCAGGAATTTATCGATGGTAAAACAGGACAAAATAAATCAAAGTCTTATTTTAATTATAAGGATTCAATCGAAGCATACGAAAAGCAAGATGAACTTACTCGACAGGTTGCTTCAGCAGAACGAATAGAGAAAAATGGCATAAAACATGCATTGATAATGAATAAGTTGCAGTATTTAAAACAGAATATAGAGAATACTGTACAAAATAGATTCGTTGGTATATATAATTCAGCTGTGATAGATTGTAACGATGGTGTTGTAAGTTTAAACGCATTTATCAAAAGTAGGAATAATCAATTTATGCCTAAAGAGCCTGATGAAGAGATAGAACGATTGCTTGATGTTGCGAATGATAAATTAAAAAATTCAAAGGCCAAAATTGTTCAAGTAAAATCAACGGATACAAATTTGAATGTGTTAGTCGGTCAGCTACATAGAACAATTGATGACGCGACCAGCCAATTAAAACAACAGCAAAGTTGGTTGAAAACATATTTAAGTAAAGGGAAACTGGGACGAAAACTAATGTTTGTTGATAAAGTTACGTGGTTTGGGATTCCCTTAAACTGAGAATTTTAAAAAATGGTGGCCTATAACAACAGCTATGCCACAGCCTTCACTCAGTCGAATATGCTCCTTCGATTCCGGCCGTTGGTCTGGCTACCCGTTATGGCTATGTTTAGAAGCGCATTGGTTTAGTTTTCTACTGGTAGTCAAGTGAGCTAATCAAGCATAATATAAAAGGTTTTTTGAACGATTGATTATTTGTTGGGTCCGATTATTAAACGCATTAAAAAAATATACTAATATGAATATAGTTGTGAAACGAGCAATTTACTTTGTTGTCATTGTGCTTTTGTCAAGTTGTTCAAACGAGGGTGGAAAATTAGTGTGTAGCATGAGATATAACTTGACTAGCCAAACGGGCAAGTTATTGGCTGATAATAGTATGAGACTACAAAGGTCTTATTCAACCAATGATAGGTACACTCAGTTTGGTGATTATATAACAAGTATAACTCCACGTGTTTTTGTAATCAAGTTTCTGGATTTAAGGCTTTGCAGCACTTGGGAAAATCAAATGAATAATTTAGCAATTATCGATAATAATGAATTTTTATGGTCATCTACCGAGCGAATCGCTAATTTTAGCAACAATGCTACTGTGAATATACATATGAATGGTACTGTTCGTAAAGATTTGGAGATGATATACCTTGTTTCTACTCCAATGTTTTATTATCAGGAATTTGAGTTGCCTGAACTATATTACCATTTTAATGTTGATAGTGGAATCAACAATTTAACATATTTGAGTTTTGGAGGAAAAAATATAGATTATCCTACTGCGAATGCTGGAATTGGTGGTATTAAAGAAGGCTGTTTTGTAAAGGGAAGTAATAATCCACTAACCGCTCCAATCTTTACTAAGAATTGGACTGGATTTAATGGAAACTTCCCTGAGATTCCACATGTCACAGTATTTGGCAATACAGATTCTACCTTTATTTTCTCAAGTAACGAAATTTCAAAGGATAATCCATTGGGGTGTAATGAAGTGATTATAAGAAGTAATAAATTTAATGCGATCAAACTTCACGCAATTCCGGAAGGAGAAACAAAAACAATAACCGGAATTATGACTTTCGATACAAACGGGTTGATACAGATTTATGCTGGTCAGGATAATATACCGTATACAGAAGATGATATTTTTGTTTATGCCCCCAGATACTGGGAGAGAATGACCGTTAGTATGATTCCTTACTAAGAAAGTTATTCCATCACCCAAACCCCAGTCGCCGCTGCACAACTACGCTGCTTGCTGACAGTCGTGGTCTAGCTACTCGTTGGCAACAAGCAAAGGAGCGGGCCTCACCACATTCTTCTTATCCATTAAAAACATATATTTGTGAATTTATACGCCGTGACGTTGTTATACGGTGGATTGTCGAGTTGATAAATCAGACAACAACGTTTAAAAGTAACCAATAATTGAAAAATACGTTATGACAGGATTTGATGAGACTTTTAAACCCGCTATACATAAAAAGTTTTTAATTGTGATAGCTGGAGTGGTCTGGTGTTGTGTAGGTATCATGCTTTCATCCATGGCATTTAAATGGTTATGCATTTTTAAAGGGAATAGTTGGCTTTTTGTTATTCCTGGTATATTTGCCGCACTAATCATTCATCATTTCGGATTCTTGAGAATTGTCACTAAAAATCTGGGACGTATTTCGGGATTACCTGAAAGGCCATGTGTTTTTTCATTCATTTCGTGGAAAAGTTATCTCATTATCATTGTTATGGTTACAATGGGAATCACTCTTCGCAATTCTTCCTTACCAAAGCAATATCTTTCTGTATTATATTTAGGTATAGGTTTGGCACTATTTCTTTCAAGCATTAGATATTTCAGGAATTTATTAGGTCATAATTGAATAAATATAACTAGATAAGACTAATTGCTTTGACAAGGAATACGGAAAGATGAATTCTCACAATTTCATGGCAACAATGAGCGCCCTACATTTTATATACAAAAGATAATTATGACAGAGTTTTGGGAAACAAGTTTTAGAGAGAAACAAGAAATGTGGGGATGGGAACCCGCCGATTCTGCAATTGAGACGTTAGGGCTATTTAAAAAATATGGGCTAAATAAAATCTTAGTTCCTGGATTTGGCTACGGACGAAATGCCAAAATTTTCACTGACAATGGATTCAAGTTGACTGGGGTTGAAATTTCTGAAACCGCAATAGATTTAGCACAGAAGCACTTTGGTAAGGGTGTAAAAGTTCATCATTGTTCCGTTAGTTCAATGCCATTTGACCAAGAAAAATATGATGGAATTTTTAGTTATGCTTTAATTCATTTGTTAAACGAAAAAGAACGAGCAAAATTGATTGAAGATTGTTATAATCAACTTAGACCTGAAGGGTACATGGTTTTTGTAACAATTTCAAAAATGGATTTTAGATACGGACAAGGAAAAGAACTATGCAAAGATACTTATGAAACTTGGCCGGGTGTTACTTTATTTTTTTATGGCTCAGACTCAATTCAGTCAGATTTTGGATTTTATGGTTTGGTTGATGCCGAAGAAATTAATGAACCAAAAATGGATTTGAACAATAAGCCATCACAAAGATTTTGGTATATAATATGTAAGAAGTAGAGAAATAATATAAGATCTTATTGACATAATGTAACTGAATACCTATTATAGAAAAATGCAAAAGAAAAACGACTCCATTATTTTATTCCTATCAACGCCTTTAGCAATTTTAACCGCTATTGTTAGTTATGCAGGCATTTTTATTGAAAGTACGTATGCACGAGAAAATGCTCTTTATGCTGCCCAAGGTATCGGACAGGACATTGTGAATTTGTTTATTGTTGTCCCTATTTTACTTGTTGCAGCCTATTTTGCCTGGCGTAAAAGTAAATTGGGGTTATTGATTTGGAGCGGAGCAATATTCTATCTGGCATATTCATATACCATATACAGTTTTGGTTTGCATTTTACTAATTTTTTTATCGCTTATTGCTTGATTTTAGGGCTGTCCTTTTATTCGCTTATTTATTTTTTTTTTATCTCGATGAAAGAAGATGTTTCGGAATGGTTTGCAAAAGAACCCTCCACAAAATCGACAGGGATCTTTTTAATTGCAATAGCCGTTTTGTTTTATTTCATCTGGCTTTCGGAAATTATCCCAGCCATTCTTGTGAATGCTATTCCAAAGAGTATCGTTGAAAGCGGTTTACTGATTAATCCAGTGCATGTGGTGGATATTGCTATTTGCTTGCCGGCATTAATTATTACGGGAATAGCATTGATCAAAAAGAAAAACAGTGGCTTTCTGCTCGCTTCTACCATGATGATCTTCTGTATATTCATGGCTATTGCTATTGCTGCCATGGTTTTTGAAATGAAAGCGAAAGGGTTGGAAGCTAATCTCAGTCTGACAATTGTTTTTGGTCTTATTACTTTAATAAGTTCATTGTTTCTGTTTCAGTATTTAAGGAAACTGAAATAGCATTTGAAAACAGAGCAGATATTTTGGCTAAAAAATAGGAAATAATATCGACATATTAAAGCCTAATAGTTGATATTGAATTAGTTGTAACTGAAGTTGATTAATTGGAACAGCTTTTGAAAATATTTATAAATCAAGAAAATGAATAAGTGTTACATTCTATTGATAATCTTATGCACTCTTTGTTTATCCTGTAAAGAATACAATAAAAAAAGTAAGGTTGATGTATTAGTTGCAACAGCAGATTCAATCAACGCCTCAGCCAGCTATCTCCAAGACAAGGAAGAAATACAAAAACTGATAAGAAATGTTCTTAATTGGAGTAAATCTAACACTACTTTTCAGTTACTTCCTATCTTGACGGATAGTGCTAACAATCTTTATGTAGGATTTGATTTGAAACAATTAAATAAAAATCTTATTATTCTTAATGAAACAGGATTGTTTTCAAAAGCATTTGTCGAAAATTATAAACAAATAATTCTTACTCTTGATAAGAAAGTGAGAAATAACGAATTTGATGTATGGGAGATTGGGAATCTACCCACTTTTAGGTTTGCAAATGATGTTGACCCTTGGAGTCTTTGTCAGGATGTCCCCTATGATAATCCTAACCCATGTGATTTTGTCGAAGTGAGAATAATAAAACTAGACAAATTTAATGGGGAATTTGATTGGAAATGGGGAAAACTAGATCATAATCAGGATTCAGGTTGGGGCGATTTTGTATATAGATTTAAAGCAACCAAAGAAAATGGAAAGTGGAAGATTTCTTATTTGAAAGGATTTGACTACACTGAAAGTATTCGAAAAGATGGCGTTTAACGAAACTATAAAACAACGACCGCCAACTTGTTGGAAAATAAAAAGTAAGAAAATGAACTACATCGTTGATTTTAAGAATGTGTCTACGGTGGGCTTAGAGTCGTCACCTGTGGCAGAAGCACTTGCTGGTTTACGCGCTAATGAAGCACGTTACTTTATGAACAAATACAAGCATGTATTTACCGTTACTCCAGCTGACGAAAGCAGTGAGACCCTCGATTATGTGAACCGGATGTTGAAAATTGAACGCGATATTGAATTTGCAGCCAAACCGTTGGAAACTGCGCAATTTCAAGTGGAAGATATCCAATGGACATACGTTTTTTATGAGGATGGACTTTCGGTCAATGTCCTGTATACGGTTGATGATCCTAAAAAGCGGGCTGTTGGGTTTAAGCTTTCAGAAGGGATGGAGGTGCCAAAGGAGTTGGATGGGAAGTTTAAATTTGCCAGACAGAAGTCTAAACTAGCTGGAACAATTCGGGGATCGTTTTTTGTAATTAAAGGGAAATAATTTCCAACATCTTTACACTAGCTACAACAAGAAACGGTTGGCTTTTTAACTGGATAAACGAGTTAAAAAGCCAACCGGCTTGTTATAGGTGTACACTCAGCGGTGTAAAATTAGAAACGCATAAAGAAATCCCACGTTTCTTTTGCAATCCAGTTGACATCAGATCCGGGATCTTTTGCCTCATTGGTATGACCACCAATAAATGAACCAAACATGACCGGATATTCTGCAGGAAGACCTTTGAAATCTGTCGTGATATGTGTCGGTGTCGTCGTTAACGGAATTTCCGGCAATTGTTTTAATCCGTTGTCTTCGATGTGTGTCAATACACAATACTTACCACCTTGTTTGCGTTCGTCTGAGTTGACATACTTGCAAAGATTGTCTTGAGTACCTGTTGTGCTAAAGTAGGCAAGTGGTTCGTGTTTGTTTTCAGGAAGATAAATGTTCCAGTTGGCTGGTGCATAACACGCTACGGCACGAAGATCTTTCTGGAATTCCAATGATAAGGAGTAGGTGAACATGGCACCAAAGCTGAAGCCGCAGCAAAATATACGAGAGTTGTCAATGCTCAATTTATCTTTAAACAGTTTCAACATATCGGCAAAGAAGATATGATCTTTGTCATCACTTACACGCCAAGGTGAACCGTCGGTATATCCTTGAGGAGCAACGAAAATAACAGGAACATTTTCTTTTTCGGCATACGTTTTAAGGCCATAATAGTTATTATCAACCATTGTTTTCATACTACCACCCATCATGTGCATGGTAAAAATCAACCGGTAAGCAATTTTCTTGTCGTAGTTTTTGGGGATGTCAATGGTGTATTGGCGTTCCAGTCCAGCACTGGTGATGGTATAGATTCCGCTCTTAAAATCTCCAAGTTCTTTACCGTTACCGGCACTGAGAACTGGCGCATTTTTCAATTTTCGGGCGGCTTCTACAGCTTTGCCTGTTTGCGCATTGATCGCAAAAAATGAAGCAAAAAGGAAAAAGAGTACAACTAGTCTTTTCATCGTTTCTGTTTATTAAATGATTCTTGGTTATTTTTTGTTACTTTCTATCCAGATTTTGATATATTCGGTGGTTTTTATAACAGTGAATGAATTTATACTAGCTTTTGCGCGACATATTTTCATTTTCTTCAGGGCAAAGATACACATTTTTCTGTTTGAGTGTAAGTCAAACCTATTTTATATAGATGTTGTCAAGTGCCTCATGTTTTGATTGTCAGGATAATTAAGGTGATGAAAGTAACGTTACTACCTACGACACCAGCTACCTGGCAAATGCTGGTTCAGTGGTTTCTGCTGTGTAGCTTTTTTATGGACAAATAAGATAAAAAAATGGAAGAAAGTAAGAATCAAAATGACAATTATTTAAGTGCTCATTTTATAACTCGAAGTAATTGGTTGAGGGCTGCCGTACTTGGCGCAAATGATGGAATATTATCAACAGCAAGTATAGCGATTGGTGTTGCAGCAGCAAGTACTACTCGGGAACCAATTGTATTGGCGGCCATTGCGGGATTGGTTGCAGGAGCTTTGTCAATGGCTGCTGGTGAATATGTATCTGTGAGTTCTCAAACCGATGTGGAGCATGCTGATATTGAAAGAGAAAAAATTGAATTAGCAGAAATGCCTGAACTTGAACTTGAACGATTGACAGAAATTTATGAAAAAAGGGGGCTCAAAAAAGAAACAGCCATGCTGGTTGCAAAAGAACTAACTGAGAAAGATGCTTTAAGTGCGCATGTAAGAGATGAATTAGGGATTAATGAAATAAGTCAAGCAAAACCAATTCAGGCGGCAATTGCTTCGGGAGCTGCATTTACGGCTGGTGGCATTCTGCCTTTTCTAATAACGCTGTTTCTGCCTTTAAAAAGCATTGAATATTCACTTTATGGATTTGCCATTTTATTCCTGATTATTTTAGGTACGCTGGCGGCCAAAACAGGAGGTTCAAGCGTGCTTAAAGCCACAGTTAGAATTACATTTTGGGGTACAGTCGCAATGGGGCTGACGGCACTTGTTGGATATCTTTTTAATGTAGCTGTGGGTTAAAACAACTACATTTTAAGTCATTTGGCGACAAGGACAACGATTAAAATAGTGGATAATGAAACGCCCCGACTAACTATGGCAAAATGGTGTTCAGACTATGCAATTAAAGATGTTGAGATTTTATGGAAATGCTGATGTAAAAATATAGAAATGAAGACACGAAAGGAGTTGAATGAGGACTATAAACATATGAAGTTTAAAATGGGTGTATTCCAAATTAAAAATAATAGTAACGGCAAACTATTTATTGGAAGCAGTTTAGATTTAATGGCAATTTGGCATGCTCAAAAATTGCAGTTGGATATGGGAATGCACCAAAATAGGGATTTGCAAAAAGATTGGACTGAATATGGTTCTGAGCACTTTAGTTATGAGATTCTAGACGAGATTACTGAAACGGAGGACGATTATACTGATTATAAAAAAGAAATTAAAACACTTGAGAATTTGATTATTGATGATTTACAGCCATTTGAGAATAAAGGATACAACAAGAAACTAAACAAATAATACAATTAATTTCAATATATCCGGCATATAAAGATAGCAAACTGTCTTAGGCCGGCGCACCAGTCTTCCGTTGAGAATAAGCTTGAAAGAACGGTTATGCAAAAGAAATAACTAAATTGGCTCTGAATTTTTGCAAAGAAATCGGATTGTCAAAAGTAATGGTTGCAGGTTAAAAGAAAATGGTGTTTCAAGAAACGTCATTTTAGATTGCGGAGGAATTTTGGAAAAAGAATATAGTCACACTGATAAAAAAATTGTACAATTATTTTGGATTTCAACGACACAATGAGCCTAAAAATGGAACCAAGAATAGCGTTCTCGAACGAGAAGAAACTAGTGGGTAAACGGCTAATAATGAGTTTATCCAACGATAAAACAGGTGAGCTTTGGAAAAGCTTTATGTCTAGGCGTAAAGAAATAACCAACAACCTGACAACTGATTTTATTTCAATGACACGATATTCGCCAAACTATTTTGCAGACTTTACGTCTACAAATGACGTTGAAAAATGGGCGACAGTTGAAGTGTCTGACTTCGAGCAGGTGCCAAACGATATGGAAACGTTCACGTTGACAGCTGGACTTTACGCTGTTTTCAACTATAAAGGTTCAAGCACCGACACTAGTATCTTTCACTCTATTTTTGGTGATTGGCTTCCAAAATCGGATTTCATGTTAGACGACAGGCCACATTTTGAAGTATTGGGAGAAAAATACAAACATGCAGACCCGGATTCGGAAGAAGAAATTTGGATACCAATACGGACAAACTAAGCCTGCGGCTCGCTTCGCAACTAGTTTCGCTTGCATATAATCGAATTGTTGTGTATTTTGACTCGCTACTTATCTCAACCGCGTTAAAACAAGTGTGGAAACTATAATAACTGATATATCTATGCAACGTAGACTTTCAAAATTCGGAATAGGAATACTGTATTCCTTCTTTTTCTTGGTCGTTTTTTATTCCTGTAAAAGTGATGATAATTATAATTTGAAACCCGTCTTAACTCAGGAGCAGCAATGGACGTCGGATGTTTTCTCGGCTATGAAAGCTATTTATTTATGGAATGATGCGTTACCTGCTACACTGGATACCACACACTATAACACACCAGAAAAAGCACTCGGATATCTTTCAAGCTTGAAAATAAATCCTGAGACAGGACAGGTAATTGATCACTATAGCTTTTTGGACAAGATTGGCAATTTAAGTGGTGAAATTAATCAGGGAACGGCCAGTGGCGATTACGGCTTTATGGTAACGCCTGCCTATAATGCTTCCAATCAGGTTTCTTTTTTTGTGACCTATGTCTATAAGAACTCTCCGGCAGGTTTGGCTGGTGTGGCACGTACCTATGAAATTATACGCATCAATGAAAACGATTTGGTGCATCCCGAGGTTATTGATACTTATCTGGATCCTACCTCTGCGGGTTACATCAATATGATGAATGCTTTTTACTACTCCAACACGGCTTCTTTTACATTTAAAAAACCCAATGGGGATACGTTGACTACTTCACTTAATGTAGGGTCTTATGCAATCAATAGTGTGTTGTACGATACCATATTTACTGTGGGGTCAAGAAAAGTAGGCTATATGGTCTTTAATCAGTTTTTAGGTGCAAGCGCGCAAACGGAACTGACGAATACGATTAACTCGTTTCAAGGCGGCGGTGTTCAAGATTTAATCGTTGACTTACGTTATAACGGTGGTGGCTCTGTAGAAACCTGCGAGAAATTTAGTAGCCTGATTGCACCTTCATCGGCAAATGGTAAAACGATGTATACCTATATATTGAATCCTGATCTAACACAGTATTATGTTAGTCAGCATGAAAATTTTACAACCAATTTTACAAAAACAAATACCTTTCAACCTGCGAAAATCTATTTTATTGTGAGTGGTAATACTGCATCTGCATCTGAATTGCTTATTAATAATCTACGTCCCTATTATGCGGGCAATTTGTTTTTAATTGGTCAGACCACGTATGGTAAACCCTGTGGTTTCTGGGCCACGCCGATTGGGTATACTGCAACTCAAACAACGACCAAAGAGGGCTATGATCTTTATGCCGTTTCGTTTGAAGCGATAAATTCAAATGGAGAAGGCGGTTACTATACCGGAATGACTCCTGGAACAACTAACTACCCTGGAGTAGTAGCTTACGACTCGTATTGGTTGCCTTGGGGGAACCTGAATGATGCTAGTTTGGCTCAGGCTATCAACCACATTTCAGGGGGATCGTTTAGAACCAATTCTACGCAGTCGAGAGTGAAATCAGTAAAAGTAAATCCTATCTTTACCATTGATCGTCAATTCAAGGGTATGATTGACTTTCGAAAGCACTGATGACTAATTAGAAATTATTTAACTAACTAAAATATGAGCATGTTTATTACTGATGGGATATTAAAATGGTACAGAAATTTCAAGAGGAATAGCTCGAAATTTCGTAATATGAGTACCAATGAGGTATTTACGGAAATTTATAACAAGAATCATTGGAAGAGTTCGGAAAGCATATCTGGAACAGGTTCTGAAATTAAACAAACAGAATCACTCATAAATGATCTGGATAAACTAATGACAGATATGAATATAACATCTGTATTAGACATTCCATGTGGAGACTTTACGTGGATGCAGAATGTTGATTTGTCGAAAATAGATTATGTTGGTGCCGATATTGTTGAAGATATAATCGTGAACAATCGAAAGCAATTTAAAGAAAGAAAAGGCCTTAAATTTATCGTTCTAAATTTAATTACGGATCCTTTACCCAAAAATGATTTGATAATTGTCAGAGACTGTCTTGTCCATTTTTCATACGAAGATATTATTTGTGCAATTAAAAATATAAAATCGTCTGGTTCCAACTATTTGCTGACAACAACGTTTACAAACTATCGACTGAATCACGATATTGCAACAGGCGATTGGAGACCCTTGAATTTGCAAGAAAAACCGTTTAATCTCTCATCTCCACTGGTAGTTATCAATGAAAATTGCACTGAATTCAAAGGTAAATACAGTGATAAGTCAATGGCATTGTGGGATATTAGCAAAATTGAGCTGCCTCCAACTAAGTGAATAGGGTATAAAGAAACATCGGAAAGTGATGATAAAAATGTTTTAAAGTAGTAAAACGGTGAACCCCATTACGTATATCATTTTTGATTTTGATGGAACGATTGCTGACACAATAGATTTAGCACTCAATATCTACAATAGAATTGCACCGGAATTTAAGTGTAAACCTATTCACGAGGAAGATAAGAGAAGATTACGTGTGCGGCAAACGAAAGATGCTCTTGAAGAATTCGGTATCACGAAGGTAAAACTGGTTTTACTTTTGCTTCGGATAAGAAAAGAGATGAGTAAAAATATTGCTGCCATAAAACTGGTTGAAGGTATAAAAGAGTCGCTTCATGCATTAAAAAATAGTGGATTAAGACTGGGAATACTAACCTCAAATTCAACATCTAATGTCAGTCTATTTTAAAAAAAAAATGGCATAGCTGAAATGATTGATTTTATTTATAGTGGAAAAAGTATTTTTGGCAAAGACAAGGTGATGACTCATCTTTTTGAAAAAGAAGGCCTTTCAAAACAGGAAGTTATATATGTTGGCGATGAGAAACGAGATATTGAAGCCTCAAAGAAAGTGGGCATACCGATGGTCGCTGTCACATGGGGAATCAGCGATTTTAAAACATTGGAAATGTTACAATCCGATCAAATCGCACATACTCCCGGAGATTTGTTTACGTGCGTTTATCAACTTTTAAATTCCATAAAATGATGATGCCTGTACTGTTTCTTGGTCATGGTAACCCCATGAATGCTATTGAAGAAAATGAATTTGTTGAGGGGTTTCGAAACTGCGAAAAAACCATACCCAAGCCAACCGCCATTTTTTGTGTGTCGGCTCATTGGGAAACACGTGGCACCTATGTTACAGCCATGGAGCAACCCCGAACCATTCATGATTTTGGCGGTTTTCCACAAGCTCTTTTCGATGTGCAATACCCAGCTCCGGGTAGTCCCGAATTGGCAAAAGAGGTTCAATCACTCATTACAACTACAACGGTTGAAAGTGATACGACATGGGGGCTCGATCATGGTGCGTGGAGCGTTATCAAGCACTTTTACCCCAAAGCTGATGTGCCCGTTGTTCAACTGAGTCTTGATTATTCAAAAGCACCTCAATTTCACTACAATTTGATGAAAGAGTTGGCTCCGCTTCGACAAAAAGGTGTGCTGATTATTGGCAGTGGCAATATGGTTCACAACTTGGGTTTGGTGGCTTGGGATAAATTCAGTTCCGATAATTATGCGTTCGATTGGGCGTTGGAAGCCAGCGGGAAAATGAAAACGTATATACTGAACGGTGACCACGACCAGTTGATCAACTACCACTTACATGGTCAAGCTTTTGAACTGGCCATCCCAACCCCCGAACATTACCTGCCATTGCTGTGTGCGTTGGCGTTAAAAGAAGAAAAGGATGAGGTTCAGTTGTTTAACGACAAAATGGTGGCCGGTTCATTAAGCATGACTTCGGTAAGAATAGGATGAAAAAGAGAACGGCAACACAAATTATCAGAGGACAGCATGCTGTGGATGGAGCAGGAGTGCATTTGCGGCGGGTGTTGGGTGCCAAAACCATAACCGATTTTGATCCGTTTCTGATGCTCGACGGTTTCGATTCCACCAACCCGAATGATTACATCAAGGGGTTTCCCTGGCACCCTCACCGAGGCATTGAAACAATCACCTATTTGCTGAAAGGCGAAATTGAGCACGGCGACAGTCTTGGTAATAAAGGTACCATCCATGATTTGGAATGTCAATGGATGGCGGCGGGTTCCGGTATTATTCACCAGGAAATGCCCCAAGCCTCTGAACGTATGTTGGGATGCCAGCTATGGGTGAATCTACCGTCCAAGGATAAAATGACGGATCCCGCTTATGGTGATATTACGCAGGATAGAATAACCTTGGTGGAGGAAGAAAGCGCAACCATCCGAATTCTGGCAGGCACCTATAAAGGTAAAAAGGGTGGTTTTACAGGTAAATACGTGGCTGTTACCTATATCGATGTCGATTTGGCACCCGATAGCACGTGGCAGTATGCCGAAACACCAAATGCCGAGACCTTGTTTATTTACTTGCTGGATGGAACACTGGCTGTCAATGAGGACTTGACCGATTTTGAAGCCAAATCGTGTGCCGTTTTGTTTACTGCGCACGATAAACAGGCGATGGAAAACGACGCCGTTGTTGTTCAATCGGGAAACCAGGGCGCACGGTTTATTTTATTGGCAGCACTGCCTCTGCACGAACCCGTTGCGTGGGGAGGCCCTATCGTCATGAATACGGAGGAGGACCTGGAGCTGGCATTTGAGGAATTGGAGAACGGAACATTTATAAATCATACGATCAATAAACAATGAAACGGGTTAAGCAAGTAGCTTGGATAGCCATCATGGCCGTTGCTATTACTGTTTGTCAAGCACAGAATAATGCCCCTGCTCCCTGTGGACCCATTCCATCGGAGAACCAATTAAGGTGGCAGGATATGGAGTTTTACGCGTTCATCCACTTTTCAACCAACACGTTTACCGATCAGGAATGGGGATATGGGGCAGCTGAAGATGCCAAACGCTTTAATCCGACCCAGTTGGATTGCGACCAGTGGGCCCGTGTTTGCAAAGAAGCAGGCATGAAAGGGGTCATTCTCACTGCGAAGCACCACTCCGGTTTTTGTTTATGGCCTACTGAGACCACCGATTATTCGATTAAGAACTGCCCCTGGAAAAATGGGAAAGGCGACATTGTGGGCGATTTGGCAAAGGCCTGCAAAAAATACGGGTTGAAGCTGGGGATTTATATTTCACCTTGGGACAGGAACAATGCCAGTTATGGTATTTTGAACAGCGATGGCAGCTCCCCTTATGTACAGACTATTTTTCGCAAGCAAATTGAGGAATGCCTCACCCGATACGGGACTATTTTTGAGATTTGGTTCGACGGGGCTAATGGCGGTGATGGCTATTACGGGGGAGCCAACACCACACGCAGGATTGATCGTAAAACGTATTACGATTGGCTCAATACGTATTCTATGATACGGAAGCTTCAACCCAATTGCGTCATTTGGAACGACAACGGTGATAGGGCTGATTTGCGTTGGGTTGGCACCGAGGCCGGGTATGTAGGAGAAACCAACTGGAGTTTGCTGCACAAAACGGGAGATGTACCTGAGAACATGTTGCGGTACGGGGTTGAGGATGGAGAGGCCTGGGTGCCGGGTGAGGTGAATACCTCCATTCGACCGGGTTGGTTTTATCACGAAAACGAAGACCGCTTGGTAAAGAAACTGCCCAAATTGATGGAAACCTACTACAAATCAATTGGTAGAAACGGAACCTTCCTGCTCAACTTTCCCATTGATAAACGCGGTTTGATCAATGAGAACGATGAAAACGAAGTGATTGCTTTTGCAAAAGCAGTAAAAGAAGCGTTTGCCGTAGACCTAGCTAAAACGGCGACTGTTACGGCTACGCAAACACGAGGCAACAGCAAGCGATTTGGAGCAGCGCAGGTTATTGATGGGAAAAAGGACACGTATTGGGCCACGGACGATTCGGTCAAATCGGCTTCGTTGACCCTCGATTTCGGAAAACCTCAGCTGATGAATCGTTTTCTGGTGCAAGAAGCCATTCAATTAGGGCAACGGGTGAGGGCTTTTACACTTGAAGCGTTCAGCAATGGAAAATGGGTCAAGCTGAAAGATCAGTTGGTTCCAAACGGTGACGGCACCACCACGATTGGCTACAAGCGGATTATTTGTTTTTCAACCGTTAGTGCTAGCAAACTGCGTTTTACCGTTACCGATTCGAAAGCCTGTTTGGCCATTTCCACCATTGGAGTGTATAATGCCCCTCCACTTGCAAACGAGACTTCTGCCAAAAAAAGTAGTGCCGTTGCCGAAGAGACCTTTGATGTGGCGAAAAAAGACTGGAAAGTGCTTGGCACATCCGACCCCAAAGCAAAAGATGTCATTGATGGTAATGAGGCCACGGCATGGTTTCAGGAGCGAAACGTTACATTGCCCATCGACCTAGTTGTTGATTTGGGCAAATTGGAAGAGTTGGTCGGTTTTCGTTATTTGCCCTCTCAGTCCCGTAAAGTGGGAATTATTACACATTACCGGTTTTATACGTCCACCGATAACGAAAACTGGAAACTCACCGATGAAGGCGAATTCTCAAATATTCAAAACAATCCGCTCTGGCAAGCCAAGCGTTTTGACGCGGTTCGTGTTCGTTACATTAAATTGAGAGCACTGAAAAATACGGTGGGCAACGATGCTGCCGGTTATGCGGAAATTGAAATCATAAAAAAATAAGGTGATAAATTAAACAAAAAAAACATGGAAAATGCAGCGTTATCAAACAAGGAAATAGTTATAGACTTTGACATCAAAAAGAATTTGTTGGAAACAGCACAGTGGAGTAAGTTCATTGCCATAATCAGTTACATCGGTATGGCACTCATGTTGTTATTTGGATTGTTGATGCTGATTGGAAATCATTTTTTGGGTTCCTATTTCAAAACGATTCCGATGTATGTAATGGGATTGATTTATCTTATTATGGCTGTTGTTTATTATTTTCCAACCACTTACTTGTATCGTTTTTCTACAACAATCAAACAGGGTGTGCTCTCTGATGATGAAGCAGTTTTATCGGATGGCTTCAAGAACCTGAAAAAGTTGTTTAGGTTTACGGGAATCCTGATCATCGCCTTATTATCATTGTATGCATTGATACTGCTTATCGCAGTGCCATCTATTTTGATCGCTCGATTCGCTTAATCATACACCATTTTTCGTTTGTAACAACGCTAGGCGCCACACGTCCCAACGCTGTTTTCTGCGGCAATAACCAATCTGATTTCTCCTTTATTCCGGGCAATGTTGCTCCGGGTGTCTTTGTCATTACATGAAATGCTTACGACCTACTAGAAAGAACGGTAAGGATTTCTGATTTTTATCATTTCACATGAGGTAGTAACGGGAATAAAGAATACATTTGTTATTTGTTGATGATAACATCATGCGTTAACCTAACTATAAACCTGTATGCAAACTTGGAAAGAAGCCATTTCACTGACACTTCCTACTGAAGCGCACTTGATTCAGGGGTATCTTGCCTCTGAAGGCATTGAGTCAATACTGAAGGATGAGTTGACCACTCAGGTCAATAATTTTTATTCCAACGCCTTGGGTGGAGTAAAAGTGATGGTAAGCGAGGACGATTACGAAAGCGCACTGCAAATTCTTGAGAAAGGCGGATACCTTCATCCCGAAAAGCCACAGAAGGTCGAGGTAGTTTTGCGTACAAACGCTACCAATACCAAACAATGTCCATTCTGTCATTCCGAGAATATCGGAAAGAAAAAGAGCCCGGATGTGCTTATGCTCATTATAAGTGTGTTATTTGGACCAATCATCCCTATTTTTAGAAGATCCAATAAATGCTTCGATTGTGGAAAAGAGTGGGTATACAAAACACAAAAGTGAAACTGATTTTGTTATGAAGCGAGTCAACATGATGAATAGATTTTTGGTTTTTTTGACCTGTCTGTTTCTGTCGGTATGCGCTTTCGCTGGTTCAACTGATAAGTTGAAACCCCGCATCGTGGTGCTAACCGATATCGCACCCATCAACATCGAACCCGATGACATGGAGTCTATGGTGCGGTTGCTGGTGCATGCTGATCAGTTTGAGATTGAAGGATTGATAGCCACCACGGGTTGGAGCAATACCGGTGGAAGTGAGCGGATTGACCTCATTCAAAACGAGTTGAATGCCTATGAAAAAGACCTTCCCAATTTAAAAAAGCGGTCTAATCAAGAAGCGTTTTTAAAAGATGAGTCAAAACAGCAACTAGGATATTGGCCTACGCCCGATTATCTTCGATCCAGAACTGTGTTGGGAAGCACCAAAATGGGCATGAAATTTATCGGTGAAGGCAACGATTCCAAGGGGAGCGACCTCATCATCAAGCTGGCTGATGAAAAAGACAGCCGACCAATTTGGATTACCGTATGGGGCGGCGGCAACACGTTTGCGCAAGCCATCTGGCGCGTTCAGCACGATAGAACCCCTGAGGAATTGAAAGCCTTCCTGCACAAGTTTCGCGTGTACACCATCACCGACCAGGACAGACCCTGGTCGAGCGGTGATACCATTGCCTACGCCAGCAGTTCGCACCAATGGATGCGGACGTTTGAAAAAGACCTGATTTTCCTTTGGTGCGAATGTGCCTGGAACCATCAAAATAACATCGGAAAAAGCAAGTGGGACCAGTACGCGCTTAACATCCAACAACATGGAAATCTGGGTGCGCTGTATCCGAAATTCAAATGGGGCGTCGAGGGCGATACCCCTTCGTTTATGCACGTGATGCCAAACGGGTTGTCCGACCCGGACAGTCCCACCCAGGTGAGTTGGAGCGGTTATTTCAGATGGGGGTTGGGACGTGATGGTAAAACCCATTCCTACACGAATTACACCGGTGAACCCTACGATATTGGCACGTATTATTTCAACTATTTCTACCCGGCCATTTTCAACAACTTTGCTGCCCGTATGGATTGGGCCAAAGATGGCAAGGGCAACCGAAACCCGGTGGTCATTGTCAATGGACATAAAGGCATTAAGCCCATTCAGGTTGTTGGCAAAGTTGGAAAAACGATAAAACTCGATGCGTCTAAAACCGTTGATCCCGATGGTGATGCAATGCAGTATAAATGGTGGGTGATACCCGAGGCTGGAACCTATGTGGGAACTGTTACCATTTCTGCCAAAGAGTCTCGCACGGCCACCCTTCACGTACCTTCAAATGCGGCAGGAAAGACCATTCATGTCATTTGTGAGGTGACAGATAATGGCGTACCCAATTTAACTAGTTACCGAAGGATCATTATAAGACCAAACTAAAGCCGCCGTATGAAAGTAACAAGAATGATGAGAATCGTATATGTATTGGCAATTTTATTCTTAGGTGCACAGCTAACAGTTGCACAAAGAAACGACAATATGCTATTGAATATGGGAGAGGCTACTTCTACCGTAATCACGAGAGGTAGAGCATTGTTGCTGGATAAATTTTTGGTAGGTGATACGAGTAAAGTCAAAGAAATTGAGACCTATCTAAACACGCTTTCCGATGAAAATTATTCATCATTCTATAGTGTAGAAAAATGGCTTATTGATTATTGGACAAATGACCTTTAAAGTGTCCTTAAAGGTACAACGGGCTATGATTCAATTGTTTCAATGATGGATAAAACGATTGAACCCTCCAACGATTATTTATATGTTAAGTTGCAGCAAAAGCTGTATCTGCAAAAAAGTGCTATTGAGAATGCTATATCTAAATCAAGTTTGCCTCAATCAGACAAGGATTTTCTAGTCATTCACTTTTACAGTTGCTTGATAAATAATGATACAAAAACAATTACCCAAGACACTTTGAATCTGTTGACAGTTAATTTCATTAAAAAATATTCAGATAATGCACATATTGAGTTCTTGAGAAAACACATCCGTTTAAAGTATGTGCCTTCCAATTGGGGATACGGAACGGAGTTTTTTAGCGGATACTCTTTTTTTACAAATAACCTAAAGGATCATTTTTCCAGCAATGTGCCGATAGGAGTAGCCTTCGATCTTAGTTACAAGAAGGTTGTTTTGTATCTGAGAGATTACGTTGGTATAGGTCATACACTACACGATCTTACGGATAAGAATGTGATTTGGCCGAAAAAATCGACCTATAACCTTTGTTTACCAGAACTTTCTCTTGGTTATGTCATTCATGATGGTAAAATCCTCAAACTAGCACCTTTTGTTGGTATAGCTTCAACCGATATTTCTCCAACTGAAAATGACATAAAAGAGTCTCCCGGAGTGGAGGACAATCAATTAAACTTTACTACGACCTATTCAATTGGTTTCAATATGGATATTAAGTTTGGAAGAAACATAGGTATTGGGTTGTCCAGTTTTAGAGAAGAAAGTAACATGATATTCCGAATACGATATGCGTATAACCTTCCTCAATTTTCAGGAAAATATGCAGGATTTGAGGGGAATATGCACTACATCACCCTTGGAATAGGTGGATTTGGACGGAAACTTGTCAGAGATAAATAACAGCGTTCTGTAATGAAGAGGGGATGCTACCCGAAATCATTTCAAAAAGAACTATATGAAACGAGAAACAGCCTACATCAGTGAAGAACGGTTCGAGAAAGTGAATTTTACGGAGGTGCCGTTGAAATTTACCGATTTTGAAGGCTGTACATTCACAAACTGTGACTTTTCCAATCTGGATTTGAGTGATTTGAAGTTTGTCGATTGTGCTTTTAACGGATGCAATTTGAGTATGATCAAATCGCACGATACGGTATTTTCCGATGTGCGTTTTACAAATTGCAAAATGCTGGGCATCCGCTTTGAAGATTGTCACGCAGTGGGCGCATCGTATGAATTTGACCACTGTCAGTTGGATTATGCCTCATTTTACCAACAGCATTTAAAGAAAAAGACCATTCGCGGTTGTCAATTTAAGGAGTCCGACTTTACAGCATGTGATATCAGTCGCACCTGTTTCGAAAACTGTGATTTTCTGTTGGCTCGTTTTGATCGTACCAACCTTGAGGGAAGTGATTTTCGGACGTCGTTCAATTATTCCATCAATCCAACCGTGAATCGGATCAAAAAGGCGAAATTTTCGCTCAGCGGAGTGGTGGGATTGCTGGATGAATATGATATTGTAATTGAGTAAAATCATGAAAGCGCTAATTCTACTTATTACACTGTTTGTTACGATTGTAAGCTGCACCAATGAAACTTACTTAGGTAACGACGGTACAAACGACGGTAACGGCACACATTCAGGCATTGTCATCAAGGGGAAAATTTCCGGAAACAGACGTACTAATGCGCAGTTGAGATCGGGTGAATCGTTGTCATTAATTGATGCAAAGAAGGTACTTGTAATCAATCAACATCATTCAACCCTCACCGATATCAATGACAGTACGTTTTCCGTCACGGCACAATTGGGAACCGGGGTGGCGTTGTTGTTCCTGGATAGTATAAACCGCTACATTGGAAATTTATCGTCAAAAGGTTTGAATCTTTTACCGCTTGGCAAGTTAACCAATGGAGCAAATACCACCATCGACTTATCAACACTCACGTTGGAGGGGACGAACGTCATACCTTCACACGATCCCTTGGGAAATGAAATTATTATTTCAGACGCTGAAGTCAATAGCTTAAAAGCGGTCGGCGAATTCTACGAATCCATTGCCAAAAACATGGATGCCAACAATGACGGTGTTCCTGATATCCTGTCTCGAAAACAAGTGATGGTCTACTCCACATTTGGCTTCACCAACTGCGGACGTTGGGGACACAATGACACACTACCGGTGATTACACCCAGTGATAAAATTGTTGCCATGTATTCAATTAACTTTGAAGGGGGAGAAGGTTTTTCATTAACCGATTCTGTCATCACGTTTTCGGGACCGGTAGATGACCCCTATCCCGATATTGTATCCAGTGGTCAGCTAAATTCCAACGGAGGATTCCATGGCGGGGCCAGTAGACCCTCTAAAGCTGTTCCGGAAGGGTTCCAAAATGGTGAAATACTATTACCGTTTAAAAAAGGGACTTATGCATTGACCCTCGATGGTGAAACGTATACGTTGGACTATTCCAATAGTGATGCCTACTCAAACCTGGTGTTGGTCGTACCGACGTTGCACACGAACAGCGTGGGTTTGCTTGATTCTATTTCGCTGGAATATAAATTGATGAACGGTACCATTATTGATAATCCTTCCAATATGGTAACCAATGTTTCGGCACAAATTGTCAATCAACAGACCGGTCAATCGTATGATATTCATAATGGAATCACAACGTCAGGTTATGGTTCGTCATTGTCTATTGAAACAGGATTTGATGCAATTGTACCGGCTACACCGATGAATATTACCCCGTTTGATATGGTTGCTCTTTGGTATCAGGATTTGTTGGGGAATTATTATGCAATCATCTGGAACAGTAAAAGTTGGTGATCTCATTTTATTTATTTTTATTGAATATGAAGACAAATTACCTATTTTTCATCATCGGATTGATTTTTCTGAACGCATGCAGTCCGATAATCACAACAACCAGAAGTAATTATCCCCCTTTGGATGATAGACAGGAAGTCCTGGTGATTGGTTTGAATGAAACCAAACCTGAAAATGCCATCGAGTTGGGGCAAGTGAAAATTGGTGATACAGGTGCTACTACAAATTGCACCTATGACGCCGTTATTGAGATGGCAAAGACGGAAGCCAGAAAGAATGGTGGTAACGCCCTAAAGATTTTAGAGCATAAGCTTCCTTCAGATGGAGGCTCGTGTCACATAATAAGGGCTTTAATTCTAAAAGTGGATGATCCGACGAAATATAAGCCCATCGAGGATGATATCATTCTAAATGCTGATTATGCCATTCTCAAAATATATAGGCCAAGTGGAACCGGCGCATTGGTTAATTATGATTTGCACCTGGGAGATTCTGTGATTTGCAGGGTTAAAAGCAACTTTAGAGCGATTTTATATATTAAGAAAGATGGATTGAATTCCCTATGGGCAATTGGTGATGCCGTAAAAGAAGTTCCTATCAACATTAAATTTGGGAAAACCTATTATTTGAGATGCGGTCTAAAAACGGCCTTTTTGACTGGTCAACCTGAGCTTGATTTGGTTGATTCGCAAACTGGAGAAGAGGAATTTGAATCGATTAATGCAGCGATACAATGAAACACACACTTTTCTTGCTCATTTTGATTGCTGTTGCTCAGTCTGTTTTCTCCCAAGATTTACTTGTTACAAGTGAAGGCGATTCGCTGAACTGTAAGATTACGAAGATTACAAACAAAGAAATCTATTATGTATTTATTCAAGACGGAGTGGTTAGAGATACGTCGCTGTCCAAACAATCAGTCAAAGAATATAAGTATGATAGGTATGCAGTAAATGATACACTGATGGACATTGTCCGTAAAAACAATTTCCATTACAGAGTGGCGTTGAATGTTGGTTCGGGATATTTGATGTCTTTTTTTTCAGATAATACAACGGCTGATCTTGCAACCTACTATTCTAATTTGAAATCAGGGAGACAATTAAGTGGAGATGTTGCGTATTATATTTCCGGAGCACTGGGTGTCGGATTGAAATACAGCCAATTTAATACGAGAAATAGCGCTTATCTCGTAAATGAGGACCAAGTGCAAACAGGTACAATGAGCGACGATTTATCCATTTCATTCATTGGTCCATCTGTATCGACTCGTTTTCCAAGCATAAAAGGAAACAATGGCTTCCTTATGGATTTCTCGTTGGGTTACATGAAATTCACGGATAATATCGTTGTAATAAATGGATATTCGGAAAAGGGAAGTACTATGGGAATGTCAGCGGGCTTTGGTTATGATTTTAGTATTTCCAGGAATCTTGCCTTGGGAATTCAGTGCTCGTTATATTACGGACGTTTGTCAGAATATGTCAGGACCACTAATGGGAGTTCAACAACAATCAGATTGAATAAAGAATCCTACGAAAAACTTGATCGGTTGGACCTGTCTGTAGGATTACGGTTCTTGAAATAGCACCTGAAAGGGAATAATACCTGAAAGGGTTTGATAAAGAAAGGTGCAAGTCCATCGAAGTGGAGCTTGCACCTTTTTATTTTATCCGAACAATCGTTCTTAAACCGTTTAGGTTGAAGAACGATTGTTCTAGTTGCAGTTGTTTTAAACTACACGGTTGTTTATTGAGCCGTGAATACCACTCTGTAGTTCTTGGGAACCCCATTGTAGGTAAACGTGGCTACCGCTGTACCTGTTTTGGAATCAGCTTGCTTGAGTACGATTTTCACGTTCTTGTCGCTGGATGAAGCCGTGATGGCGGGAACACCAGTTACGGTAGCCGGAACCGGGTACTTGATCTCATAGATGTCGTAGCTCACAATACCGTTGGCGTTGGTGGAACGAACCGGTGTGGTAGGAATAACAAGATCAACACCGTTCACCTTGATACTGACAGTAGGAGGAACCGGACGGACAATTTTCTTCTTGACCGAGCTGAATCCAAGACCGATCATATCGAATAGGTTGTCGCTGCCACCTTCGGCCACCAAGTAAATGGCGTGTTTTTTGTCGAGCTTGTCAACAATGGCTGATACATCGAGGGTGAATTTGGTGGTAACCTGAGCCGCATTGGCAGGCACGTTGATTACACCGAGTTTCTTGCCTTTCCATACAGCATTGTTATAGGGACTGTCCATCCACACGTTTACCTTGAAGGCTGCGCTGGTTTTCGGGGTGATGAATACGTTGAAAGCGGTTTTATTGCCGGGCTTAACACCTTCAAATGGTTTCAGCCCTTTTTGAGCCTTAGCCAAACCACCAAAACCGAAATACTTATATCCGATGATATCGCTATTTTTTACGTTGGTGATGGGCATGTTGTTGTCCCAAATATCCCATGTGTCCTGTTGGCTGTTCGTGTTGGAGAGGAAACAGGCGTAGCCGGCTGAATAGTATTGATACGGATCCATACCAAAGATGTGGAAACCTTCAGAGGTGACTTCGGCACCGGTGTATTCCCTGCCTTGGTTGTCTTTGGCTGACCAGATTTTGTTAGCGGCATAGGGATCGTATCCTCTGATAACCACTTTGCCACCATCGGCCACTTTCTTTTCGTCCCATGTGATGATTACCGGAGCAACCATGGATTGACGGGCATAGCCGAAACCTCTTGGGGGTCTGTGGTAGAACACATACCATTGGTCGTTGACTTGTTGGAGGCTACCATGGGTATTGTGACCGGCATAACCGGTAGTCAGGGCGCTGCCGTCTTGATTCACCACTACCGAACGGGAATCAACCAATACGCCACCTGCTTTCAAGGGGCCAAAGGGCGTATCGCCGTATGCATAACGCAAGGCTGAGTTGGTGCTGCCCAATCCGTACTCCGGACCGGAATAACCACTGTATACAAAAACGAACTTGTTGCCCACCTTGCGGATGGAAGCAGCTTCGAAGAAGTTGTAGGAACCTAAATCTTCACCCACAGAAAGAGAGGGGTACTTGGTACCTGCCGGGTCTTTTACCCTACCGTAGCTGGAACTGGCCGGGATGAAATAGGGAATCTTTTCCGTACCCGGTCTGACAGAATACATGGTGTTTTGATCAATCTGAGCAGCCGATGATTGTTGGAAGCCCCAAAATCCATACGCCCTGAAACCGATGTTGAAGTCGGGATCTTTCGGGTCGGAAATTTGTTCAATATACACGGAAGGATCAAATCCAAATGTGCTACCGGGAACGGTTCTGGTACCGTCTGCTGTTAAATTGATGGGTGTGAAAGGGCCGTCTGGGCGACTGCTTTTGCAAACCATTTCTAATCTTCCATTCCCACGGCTGTGGGGAAATAAATAGTATTCCTTTTTGCCGTCTTTGCGCTTCACTTCAACCAAGTCGGGGGCATACATAACGTCCCATTGGTTGTTGATGAAGTAGGTAAAGAGGGGACCTTCGTCTGTCCAGCTGGACAAATCTTCCACAGGTGCCGACCAGGCTCTGATGTCCGGTCCACAATAGGCGCGGAAAGCGAGGTCGTGAGACCCGATGATGTACACACGGAGTTTTCCGGGTCTGTCGGGATCTTCGAACACGCGGGGTTCACCGTCGGGTATATGTTCCCACAACGGCAAATACGGATTCCCAATCGATTTATGGGTGTACTGAGTGTACGAAGGGGTTGGTTGCGGTGAATTGTTTTGTCCCATAGAATCAGTTACAGAAAATAAAAACAAGGCTCCAAACAGCAATAGCAGCTGTGGCCATTTCATTACAAACGTGATTTTTTTCATTGTTAGATCTAATTTATTGCGCTAGTTAGGTATGGTCCAGACGCACAGATGGCAAAGATAAATAATTATCTGAATCGGCCATACGTGCCAAAGCCGTTTTATTGCATAGGGTGAACATTGTGTGTATCTTAGTAGTTAATCAATAATCAGAAAAAAATAAGCATATGGAAGCAGTCAGCAAAGGAAAATGCCCAGTCATGCATGGGGCAAATACGGATACATCTGAATCTGTCATGAGTTGGTGGCCACATGCGTTAAACCTGGATATATTGCATCAGCAGGATAAAAAAACGAATCCGCTGGACGAAAGCTTTAATTACCGAAAAGCATTTTTAACACTTGATTTGGAAGCGGTCAAGACCGATCTGAAACAATTAATGACAGACAGTCAGGAATGGTGGCCTGCCGATTGGGGACATTACGGCGGTTTGATGATCCGGATGGCGTGGCACAGTGCCGGTACCTACCGTACAGCCGACGGGCGCGGTGGCAGCAACACCGGTAACCAGCGATTTGCTCCGCTCAACAGCTGGCCGGACAACGTAAATCTAGATAAAGCTCGTAGATTGCTGTGGCCCATCAAGAAAAAATACGGCAATAAGCTATCGTGGGCTGATTTATTCATTTTGGCCGGCAATATGGCCTATGAATCCATGGGATTCAAGCTCTTTGGGTTTGGAGGCGGCAGGGAAGACATTTGGCATCCGGAAAAAGACATTTACTGGGGCGCAGAAAAAGAATGGTTGGGAAAAGATCGCTATTCTGACACCTCAAACGAGGAAACATTGGAAAATCCGCTAGCTGCGGTTCAAATGGGGCTGATTTACGTGAATCCGGAAGGGGTGGACGGGCATCCGGACCCCTTAAAAACGGCAAACGCAATACGGGTAACCTTCAGTCGAATGGCCATGAACGATGAGGAAACGGTGGCATTGACAGCCGGCGGCCATACCGTAGGTAAGACACATGGCAACGGCGATGCCTCCGTGTTGGGTCCCAGCCCCGAAGGCGCTCCCCTTGAAAACCAAGGATTCGGTTGGATAAACCCGTCCGGCAAAGGCAAGGCCGAAGATACGGTGAGCAGCGGCTTGGAAGGTGCCTGGACCACCTACCCGAACAAGTGGGATTACACCTATTTTTACCTGCTGTTCACCTATGAATGGGAGCAGAAGAAAAGCCCGGCAGGGGCGTGGCAATGGGAACCTATCAATATTAAGGAAGAAGACAAGCCCTTTGATGCCCACGTGCCCGGTGTTCGCAGGAATCCCATGATGACGGATGCCGACATGGCGATAAAGATGGATCCGGTCTACCGTAAACTTGGCGAACGATTCTACAAAGACCCGGACTACTTTGCTCAGACCTTTGCACGAGCCTGGTTCAAGTTGACACACCGTGATTTAGGTCCAAAAAGCCGTTACCTAGGCAGTGATGTGCCAAAAGAGAACTTGATCTGGCAGGACCCGATTCCTTCGGTTGATTATACCCTTTCAGCAACGGAAATAGAAACCCTGAAAACCACACTTCTTTCGAGCGGTTTGACCCGTACTGAACTGATCACAACTGCGTGGGACAGCGCACGGACATTCAGGTGCTCCGATTATCGAGGGGGAGCCAACGGAGCCAGGATTCGGCTTGCGCCCCAACGAAACTGGGAAGGCAATGAACCCGAACGACTGAATAGGGTATTGAGCAAACTAATTGACATTCAGGCTGGTTTGAGTAAGAAAGTGAGTATGGCCGATTTAATCATCTTGGGTGGCAGTGCGGCTGTTGAACAAGCGGCGCGGGAAGCCGGATTTGAGTGCACGGTACCGTTTAGTCCGGGTAGAGGCGACGCCACAGCCGAGATGACTGATGAGGAGTCTTTTTCTGTTCTGGAACCGATACACGATGGTTTCAGAAACTGGTTGAAAAAGGACTATGCCGTGAAACCCGAGGAGCTGCTACTGGATAGATCGCAACTTATGGGATTGACGGCTTCGGAAATGACGGTTTTACTAGGAGGCATGCGCGTGTTGGGCACCAATCATGGAGGAAGCAAACACGGCGTATTTACAGATAGGGAAGGCCTTCTGACCACGGACTTTTTTGTCAACCTGACCGATATGAAGTATGCATGGAAGCCGGTTTCAGAGAACCTCTACCATCTGATTGACAAAACATCGAACCAACTAAAGTGGACAGCCACCCGTGTTGACTTGGTGTTTGGTTCAAATTCCATCTTGCGAGCGTACGCGGAATTCTACGCACAAGACGACAACAACGAAAAGTTTGTACGCGATTTTGTAAAAACATGGGTAAAAGTGATGAACTCCGATCAATATAATCTACACGAACAATGAACGCACCGTTTTACACATTCAAAGCCATCTCTCTTCAAGGTAAAGAAATCGAGATGAGCACGTACGCAGAAAAAACCATTGTGGTTGTCAATACAGCCAGTAAATGCGGGTTTACCCCCCAGTTTGAAGGGCTTGAGAAGTTGTATGAACGGTATAAAGAGAAAGGATTGGTCATTTTAGGATTTCCGTGCAATCAGTTTGCCAACCAGGAGCCTGGTGACGAACACTCCATTGCCGAAGGGTGCCTGCTGAATTATGGTGTTACCTTTCCCATGTTTGCAAAAATCGACGTAAACGGAAAAAACGCCCACGAAATATTCACTTATCTGAAAAAAGAACTGAAGGGTTTTCCGGGGAGCACGATTAAGTGGAACTTTACTAAATTTGTCATTGATAAAGAAGGCAAACCGGTGAAACGTTTTTCGCCGAATACAACACCTGAGAGTATGGAAGCGTACCTGCTCAGCTTACTTAACTAAAGCATGAACTATAACACCTCTAACGTAAGAAGGCCGAATGATTTGGCAATTGGAGAGAAATATGCCGAGAAAGCGTTTGGCAGGACCGAAATCATCCGACTGGATGTAAGGGTATGGTCTGGAAAATCAAAATGTATTCTCTGATTTTATGGAAGCGATTATAAATCAAGTACGAACTCGGTTGAAGGAAAGTGTTGATGAAAAAACGCGTGCGACCAGTCAACATTATTTTAAGGAAACCATTCAGTTTTACGGTGTAACCATTCCCACGGTGAACAGGATAAGCAAAGAATTGTATACCGCTGTTGAGCCATTGGAGAAACGGGAGATAGTCTCACTTTGCGAGGCATTATGGCAATCAGGGTATCTGGAGGAATCGTTTATTGCCTGCAATTGGTCGTACAACATCCGCGACCGCTACGAACGCGACGATTTTCAGCTGTTTGAGACATGGATAAGCACATACGTAAACAACTGGGCTTCGTGCGATACGCTCTGTAACCATACGGTGGGAGCGTTTGTGGAAAAATACCCTGAATTTGTGGAACGTCTTAAAGTCTTTGCCACATCGGAAAACCGGTGGATGCGAAGGGCTGCAGCTGTCTCACTTATCATTCAAGCCCGGAACGGTTTGTTTCTGCAGGATGTGTTTGAAATAGCCGACCGGTTGTTGCTCGACACCGACGACCTGGTGCAAAAGGGGTATGGCTGGGTGTTGAAGGCTGCCAGCCAATCGAATCAACAGGCGGTGTTCGATTTTGTGATGGCCCGCAAGGCTGTGATGCCCCGAACCGCCTTACGCTACGCCATCGAAAAAATGCCGGAAGCCTTGAAGCGGAAGGCTATGGAAAAATAAACCACGTATGAAAACGGCACTGACGATTGCGCTCTTATTGTACGACGGTTTTACAGCACTCGATGTAGCCGGGCCTTACGAGGTTTTTTCAAAGATTCCGAATGCGAAGGTCCATTTTGTGGCGGAAAAGAAAGGCCTTTACGCGGATACCAAAGGCATGCAGGTGATGGCGGACACGTCGCTGGATGAACTGCCGTTCCCGGACATGTTGATCGTGCCCGGCGGATTCGGCGTTGATGCCTTGTTGACGAATGAAGCGGTGCTGGATTGGGTACGTCACGCCCACGAGCGTTCAATCTGGACAGTCTCGGTCTGTTCCGGGGCCTTGTTGCTGGGTGCTGCGGGTATTTTAAACGATAAGAAGGCCACAACGCATTGGAACCGCAAGGGTCAGTTGGCTGCGTATTGTCCGCACATTCTTGAGGAACGATACGTCCTTGATGGCAAGGTGATGACTTCAGCCGGTGTTTCGGCCGGCATCGACATGGCCTTGTATCTGTTGAGCCTCATTACGAACGAAACCTACGCCAAGGTGGTTCAATTGGGGATGGAATACGACCCCCAACCGCCGTTCAACTGTGGTTCACCTAGGACTGCTCCTCCAGAATTGGTGGAACTGGTGGTCAATCAACGAAAAAAATAACTAGATTCATGAAGTACATTTTTTGCCATTCATCTGCAATCTCATTACAGTCAATTAATTGACAACAAGCCGATTCGAACGGGAGGCACTAATTTTGAGCTTTACTTTGAATTTGACGACATCGACGAGATTGTACGTTGGTTTCGTGAAGCGGTGATGGATGCTTATTTTGGTTGACGAGGTGTTGATTTTTTATCCAACTGATCCATTCGGTTCAACGCTTCTATACGGACATTCTTGTCATCATCGTTTTGAAGCACGTTTGCCAGTACGGATTCATTGGTCAGTTTTGAAACTGCTACTCTACGGACAATAGATTCATTATCGTTGTAAGCCACGTTTGCCAGTACCGATTGATTAGTCAACTTACGAACGGCTTCCAACCGGATGTTTTTGTTTATATCGTTATAGGCAACGTTGGCTAATACTGATTCATTGGTCAGTTTTAAAACAGCTTCTCTACGGACAATAAGTTCATTATCATTGTAAGCCACGTTTACCAGTACGGATTGATTGGTCAACTTACGAACTGCTTCTAACCGGATGTTTTTGTCTTTATCGTTGTAGGCTACGTTAGCCAGTACGGATTGATTCGTCTGATTTACAACGTCTTCCGTTTGGGTATTATTTTCTTCGTCGTTGTTGGCACGGTTTTCCGACGAACGTTGCAATCGTCCTTTTCTCGTTGCCATAGAAAAGGTCATTCCATCCACGGCATAACCAAACGGCTTAAATAGGTGGTCAATCGATTCCGTAGTGAGTTTGTGATACAGGTTGTCAGTATCAAGAATCTTAATCAGTGTCGATACCTTTTGTATGAAAGGTTTTATACTATCAATTTTGTAAGTTCGGTACAACCTGATGGAATCGTTCATGTTTATCAGTGTTTTCTCAAAAGCCTGATAATCCTGTTTGGTCAGGCTTTTTCTGAATTCCGGTGAAAAGGCGTTGTAGTCCACTCCTTGATCGTTGAGTTTGATGTTCAACACTTCCAGCAAGGCGTTCATATCGGACACGTCTTCGGTAGGGTGGGGAGAGCGTGCCAATCTGTGTGTTATGGGCATAAACCGGTTAATCAAGAGTTGCTGAGTATCCAACAATAGGGCGAACTTTTGTCGTAGTTGACCGGGACCGAGCGTGGGCTCTATGTTGGTAGAATGTGGCAGTCGGGTATTAGACAACGTGTCAACCGAGCGCGTGGTCACGGTTTTATTGCTGCCATTATCGGTACGACTGGTGGTGGAAGACCTTTCCACCCGGATCACCTGGCTTTTGCCCGGCACCACACTCAACGCCACAAACAGAAGAACGATAAAGCTCACGGACGCGACTTTGCGCACTGCGGTGAGGCGAAAGGGTTCAACCTGTTTCATTTGTACAAAGCGTTTTTTGGTGAACGACTGATTGAACCCGTTGGACAAGCGGAAGTGATGGCCCAGGACTTCTTCGAGGATAACGGTCTGGTAGTGGTACACATCGCAGCCTTCGTTCAGCACGCTGCGGTCGGCTTGGAGTTCGTGCACGCTCCGCAGATCTTTACGAAGCATCCATTGGACAGGGTTGAACCAAAAGAAGCAACACATTATTTCTTGCATCACCACATCTACATAGTGTTTGTGACGGATGTGCCAGCGTTCGTGCGATACCACGATGTCCCGCTGGCTGGCATTCAGGTTAGTGGGCAGAAAGATGGTGGTGGCAAAGGAAAACGGCGTCGAAACCTCCGTATGTTCCACCAGGGTATAACCGTCGTGCAGGCTTCCCATTCCCGTCCGACGCAATTTACGAATGCTGCGGAACTGGAGCAGGAGGTTGATGACGAGAATCAAAACTACTAAGACATACACCGATAGCAGCAGGTTAAGTGCATGCGACTGAATCCATATGACAGCCTGTTGAATTGATGATGGTTTAGGTTTCACAGCCACCTCGGCTACCTTTGTAACCCCGGCCACCCCGGATGTCACAGTCGATCCTGTTTTCTCAGTCATTACCGCCGTTTCAGCCTGCAACGGAAAGGACAATCCGTCCGCTACCGTCAATAAAGGCTCTTGCTGCGCGACCGACATTTGCTGTTCCACCTCCACGATGATAGGAGCCGGATGCGTCACCTGAATGCGGAACTGTGAAACCGCGATGGCCAGGAGGGCTACACTCAACAGGAACAGTCTGGATTCCGCGTAAGACGTCTTTTTCCGAAGAAACACCCGGTAGAAAACCAGCAAAACGGCCGAAGCCAGGATGTACTTACCAATGGCAAGCATCCAAGGAAGCAGTTCGTGAATCATGGCTGTTGTTGTTTGTCGTTCAACATGGAGGCCAGTTCTTCCCACTCTTTTTTCGACAACTTTTCCTTTTTGGCAAAGAAGGAAATCATCGATTGGAAAGAACCCTTGAAGAAGGTATTTTTCACACCCGACAAGAAGTAATCCATATAGGCTTCACGGGTCACCAACGGATGGTACAAGTGGCCTTTGCCCACAGGGGTGAACCCCACAAAGCCCTTGGTTACCAGGATGCGCATAAAGGTGGACACCGTGTTGTAGGCCGGTTTGGGCTCGGGCATTTCCTCCAGGATGTCGCTTACGAAAGCGGTTTTTTTGTCCCAGAGAAGATTCATCAGTTGCAGTTCTACTTTGGTCAGCTCTTTTTCCATGGCATTGCGGGTTCGTTAGATGCCACAAACATAAACTAAATATTTAGTGAAAACTAATACTTTAGTTGAAAAAGTGGAAATAAACACACTGAATTTCATAGTTGAATGATTTTCAGTGTGTTCGTGAATTACTGGTTTGAGGCGAAGGCAAACGGAATCTTGATTGACAGAGTGATATTTCTGCCAGGATCGAACATATTGACTTCTTTCAGGGTAGAGAGGTGATCCACGTATTTTTTGTCAAACAGGTTATTGGCACCTAACGACAGGATCATGTGCTGCTTGCCGGTTTGAATGGAGCCGCTCAGGCTTAGGTCGAACAACGTGTATCCTGCTGTCGCAGTTTCATCGGGTGCTGACTTGTTTTGGTCGAAAGCGGTGCGTGAACCAACTGAAACGAAGGCACTATTGAAAAACAGGAGGTGGTCTTTTTCTGCTCGAATTTCTGCATTCAGTTTATGAGCCGGAATGAATGGCAGGTAATCGCCGTTTTCTTGCTTGCCGATTACCGTGGCAAAGGTGGTCTCAATATGTAACCACTTGGCGCCAATTGGGTGGAAGTGTACACCGGCTTCACCGCCCACCAGCGTTGAGTTTTGCTGCATATACCGGTAAATGGGCAATCCCGATAAAGTCGATTCGCCCGTTGGAGAGATGAACAGGTAGTCGCGGATGATGTTGTAAAAACCGGCGATGTCGACAATGAGGTTTTCTTGGTGGTAGTGGGCGCTCACGTCTCCTTCGTACGATTTTTCAGGCACCAGCGTGGCATCACCCATTTCGTAGCGGGTCTCGTGCTGGCCATTTGAAGTCAGTTCGGCCAAATTGGGCGTTCTGTAGGCGGAAGCCAAGTTTGCACGGATTAACAGCTGTTCCGAATAACGGAACGTCGCTCCGACCGAACCGCTGAAGCTGCCGTAGCTCTTGTCTAATGCGGGTCGATAGGTGCTTAGGTTGGTTGGCAGACCAATTTGATCCGTTTGAAGGGATTTTACGTCGTAACGTACCCCTGTCTGTACCTTCAACGTTTCAAAGAAGGTGTGCTGTAACAAAGCAAAACCCGAGTAGTTGGTGCTGGTTGCATCGGGGAGCAGTTTTGTTTCCCGGTTGTGCACATTCGTGTTGAACTGGTTGATACCCTGCACTCCCAAAATGTATTCCGAATTATTGTCGGCGGGCAAATACAGCTTAGTCTCGTAGGTCAGGGTGGCCAATCTCATCTGGATTTCATACGCGGAAACCTCACCAATGTGCGCAAGTTCGGTAGACTGATACGCGCCGTTGATGTCAAGCTTCATGGTCCCAGCGTTGATCTTGTTTCGAGACGATACCAAATGGGTGTTTAACTGCTGATAATACATCTCGCAGGCTCTGCCTCTTTCCGTAATTTGCTCTACCGGTTCCTCTTCGACCATCCCCAACTTCTGTGTGTTGTAATCGTAGAAGAGATTGAATGTGCCCAGCTTGCCGGTATAACCTGCGTTTGTTTTCACCGACTGTTCTTGGGTGCGCGAATTGGGAACAAAGTCACCGCCGCCCATCAGGTAATCGGCCGTCGATTTTTGGCCAACCCTAATTCCACCGAAGATGTTTTTGGTAGCCCCCTTGATGCCCAGGTTGTTCGACATACCCAACGAATTTGAGAACAGGTTGAGGGTATAATCGCCGGCGATACTGTTTTGAGGAGCCGGCTTTTCCTTGATAAAGTTGATGACCCCGCCAATAGCGTCGGAGCCATAGAGCAGCGAAGCCGGGCCTTTGATCACTTCTACATCTTCAATGCCCCCTTCGTCAATACCAAGAGGATGATGGCTGGAATACTGGTAGTTCTCGTAGCGAACGCCATTTGACAACACCAATATATCGTTCATGGACAATCCTCTAATGACAGGTTTTGACACTCCGCTACCTTTCGATATCATGTCAATTCCAGGAATGCGGGTCAACACCTCGGTAAAATTCGACGTGTTAAGCACGTCCATGGAATTCAACTTTAGTACATCAATATTCACGGCGTTTTCGTGCTGGGTTGCAGGAAAAGCGCCGGTGACAATCACTTCTTCAGTCTCTATGGAGCACATTATAAGCGAGTCGTTTTCTGTTTTTGTTTGAGCATACACGCTCAGGCACGATGCAGCAATCGTGCATAGTATGATTATTTTATTCATTTTATGACGGTAATACGTACTGTAAACTCATTATCCTAGCTTATGCGCAGATAATGGGGGGTGCCCGTAATAAAAATGAATAGTCGGAAGTGGTAAAGGGTTTGAAAAAGTGTTTCCTGTCGTTTTTGGGTTCCGGAAATACTACTAGCGGGGATATTGGATTTTTTTCGGCCAGGGAGAACAACGAAAATTCAAACGCACACACCAAACAAGTATGGTGGTACGTGTGGAAGTGCTTCTCGTTATGGGCAACCTTGCAGACAAACCCGTCATGATGATGCTCAATCTTGACAATAGAGGGTGTCAGCAACAACCCTATCAGCAAGATGAACCCTATTTTTCTGAGTGTGTCAAGCATAAGGATGTGTTACCGCTTCACTTCTCTGTGCACGGATCGGGTACCTTCAAATCGACCGGATGAGCCACCTTTTCCTTCAACAGGGCGATGGCCAGTACCTCCGAGATGTCCTTCACAAAGTGGAAGGTCAACCCCTTCAAGTAGGTTTGCTTGATGTCCTTGATGTCTTTTTCGTTATCCTTCGATAGGATGATTTCCTTGATGCCGGCCCGTTTGGCAGCCAGGATTTTTTCCTTGATGCCACCTACAGGCAGCACTCGACCGCGCAACGTGATTTCTCCCGTCATGGCCAGGTTTTTTCGAATCTTGCGTTGGGTGAACGATGAGGCCAGTGAGGTAACCATGGTGATACCGGCGGAAGGGCCGTCCTTGGGAATGGCGCCTTCAGGCACGTGGATGTGAATGTTCCAGTTGTCGAAAACCTCGTTGGGGATGTCCAAGGTGGAAGCGTGCGACTTGATGTATTCCAAAGCAATCACAGCCGACTCCTTCATGACATCGCCCAGATTTCCGGTCAAGGTGAGCTTGTTGGCCTTTCCCCGGCTCAAGCTGGATTCGATGTAGAGGATGGTACCTCCGGCTGAAGTCCAGGCCAATCCGGTGACCAATCCTGCGTAATCGTTACCTTCGTACACATCCTGGCTGAACGGTGCCATACCGAGGTAATCCGGCAGCGATTCAGGCGAAACTGTTACGCTGAAGGTATCGTCATCGGCAATTTTACCCGCCACCTTACGCATCACCTTGGCAATCTTTTTCTCCAATTCGCGGACACCCGATTCGCGTGTGTATTGTTCAATGATGGCCTTGATGGCCGGTTTGTTGATCTGAAGCTGATCCGCCTTGATGCCGTGGTTTGCTAGTTCCTTTTTAATGAGGTGCTTGTGCGCTATCTCTATCTTTTCCTCCGTGAGGTAGCCCGAAATATCAATCACTTCCATGCGGTCTAACAAGGGTGCCGAAATGGATTGATAACTGTTGGCCGTGGCAATGAACAGCGCCTTCGACAGGTCGTAGTCCACATCGATGTAGTTGTCGTGGAACGTATTGTTTTGTTCGGGATCCAGCACTTCCAATAAGGCGGAAGAAGGGTCTCCCCTGAAATCGTTGCCAATCTTGTCAATTTCATCGAGGATGAACACCGGATTGGACGTGCCAGCCTTGATCAGGTTTTGGATGATACGTCCCGGCATGGCACCAATGTACGTGCGGCGGTGTCCGCGGACTTCCGCTTCGTCGTGCAAACCGCCCAACGACATACGGATGTACTTTCTGCCCAGCGATTCGGCCACCGATTTTCCCAAGGAGGTTTTACCAACTCCCGGAGGGCCTATCAGGCAGACAATGGGCGACTTCATATCACCCTTCAATTTCAGTACGGCGATGTGTTCCAGGATGCGTTCCTTGATGGATTCCAATCCGTAATGATCCCTGTCCAGGATACGCCTGGCCCGTTTTAGATTGAAGTTGTCCACGGAATACTCGTTCCACGGAAGGTCGAGTAAGGTATTCAGGTAGTTGAGCTGCGTGGAATATTCGGGCGAATGTTGGCTGGTACGTTCCAATTTGGCCAATTCCTTTTCAAAAACATCGGCCGTTTTTTTATCCCATTTCTTTTTGGACGCTTTTTCCCTCATTTCCTCGAGGTCCTGTTCCTGCATGCCCCCACCCAGCTCGTCTTGGATGGTCTTGATTTGCTGTTGAAGGAAATATTCCCGTTGCTGTTGGTTGATGTCTTCCCTGGCCTTCGATTGAATGGACACCTTGAGTTCCAGCAGTTGCGACTCGCGCGTCATAATTTCCAGTAAGCTGTACGAACGTTCCTTGATGTCGTCAATCAGCAGCAGGCTCAACTTGTCCTGCAATTTGAAGGCAAAGTTGGCACTGATGAAATTAATCAGGGAGTAGGGCTGTTCCAGGTTGCGGACGGCGAACGTGGCCTCCTGGGGAATGTTGCCCGAGTTTTTGATGATCTTCACCGACAAATCCTTGATGGCCTGAATCAACGCCTCAAATTCCTTATCATCCTTGCTTGGATGTACTTCTTCCTTGATCCGGACAATCCCGCGCATGTACGGATCGGTTGCGGTAATCTCAATCAGATCGCAGCGTTTCATGCCTTGAACGATAACGGTCGTGGACGCATCGGGCATTTCCAAAATGCGAAGAATGCGGGCCACCATACCAACCTGGTGCAGGTCGATCATGGCAGGTTCATCCACATTGGCATCACGTTGCGTGAACACGGCCAGCATGCCCTCTTGTTGGTAGGTTTCCTTCACCAACTTTAGCGACTTGACCCTGCCGATGGAAACAGACATCACCACGCCGGGAAAAAGTACCATGTTGCGCAACGGCAACAGGGGCAAGGTTTCCGGTATATCTTTTTGCTGAAGGTTGTTAAACTCTTCACTGTCAGCAATAACGGGAATGTAATCCGCGTCAAATTCCTCCAGTTCGTCAGCGAATCGCTTTCTTATTTGAATGTCCATACATCAGTTTTAGTACGATAAGTAGGTCAAGAGTCATGCCATTCTACCGGAAGTGACAGAATGTCGTGTCTGCATGACTATTTGTGTGTAGTCCTGCTTTGTTTTACGTGTTGGAGCTTACCGTGAGGAGCCAGTACTCAATCTTCTTTCGACTTGTACGACTTGTTCAGCGCCTTCACCACTTCGCTGGTTATGTTGTACGCAGGCTCTGACATCATGATGTTGTCATTCATCGTGTTGCTCAGGATAAGCTGGTATTTCTTATCGGCGTTGTACCTGGCCAGGAAAGAATAAACAGTATCGCGAAGAATTTTGTTCATAGCCTGCTGCTCTTCCATCAATTGTTTGGTCAGGTTCTCTTCCATTTTTTGAAGATCGGCCTGCCTTATCTGGAGACGTTGTTGTTGGCTCTTGAAACTCTGTTCAGACAGAAACGCGTTGTTTTCGTATTTGCGTTGGAACTCGGCCATTTCGGTTTCCAACTGGCGAGCTTTCTGGGTCAAGCTGGCCTGGGCGTTTTCCCGTTTCCGCAGGAGCGTCTCGTTCAATTCTTTGGAGTAGTTGTAATCCTGCAGCAGGGTGTCAATATTCACATACGCAATGGGCAGTTTGACAAACACGGCAGTGGAATCGGACGATGCAATAACGTAGGGCTCGTTCTTGGTTTTTCCCGTAAAATGAAGAACAAACAACGCTATGATACATACAGCGAAAATACTGTTGATGATGATAGATTTCTTTTCCATGTCAGTAGAATGCCCCGGGTTTGGTTTAACGTCTTCTTTTTTGAATTGCAAATATACACTATTATCCAAATTCGTTGCCATAATTTTTCTAAATTTGTCTCAAATATAGCGGTTATAACAACACCCATGGAAACCAATCCCTCGAACAACTCACGCCTTCAATCAGCACCGTTGTGGTCGTTTTTTTACGCCATCTGCCGCATACCCCGTGCATCGGGAAACACACAGGCCCTACAGGAATGGCTGCTTACTTTTGCCCGGGAACGAGGCCTTACCTGTAAGCGCGATGAAGTGGGGAACGTATTGATTCGCAAGCCGGCCTGCAGCGGATATGAATTGTCTGCACCGGTGATTTTGCAGGCACATATGGATATGGTCTGCGAAAAAAATGCCAATACCGTGCACAATTTCGAGGTCGACCCCATCCGTCCTGTGATTGATGGCGACTGGATGAAAGCCGACGGCACCACCCTTGGAGCCGACAACGGCATTGGTATGGCGGCCCAACTGGCTGTACTCGATGACCCCACGTTACGCCACGGTCCCGTTGAATGTCTGTTTACCGTTGACGAAGAAACCGGACTGAACGGCGCCTTCGGACTGAAACCCGGGTTCCTGGCCGGAAATAAACTCATCAACTTGGATTCCGAAGACGACGGTATGCTGTTTATCGGTTGCGCCGGCGGCATGAACAGTATGATTGTGTTTCGTCATACCACGATGGAGGCACCCTCCAACTACTTTTATTTCCAGGTAACCGTAAAGGGTTTACAGGGAGGACATTCCGGCGACGACATTGACAAGGGAAGGGGTAATGCGAACCAACTGCTGGCACGCTACCTGAATCACCTTCGAACAGAAACGGACGTGGTGTTGCATGCCTTTGACGGCGGCAACCTGTCTAACGCCATACCCCGGGAAGCCACCTGTCTGGCCGGTGTTCCCTACGCCATGAAAGAAGAGGTACGCGTGTTATTGAACGTGTCGCAGGCCGACCTGGAAGATGAGTTTGGCCCCTTGGAACCCAACCTGTCCTTGACGCTGACCTCTGAACCCAAGCCCGAAACAGTGGTGATTCCTGACGAAAGCAATCGGTTTATTTCAGCCCTCTACGCCTGTCCGAACGGGGTGATGTCGATGTCACACGCCTTGCCGGGTCTGGTGGAAACCTCGCTGAATCTGGCATCTGTCAAATCGGCAGGTCCCGGTAAGTGGATTATCACCACTTCACAGCGCAGCTCCGTAGAATCGGCCAAACAGGCCCTGAGTTTACGCTTGGAAGCCTTGTTCAACTTAGCCGGTATGGAAGTCAGCCACGGCGAGGGCTATCCGGGATGGAAACCCAATCCCGATTCCGAGTTGGTTACCCTGGTTTCAACCGCCTACAAAGACCTGTTCGGAAACGCCCCCCTCGTACGCGCTATCCACGCAGGCTTGGAATGTGGTCTGTTTCTCAACACCTATCCGTATCTCGACATGGTTTCCTTCGGACCCACCATGCGGGGTGTCCATTCGCCCGACGAACGGTTGCAGATTTCCACCGTCGAGCCCTTTTGGTTGTTGTTGACGGAAACCCTGAAACGCCTTTAATCGATGATACACAGCCGAATGACTCGTTGTTGTAGTTCACTGATGGCACGCGCTGCAAGTATAGGTGTCGTGCTGCTCTGCTTTGCCTGCCTGTTCGTTGGCTGTGAAGACGAGGCTCAGCCCCGATCGGGTACGATTCGACTTTCGGTGGATACCCTGTCATTCGACACGGTGTTTTCCACCATCGGTGCCACAACAGCCTGGGTCGTGGTGTATAACCCACACGATTACCCCATCGTGATTGATCGCGTACACTTGCGGTCGGGCG
>Ga0302288_1000265_pt1 | contig 45939 bp, 21 predicted proteins | sample III_Fen_N1_1_FD_194549 | JGI IMG/M metagenome (GOLD analysis project Ga0302288, IMG submission 194549) | Peat permafrost microbial communities from Stordalen Mire near Abisko, Sweden - III_Fen_N1_1 | ecosystem: Environmental > Terrestrial > Soil > Wetlands > Permafrost | place: Sweden: Abisko...
CATTGAAAGAAGCTGAAACATGTTTTAGAAACCTGATCCGCCATGGTAAAGAACATATGAATGATACCTGCCGCATTGATTACTTTGCTGTTTCCCTGCCCGACCTGGCAATTTGGGATGAAAACCTGAATGTCCGAAACAGGATTCATTGTAACTATGTCCAGGGATTGGGTTTATTAGGGTTAGGGGATCAAAAAGAGGCTTCCGTTTTCTTTAAAGAAGTCCTCAGGTTCGATATCAATCATCAGGGAGCGCAGATTCACTTAAAAATGTGTTATTAAAAACAATCAAATATTACTGATGAAATACAATCTATTTAAAACATCACGGTTTTTACTTTTAACGGGTAGCATTTTTCTCTCAACTTCTATCTTCTCTCAACAGGGCATACAGACGCTGGATAACTCAAACGGCAGTATTCGCTGGAAACTAAAGCCGCAAAGCGAATTAGGGAATGACAGTGTAAATGCCTTCAAACCGGGTTATGCAAATACAAACTGGATAGAAGCAACGGTTCCGGGCACAGTATTCACTTCCTATGTAAATGCAGGGTTGGAGAAAGATCCGAATTTCGGTGACAATATTTATAATGTCGACAGGACAAAATATAACCGGAATTTCTGGTACCGTACTGAATTCAGGGTACCGGAAAACTTTACTAAAGAGAGGATATGGCTTAATTTCAGAGGTGTCAATCGCCGTGGTCAGATTTATCTGAACGGAGTAAAAATCGGAGTGCTGGATGGATTTATGGATAAAGGGAAATTTGATATCACCGGCAGGGTTCTTAAAAAAGCTCTCAATGTGCTGGCTTTATTGGTTTCGGTTCCCGAGCCACCTATGTCGAACTATGCCAGTCCTACCTATGTTTCAAGTGGTGGCTGGGATTGGATGCCTTATGTGCCTGGATTAAATTCGGGGATAACCGATAAGGTATTTCTATCAAATACAGGAAATGTCGTACTGGAAGATACATGGATTCGAACGATTCTGCCCACAAATGCCAGGGCTGATCTGTCCATCGCTGTGGGAGTGCGGAATGCTTCGGGAGAATATGTTCAGGGAGAGTTGACAGGACTAATTCAACCCGGAAATATAGTCTTTACCAAAAAAGTAAATGTGGAAGCCAACAGATCGGTAGAATTGAAACTTGATAAAAAAGAATTTGACAGGTTAAGTGTCGATCATCCACAACTCTGGTGGCCTAACGGATATGGACAACCGAATTTATATACCTGCGATTTAAGCCTTAAAATTGGCAACCAGGTATCGGACATAAAGAAAATTACATTCGGGATTAAACAGTATACATATGACTCCATTGGAGGTGTTTTACACGTATCCATCAATGGTGTCAGGATGTTTATCAAAGGCGGTAGCTGGGGAATGTCCGAATACCTGTTGCGGGTGAGGGGCAAGGAGTATGACACCCGGGTAAGGCTTCATAAAGAAATGAATTTTAATATGATTCGTAACTGGATTGGCTCAACTACCGACGAAGAGTTTTATGATGCGTGTGATAAATACGGAATCATGGTTTGGGACGATTTCTGGTTAAATTCAAATCCCAACCTGCCAGGTGACATTCACTGCTTTAATTCAAATGTGATAGAAAAGATTAAACGATTCAGGAATCATCCATCCATTGCAGTGTGGTGCGGGGATAATGAAGGATGGCCTGAACCACCGTTGAATAACTGGATTCGTGAAGATATCCGGACATTTGATGGGAATGACCGGTATTATCAGGGTAATTCACACGAGGGAAATTTATCCGGCAGCGGTTATTGGGGGAACAGGGATCCTAAATGGTATTTTACACCTTATCCTGAAAGTATTGGAGGTTCAAGGGGCTGGGGATTGCGTACTGAAATCGGGACAGCTGTATTTCCGAATATAGAAAGTTTAAAGAAATTCATACCACAGGATAAACTATGGCCCCGTAACGAGATGTGGGATAAACATTTCTTCGGTGACAGGGCGTTTAATGCTGCCCCGGATAATTACGAAAAAAGTATTACTGAGCGGTATGGTAAACCCAAAGGAATCGAAGAATATTGCCGCAAAGCACAACTCCTGAATATTGAAACAAACAAAGCCATGTACGAAGGCTGGGAAGATCATATGTGGGAAGATGCTTCCGGTATCATGACCTGGATGAGCCAGTCGGCTTATCCTTCCATGGTGTGGCAAACCTATGACTATTATTATGATCCGACAGGTGCTTACTGGGGTGCTAAATCGGCCTGCGAACCTGTACACATTCAATGGAACCCACTCAACAATTCGGTTAAAGTAATCAATACTACCCGAACCGAACTGGAGTACCTGAATGCAGAGATCACTGTTTTAAATTTAGACGGAAAAGTAGTAAAAGAATATTGCGGAAATGTAAGGCTCAATTCTACTTCAAATACGGCAACCCAATGTTTTATTATACCATTTAATAAAAATCAGGAGAATATTGCATTGAATAAGACGGTCATTGCATCTTCCACCGATCAGGGAAACGCTTTGCTGGTGGCTGACGGGAAAAGTGATACACGATGGTCGAGCAAAGCGACCGATGACGAATGGATCTGTATGGATTTGGGAAAAGCTGAAAACGTGAATGGTGTTGCATTAAACTGGGAGTCGGCTTATGCGAAGAAATATAAGATACAGGTCTCCAACGATATGAATATATGGAAGACCGTTTATTCGACAACCGAAGGCCGCGAAGGCAAAATACACATTGATTTCGAAGACCAGAATGCCAGGTATGTAAGAATGCTTGGGTTAGAAAGAGCAACATGGTATGGATATTCAATCTGGGATTTTGAAGTGTATGGTGCCGTGCCGAAACACAACAGCCTGACGGATGTGCATTTTATTCGCCTGAAGCTTAAGGATGCTGCAGGAAAACTGATGAGCGAAAACTTCTACTGGAGAGGAAACAACAACAAGGATTTTACCGCATTGAATACTCTTCCGTCAGTGGCTCTGAAATCAACTATCAGAACTTCGGGAGTTGATGGCAAGTATAAAATAAATGCCAGGATATCAAATCCGACTACAACGGTTGCTTTTGGTACCTGGGTCCAGCTCATTAATTCAAACACTAAGGAACGAATTCTACCGATAATTATCAGCGATAATTACTTTACATTATTTCCCGGTGAATCAAGGGATATCCAGGCAGAATTTGATGAAACCCTGTTGAAAGAAGGAGAAAAACCTGTGCTACAGATTGAACCGTATAATAATTTTAAGAAATAGTACTGTTGTGAAGAGACTCATTTTATATATCTGTTGCTTGTTTTTATTACAGGCAACAGGGTTCTCTCAAAGTTATACGCTCACCTCACCCGATAAAAAAGTTGTGCTTACGGTTTTAAATGATAGCGTTTTAGGGTATTCGCTGGCTTATCATGGAAAAATGGTAACACAGCATTCAACACTGGGCATGACACTTGGTTCAGGAAAACGTTGGGGCTACGGGGATAAAGTGATTAACAAAACTTTCAGTAAAGTAAACAGTGTTGTCAGGCTGGTATCCGGGAATTACAGGGAGATCAATAATAATTACAAAGAACTTAAGCTTAATTTCAATTCGGGATACTCTGTTTGTTTCAGAATGTTCAACGAAGGAATGGCCTACCGGTTTGAAGGTGAGGGACGTGCTTTGGATTCTATAACGGTAACAACCGAAAAAGCAGGATTCAGTTTAATGGATGATCCGGCAGTTATTTTTCCTGAAACCAATAATTTTACTGCCTGGGAGTTAAGTCATAAACTATACAAAGCAGTTTCCAACATTGAGAATGGAAAATACGGCATAACACCCGTGTTGTTTGACAATAAAAAACAGGGGTTAAAAGTTGTGATTGCCGAATCGGACCTGAATAATTACCCGGGGATGTATTTGCAAAAGCAGGAAGCCACTATGAATGGATTGTGGGCATTGTACCCTAAAGAAGTTGTAATGGGAAGCTGGGGGAATTTTGTGACGGTAGTGAAGGAAAGAACGGGCTTTATTACCCGTGTTCCCGGTAACCAGGCATTCCCATGGAGAATAATGATTGTCTCGGATGATGACCGGCAGTTATTGAGCAATAACATGGTCTATTTACTTGCTAAACCCCAACAAATTAAAAATACGGGTTGGATAAAGCCGGGGAAGGCTACCTGGGAATGGTGGCATTGTGCCATCCTGGAAAAGGCACCTTTTGAAAGCGGACCTCATAACCAGTCTACCCAACTGTATAAGTATTACATAGATTTTGCTGCTCAAAACAATCTTGAATACCTGTTGATTGATGCGGGTTGGTCCAATCTGTTCAAACCAACTGAACTGAATCCAAAAGTAGATGTCAGGGAAATAATCCGGTACGGGAAAGAGAAGAAAGTTGGAGTTTTACTCTGGACTGTTGCATCCACATTGATGAAATATCCCCATAAATACCTGGATTCAATCAGCAGTTGGGGAGCTGCAGGAGTAAAAATAGATTTCTTTGACAGGGATGATGCATTGATAATGCCACAATATGAAGAATTAGCAAAGGCCTGTGCCGATCGCAAATTACTGGTTGATTTTCATGGTTGCAGCAAACCCACAGGATTAAACCGTGCCTATCCGAATATTCTATCCTATGAGGCCGTTCGCGGGATGGAATGTTCTAAATGGGATACTTCCACGAATCCCGATTACAGGCTTCAGTTTATATTCAGTAGAATGTTGGCGGGACCGATCGATTATACTCCAGGTTCAATGCGCAATTCAACATTGAAAATCTTTAAGCCCATTGATCCCGGATTGCCCATGAGCCTCGGAACACGTAGTCAGGAACTTGCCGAATATGTAATCATAAGCAGTTCGCTGATTATGCTTGCCGATTCACCCGACGAATACCGTAAATATCCGGATATCCTGAACTATTTTTCTGAAGTACCGGCAACCTGGGACGATACGAAGGTGCTTGCGGCCGTTGTAGGCGAATATGCAGTGGTAGCCAAACAAACCGGGAAAAAGTGGTATGTAGCAGGCATGAATGCATGGGGTGAGCGAAAACTGAATGTAGATCTGTCCTTCCTTGGAAAGAATGAGAATATTGAGGTGCAAATTTTTATGGATACCGATAAAAGCAACGAAGATGCCAACCAGTATCAAAGTAAAAAAATGACTCTTAATTCTTCAATATCACTTGAAGTGTATATGGCCTCCGGTGGTGGCTTTGTAGGCGTAGTAACAATTAAATAATCATATCAACCCGGTTAACTTGTTTAAAATTAATGTATCTAAATGAAATAATTTATTCCAATCACCATAATTTTAGAAGTTTAAAAAAGATTTAAATAATAAAGCATAATAATACTTGAAGTATTTTTTTAAACGTATAGAACATTTTGAAAGTCTGTAAGTAAGTTGTATTTTTGAACAATTTTCATACAGACTTTCGTATATATTTCTTATTTATGGCAAAGAAAGAAGGGTTCAAAGGAGAAAGATCGATTATCATACCGGCTTCAATTGTACAGAACCTGAAAACCGATTTATTCGGAAAAGATCTTCATATCACGCATATCGGATATTATCCTCAGGCATACCTTCATTTAAGGGAAAGAAAAAAAGAAGAAGTAATTCAATTTATACTCATTTATTGTATCGATGGGGAAGGTTGGTTTGAAATAAACGGGAAACGGGAACAGGTTATTTCTCATCAGTTTTTTATTCTTCCCAAAGGGATCGCACACAAGTATGGAAGCAATCCATCAAAGCCGTGGACTATTTATTGGATGCATTTTGATGGTGAGAAAGCAGCATTTTTTGCCGATGGGTTCGATCATCCGATAGATATTTCTCCAAATTCCAATTCAAGAATACAGGAAAGGCTTCAGCTTTTTGAAGAGATTTTCAATACACTGAGCAAGAGTCTGAGCATGAATAATATCTACTATTCCATTACCAGCCTGTTCCATTTTTTAGGTTCCATGAAATTTTTAGGAGAGTACCGCGAAAGCGTCGAACTTATTACAAGAAAAAATGATTGTATTGATGACGTAATTCATTTTATGCATGAAAATATTGAACGTAAACTTACGTTGGACGATTTAGCCCGGCAAGCTGGATTATCAACTTCTCATTTATCCCTATTGTTTCATAAAAAAACATATTATTCACCTCTGCAATATCTTAACCACCTCAGGATACAGAAAGCCTGCCAGTTTCTGGATTTTACAGACATGAAAATTAATCAGATCAGTCCAAAAATAGGATTTGAAGATTCACTTTATTTTACAAGGATTTTCAAAAAAAATATGGGTATGTCTCCTTCTGAATACAGGCTTCAAAAGAAAGGTTAACAGACCATTCGTATTTCTTTCAAGTTATGTTATAATTGATTTTAATAAGAAGCATTTTATTTTGCTTTTTAATAGAAAAAAACCTGTTCAGGGAGACTATCCATAGTAAGTAATGACGTTTAAATATTCAAAAGAACACGGTTGCATGATTTGTTTTTAATTCAAAAGAACGAAGCTAATAACCATATTATTTAACAATATATTTTATCTAATATGAAAATATAATTTTCTTGTTTAAAATTCCAATGTGCTTTTATCTTTTCCATTATCATCTCATTTATCAGGATCATCATTGCAACCATTGCAAATCATTGTTTTATAAAGTTGATAAAAACAGCTTCCCCAGCCAATAAACTATCAAGATTTATTCATTCTAACCGAATATCCTGCTTTTCGAAAATCAATGACAGATGGTTTTCGCATTTCAGGTAAATCCGGTATCCTGTTGTTGCATGATGTTCTGACCCGGAACATGGAAATATTTATACAATACTTATTTAGAAATTGTACCAAAGTGAAAAACAAGAGAGGAAAGGAATTACAGTTTATCAAAATAACAATTCATCCTTTTTTTTGAACGTCATATGGAAACAGGACTGACTATTTGATAAAAGAAAAGTAGATATTAATGCAGGGGTTTAAGGATCTATTCAAATTCAGGGGTTGAATAATATCAATTTGCTATATCAATGTTCGGTAGTTGTTAATTGAGGAAGTTCTGAACTTTCTTTAAAGTTGTAGAATTAAAAAAGTCATTACAAAATGATTTTTTATATTTTCAAAAAACGGTCTCTAAAATATTAATATTACTGGAGCAAAATGATGGGAAATAGTTGTCGCAAAAAATAGCAATATCGTCGTTTAAGTGATTCGATAGGTCATTATGCTACAAAATTGGTATTTATTGGTTCCATCTCGATTTATTTTAAGGGACCAATCACCTAATTTTGTTTTCATAAAACAGTGAAAGATTGGATTGATCTTCATCGCAATTAAAAAAGAGAACCGGATAAGCTAATCTTTAAATGAACCGGGTACCTGTAAATGTACAAATCAAAAATAACAACATAGAAGGATATGACAAGAAATTACTTAGCCACACTTAATTTTTAATTTAATAAATTTATTATTTATGAGAAAAACACATGTAATTATTTTTTATCTCTTGCTGTTTTGTTGCCTGCCGATGGTAGCTCAAAACATCAACATAGATGGAACGGTAACAGATGCATCGACCTCCGAGTCATTGATTGGAGTAAGCGTTGTAGTGAAAGGTACCACGATTGGTACAGTTACTGATTTGAACGGGAATTTCATATTATCAGCACCTGATAACGGAACTTTGGTTTTCAGTTATATCGGCTATACCATACAAGAGGTAGCTGTAAAGGGACAAAAGAGTATTCGTGTTGCAATGAAAAGTGATGCTCAAAACTTAGATGAAGTTGTAATAGTTGGAGCTTCAATGAGAAAGAGTGATTTAACAGGAGCAGTCGGTAGTGTAAGCAGCAAAGTGTTGGAAGAAAAACCGGTTACCAGCATTAATCAGGCACTTGAAGGTCGCGTGGCCGGTGTATTGATTAATAGCGGTGCTAAACCGGGAGACGACTCTTCTATTAAAATACGTGGTATTAACACTATAAACGGGTCAACTGATCCTGTATATGTTGTAGATGGTATGATTCTAGATAATTTCGGAGGTGGTTTTAATTCGATTAATATGAACGATGTTGCCTCTGTTGAAATTTTAAAAGATGCATCCTCTACTGCTTTATATGGTTCACGTGGAGCCAATGGTGTCGTATTGATTACCACCAAAAAAGGGAAAAGTGGTGAAGGAAAAGTAAGCTATGATGGTTGGGTTGGTGTTCGAAGCTATGCCAATATGCCAAAAACAATGAACTCCAAACAACTTTTCGAATTACGGAAAGACGCTGCAGTGAATAGCTATAAGGCAAATTATCCGAATGCTACTGACGCTGATTTGAGTGCGTTTATCCAAAACAGGGTGATGACTGCATACGATCCAACTACTAAAGGCGGAGGCTTTGTATTTGGACAATATGAACTTGATGCATATAATAATCCCAATTTTAAAGATAACGATTGGATGGGAGCAGTAACCCGCAATGCTGTTGAGCAGAATCATTCCTTGAGTTTTAACGGTGGTTCGGACAAGGGTTCTTATTATTTGAGTTTCGGATATTCAAATCAGGAAGGGATGATCCAAAAACTGGGAGATTCGAAATATACAGGTCGTATCAATTCGGATTATCTGATTAAGTCGTGGTTGAAAGTTGGAACAAACACTTCATTTGTACGTGAACAATCTCAGATTTTCAATGACGATGGCGTATTTGCTAATGCCCGTGGTGCAAACCCTATGTTAGCGATAAGTAAGGATATTTTGACGTTGAATTATGGTGATGTCTATGATCAAAACTATTTTAATCCGCTAAATACGCTTGAAATTAATAATGATCGCACCCGTAATCGGTTGATTTCTTCGAATTTCATAAATCTAAATCCTGTTAAAGGGTTGGATATACGTACGTCTTTATCAGTAAACTATTTTAATGAATCTACCTTTAAATATGTGCCGAATGATATTCAGGAAGCTGTCCGATATGGTCATGCCGGTGAAGCAACACACAACAGGGATGAACGCACCATGTTGCAATGGGATAATACGATCACCTATGAAAAAACAATTGGCTTAAATCGATTCAATGCATTGGTAGGTACCAGCGCATCAATAACGGACAGGGATTATACAAATGTCATTGCAAGAGGCTTTCAGAGTAATATATTCTCATATTACAATCTTGGAGCATCAAATAATATAGCAAACCGGTCAGTTGGTTCAGACTTTACAACTTCTTCCCTTATGTCCTATATTGGACGTGTCAATTATAATTATGCCGGCAAATACTATCTGACAGCTACAGCACGCTATGATGGTTCTTCCAAATTTGCACCCGGAAACCAATGGGGCTTTTTCCCTTCTTTCTCAGGAGCATGGAATGTAGCCGAAGAAGGGTTTATGAAAGAACAATCTGTTTTTGATCAGTTAAAACTCCGTGCAGGTTATGGATTAGTTGGAAACCAGGAAATTGCAGATTATTCGTATGTTACCCATTATAATGCATCCGTGACGCAAGGCAATACAACCTATGCCGCTGATAGCAGGATTGGAAACAAAGATATCTCCTGGGAAGCACAAAAACAGTTCAATTTAGGATTAGACATGGGATTCCTTAAGAACAGGATTCATGTGACTGCAGATGCTTTTAGTATCCTGAACCAGAATTTGTTGATGAGTACTGCAATGTTCCCTTCAAGTGGATTTAGCACAGAAGTTGTCAATATTGGAGCGATAGAAAATAAAGGTCTTGAATTAACAGTTGATGTCAAAGCCATAAATACAAAAGACTTCCAGTGGAATGTGTCTGCAAATATCTCGACAGATAAAAACAAGGTAACTCAGTTGTACGGCAAGAACGATTATGTACTTAACTACGATGGCGACAGAAATCTTCAAAAAGAAGGAAACTTATTTATCGGTCAATCCCGTAATACAATTTATATCTGGAAAACCGGTGGAATAGCACAGGAAAGTGATATGGAACGTTTGAACAAGATTGACTGGGGTGGACGTACTGTACGGCCGGGAGATTTATATCCGTTGGATATTTCAGGTCCTAATGGTGTTCCTGATGGAAAGATTGATGACAAAGACCGCGTAATAGTAGGTTCACCGGATCCGAAATTTTACGGAGGCTTTTCATCCGATGTAACGTACAAAGGTATTTCCTTAAATGCAGTATTTAATTATTCGGTAGGAGGAAAGAAACTAAGTTCTTTGTATGAATCATTAATAGGTAGTACCGGAAAAGGTCTTGCATCTGTTGATCTGCTTGATCGCTGGACTCCTCAAAACACAGGGGCTAAATTTCCCCGCCCAATGATGGATGATCCATCAGATAAATTATCTTACAATACATTTTCAGCAAGTAACATGGATTTTTCTGTCCAGGATGCATCTTTTTTACGGTTGTCTACCCTGACACTGTCATATACCTTTCCGAAAAAACTCATACTAAATTTACTGTTGAGTAATGTCCGGTTGTATACAACAGCATCCAATCTGTTTTGCCTGACCCCGTACAAAGGGTATGATCCTGAAATGGGAGACTGGTATCCCCCAACAAGGATGTTTGTATTCGGATTAAATCTATCCTTCTAATTCTGGTTATTGTATCACATCATTTATAAATGAATTAAAATATGAAGAATATCAATATAAAAATATTTGCAATTGCATTGGCAATTTTAGCCGGAACTTCTTCTTGTTCCGATTATCTGAATCAATTACCGAAAACATCATTGTCCCCGCAACAGGCGTACACTGATTTAAATGTTCTGGAACCTTTGGTTAACGGATTGTATACTACTTATGCAAATTCTAAAGCAGGACGTGGAGGGTTGACTTTTACACTGGTAGGATTGGATGAAACAAAACAGGGTATTGTCCAAATGACCGATGCAAGTCAGGCTGGTCTCGACAATTATGATGGGATGTTAAATCCGTCATCCTCTCAGGTTAGTGAAATGTGGGCGAGAAGATGGCCAACCATTACTGTAGCCGCGCAAAGTATCCGTGGGTTGGAGCTCCTTGCAGCAAGTGCAACTGATTCGACTACTTTAAATAAAATAAAATTGCTTAGAGCCAATGCCTGTTTTGTGCGTGCCATGTGTATGTTTGAATTAAGCATTTATTGGGGAGAAGTTCCAGTAGTGGAGATTCAGGATTTAAATAATACGGCTGTAGACATGTCGAGAAAGCCTTTGGCTGTAGTATGGAAACAAATATTTGATGACCTTACATATGCATCTCAATATCTGGCCACCGGTAAACAAACCGGGGCACAGGCTACTGTTGGAGCAGCTAAAGCCATGTTGGGCAAGTTGTATATGTATGCTCCGGTTGAAAGTGGATATCGCGACTTTGGAAAAGCCAAAGGATATTTCGATCAGATTATGAATTCCTATAGTTTGGAGGCTAAATACTCTACCTTGTTCGATGAATATGGTAAGTGTGAGTTTAATTCCAATGAATCTGTTTTTGAAATCAACTATATCTGTAATAGTCAGTTGCCAAATTACTGGCAATGGGATATGGGTTCCCGAACCCTTGCAGCTCTGGGAGAATCCTGTTATATCGGTGGGTATGATGTAGTACTTCCAACGGAGTATGCTTCTACCATGAAGGCAGCCGGAGGAGTATGGGAAGATGGTGACTTACGTAAAGATGTGAGTATCCGTACCGATTTCACGTATCACAATCAAAAATTTACAGTTCCATCGTGGGGAGCTGATGAACTTGACCCTCACATTAAAAAGTATGAAGACAGACGGCTTGATAAGTTTACACTTCCGGCTCAGGCAGTTGATGCAACTTCCGGCAGAAGTTTTTACTGGTCAGGCAAGAATTATTTGTTTATCCGCTTTGCTGATATCCTCTTGTGCTATGCCGAATGTTTGAATGAACTGAACGATGTACCGGGTGCAACAGCAGTGGTTAACAGGGTTCGTACCCGTGCATGGGGTGGAACATTACCTGTCGATAAAGTCTGGAGTGGCCTTTCACAGGATCAATTCCGTATCAACATAATGGATGAACGTATCAGGGAACTTTGTTTTGAAGGATGGCGTCGTATGGACCTGATTCGTACCGGTAACTTTGTAAAGCTGATCAAGGAACGTAATCCATGGACTAAAGCCAAAGGGACTATCCAGAATTTTAATGTCCGTTGGCCGATACCTGAAATTGAATTAAGAAATAATCCATATATGGATGTAACCAAAGATCAAAATCCGGGTTACTAATTAATAGTCTTGTCTTTTCGGGGTGAAGGAAACGATTCGTTGTTTCCTTCATCTTCCCCGGAAATGATGTTTTTAAACGAAAAATAAGCTTCATATAATGAGCAAAAAGTTACTACTATCTTTATTTATTTCGCTTTTCACAATTCATTGCATGCGTGCAGTGGATTATGAAGTAGTGTCGCCAAATAATCAATTAAAAATAATCCTACACGTTAATGCCGGTACGACCTATGAAATCTGGCATTCGAATACACAATTGATATCCCCCTCTTCTATTGGTATAAACCTTTCTAATGGAACTGTAGTAGGAGCCGGGACTGTAAAAGATACCCAGACAAGTAGCGTTAATAACCAAATTAATACACCAATCGGTAAAAATCAAACATTAACGGAGGCTTACAATGAATTGGTTATTGAATTCAATGAAAATTACAACCTGGTGGTCCGTGCCTATGATGAAGGACTGGCATATCGCTTTGTTACAAACTTAGGAGGTGACATTATCGTAAATAGTGAAGATGCTGTATTTAATTTTACAACGACTCCAAAAGTTTATTTCCCTGAATGTGATACAAATACGAATACTGAAACAGGAGACAACGGAGTGTCCTATTCCATTCAGGAAGGTTTCCGTAATTTTGAAAGGACCTATAATACTTATATTGCACCGATTGCCATAGCTGATAATAAGTTTTCGGTGACTCCTGTACTGTTTGAAATTACAGGGACACCGTATAAAGTGGTGGTAACTGAAGCCGGTACGTTTGATTATCCGGGAATGTATTTGAAAAGTAACCGCACCGGCGGAATTAAATCGATGCGTGGTATGTGGGCCTACTACCCTAAAAGCGTAATGGATTCGACCAATTATTACTCCAATCATCTGGTGTATGAACGGGAAGCCTACATTGCCCGGACTAAAGGAACCCGTTCGTTCCCATGGCGTGTGATTATTGCCGTTGACGATGATAAATTACTGCTGAATAATCAACTGGTTTACTTACTTGCAGAACCATCCCGGTTGACTGATACTTCCTGGATCAAACCCGGAAAAACTGCCTGGGAATGGTGGCACAAAGCTATGCTGGAAGGTGTTTCTTTCCCGGTTGGAAATAAAAATCTAAGCGTTCAGCTATATAAGTATTATATCGACTGGGCCTCGGCTAATAACCTGGAATACATGACTCTTGATGCCGGATATCAGGAAAGTTGGGTGATGGAACTTTGTAAATATGCAAAAACCAAAAATGTAAAGATCATTCTTTGGACCTGGGCAAGCAATGTACGTCAGAATCCAACTGATTGGATTCGTAAAATGAAAGCATGGGGAGTTGCTGGTGCAAAGATTGATTTCTTCGAACGGAATGATCAGGTTGCCATGCAATGGGGGTATGATTTTGCTCAACGACTGGCCGACAATAAAATGGTGGGTATATTCCACGGATGTCCTGTGCCGACCGGAACGAACCGTACTTATCCCAACATCTTAAATTTTGAAGCCGTGCGTGGAGCTGAAGATAATTTCTGGCGAAATGATGAAACACCCGATTATCACACCTTATTCCCTTTTATCCGTCAATTGGCGGGCCCGGAAGATTATACCCCAGGCTCTATGCGGAATACGACAGCTGCTGATTTTGTACCCATTGACCAGGATAATACGGTGCCGATGAGTATGGGAACCCGTACACATGAATTGTCGATGTATATAGTGTTCGATCAATGGTTAGCATACTTATGTGATTCACCCACAGAATACAATAAATATCCCGATATTCTGGATTTTTTATCAAAGGTTCCTTCTGTCTGGGATAAAACGGTTCCTCTGGATGCAAAACTAGGTCAGTATATTTTACTTGCAAAACAAAAAGGCAATGACTGGTATGTTGGTGGAATGAGTAACTGGAATGCAAGAACTGTGACTGTTGATTTTAGCTTCTTATCTCCGGATGTAACCTATCAGGCAACCATCCTGAAAGATGCTCCTGAATCAGGGCTCCAGCCAAAAGTATATGTGAACCAGACTATGGAGGTTACAAAAGATACCAAATTGTCTGTTGATATGGCAATTGGTGGAGGATTTGTTATAAAATTGCATAATACGCTAACAGATAATGTAACACCTGTTACCGCCAACAATCCGGTTTCTGTTTATGTCGACAAGGCATCTGCCTTACTCCGTGTGGTGACCGTAGAAAAGCTGCTTTCAGCCCAGATCTATGATATGTCAGGTAAGTGCTTATTTACCGGTAAGAATGGATCTGATAACGATCTTCGGTCAATAAGTTTATCCGGATTTCAAAAAGGTATTTATTTAGTGAAATTTCAAACAAAACAGCAATCCTCCTGTCTGAGGTTTATTTATTAATCATTTAATTATTTTATTATGAAAACAAATTACTTATTTAAAAATGCATTTCTGATTGTATTTTTTGTGTTTAATGTTTTGTCAGTGGGATCGTTGTTTGCTGATCCTGTAGTAGTTAATGGTATTGCATTTAATGTCGTAAATGGAGCGGCTGAAACAGCTGCCCTGCCGGATGGAACTAAATATACAGGTACTATCACTATTCCGGCAAGTGTTTCAATTAATGGAACCTCTTATGTTGTTAAGAAAATCGGAAATAATTCGTTACGCGATGCCCCTGCTTTAACCGGTGTTGTTATTCCTGATGGTCTGGAAGTCGTTGGAAACAGCTCATTTGCCGGTTGTACCGGAATTACTTCCATTGTTCTTCCATCAACAGTAAAATCTATTGAGGATTGGGCTTTTTACAGCTGTACAAATCTTGAAAGTATTAATATTCCCAATGGTGTCCCTGCAATCACAGAACATACCTTTCAACAATCAGGTCTGAAAAGCATCACACTCCCTGCAAGCGTAACAAGTTTAAAAGTTTGTGCTTTTCAGGATGCCTCAAAACTAGCTTCCATCAATCTTGAAAATGTTACTGAAATTGTAGCCTGGTCATTATACGGAACTGCCATTACTTCTGCAAATATTTCTAATGTACCTAATATTGGCGGCGAAGCATTTAGAAAATGTCCGAACCTTACAAGTGTTGTCCTCCGCAATGTAGGTGGTACAGGTGGTTGGACTTTTGAAGGATGTCCAAAACTTGCTACAATTGATTTTGGAACTATTGAAAGTATCGATGGAGGAGCATTTTCGGGAGATGCTGCACTTACAACTGTTACCATTCCTAACAGTGTAGTATTTATTGATGGATATGCATTCGAAAAAACAGGTATAACTAAAATATATGTATCGTGGGCTGATCCAATCGGTGGTGTTGTTATTGATGCCAATGCTTTTGGATCCGACGCCGGTAAGATTAATTTTACATGGTACGTTCCGCAAGATCTATTGAGCATTTATGGATCTGACTTAATGGGTTATCCGGTAGCATTAACCGACATTACAGGAGTAAAAAATGTTCAACTTGAAAACGCAAGTGTGTTCTATACAGGTGGCAACCTTAATCTGAAAGGTTATCAGGGATATTCTATTTCTGTTGTAAGTGTTGATGGTCGTACTGTTGCTCACTTCCCTGCAAACGAATTGAATACTGTAGCTCAGGTGTCTTTAGCTTCAGGTATTTATATGATCAATGCAACAAAAGAAAATAACCGTTCAGTCGTTAAATTTATCGTAAAATAATCGATTTATATTCTGATTGATTAAAATATTTCATGCGTTTGTATAGACTTTCTATACGAACGCATGATTTTTTGTATATCTACATCCTCTGCTATTTGTTAGCAACCTGATTCCGGTCCGACAACACTTTTTTATCACCGCGATTCATCATTATTATCTATATTCCGAATTTTCACATTCTTCTCGATTAATATTTTAAACACACTTTTTTGAGCACCTTCCCATTTTGTTTTTCTTCTGAAATGATTCAGGGATCAACGGGGGTTGACTAGGGGTTGCTTAGGGGTTCAATGAGGTTTGGCCCTTCCAACCCCCTATCAACACCCTACCAACCCCCTGTCAACAGTGGCCGTTTAAGGGAGAAAAACTGAACGGTTTTGGTTGTTTCGATAGTTACCGGAAAGTTAATTTGTTGATTGGTTAGTTAGAATACACACGAAACAGACAAAAAAACAGGCCTTTTAAATCAATGACTCTCCAATACAATTTTTAAATTTAAGTTGTGTACTAATATTTTGTCTTTTGGGGATGGATTGCGTATTGTCAGCAGGGTGATGAATGGTGACCTGGAGTCTTCCTGAATTAAGGAGAAAACGACTGGATAGAAAAATAACTATAAACAGACCTGTAACGGGTCAATCATTACTGTGTAAATTGGGACCTGCCGAATGGACAGGCCCTGGAATTCACATGCCATCGAATAAACAACAAAAGAGCCTGCTGTCTATAATACAGTAGGCTCTATGTCATTGGATCTGATAAAAGGATCAGAATATAGAGAAATTCATCGATACTCTACAAGGGTTTTTCAGAGTTCTGTTTGGAAAACTCTTTAGGTGTCATCCCAAATTGTTTTTGGAAAAGTTTAATAAAATAGGATGACGAATTTATTCCAACCAGGTAACATATTTCACCAATCCGGTATCTGCCTTCCTGAATAAGGGTAGCCGCTTTTTTTAAACGTATTAGTCGAATAAAGTCGGTTGGAGCAAGACCGGATAAGGCCTTGATTTTACGATGAAGGCTCGAACGGCTCATATACGCTATTCCCGAGAGTTTTTCGACATTGAAATTGCCATCAGTGATATTTTCGTTTATTAATTCAATCATTTTCTCCATAAACTCCTCATCGGCTTTACACATCCCTATTTGTTGGATCGGCAGGAACGGTTTTTGCATAAAGGCTTCCCTTTCCCGCATTCGGTTGTTCAACAGAGTTGTTAGTTGTGTCAGCAGATGGTTGAACGAAAAAGGTTTTTCAATATAAGCATCGGCACCTGCCTTTAAACCAAGTATCTTACTATCCATATCATTTTTGGCAGTCAGAAGTACTACAGGGATATGGCTGTACTCGATATTGTTTTTAACCTTCCTGCAAAACTCAAAACCATCCATAACCGGCATCATTACATCACTCAGGATAATATCAATATTCTTATTCTCCAGTATTTTTAGAGCTTCCAGACCATTCATTGACTTTTCGACACTGAATTTGCCGTTTAATTTATTCGAAATGAACGAGAGCATTTCCTCATTATCTTCCACAATCAGAATCAAAGGTAAATTGTTTTTATCCGCCACCAGCTCGGCTTCATCAACAATATAATCCTGGTTTTTGTCTTTAACATCGTACACCGATATCGATTTATCAAGGCTTAACGGCAATCTGAGAATAAATGAATTCATATCCGATTCTTTATCCAGTTGTAAAGTACCATTATGTAATTCGGTCAGGGAGCGTGCCAGAGATAAACCTATTCCGGAGCTGGAGGACAAATTTCTGTTTCTGTTTAACTGGTAGAAAGGGTCAAATATCTTTTCACTTTCCTCTTGGGGAATCAGGCTTCCATCGTTACTTATCGTTATTTTAAAATAATTGTTTTCAATTGATAATTCTATTTTTATGATTTCATCTGAGTATTTTACCGCATTTACCAGCAAATTGTTGACTATTTTTAATAACCCATCCTTATCAACTGGAGCACTGACTGTTATGTGAGGAAGTGTGAGACTGATTATTTTATTTTTGGTCATTGCCAACACTTCGAATCTTTCTTTTGTTTCCTGCAGAAATTCATTAATGTTGATGATCGTATAGGTCAGCAGAAACTTATTGCTGTCAATTTTTCTGAAATCCAGCAACTGATTTATCAGGGACAAGAGATGTTTCGTATTATCTTCCATGATATGAAGATTTTTCTGAATTTCCACATCTTCTATCTTCATCTCTTTCAACGACTCCAGAGGCCCGTTGATAAGGGTCAACGGTGTTCTTATTTCATGAGCAATATCCGTAAAAAATTCCACTTTTGCACTGTATAGTTCTTTCTCTTTCTCAGTTTCATAAAGTTGTTGCTTGACCATGTTCCGTTTTTCATGCCTTACCTTTAATCGTTTAAAAGTATAGTAAGCTATGGTAATGATGAGGATAAGGTAACAAAAATAGGCGAAATTTGACCTCCACCAGGGAGGTAAAATATTAATTTCGAGTGATGCGCCATTCTCATTCCATAATCCGTCATTATTTGTCCCTTTGACCCGAAAAATGTATTGTCCGGGAGGCAGTTTAGCATAGGAAACGCTGTGGTTAACGGATGTATTGTTCCACTCTTTGTCGATGTTTTCCATTTTATACGAGTATTTATTCGAAAACGGAGCCGTAAAACTGAGGGATGCAAATTCGAAGCTGATATTGGATTGATCGTATCGCAAGGTGATTTTAGAAGAATGAATGATACTTTTTACCAAAGGAGACTTTTCGGTACCAATAGTGGGTTCTTTATCGTAAATTGTCATTTTCGTAATATAAACGGGAGGCATATACGTGTTTTCCTTGATCTGATATGGGTCAAAAGCAATTAAGCCATCGAACCCACCAAAATAAAATTTCCCCGATTTTGTAGCAAGAGCCGATTTGTAATTGAATTGATTCCCCAGTAACCCATCATTCTGAGTAAAAACCCGGATGTTCATGGTTAAAGGATTAAACCGTACCAATCCTTTGTTGGTTCCAAACCAGAGATTCAGGTTTTTATCTTCAAGGATTTTGTAGGCAACATCATCAGGGAGGCCGTTTTCAATCGAGAAGGAAGTAAAATTATTATTATTTTTATTGTACCTGCAGATCCCTCCCCTGTCAGTGGAAAACCATATTTCACCGGAACTGGTTTCAGTAATGCTGCTTACCGAATTCGAACTCAGCGTTGTTTTATCTTCAATATTATTCAAATAATGCATGGTGGAATGAGTAACCGGGTTATGCTTAAAAACACCGTTTCCCATTGTTGCTGCCCATATATTGCCTTCCGAATCTTCCATTAAATCGTAAATATAGCTATACCCGAATTCACGTATCGGTTTGAATTTCATATTTGTTCCTTCAGACATGAATACACCCCAACCGTTTCCAATCCACATTCTTCCAAGCCTGTCCTCACAGATGGCATCGATACTGGCCTCGTTTAACCCGAGATCACTCCCTGAATAATGAGTACTTGAAAAACCAGGTAAATGCAAAATGTCGAGACCGTTCTTAAAAAAGCCAATCCAGGCATTATTGTCTTTCAGAAATATAGACAGGATTTTGTTGTTGTAGACGGGCTTTCCAATTTCTCTTCCTATCTGAATTGTTTTCTTTGTTTTGGGATTTAATATATTTAAACCTGCATCTTCAGTTCCTATCCAGATATTGCCGGAGGCATCTTCTTTTAATTCACTGACTCTTTTACTGCTTATTGTACCTTTTTCAAGAGTCGGAATGTATTTATCAAAATTCATTCCCTGATTGGGCAGGTAATTGACTCCTCCAAAATAAGTGCCAATCCATATACCACCTTCTTTATCCTGGAAAATTTTCTCAACAACATTGTCTGATAAGGAATGGGGATTTGCCAGTTCTTCATGAACATGAATGACGGACTGTTTTTGCTCATCGATGATATAAAGGCCGTATTGAGTACCAACCCACAATTGTTTGTCGTTCACACAAATTACATTTCGTATGATTTTATAATGAACATCCGGAGCATTGACATCGGTTAAGCTGTTTTTCCGTTTATCCAGTTTCATTAATTTGCCTTCATGGATACCTACAACAAGTTCGTCGCCGTAATCACACATGGTGTAGATATTTTTACCGGCTAAAGTATTTCCATTCGTATTTCCCAAATATTGGGTGAATCTATTCGTTGATTTATTATATAAATAGACTCCGGCACCATTTGTCCCCACCCATAATTTGCCATTACGCGCCATGCACATGCATTCAGGATTACCCTGGTCGGGTTGTTTCTTTTCTCCAATCAGGTAATAATAAAGTTTTTTATCGGACGAGCGGTACTGAAAGACTCCCTGGTTTGGAATGACAATCCAGATATTATTCTCCGAATCGGATTTGATTTCCGAAACCCAATCATTAATCTGGATACCATTTTTTGTTTTTAAAGCAAAAAACCGGAAGGTTTCATCTATGGGATTAAAGATGTAAATTCCTTTATCGGTTCCTACCCAAAGTTTTTTATCAGCATCCTCGAATAAGGATGAAATGTTATTGTTGCTTCGCTTTGCTTTTGGATCAAAACAATCAAAAACTTTGATGGATTTGCCATCGAAACGGTTCAGTCTGTTCCGTGACCCAAACCATACAAACCCCCAACTATCCTGGTAAATAGTTTTAACGGTGTTTTGTGATAATCCGTTTTCACTGTTTATTTTCGAGAAAAAATAATTCGGGTAATTCGCTTTGACAGGTAAATAAAATAAGCCCGAAAACAGTATTAGTATAAATAAGCAAGTGTTTTTCATTTGAAAACAAGTGATTTCAGTATTAAATAACTTCATCACAAATATATGAAAACGAATTGAAACAGTTGAGTCAAAAAATATAAATATAGTAGCATTATCGTCCAATCCATATAAAAAGGGACGATACTTGCATTTATTGACCATATGGAGCTTTTTCTATTGTTTAAATTTGGATATTTTTGCATTATAAATAGAAGATTCATTTTGTAATACCGGATATAATAAAATGAATCAGAAATTCAACTTTCGTTTTACATTTCCTGTAAACCTGTAAATTTTAATAATTCGGGAATCCTGTTGATTTGGATTCTTATACAATTTGTAAACCATGAGACATATCGTAATTAGTATTTTATTCTTATCTGTATTTTCAGTGTGCATTTTTTCTCAGAATAAAGAAATTATTGAGGTTCGGACAAATGACCTGACCATGATTTTTAGTGCTCTGAAAAATGAGAAAGTTTCTTTTCAATATTGGGGTGACAAAATAAATGATACTTCCGCATTTCTTAAAAAAAGATTCAAAAGGCAACCTGATTCAAATCAGGATACCGATCCGCAATTATTTCCGGCATATGGTGGTAGATACTATTTAAATCCGGCTTTAAGACTGACACACAGTGATGGGGTTTTAACTACCGAGTTGGTGTTTGCAGGAACCGAAAAAAAGGTGATGGATGAAAACAGAATTGAAACAATTATCCATTTGAAAGATCTGTTTTATCCGGTATTAGTTGATGTCCGTTTCGTTGCCTATCAGAAAGAAAATATTATATGTCAGTCCGTCGTAGTAACAAATGCAGGAAAAAAGAATTTCTCGGTTGAGAATGTTGCTTCAACATATATTCCGCTTCATGCACAATCCTATTATTTAACCCATTTTCATGGTACCTGGGCTGCTGAGATGCAGATGAAAGAAGAGAAGCTCACTCCCGGAGTGAAAGTGATAGAATCAAAAAAAGAAGTCAGAGCGACTCAATCGGAGAGTCCTTCATTCTTATTATCTCTGAACGGACCTGCACAGGAAAACTCCGGAGAAATATATGCCGGTTCGTTGGCATGGTCGGGGAACTTTGCTTTATCCTTTGAATTTGATGAAAGCGGGCTGCTGAACATATTAGGTGGAATTAATCCATTCGCATCGACCTATCATTTACAACCGAATCAGAAGCTTGAAACTCCCGAAATGGTATTGACTTACAGTTCCAAAGGGAAAGGTCAGATTACTAGAAATTACCACGACTGGTCCCGTAAATATGCTCTTGCTCATGGGGCTAAAATCCGCCCGATCATCCTTAACAGCTGGGAAGGAGCCTATTTCAACTTTGATGAGAAGACCCTCACCGACATGATGGATAATGCCGCCAAATTCGGTATTGAAATGTTTGTTCTTGATGATGGCTGGTTTGGAAATAATTATCCACGCAACGGAGATAATGCCGGTCTGGGTGACTGGCAGGTAAACCTGAAGAAACTGCCTCATGGTATCGGATATTTAGCCGATCACGCAGTGGCTAAAGGATTGAAATTCGGAATCTGGATAGAACCCGAAATGGTAAATCCTGAAAGCGACCTGGCAAAAAAACATCCTGAATGGGTAGTTAAGAGTGGTAAACGCGATATTTTACCCATGCGGAATCAGTGGCTGTTGGATTTATCCAATCCCAAAGTACAGGACTTTGTTTTTAATACATTTGATCAGGTGGTATCCATGTCACCAAATATCTCGTATATCAAATGGGATGCAAACAGGCATGTGGATAATGTGGGTTCCGATTATTTATCAAAAGAAAACCAGACTCATTTCTGGTATGATTATGTAAAAGGCCTGTACAGCGTATATGAACGGATCAGGGCAAAATATCCTGATATCGAAATTCAACTTTGTTCTTCCGGTGGAGGCAGGCTTGACTTTGGAGCATTGAAATATCATGATGAATTCTGGGCCAGTGATAACACCAATCCGTTGAATCGACTTTTTATCCAGTACGGATCAAATACATTCTTTCCTGCTATTGCCACGGCAGCCCATGTTTCAACAAGTCCGAATCACCAGACAGGACAAATGCTTCCGTTGAAGTTCCGTTTCGATGTGGCCATGACCGGACGTCTGGGTATGGAGCTTCAGCCAAAAGACATAGTAGGAGAGGACTATGAATTTGCTAAGAATGCTATCATTGATTATAAGATGATTCGCCCGATCGTTCAGTTTGGTGATTTATACAGGCTCATATCACCCTATGATGAAAATGGATGGTCGTCGTTGATGTATGTATCGAAAGATAAAAAACAAGCTGCATTTTTTGCGTTTAGTTTGAAATATCACGATCGTACTACATTTTTTGAAAATAAGTTGAACGGACTTGATCCGGGAAAAAACTATAAAATCACAGAATTAAATATTAAATCAGGTCAGCGTACATTTAACGGCACTGAAAAAACATATACAGGGGATTATTTGATGAAAGTCGGAATTGGATTGAATCTGGGAAATCCTTTTGAAAGTACGGTTTTATTGGTTAAGGAAGATTAGTTGTTTAGTGTTGAGGACAAATCCCTGTAATCCTGTATGTCAGGATTACAGGGTAATCCTTTCTTTTTTTCGATTCGAATGGATGGACCGGGTAAATTACTTGTTGAATGAGGTTTCAACAACAGGATTATTATAAGTCAATATCTAATGGTTAAAAAAAGACATTCGATTTCCTAAAGCCACCATCTCAAAGAGTATAATACACACACTACAGGATGATTTGAAGTTTCTTTGAAATCAGACAAGTTTGCTCGTGCGGCATTTCTGTGATTGGAAGAAATAGATAATGTCTTCGAAAATAATTACTTCGATATTCTGCCCGATCGAAATATCGTTACCATTATAAAAACAGCCCTTTCACAATTTGAATTTGAAAAGCAACTGAAAGTTGTTTGCCTGAGTGATGCTTATTAAATGAATGATTTGAATATTAATTTACAATTAAAGAAAAATGAAGACATACCGTATAATTACATTCTTGTTTGCAAGCTTATTCATTTCAATGACAGGAAACTTAACTGCCCAGAATTCCGGAAAATGGAAGATTAGTTATGATGAAACGAATAAGGGTGTTATTGTTAAAAAAGACAATAAGGTTTTTTTCAGTTCTCTCTATGCTTCCTATAAATTTGGGAGTACGACTGTAACAACAAAAGATTATACGTATAAAACCATTATCCGGGCTTCCGTATCTGATAAATTCGGGAAAGGATCTGTCTATAAAATTACGTTTACTGAAAAAGGATTACCAACTTTAGTCCAGGTATTCTATGTCTATCCCGATAAAGATTATCTGCTGACGGAATTTACGCTGGAAAGTAAAGATGGGATTTCTTCCAATTACATGGCTCCGGTCAATGTAGATGCGATGCCTGAAATATTAAAGAAAGGGGATAATCGTGCTTTGTTTATACCTTTCGATAACGATAACTGGATAAGGTTTCAATCGCACCCTCTGATATTTAAAACGCTGACAAGTTATGAGGTAACAGCTGTATTTAATTCAACCGACCGTAAAGGATATGTTGTTGGATCTATTGAACATGATACATGGAAGACGGCTGTAAAACTGACAGGAGCAGATTCGCAAAATATTAATTCTTTGACATGTTTCGGTGGGGTTGCCGATTCATTGACCCGTGATTCCAAACAACATGGGGCATTATCCGGGACACTAATTAAATCGCCGAAAGTGTTGATCGGCTATTTTGATGACTGGCGCAAAGGACTTGAAGAATATGCAGATGCAAATGCTGTGGTCGCTCCTCCCAAAGCATGGGGAAAAGCAGTGCCTTTTGGATGGAATAGTTGGGGAGTTCTTCAGTTTAAACTAACCTATGATAAAGCGATTGAAGTGTCTGATTTTTTCAAAAATAACCTGCAAAACAACCACTTTATAAACAAAGACAATACCGTCTATATTGGATTGGATTCGGGTTGGAGTAATTTCACAGAGGTACAATTGAAAGCTTTTGTTCAAAAGTGCAAAGCGAACGGACAGGCAGCCGGAATTTACTGGACGCCCTTTACCGATTGGGGTAAAAATAAAGATAAAACAATAATAGACTCTCCATCTTATCAATACAAAGATGTGTATTTGTATGCCAATGGAAAACCGCAGAATCTGGATGGTGCCTTTGCGATAGACCCTACCCATCCGGCTATTGAGGATCAAATGAAAAAGACCTCCGAACTTTTTCACCGTTGTGGATTCGAATTTGTAAAAATGGATTTTATGACTCATGGGGCGCTGGAAGCTGACCGTTGGTACAATCCTGAGATTAAAACCGGAATTCAGGCTTATAATTATGGCATGAAGCTATTGGATAAGTATTTTGGGGATATGTACATTAATCTTTCCATTTCTCCGGTTTTTCCGGCAAATTATGCGCAATCACGCCGAATAGCCTGTGATGCCTGGAATAAAATCAAGGATACGGAATATACCTTAAATGCCGTTTCGTATGGTTGGTGGATTGATCGTATCTATCAGTTTAATGATGCCGATCATGTAGTACTACAACAAGCTACTGAAGGAGAAAACAGAGCCAGGGTAACTTCGGCAATCATTACCGGACTATTTATCAGTGGAGATGATTTTAGTGCAACAGGTTCGGATGAAGGAAAGGAAAAGGCTAAAAAGTTTCTTACAAATGCCGGTGTCATTGAAGCGGCCCATGGTGAATCGTACTATCCACTGGAAGGAAACGGGCTTAAATCGGAAAATAAGTTTGTTTTTAAGGACAAAAAAGGAAATCTGTTTTACGCCGTATTCAACTACAGCGATCAACCGGTAACAGAAGTATTGCCTTTATCCGGATTGGGAATAAAAGGAGGATCGATAAAGTCGGTCACCGAATTATGGAGTGGAGAGAAGTTGAATCCGAAATCGGTAATTACAATTCAACCCAAAGATGTGAAACTGTTTAAAATTGAACTGTAATCTTTATCCGAAGAAACTTTATAAAACTACAATCATGAGATTTTTTAACCTCTTTATTTTATTTATATGTTTCCTGGTTCAGTCAGTATCAGGTCAGCTGTTAGTTCCATCCGTGAAACCGAATGAGACACAGCAATTGCAAATTGGCAGGGGGTACGGCATGTTTATGCATTTTGGTGTCAACACATTTACAGATAAAGAATGGTCGGATGGAACAACAGAGGCAGAAAAATACAATCCGACAGCGCTTGATTGCGACCAGTGGGTACGGGTGGCCCGTGATGCCGGGTTCAGGTATGTATTGCTTACCGTGAAACATCATGATGGTTTTTGCCTTTGGGACAGCAAGTTTACCGATTACGATGTAGCTTCAACGCCGGTTAAAACCGATATAGTGGCAGCCGTATCAAAAGCCTGCAAGAAATACGGGGTTGAATTTGCCATTTATTATTCGTTATGGGACCGGCATGAACCTGCTTATAAAGATCCTGATCCTAAGAAATACGTCGATTATATGATCCGGCAGTTAACGGAATTACTAACAGGATATGGACCTGTTTGCGAATTATGGTTTGATGGAGGATGGGATCGGAAACCACAGGATTGGGATATTGAACGACTATATCATTATATTAAGAAGTTACAACCACTTTGTGCTGTGGGCATTAATCATACCATAATTCATAAGGAAGGAGAAAGAAACTTCGTACTTCCCGATTTAATGATTGAAGATAACAAATACTTTTTTCAGTATTTTCCATCAGATTTCAGGCTTTGGGATCCGAAAATTGCTCATAAAGCTGACAAAAAGCAGTATCTCCATGAAGGGAAATCATACTATTTACCCTTCGAGCATACGATTTGTCTAAGCAAAGAATGGACATGGTTTCAGAAAGCGAATCCCCGTCCACCAAGAGATCTGGATGAATTGGAAGAGTTGTTTTATTGGGCTACGGATAATGACAATACTCTGGTAATTAATGTGCCACCTGATCATACAGGGCGAATTACTGAATCGGATGCAAATGCAGTCATCGCGTTGGGACAACGGTTGAAAATCAGGAAAGGTAAGCCCCTTCCACGAAACGGACGGTTTATTTCCTTGTGTGCAAAAACAAGTGCCGGTTCGGTTTATGCCAATGATTCTACAGATTACGGACCTCAGTTTGCTGTGGATGGTGGCATGCAAACACGTTGGGCTTCCCGGGATACGTTGACAAACCTGATTGTAAATCTGAATGAATCGGACAGGTTTAATAAACTTACCATATTCGAATACCAGGATGAACGGAAATCAAATGATCAGAATGATATTTTTTCTACGTACAGGTTTAATCGCATACAATCCTATGCAATCGATATTTGGAAAGACAACGCATGGCAATTAATTTTTACAGATAACCACCCTATGGGTGATTGTAAAGTAATTAGGTTTCCGGGATATTACCATTCGAACAAAATCAGGTTAAGAGTTTTAAAGGCTACTGCGCCTCCATCCATTTACGAGTTCAATGTGATGGATTGTAAAACAACAGATAAGAATTAAGACACGTAAATATATTGTATTATAATAACAGATTATTTCATGAACAAACACAAAATTTATTTTATCTGCCTTCTCATAGGATTTGTAGGAGTTACACCACTTTTGAAGGGAGAGAATCAATCGCTTAAGCTTTGGTACAATCAACCTGCCAGTGAATGGATGAAATCGCTTCCTCTTGGAAACGGCAGGTTGGGAGCCATGGTATTTGGAGGTATACAGAAAGAAACTATCGCATTAAATGAAATTACCATGTGGTCGGGACAACCGGACCCCAATCAGGAGCAAGCCCTCGGCAAACAAAAGCTCGGGGAAATCAGGGATCTGTTTTTCAAAGGTAAATTGGCGGAAGGAAATCAACTTTCACAACAACTTATGGCAGGTACCCCACATTCATTCGGATCTCATTTGCCTGTTGGAAATCTATACCTGAATTTTGACAATCCAGAAGGAAAGATTACCAATTACGAGCGACAGCTTAATATTGAAAATGCAATTGCTTCTGTTTCCTATGCAATAGGGAAAGTAAAATACAGCCGCGAATACTTTTGCAGTAATCCTGATGGAGTCATGGTTTTAAAGTTATCCGCAGATCAAAAGGCGGCACTTAATTTCACTGTTTCGCTGGATCTTTTACGTCAGGCTGATCTTCAACTGAAAGATAATACACTTGAGTTTTCGGGTGATATGGCAATTCAACAACCGAAAACAGGAGGAGTTGCATTCCTGGGGAATATTACCGTAAAATCGGACGATGGGATTGTTTCTGTTGAGAATAAACAATTAAAGATCAAAAACGCTACGACCGTATATCTTTATATAGATATACGGACAAACTTAAAATCTCCCGGTTATCAATCGATTTGTAGAAATACAGTTCAACAGGCAATTAAAACCGGTTACGACGGATTAAAACAGAGGCATATTGCCGATTATCAAAAATTATTCAACCGCGTAGAACTCTTTTTAGGAAACAGTGATATGGATGAATTACCAACCGACATGCGTTGGTTAATGGTAAAAGAAGGTAAAAATGATGTTGGCTTGGATGTCTTGTTCTTTCAATATGCACGTTATCTATTAATAGCTGCCTCAAGGGAAAATTCACCATTACCTGCTAATCTACAGGGTATCTGGAATGATAACCTGGCCAACAACATGGGCTGGACCTGCGATTATCATTTGGACATCAATACCCAGCAAAATTACTGGCTGGCTAACACGGGCAACCTTGCTGAATGCAACAAACCACTTTTCAGTTACATCAAGGATTTATCGGTTTACGGAAAAAAAACTGCAAGTAATGTATATGGGGCAAATGGTTGGACAGCCAACACTATGGCCAATATCTGGGGATTTACTGCTTCCGGTTGGGGTGTTGGCTGGGGGTTGTTTCCAATGGCAGGAACATGGATCTCGACGCATTTATGGTCGCACTATTGCTACACACTCGATAAAGATTTCCTGAAAAAGGAAGCATATCCCGTTTTGAAAGAAAATGCTCAATTTCTGTTGGATTATATGACAGTTGATCCCAATAACGGATATATGGTTACTGGTCCATCCACTTCGCCTGAAAATTCATTCAAATACAAAGGGGAGGGGATTTCACTTTCGATGATGCCTACTGCCGATAGGGTTTTAGTATTCGAAATGTTGAATTCGGTCATTCAGGCATCAAAAATTCTGAATGTGGATAAGCAATTTAGTGATTCCCTTCAAAAAGCACTGGCAAAAATACCTCCTTTAATGATCAGTAAGAAAACCGGTGGTGTACAGGAATGGATGGATGACTACGATGAAGCAAATCCAAATCACCGACACACCAGTCATTTGATTGCCTTATATCCGTTTCATCAAATAAGCAAGGAAAAAACACCTGAATTGGCAAAGGCTGCCAAACAAACTTTGTCCAACAGGTTAAATGCTCCGGGTTGGGAAGATGTGGAATGGAGCAGGGCTAATATAATCTGCTACAATGCACGGTTAAAAAATCCGGACGAAGCCTACGAAAGCGTAGTAAAGCTTCAACGAAATTTTACAAGAGAAAATCTGCTTACCATTTCACCTAAAGGAATAGCCGGTGCACCGTACGATATTTTTATTTTCGATGGAAATGAAGCAGGTGCCGCCGGAATCGCTGAAATGCTTATTCAGAGTCAGGAAGGTTATATTGAGTTTTTACCGGCTTTACCCGAACAATGGAAAACCGGTTATTTTAAAGGTCTGTGCGTATTGGGTGGAGGAGTTGCCGATTTGAATTGGAAAGATGGAAAACTGAAAGAAGCTTCACTATTAGCGACCCTTGATAATTCATTTATAATTAAATTGAGCTCATGCGCTTCAATACCTGTATTTAGCATAAATGGAAAACTTAAGAAATTAAGAATTGGAACGGACGGACTTGTTCATTTGAATTTGAAAAAAAATGATAAATTTCAAATAAGTTATGAATAATTATTTTAGAATGACAAAAGATATATTTTGTTTGATGTTGTTGGTTTTTATATGTAATCTCACTGATTTAAAGGCAAATGACATTCATATAGATAAATCAGCTCAGCATCCGATAATACAGACTAAACCATCAGCTAACTTTTTTGAAGGGGCTGTTTTAGGTAACGGAGGTATTGGACTGGTCATAACTACACGTCCGGATGCAATATGTTTTCATTTTGGACACAATAACGTTTGGGATATTCGTATTGCTGAAAACAACAAAGAAAAGATAGGAACATTTTCGAGCGTTTTTCAAAAAGCGAAAGCACTGCCAGAAACTTTAAAATCCCTCTCGGATGATAAAGATTTCAATGAATATATGAATCTTACCGGTGATAATTACAGGAAACCTTATCCTCGTCCATTTCCATGCGGAACAGTGGTGTTAGGTTTTGACCGAAGAAAAATTGAAGTTCTGGGCTATCATATTTTTATAGATAAAGGATTGTGTGAAGTGAATTTGATTAATGAAAACAAGAAAAATGTACTTCAGATTTTTGTTGAATCAGGTTCAGACAGAATATGGTTCAGATTGCTTGATGAGAATAACCAACCAAGTAAAGGATGTTTCAATAGATTGAGAATTTTGCCCGATTCACAAACACCTGCTGAGATGCCACCATATATTGTGATAGAGAGAAATAATGATGGTTTAATGTCTTTTACACAGATATTGCCATATTTGGAACCGGTAAATGGAAAATCAATGGCAAGTCCCAATGATAAAGCATTCAGACTTAAAGTGCAAATGAGTGTACAACTTACAGAAGGAATAAGATATACTACACAGGGCAAAGAAGAGAAAATGCGAAGAATGGAAAAAAACATTGTCCAGGACAGCACATTATTCGTGGGCTCTGTAATTCTTACCGAAGGTTTAGCCAAACAGATTGTAAAAGAATCTCAGATTGATAAAGATCCGGTTGAAGAAGTTGTGAACAATAATTCATTTAGAAAGGCATTATCAAGGAATGAACTTTCATGGAATATATTTTGGCAAAAATCAGGAGTTGAGTTGGAAGACAAGAGCCTCGAAACAATTTGGTACTGGAATTTGTATTTTTTCAATTGTGCGGTTCGTAGTGATGTTACATGTCCCGGTTTGTTTGCTAACTGGAGTCTTGGAAATATAGGTACAGCATGGCACGGAGATTATCATTTGAATTACAATACACAACAACCGTTTTGGGTTACTTTTTCAAGTAATCATTTGGAGCAGAATCTGCCATATGTGAATCTGGTAAACAACTTATTACCTGTTAGTAAACAATGGGCTAAAGATTATTACCAAATGCGCGGGGCATTTTTTCCACATTCAGCTTATCCTGTAAATATGACCATGCATCCCTATCCTGTACCTGATTGGGGTTGGGAAATTTTTGAAACACCATGGATGGTACAAGGGTTGTGGTGGCATTATATCTATTCGTATGATAAAGAGTTTCTTAGAAAACAAGCCTATACACCTATCAGAGAGGCCACACTTTTTCTGATCGATTACATGAAGAGGCCTGATGCACATGGTAAACAGTGGAATGATAATAAATATCATATTTTCCCCAGTGTGCCTCCTGAATTATATGGCTTACAGCCAGGGTTTAAATATAATTATGATACTCAGATTGACATTGCCCTGGTCAAATTCGTGTTTAAAGCTTATGTTGAAGCTGTAAAGATCTTAGGCTATGAAAAATCAGAAAGTGTCAATTTAAGTGATGTGAAAAATATCCTTGCCAATATGCCCGAATATCCTACAATCGTGTCGAAAGAATACGGGGAAATTTATACTTCAGTGGTAGGCGAAAATGATAAAATAGTGTACAATGTACCTGCAAATTTGACTCATGTTTTTCCAGGGGAAGAATATGGTATCAATGTTTCCCCTCAAATATACCGGAAACTGGTAAATACTTACAAAGCTCATCAAAATGAAGGAGGAAATGATATTGTTTTTCTTAATATGCAGGCAGCCAGGTTAGGGATACTCGATTTAGATAAGTTTAAACGGCAGGTTAAATATGCAATGTTACCAAATGGTACTGTAACTGACATGGTTTTACAAAGCGGTGGAAGGTATGACGACAACTCCGATTTCGATTATATGGGTAAAATGGGAATATGGTTTGAGAACTTTGCATTACCAACGGTTATCAACGAGTGTCTGATGCAAAGTTATAATGGTACGATCAGTCTGTTTCCAAACTGGAATAAAAACAAAAAGGCTTCATTTTCAACACTCAGAGCTGTAGGTGCTTTTTTAGTTTCGGCTAAATGTGGAAATGGAGAAGTTGAATGCGTAACGATTAAAAGCGAAAAAGGGATTAATTGTAAAATAATTAATCCATGGAATGATAGTTCTGTGCAGATTATTAGAAATGGAAAGAAATCCGAGGTATTTAACCAAGCTGTTATTTCTTTTAAAACAGAAGTAAATGAAGAAATTGAATTGAAAAAAATAAATAAAGGATGAAGTATTATTTTATAAATTTCAATAAACGAAATTACAGATTTCTGAATACAACGGTTTTATTGATACTGCTTTGTAACATATACGCCTTTGCACAGAATAAGGTTATCACTTACGTTAATCCTTTTATTGGAACCGGAGCAGTTGCTTCGAGCCTGTCGGGTAATAATTTCCCCGGAGCTACCGTTCCGTTCGGGATGATTCAATTGAGCCCTGATACTAAAAATGTCCCCGACTGGTCGCATGCATCAGGATACGATTATAACGATTCCACGATCTATGGCTTTAGTCATACTCATTTGAGTGGAACTGGTGTTGCTGAATTGTTTGACGTTTTAATGCTGCCTTTTACAGGAGAAAACGCAACTGCAATTGATGCTTTGCAATCTGATAAAGGATTCTTTTCTTCATTTTCACACAGGGAAGAGAGTGCAACCCCGGGATATTATCGTGTTTTTCTTAAGGACTTTGGAGTTAATGCCGAACTAACCTCTACTACAAGGACCGGATTTCACAGGTATACCTATCCTGAAGGAAAACCAGGGCATGTGCTTATTGACCTGAATCATTCAATGAATAAAAAAAGTTGGTCCACAAAAATTATCAATTCGCAAATCAGGATTATCAATTCCTTTACAGTTGAAGGGTATCGCCTGATAAACGGTTGGGCTAAATTACGAAAAGTCTATTTCACCATTCGTTTTTCGAAGCCAATGAACGGTAACATTATGATGAACGGCTCGTCTGTCTTTAAGGGTAACCGGTTTATTGATGGGGATAATCTGAAAGCAATCATAGGTTTTGATGCTGCTGACAAAACACCTCTATTGGTTAAGGTTGGCATTTCGGGTGTAAGTATTGAAAATGCCAGGCTAAATCTGCTTGATGAGGTTTCGGAAATTGATTTCGACAATGTTGTCAGACGCTCAGCAGAAAGATGGGAAACTGAATTGAGCAAGATCAGGGTGGATGGATCGCCAAAACAAATGGAGATATTCTATACAGCCCTTTATCACTCGTTTATTCAACCAACTACATTCTCCGATTCGAATGGAGAATATATGAATGCAGATTTTACAATTCGGAAATTAAAAAAATCAGAAACTCAATATACGACCTTCTCATTGTGGGATACTTTTCGGGCAGCTCACCCATTGTATACTATACTTCAACCCGAAAGGTCGGCAGATATGGTAAATTCACTGATCAGGCATTATGAAGCATGTGGGTATCTGCCGGTTTGGCAACTTTGGGGACAGGATAATTTCTGTATGATTGGTAATCATTCGATACCTGTAATTGTCGATGCGGTAATGAAAGGGTTAGCCGGAATTGATGTCAGAAAAGCGTATCAGGCTGTAAAGGCTTCAGCCATGGATTCTCATATCAACTCACCTTATGAAGTATGGACAAAATATGGATATATGCCTGAGAATATACAGTCACAGTCGGTATCGATTACTCTCGAAATGGCATATGATGACTGGTGTGTAGCTCAACTTGCAAAGAAGACAGGTGAAAAAGCTGATTATGAATACTTCTACAAAAGATCTCAGTTCTATAAAAATCTATACAACGAAAGAACCGGATTCTTTCAGTCAAAAGATGATAAGGGTCACTGGATAGAACCTTTTAATCCGCTGAAGTACGGAGCAAATGGTGGAAATCCGTTTACTGAAGGCAATGCATGGCAATATTACTGGTATGTTCCGCAAAATATACCCGATTTAATTAAGCTGACCGGAGGAGATGACTCTTTTAACCGCAAACTGGATACATTCTTTACATTATCAGGCAAAGAGGCTGAGAAAAATGATAATGCCTCAGGTTTTATAGGGCAGTATGCACATGGAAACGAGCCCAGTCATCACGGGGCTTATCTCTATAATTTTTCCGGGCAGCCATGGAAAACACAGCTTTATGTTACGAAAATCATGAATGAGATGTACAATACAAGTTCTTCAGGATATGCCGGAAACGAAGATTGTGGGGAGTTGTCATCGTGGTATGTTTTCAGTGCACTTGGATTTTATCCTGTCAATCCAGCCAACGGATTGTATGTTATCGGATCGCCGAAATTTAAAAGTGCCGGAATTAAGTTGTCTAACGGAAAGAACTTTATGGTAATAGCTGATAATGTATCCACAAAAAATATCTATATCCAGTCAGCCACACTTAACAATAAAATATTTACAACGAATTATATTTCACATGCTCAATTGATGGACGGCGGGAACCTGATTTTCAAAATGGGACCAAAGCCTTCATATAAATGGGGTGTCAGATTACAAGATAGGCCAGTACTAACAGACTGGAAATAATATTTAATAATAAACATGTATGAAACTCACTAAAAGAAATTTGGTTTTTCTGTTAATCCTGACCTCATGTCAATTCAGTAACATACTATCGGCTAAAGTCATTTTGCCCGTTTTGTTTTCAGATAATATGGTGCTTCAACAAAAAACGGTAGCTCCGGTCTGGGGTACTTGTGCTGCCAACCGGCAGGTTAAAGTTAGAGCAAGCTGGAATAATGTAACGTATAAAACGGTATCAGATAATACGGGAAAATGGGCACTTAAAGTAGAAACCCCTGAAGCGGGGGGTCCTTTTAAACTGACTGTATCGGCAGAAGAGACGATTGTTTTCAACAACGTAATGGTCGGTGAAGTATGGTTGTGTTCCGGACAGTCTAATATGGAAATGCCACTGGGCGGTTGGGGACAGGTTGCCAATTTCGAAAATGAAATTGCGACAGCCAATTATCCCAATATCCGGTTGCTTCAGGTAGAAAAAGCCACTGCACTCAGTCCGGTAACCGGGTTGAAAGTGATGGGCGGCTCATGGCTGGTTTGTAGTCCGAAGACAATACCTGAATTCTCAGCCACGGCTTATTTCTTTGCCAGGAGTTTAAGCGAAAGATTAAATGGTATTCCGATTGGGTTGATCAATACATCATGGGGCGGTACAGCGGCTGAAGTCTGGACAAGTGAAAAATCACTCGGATTGTTGCCTGAATTCAACGGTTATCTTGCAGAACTAAAAAAAGTCCCGACTGATCCGTTGGAACAAAAAGAATATATTGACCGTCAGCAAAATGAATGGAATGCTCAGATCATTTCTAAAGATCATGGATTTGAAAAAGGAATAGCCATTTGGACCAATAGTGATTTCGACGATTCTAACTGGAAAACTATGTTGGTCCCTCAGTATTGGGAAGAACAACAGCTGAAAGATTTTGATGGTGTAGTCTGGTTTCGAAAAACCGTTGATCTTCCTTCAGAATTCAATGGGAAGGACATTATCCTTAATCTGGGAACGGTGGACGATAATGAAATCACTTTTTTCAATGGTCAGCAAGTAGGTGACACGGAAGGATATGACCGGAATCGTAACTATAGTATACCCGGAAAACTGGTCAAAGCAGGAAGAAACGTAATTACGGTTCGTGTTTTTGATTCAGGTGGAGGTGGCGGTTTTTATGGTGACCCGAAAAATGTTTTCCTTGTTTTGGGAGAGAAAAAAATTGCTTTATCCGGTCAGTGGAAATTTAATACAGGCTTGAACATGAAAGAACTCGAAATACCGAAAGTAAAGATTAACCAGGTTCAACCTACAACGTTATTCAACGCCATGATCCATCCTTTGGTTCCTTATGCAATTCGTGGTGCCATCTGGTATCAGGGAGAAGCAAATGTTGACAGGGCAAAACAATACAGTCTATTGTTTCCACTGATGATTCATGACTGGCGTAAAAAATGGAATACTGATTTCCCGTTTTATTTTGTTCAATTGGCAAACTATCTCGATAGTGATGTGAATCCGCAACCTTCTCCCTGGGCTGAACTGCGTGAAGCGCAGCGACAGGCTTTATCGCTTACAAATACCGGAATGGTGGTAACCATTGATATAGGCAACAGTAAAAATATACATCCAAAGAATAAACAGGAAGTTGGACGGCGGCTGGCTTTGCAGGCTGCTGCGAATACCTACGGTCAAAAAGTTGTTTTTAGCGGGCCTGTATTTCACTCTTTTCAAATCGTTGGTTCTAAAATAGACCTTAAATTCAGTTCCGTAGGAGGTGGTTTGAAAATTATAAATGATAAAAAGAAACTGAGCGGTTTTGCCATTGCCGGAGTCGACAAAATATTCTATTGGGCCGATGCCGAAATTCAGGGTGATAAAATCATTGTATCAAGCAAACAAGTAGAATTTCCTGTTGCTGTACGATATGGCTGGTCGAATAACCCTGATTGTAGCTTATATAATACTGAAAATCTTCCGGCCTCTCCTTTCAGAACGGACGATTGGAGTGAATAAGCAGATGCCTTACTTAACAATAAGTACAATTATTAATCAGAAATTGGAAGTTTTTGTTTTTATAAATTATCATTTTCAATAACCATAAATGAGAAAAACAGTATTGATCGTCTCTGTGTTGCTTCTGGCAATAAACACCGTATTTGGAAAAGAGCCGGCTATTCAGGATAAACCACTGTATAAAGACAAGAATGCTTCCGTTGAAAGGCGTGTTGAAGATTTGCTTGGACGTATGACGTTAAAAGAGAAACTGCTGCAAATGCAAAATATGGCTGCAGGCAAGGTTGATGAAAACACGGAAAGGTTTAAAGGACGGAGTTTTGGTTGCACCCACGAGATGAATATGTCAGCTTATGACTGTGCAGTAATGTATCAAAAACTGCAGGGGTATATGCTCAAAAATACGCGCCTGGGTATTCCGCTTCTTACAGGAGCAGAAGGCATTGAAGGGGTCCTTCAGGAGGGATGTACCATCTTTCCGCATGCATTGGCGCAGGGAAGCACCTTTAACCCGGCACTGATCCGTCGTATGACAGAGGCTGCCGGTGATGAGGCCAGTGTAATCGGGATTCACCAGATCCTGTCTCCTGTTCTTGACATTGCCCGCGAATTACGATGGGGACGTATTGAAGAAACCTTTGGTGAAGACCCTTATCTGATTGCAGAAATGGGCATTGGTTTTATAAAAGGCTACCAGAAATACAATATTACCTGCATGCCCAAGCATTTTGTAGCGCACGGAAGTCCTTCAGGAGGCTTGAATTGTGCAAATGTAAGCGGTGGTGAACGTGATTTGAAGAGTCTGTACCTTTATCCGTTTCGTCGCGTGATCCGGGAAGCAAATCCATTGGCCGTGATGACCTGCTATAGTTCCTACGATGGAGTTCCGGTTACGGGTTCACGCTATTTTATGACTGATATCCTCAGGGGCCAGTTGGGTTTTAAAGGCTATGTATATTCCGATTGGGGTTCTGTGGATCGACTGATGAGTTTTCATCATGTTGCGGGTTCACGCGAAGAAGCTGCCATGCTGGCTGTAATAGCAGGTGTGGATCTGGATATTGATTCAGCATACGAAACACTTGAAAAAAGTATTAATGACGGAAAGTTGGATGTGAAATATATTGATCAGGCTGTACGTCGTATGCTGACTGTTAAATTCACCCTTGGATTGTTCGATAATCCATATGGTGATCCGAAAAAAGTAAAAAAGACGGTTCATAATGCTGAAAAAATAGCATTAGCAAAAGAAGTAGCCGATGAAAGTGCCGTCCTGTTAAAGAACGCGAACAATATATTGCCGTTAGATTTGTCGAAATATAAATCCATTGCCCTGATTGGACCTAACGGAGATCAAACAGTATTTGGAGACTATTCATGGACAACTTCCGATACTAAGGAGGGAGTGACCTTGTTTCAGGGTCTTCGCGATGTTATTGGAAATAAGGCAACATTGACCTGTGTAGAAGGTTGTGACTGGTGGAGCCAAAAGAAAGAGGGCATAGCGAATGCCGTTAAAGCTGCCAGTAAAAGTGATATTGCCATTGTAGCCATTGGAACCAGAAGTACATATTTAGGACGTTCTCCACGATACTCCACGGCCGGGGAAGGTTTTGACCTGTCTTCACTTGAACTCCCCGGAGTTCAGGAAGACTTACTTAAGGCAATTAAAGCTACCGGCAAGCCAATGATCGTCGTTTTTATAGCAGGGAAACCGTTAGCCATGACGTGGGTGAAGGAAAATGCGGATGCTGTTTTAGTTCAGTGGTACGCCGGTGAGCAACAAGGACGATCGATGGCTGATATACTGATTGGAAATGTAAATCCATCGGGAAAGCTGAATGTCTCGTTCCCCAGAAGTACGGGCAATACCCCTTGTTTTTACAATCATCTGGTAACCGACAGGGAAGAACCTTTCGACCAACCCGGAACTCTGACAGAACCGAAAGGTCATTATATTTTTGATTCACCGTCTCCATTGTGGAATTTCGGATATGGGTTAAGTTATTCCCGGTTCAACTATGTAGATTGTGTATTAAGTGATTCAGTTTTTACGGATAAAGACAAACTGAGCGTCACCGTTGAAGTTGAAAATACAGGTACAAGGGATGGGAAGGAAATAGTGCAACTTTATATCAGGGATAAAGTAAGTTCAGTTGCAACACCGGTCCATCAGTTGAAGGCTTTCAGGAAAGAACTGATTAAAGCAGGAAAACGTATGAAATTTGTTCTCGAAGTTCCGATTTCTGAATTGTCGCTTTATAACGCTAAGATGGAAGAAGTCGTTGAACCAGGTGAATTTGAGGTGCAAATAGGTAGTTCTTCCGATGATATCAAATTTTCCAGAACGATACAGGTAAAATAATTTGGATGTTTACTCTTAATTTGTATCTGCAATTCTACAGGGGTTGTTGATTTTGAATTTACATCCTTCAATGAAATAATTCATAACACTGATTTTAAAATCAGTTATTCTTTTAAATTTTAATATTATTTATTTATGTTTCCATCAAAAAAAGTATTTCTTACAGGCTTAATTCAGTTGTTCTTTGTAACGGTAGCCTTCGCTGAGAATGAGATATTTATTCCGGTAACGACAGCTGATAATGCATTGGTCTTCAGAGTCGATAATGCCCATAAACTCAGGCAATGTTATTATGGACCTAAATTGAATAAAGCTGACTATCCTTCTGTTCAGATTTCAACGGCAGATGCTTTTCCAACTTTTGGGACCTCTAATATCAATGAGGCAGCATTGCGTGTAGTTCATGCTGATGGAAATACTTCCACCGAACTGATTTTTGATAGTTATACAGTTGAAAAAGTAAGTGATGGAGTCGAATTAACGACTATCACCTTAAAAGATTCATTTTTTCCTTTTCAGGTAAAACTTTTTTTTAAAGCTTATCAGAAAGATGATGTGATTGAACAATGGTCGGAGATAAGGCATACCGAGAAAAAACCCGTTGTGCTGTATAATTTTGCATCATCCCACTTGTTCTTTTCAGGAAACAACTATTATCTAACCCAGTTTTTTGGTAATTGGGCAGAAGAGATGAAAATGGAAGAAGTAAAATTAACCCGTGGAGTGAAAGTGATAGAATCAAAACTTGGAGTCAGGTCAAATGAATTTGCTCATGCCTGTTTTATGTTGTCATTAAATGGCGAAGCACAGGAAAATGCCGGAACTGTTATTGGCGGCACATTAGCATGGCCGGGAGCCTGGAATTTGACTTTTGATGTCGATCAACTGAATAATCTTCATGTTATTTCAGGTATAAACCCCTATGCTTCGCAGTACAGTCTGAAACCTAAAACCGTTTTCAAAACACCTTCGTTCCTGTATTCATACTCCTCTGAGGGGACAGGAAATATAAGCCGGAATTTTCACCGGTGGGCTAAACAATACGGCATTTATCGTGGTAATAAAACACGTACAACTCTTTTAAATAACTGGGAAGCCACGTATTTTAATTTCAATGAAGAAATACTTTCAAAGATTATCAAAGATGCGTCCGATATGGGATTTGAACTCTTTTTGCTCGATGATGGATGGTTTGGTGACAAATATCCTCGTAATGACGATACACAAGGTCTGGGTGACTGGATGGTGAATAAGAAAAAATTACCAAATGGTCTAGGTTACCTGGTGCGTGAAGCAAATAAGAATAATATCAAATTCGGAATCTGGCTCGAACCCGAAATGGTGAATCCAAAAAGTGAATTGTATGTGAAGCATCCCGATTGGGTCATTGGTCAGCCTGACCGTCCGCTCGACCTTCAACGTAATCAGTTGATACTGGACTTGTCGAATCCGAAAGTACAGGAGTACGTCTATTCAGTGATTGACAAAGCACTTTCTGAAAATCCGGGCATCGCGTATATCAAATGGGATTGTAACCGCTACATTACTAATTCCGGATCATATTATCTTTCTCCTGAAAATCAATCCCATCTGTTTATTGATTATGTCTATGGATTCTTTCATGTATTGGATAAAGTAAGGGCAAAATATAAGGATGTTTCCATGATGCTTTGTTCGGGAGGTGGAGGCCGGATTGATTATGCCACCTTGCCGTATTTTGATGAATTCTGGATCAGTGACAATACTGATGCGTTGGACCGTATTTTCATTCAATGGGGGACAACTCAATTCTTCCCGGCCATGGCTCTTGCAAGTCATGTATCGGCGACTCCGAATGGGATAACAGGTCGCATATTGCCATTGAAATTCAGGTTTGATGTTGCTATGTCGGCTAAGTTGGGCATGGACCTTCAACCAAAAGATATGAGCCCCGACGACAGAGAGTTTTCTAAGAAAGCAATTCAGGCATATTATGGTATCCGTGGAATCGTCCAGTTTGGAGATCTATACCGCTTATTATCACCTTATACCAATACCCGTACAGCCTTGATGTACGTGACAGAAAATAAAAATGAAGCTGTTGTTTTTACCTATCTGTTGAAGAAAACTATTACAGGGAACACTCAACCATTAATTTTGAATGGTTTGGATCCTCTAAAAACGTATATTGTATCTGAAATTAATAAAGACCCTAAATCCTATTCCTGGTTTACACCCCTGGAAGGAAAAACATTTTCAGGTGAATTTCTAATGAAGTACGGGCTAAGATTTACAATGTATAATGAATATGAAAGTAAGATAATTAAACTGACTACAAAATAGAAAAGGCTTTTGCATTAAATCGTACTTTCTGTTTTAATACACTTCTTCAATACTGAGTACTTATCAGCCTCCCATTAGAGGGGCTATAAACCAGGATTGAAGAAGTGTGATTTTATTGCTATACGGTATTCAATTTCTCTTTTTTATTTGAAAAAATGTTTTTATATCTTAGCATTTCCATAAGTGATTAAAAAGCAGGTCGTCAATTTATTACTCCTGCTTTATTATTGTTATATTTGTAATCTGTTGAAAAACAGGTAACACGCAATTTCAAATTGCAATATGTAATCATATACTTAATTTGAGGAAAGTTAAATGAGCTTTAACGGCATCATTTTACATTTTTAATTTTTGTATTTCTTTTAAACGATAAACGATTTGCATTACATCGTTTTAATGCTAACTCCTTTTATAATGAAAAATACTTTACTTAAGTTGTCTCTTTATTTCCTTCTGTTTTCATGCTCATGTTATGTTGATGCTATTACAGTTTCTCTTGGTAAATGGCGCTTGGATGTTGACAATTCCACCGGAAAAACAAACATTTATCAGTCAGATGTCCTGTTGATACCAAATTCTCAATGTGCTTTCAAAATCGGGGCTACGAATTATTTGCAGGAGCAACTGGTTGTTCAGTCAGTCACTCAAACGGATATAAATGATGAATTCGGGACAGGTAAACTTGTCAGCATTCTGTCGAACACTGCTGATGCAACTGTTACCATCACTCACCACTATTATCTTTATAATGATAAAGACTATTTGTTGACAGATGTTACAATGGAGTCGACAAACCAGCTCTCTTCAAATTATATGTCTCCCGTATTATCTGTCACTTCTTCCTCTTTCCTGCCATCCGGCAACAACAGGACATTGGTAGTTCCTTATGACAATGATAAATGGGTTCGATATAACTCCGTTAATTTCGGCACGCCGACCACCAGCTATGAAGTCGGTGTTATTTATAATAAAACTACCCGTCAGGGACTCATCATCGGTTCCATTGAACATTCACTGTGGAAAACGGGGATTAAAACAATCACCAATACTACGAATTCACTTCTTCGACTGGAAGCATTTGGTGGCATTACATCGTCCGAAACCCGCGATCTGTTAGTTCACGGTTCGGTAAAAGGGACAAAGATTAAATCACCGAAAATCATGATTGGTTACTTTTCTGACTGGAGAACCGGACTAGAGACCTTTGCCGATGTAAATGCAATTGTAGCTCCCCGCCTGACATGGAACGGAAAGAAACCTTTCGGTTGGAATAGTTGGGGTGCATTACAATCCGGGGTGTCCTATCAAAATGCAACGGAGGTATCCGACTATATTTCAACCAAACTTGAAACCAATCATTTCTCTAATGATAATACTGTCTATATCGGATTAGATTCCTACTGGGATAATTTCTCAATTTCGGAACTGATTAATTTTGTAAAGTATTGCAAAGCCAAAGGTCAAAAGGCCGGTATTTACTGGGCACCGTTTGTCGATTGGGGGAAAGATCCAAACAAGGCGGTTGAGGGTGCCACAGGGTATTATTATCGCGATATTTACCTGTATGCCAACGGCAATCCTCAGGATATCGATGGAGCATATGCAATTGATCCGACTCATCCGGCTTCAAAACTTCGTGTTGAGTATTATCTGAAACGGTTTAAAATTGAAGGCTTTGAATATCTGAAACTCGATTTTATGACTCATGGTTCCGTGGAAGCTGACAGTCATTTTGATCCGGCAGTATTTACAGGGATACAGGCCTATAATCAGGGAATGCAGCATATTGTGAATTACCTTGGCAATACCATGTACCTGAATCTGTCTATTTCTCCTCTTTTTCCGGCGAACTATGCGAACGGGCGGCGTATTGCCTGTGATTCCTATAGTTCTATTAGCGAAACGGAATACTCCCTGAATTCCTTAACCTATGGCTGGTGGCTCGATCATGTGTATACATTTAATGATGCCGATCATGTGGTGCTAAAAGGAGTGACAGAAGGTGAAAACCGTGCACGGGTAACTTCATCAGTGATTACCGGGATATTTACAATTGGAGATGATTTTAGTGTCAACGGCTTACAGGAAGGAAAAGACAAAGCGGATCTTTTTCTTACCAATCAGGAGGTAAACAGAATTTCGCAACTCTGCAAAGCATTTAAACCTGTTGAATCAGGAACCGGTACAGGTGCAACTGATATGTTTGTCACTTCATTTGCAGATACCACTTATGTTGCCGTTTTTAATTATACGACAAACATTAAGTCGGTATTATTTGATTTTAACCGCATAGGTTTAAAGGTGGGAACAACTTTTGAGGTGAAAGAGGTCTGGAGAGATGCAACATCTGATCATGCGGATTCCTGGTCGGAAACTCTACCCGGACGGGATGTAAAGCTGTTTAAAATATATACTAAAACGAATACCGGTACCCCCCAGGTGAATATTAATTCTGTTTTTTCAATATCCCCGAATCCGTGTACCGGAAAGCTGGATGTGAAAATTACGAACATTGAGATCATTAAAGATATCACTATCTATTCATTGTTAGGAGCAAAGGTTCGTCAATTTGTCGAACCTTCTTCTTCCATTCAACTTGATGGGTTAAGCTCCGGAATGTACTTTGTCTCTGCATCTTCGAAGGGTGGTGCCTTACATACCGCTACTGTGATAAAAAAATAAATTATCCCCCCATTGTTTTACTCATTGAATGAACCGGATACCATAAAATAGTCCTATGAATATTTCATCTCAACCTTTTGGGTGTGTAAAAGGGAAAGAAGTCTTTTTATACACGATCAGTCATCAGTCAGGTGCCTCCATTCAACTTTCAAATTATGGAGCCACATGGGTTTCTGCACTGATTCCGGATAGTAACGGTGTCCTGGCCGATGTATTGCTTGGCTATACCGGGTTGGACGGTTATTTGTCGGATTCCAATTACATGGGCAGTACAGTGGGCCGTTTTGCAAACAGGATTAATAATGCGGGTTTTACACTCAATGGTTGTAGGTACGATCTCGATAAGAACGATGGCGAAAATACCAATCATGGCGGATTTTCAGGGTTTAATACGCAGGTGTACGATGCGGATGTAACCGGTAATTCGGTTGTGTTTTCATTGAACAGCCCTGATGGTGAGGGCGGTTTTCCAGGAAATGTCTCTTTGAAGGTATCTTATTCCTTCTCCGGCGATTTAAAAGTACTCATTCAGTATAAAGCGACTACCGATAAAGATACTTACCTGAATCTGACCAACCACGCCTATTTTAATCTTGCAGGATCAGGATCGGTAGTAACCCATCTACTCAGTATTCCATCTGACAATATCCTTGAAACGGATGAATGCTTTATCCCAACAGGAAAAATGATCCCTGTCAGTGATACGGTATTCGATTTTACCCGTATGAGAACCATTGATTCGCGCATGGATGAACATAATCAGCAACTGATTTGGAACAAGGGATATAATCATTGTTATCCGCTGGTTAATCATCACGTTAGCAATACGCTACAGCCCGCGGCTACTTTATATGATCCGTTATCCGGCCGTCAGCTTCAGCTTTTTACTACTTTGCCTTCCGTACTGATATATACCGCCGGCTTTTTGAATTCGCAACTGCCCGGTAAATCCGGATCCAGGTATCAACCCTTCGAAGGCATCTGCCTGGAAGCACAATTCTTTCCCGACTCCCCGAATCATTCTCATTTTCCTTCCTGTTTACTCCAACCGGATGAAGTCTATCATCACAGCATTGAATACCATTTTACAATAAAAAAATAAGATTACCCCATTTTTCTGATTTTTCGAATCGATTTATTATTAATTCATCCTGTTTAAAACGGATGAATAAATAGTAAATCATTGCCGTCAGAAGTAACTAACGAATTACTGATAGTATATCCTGTTTGCTCCACTGTTACTCAACAATACCTCCGTTTGCCTGATATCAGAATGCGATGAATTAATAATAAGTACGTTACCTGTATATAATCAGTTCCTAAAATAAATCTGATTATACATATGTTGTATACTGATTATTTCCGAACGGGATGTGAACGGAATGAAGAGGAGATCTACATCAAAAAGTGACTTTTCATAAAAGTGTTTATTTCCGAAAACTCAACTAATAAACACAGAACCTTATTAAGATTTCATAGAAGATGGTAACTGAAGAAATTGGCAGCACCTGTCAGGCTTAGGATGATTTTTTCAGTTTGTGAGAACCATGAATTGATAAATTGTTCTAAATAGTCACTCAATCATAATGATCCTGGACGTAATTCAATAGATATAATTAAAATACAGTCTGTTAATGTTTATTCTAAGCCTAGTTATTTTCCATACATAACCTCGTCTAACCTGATAAAACACCTCAAAAGGAGAAAATATGGAGCAAATGTAATGTATTATGACCTGTAATTGGTTTAAATGTTGACTATATCTCACTTACTTTGTACTTAGAATAGAATGATAAGAAAGTTTTAATTGATACTACAAATGAAGAAAGTACTTATTGCAGTTGCAACATTGTTATTAACGATATCCATGCAGGCACAATGGAAGCCGGCCGGTAATCATATCCGCACCGCATGGGCAGATAAAATAGATGTAAAAAATGTCCTGCCCGAATATCCCCGTCCTGTACTGGAACGTCAGGATTGGTCAAACCTGAATGGATTATGGAGTTATGCTGTCCGTCCGGTTGGTGAGAACTGTCCGGTAAAGTTTGACGGTTCTATCCTGGTGCC
>Ga0302288_1000266_pt1 | contig 45798 bp, 23 predicted proteins | sample III_Fen_N1_1_FD_194549 | JGI IMG/M metagenome (GOLD analysis project Ga0302288, IMG submission 194549) | Peat permafrost microbial communities from Stordalen Mire near Abisko, Sweden - III_Fen_N1_1 | ecosystem: Environmental > Terrestrial > Soil > Wetlands > Permafrost | place: Sweden: Abisko...
GAAATATTTAATTCAGAAGCTCCTTGTGCAATTGCAACAACATTAATTCCGTTGCGACCAAGTGCTGTAAATAATTTTGAAGAAATACCAGGTATGTTTTTCATGTTTTCACCAACCACAGCTATTACAGCTAAGTCGTTTTCAACAATGATTGAATCTATTAAATTCAATTTTATTTCAAGTTCAAATTCACTTTCAACACATGTTTTTGCTTTTTCCGAGTCTTGTGGTAAAATAGCAAATGTTATTGAATGCTCACTTGAACATTGTGTTATAAGTATTACGTTGATTTTTTGACGAGCAATAGCTTGGAATAAACGCGATGAAATTCCTGCTTCACCAATCATTCCACTACCTTGAACGGTAATTAATGCAACATGATCGATTGATGAAATTCCTCTAATCTGTAAACTTTTATTCTCAGCTTTTTCAGTGATTAATGTTCCTTCGGCCGATGGATTGAAGGTGTTTTTTATAAGAATTGGAATTTTTTTACTTAATGCAGGTAATACGGTACGAGGCTCAAGTACTTTAGCACCAAAGTGCGACAATTCCATTGCTTCAGCATACGAAATGTGACGAATTGGATATGCTTTTTTAACTTTTCGAGGATCAGCAGTCATCATACCATCAACATCTGTCCAAATTTCTAAGACTTTAGCATCTAAAGCTCCAGCAAAAATTGCTGCAGAATAGTCCGATCCACCACGTCCTAATGTTGTTGTTTCATTATCAACAGTACTTGAAATAAATCCTGTTGCAATAAATATTTTTGATGCATTACCAACATGTTGTTTAATGGCTGCATTCGTTAAATCAAAGTTTACTTTAGCTGAACCAAAGTTTTTGTCTGTTTTTATTACATCACGTGCATCTAAATATTCTGCATTAATTCCCTCTTCTTTAAGAGCATTTGCTATTATGTATGCAGAAAGACGTTCTCCAAAACTCATAATCATATCAAGTGTACGAGTCGATAATTCTTGTAATAAGAAAATACCATGAAGTAAATCGTCAAAGTTTTTTAACGAAAGTTTTACATGTTCAATTACATGTAATTGTTTATCTGAAGAAATAAGTTCTTTTATTGTATCGATGTGACGCGTTTCAATGTCTTTAAGGACCGTCGTATATGTGTTGTCGCCTTTTGCTGCAAGGTTACTTACTTCGATGAGTTTGTTGGTTACTCCACCAAATGCCGATACAACTACTAAAAGTTTGTCGTCAGCAATCTTTTCTTTGATTATAGCTTTCGCTTTGTTGATGTTAATGGCATTTTGAACTGATGTGCCACCGAATTTTATTACTCTCATTGTGAATTTGAGTTAAAGTTAACACTGAAAGGTACAACTCTCACAGTGCATAATGTTTAATTATATTTTTAAATACTAGTTTTTACAAAATTCGTAAAAATTGTCTTCATTTTAGCATTAAAAACTAGTTTTTTGTGAAATTTAAATATCAAAAGGCGTTTGTTGGTAAACATAATAGTTCAACCAATTAGCATACAACAAACTACCATGACCTTTCCATCTATTTTGAGGGAAGTTTTTGGGATTATTGTCTGGGTAATAATTTTTCGGAACATCGATGTCTATTCCGCGATTTAAATCTCGAACGAATTCGTCATTTAATGTTGTCAATTCATATTCAGAGTGTCCCGTTACAAAAACCCTACGTCCATCTTTGCTTTGAGCTATGTAAACTCCAGCATCATCCGATGTGCTTACTAGTTGTAAATCTGGAACTTTAAGAATGTCCTCAGCTTTATTTTCTGTATTACGCGAATGAGGTGCCATAAAAACATCATCAAATCCTCGTACTAAAGGAATATTTTTATCATGCACAATATGCTCGAATACACCAAAAACTTTTTTAGGCATATCGTATTTTGGAATTCCATAAAAATAATACAAACCAGCTTGAGCACCCCAACAAATAAATAGGGTAGAGGTAACATTCGTATCGCTCCATTTCATTATTTCCGAAAGTTCATCCCAATAATAAACTTCTTCAAATTCAAGATGTTCAATGGGGGCTCCTGTAATAATTAAGCCGTCGAATTTTTTATCTCTTACGTCATTAAAGCTTTTATAGAACATGTTTAAATGTTCCATTGGAGTATTTTTAGGAATATGCGTTGCGGTGTAAAGCAATGTAATTTCAACCTGAAGAGGCGAATTCGAAAGCATGCGAAGAAGATGAGTTTCTGTAGTCATCTTCACAGGCATAAGATTGAGGATTGCAATCTTCAATGGTCTAATATCTTGGTGAATGGCTTGCGATTCGTTCATCACAAATACATTCTCATTTCTCAAAATATCATTCGATGGTAACTTATCTGGTATATTTACAGGCATAATCTATATTCGCTACAATCAACTTACTTGTTTCTTTAGGAAATGTCTATCCAATCTTCTGAAAATAAGATTGCAAAGGTACATCAAATAGCTCATTTTTCCAAATGTTCAATTTGGACGATGTAGAATGCTGTAAATTACATTAATACATTTTGTTTTTGATCCGATTTTAATTTAAATCATTGTTTTTAATTATCGTAAAAAACTGTTAGTATTTTAGACATAAAACTTGTGATTTTTCCTCAAATGCCGTACTTTTGGACATTATTAAATACAAGATTCTCATGTCAAATAAATTATTCCTTTACAATACTTTAACTCGTAAAACCGAAGAGTTTGTCCCTCAAAATGCTCCTAATGTTGGAATGTATGTGTGTGGACCTACTGTTTATGGTGAAGTACACTTAGGACATGCACGCCCAGCAATTATTTTCGATATTCTCTTTAAATATTTAAGTTTTTTAGGATATAAAGTTCGATATGTTCGAAATATTACTGATGTTGGACATCTTGAAAACGATGCCGATGAAGGTGAAGATAAAATTGCGAAGAAAGCAAGACTTGAGCAGCTTGAGCCAATGGAAATTGTACAGCTTTATACTGAGAATTTTCATGATTGTATGAAATTACTTAACTGTAAATCGCCAAGCATCGAGCCTCGTGCATCAGGTCATATTATCGAGCAACTTGAGTTCATTAAAAAAATAATGGCTAATGGTTTTGCTTACGAATCGCAAGGTTCTATTTATTTCGATGTTGAAGCTTATCATAAAAAACATAATTACGGCAAACTATCTGGTCGCATCATTGACGATTTGTTAAACAATACTCGCGATCTTGCTGGTCAAGATGAAAAACGAGCTTCATTGGATTTTGCACTTTGGAAAAAAGCAAAACCTGAACATATCATGCGTTGGCCTTCGCCATGGAGCGATGGTTTTCCTGGTTGGCATTTAGAGTGTTCTGCTATGGGGGTAAAATATCTTGGCGAAACTTTCGATATTCATGGTGGCGGAATGGATTTAATGTTTCCTCATCACGAATGTGAAATAGCCCAATCTGTTGCAGCTCTAGGTAAAGATTCCGTACGTTATTGGGTTCACAATAACATGATTACCATCAATGGACAAAAAATGGGAAAATCATTAGGGAATTTTATTACCCTAAATCAGTTTTTCACTGGAACAAATAAAATTCTTGAAAAACCGTATAGTCCAATGGCAATTCGCTTTTTCATACTTCAAGCCCAATATCGTAGTACACTCGATTTCTCGAATGATGCACTTCAAGCTTCTGAAAAAGGATTGGAACGTTTGACTTCTGCATACAATACATTACAAAAATTACAAGCATCTTCCATATCTACTGTTTCTGTGAAAGAATACAGGCAAAAATGTTTCGATGCAATGGGGGATGATTTAAATAGTCCAATTGTTTTAGCTCATTTATTTGATGCTGCAAAAGTAATTAATTCAGTTAAAGCAGGAACCGAAACTGCTACTCAAGAGGATATTGATGAACTAAAATGGTTGTTTGATACGTTTCTAATTGAAATCTTAGGAATTAAGATCGAACAAAATAATGCATCGAACGAAGGAATTCTTTCGGGAATGGTAAACCTTTTAATGAAAATGAGAGTAGAAGCCAAGCAAAAGAAAGACTTTACAACTTCCGATCGAATCAGAGATGAATTACAAGCCTTAGGTGTGAAAGTAAAAGACACAAAAGACGGGTTTGAATGGGAAATTTAGATAAGAGTTTTTGTTTTTTACAATAAAAAGTTTAATTTTACGCTGTTTTAGAGACGAATCTAATTAAGATATGGAATCATTAATTATTAACAAGACGGAAGATACTCCTCAAGTTGAACTTGACATTAACAAAGGAACCTTTGTTATTGTTGGACGTTCATTACCTGAGAATGCTATCGACTTTTACAAGCCAGTATTTACTTGGGTTGAAGAAGCTATGCAATCGGTAACTGGAAAAAATATAGTTGTAGAAATAAAATTAGAATATTTTAATACTGCATCATCTAAGCAAATTGCAAAACTTTTTCTTCAATTAGAAAATTTTATTGAAAGAAATAATATTACCATTAAATGGTTTTATGAAAAAGAAGATAATGATATGCTTGTTTCAGGTAATCAATATGCGAAATTCTTAAATCTTAAATTTGAATTTATTGAGATGTAATCTCAAATTAAAGGATACAAAAAAGGTCGACTAATATTTAGTCGACCTTTTTTTATATCATTTTTTATGCTATTCTAGTTTTTGCTAAAACGAAATAATTCATCGTCTTCTTCTACATCAGAATTGTTTCTGAAAAAATAGTCGAGAATTTCTTCGTATTGATGGAAAATGTCTTTTATCTCAAGTGTTTCAGAAATATCAGCACCTTCCATAATTTTTTCGAGTACACTTTCCAAGCTACCACTAATCCATTCATTAGGCATTTGATGCTTGTAAACTTGTTTTATTTGGTGACTAATTTCCATTGCACCAATATTCGTTGCATCGAGTACTAGGAAGCCAATAACGTCTGAATTACAAATAGTATCGTTATCTTTATTTTGTATCATGTAATTTAAAACTTCTTTGTACCACATAACAACCTCTAAATATTTTTCGGGTTGATGAAATGATATTTGTGAAATTGCTGTTGAAACAGAAGTTCTAACTGAAGCAATTATGTTTTCTTCGCACATGAAATTTTTCATTACATTCAATTGACTATATCCCAATTGATATAATGGTTCCCATAGGAACATGTTTACATATTCACCAAACCAAAAATTGATAAAATCAGCATCTAGTCGGAATACTTTTAAGACCAATGGTAAACTCTTCGATGAACGAAGTTCTGCCAATAGAATTAAAGCATGTATGGGGAAAGTAATATCTTCTTCCGTTAAAATATCTTTATTATCGGCTTCTATAAAAACAGGGTAGCGAATAATGGAATCGAGTAATACTTTTTCTAAGTCTTCTACCAGTGTTCTACGTGGTAAAAGCATTAATTTATCTAATACTAAATGGTCGATATCCAGTCCCGACGAATAGAGAATCTCAACTTCCTTGTGATTGAAAGTTGGCATTCCCGTCGTGATCGGAGCTTTTTTTTGGATATCCATAACCGTAATTACTTATGATAAAAGGACTATTTAAGTGTTTTTCTTTGAACCTCTTTTAATGAGTAAGCTTCAACGATATCACCTTCTTTAATGTCGTTAAAATTATGTATGTTAAGTCCGCATTCAAATCCACGTGAAACTTCTTTTACATCATCTTTAAATCGTTTTAACGAACCAAGTTCACCAGAGTAAACAACAATTCCGTCGCGGATGATACGTACTTTATTTTTACGATCAATTTTACCATCGGTTACAAAACATCCAGCAACTGTTCCAACTTTCGTGATTTTGAATACTTCACGTATTTCGATTGTTGCAGTAATTTCTTCTTTAATTTCAGGTGAAAGCATTCCAATCATCGCATCACGTACGTCGTTAATTGCGTCGTAGATGATAGAGTATGGACGAATGTCGATTCCTTCTTTTTCAGCTAGTTTACGAGCATTTACTGAAGGACGAACTTGGAATCCAATGATGATTGCATCTGATGCAGAAGCAAGCATTACGTCCGATTCGGTAATAGGACCAACAGCTTTGTGTATTACTTTTACTAAAATTTCGTCGTTCGATAGTTTTATTAATGAATCAGAAAGTGCTTCAACCGAACCATCAACGTCACCTTTTACAATGATGTTTAATTGTTTGAAGTTACCAATTGCAATACGACGACCAATTTCATCAAGAGTTATATGTTTGTTGGTTCTCATTGCTTGTTCACGCATTAATTGCTCACGTTTCGATGCAATTTCTTTAGCCTCTTTTTCATTTGGCATTACGTTGAACTTATCTCCAGCTTGAGGAGCACCATTTAAACCTAGTACGATAACTGGTTCAGCTGGTCCAACTTTTTGTATACGTTGATTTCGTTCATTATACATCGCTTTTATACGACCTGTATATTGACCTGCTAACATTACATCACCTACTTTTAGTGTTCCACCTTCAAGTAATAATGTAGAAACGTATCCTCTACCTTTGTCAAGTTCCGATTCAATAACGGTTCCTTTGGCACGTTTGTCAGGATTTGCTGTTAATTGAAGCATTTCTGCTTCAAGAAGAACTTTATCTAATAGTTTGTCGATATTGATACCTTTCTTAGCTGAAATTTCTTGCGATTGGTATTTTCCACCCCAATCTTCAACAAGATAATTCATACCTGAAAGTTGTTGTTTAATATTATCAATATTTGCACCTTCTTTATCAATTTTATTGATTGCAAATACAATTGGTACACCTGCTGCTGAAGCATGGTTGATAGCTTCAATAGTTTGTGGCATCACGCTATCGTCAGCTGCTACCACAATGATTGCAACGTCGGTAACTTGAGCTCCACGAGCACGCATAGCCGTAAACGCTTCGTGACCTGGTGTATCAAGGAATGTAATGCTTCTTTCTTCGTCTAAGCGAACGCTATATGCTCCAATGTGCTGAGTTATACCTCCAGCTTCACCAGCAATTACGTTAGTACGACGGATATAATCGAGAAGTGAAGTTTTACCATGGTCAACGTGTCCCATTACGGTAACAATTGGAGGACGTGGTTTTAATTTATCTTCAGTATCTTCTTCATCTTGTATTGCTTCTTGAATTTCAACAGTTACGAATTCAACACCAAAGCCAAATTCTTCTGAGATAAGTGCAATTGTTTCAGCATCCAAACGTTGGTTGATTGAAACAAACATACCTAAACTCATGCATGTTGAAATGATCTCGTTTACAGGAACGTCCATCATTTTCGAAAGGTCACTTACCGATACGAACTCAGTAACCTTGATGGTTCTTCTATCGCCTTCCATTCTTGATTCTTCGTCAAGTTGTTCTTGGCGATATGCATCACGTTTTTCACGACGATATTTTACAGCTTTCGATTTCTCTTTACCATAAAGGGTGTTAAAGGTTTCTTTAATTTGTTTTTGAACGTCTTTGTCATTTACCTCTTCACGTTTTTCAAACTTCTTTTTACCACCTTTATTATTATTATTATTATTATTATTGTTGTTATTATTGGTATTCGTATTTTTAGTAAAGACTTTTTTCTTGTCGCCACCTTCTGTAGGTGTTGCTGGCTTTTTATTGTCTTCTACTTTTACAATATTGTCTTTTTTGATTCTAGCTCTTTTGCCTTTTTTATGGTCAGAATCATCTTCATTTGCCGATAGTACAATTTTACCAACAATTGTAGGACCGCTTAATCTATCAACTGGAGCTTTGTATACATTATTGTCGTTTTGAGAACGATCTCTATGTTCGTAACGATTGTCTCTATTACCACCCTGGTTTTCAGGTTTTGCTGGAGCTGGTTTTGTAGCTTCAGGCTGTGGACGACCATTGAATTTGCGATCTTTACGCTCTTGTTCACGCTCTTCTTTCGACTTTTTGTCGGGGCGCGTTTTTTGATTTAATAAGTTTAAATCAATTCGTCCAATAACTTTAACATTCGAGTCTATTGGTTGACGATCGGGTGTATAAAGTTCTTCTTCAACTTTTTTTACTGGAGCTTCAACTTTAGGCTCTTCTGTTACTACTTTAGCTTCAACTTTTGGTTCAGCTTTTGGAGCTTCAACTTTTGGAGCAGGAGCTTTTTCTGCTTTTAACTCTATAGGTTTTTCAACCTTTACTTCTTGAACAGATTTTTCAACAACTTTTGGTTCGCTTTTCTTTGGTTCAGGAACGTATGGTTTTTTGTCTGGACGTGTTTTTGTGTTTAGAGATTGAAGATCAATCTTCCCAACTACTTTAATTGATACATCAGGAGTTTCATCAACTTCTGGTTCTGCATCATTTTCAGGATTGTTGTTTACAGGTTGCTCAACAGCATCGAGTGAGATAGTTTCTTTTTTCTTTCTCACATCAGCCATATTGAGACTTTTCGACTCATTAGCTACTTTTTTTTCCGAATTGAATTCGTTTACCAGCAACTGATATTCTTCATCGCTAATTTTAGTGTTTGGGTCAGGATCTATAATGTGTCCTTTTTTTGCAAGAAACTCCACGATAGTGCTGTTCCCAACATTAAACTCTCGCGTTACTTTATTAAGTCGATAGGCCATAAATGATAAACTTAATTGAATGTTATCTAAGGAATGTTTAATGTAAACATCTACTTAGATATGCAAACCTAATTATTTTTTGTGAAAAAACCTTTTTTCCTTTTTGTTAATTAATGAAATAAGAGAAGACTTCCGTGTTTTTGAGTCTTCTCTCAGTTCAAGTATTTTATTTTTCGAATTCTGCTTTAAGAATATTACGTACTTCTAAGATTGTTTCTTCTTCTAAGTCGGTTCTTCTTACTAAGTCGGCTACACTTCTGTCTAAGATGCTCTTAGCAGTGTCGCAACCGATAGCTTTAAATTCGTCGATAATCCATTTTTCGATTTCATCGCTGAATTCTTCAATGTTAACATCTTCATCTTCTTCTTCCGAATCGCGATATACATCGATTTCGTATCCAGTAAGTTGAATTGCTAATTTAATATTTGTTCCACCTTTACCAATTGCTATTGATACTTGGTCGGGACGAAGATAAACTTCAGCATGTTTTTTTGCTTCGTTAACTGCAATCGATGTTATTTTTGCAGGACTTAAAGCTCTTGTGATAAATAATTGATTGTTGTTTGTATAGTTAATTACGTCGATGTTTTCGTTTTTTAACTCACGAACAATTCCGTGAATACGAGAACCCTTCATACCAACACATGCTCCAACTGGGTCAATTCTATCGTCGTACGATTCAACAGCAACTTTAGCTTTTTCACCTGGGATACGAACAATTTTCTTGATTGTAATTAATCCGTCGAAAATTTCAGGTACTTCAAGTTCAAATAAACGCTCAAGGAAGAATGGCGATGTTCTTGAAAGTATGATTAACGGACTATTATTTCTCATTTCAACGCGAACAACAACTCCACGAACGTTATCGCCTTTGCGGAAGAAATCGGTTGGGATTTGTTCCGTTTTTGGGAGAATAAGTTCATTGCCTTCGTCGTCAAGAATAAGCATTTCTTTTTTCCAAACTTGATATACTTCACCGCTAACGATTTGACCGATTCGGTGTTTGTATTTGTTATATAGGTTGTCTTTTTCAAGTTCAAGGATTCGAGATGTAAGGTTTTGACGTAATGCAAGTATTGCACGACGGCCAAAGTCTTCAAGTTTAACTTCATCACTCACGTCTTCGCCGATTTCGTAATCTTCATCTATCATCTTTGCTTCTGTAAGCGAAATTTGTAGGTTCGGATCTTCTAATTCGTCATCAGCTATTACCTGACGGTTTCTCCATATTTCAAAATCACCTTTCTGAATGTTTATGATAATATCGAAATTTTGGTCGCTACCGTATTTCTTAATCAAAATACTTCTGAAAACATCTTCAAGGACACGCATCATTGTTGGGCGGTCGATGTTTTTCAATTCTTTGAACTCAGAGAATGTCTCGATCAGATTCTGATGTTCTATCTTCATGTGATTAAAGTTTAGATGGTTTACAATTATATTTTTATATGTAATCTTACAGATTTCATTGTATCGAAAGCTAATGCTTCTTTTACAGCAATTTCTTGTTTCCTTTTTGCTCCTTCAGGTTTTATTTTTTGAATTGTTTCAATTTCAATTCCCGAATCACTATGTAAAAGCAATGTTCCAATTTTTTTTGAGCCATCTTTGCAAATCACTTCAATGTCTTTGCCAATATTCTTTTGGAATTGACGTGGAACTTTTAATGGTTCCGATAAACCTGCCGACGAAACACTTAGCTCATAATCTTCAACCTCACGGTCGAGTTGCGATTCAATGTGTTTGTTTATTTCAATACAATCGCTCAAGGTTACTGCTGTTTCTGAATCAACAAAAACGGTAATTGCATTTTGACTGCTTACTGTAACTTCAACAAGAAACATGTGGCTTCCGGCTATTTTGTCGGATACTATTTGCTCTATTGTTTTTGAACTAATCATTCTTACTTATTTTGTAATAAAATAGGGGACTTTCGGTCCCCTATCAATTGTGTTATATTGAAATGCAAAGGTAGTGTATTTTTTTAGAATAAAAAATGTTTTGCAAAATGTTTATTTCGTTACCTCTCTGAAAACATCTTCTAAGCTTTGCTGTTGCTCGTGTAGAGATAAAACTTGAACTGCATTTTTAACTGCAAAATCAAAAATATTTGGTCTAATATCAATTAGTCCATTTCCCACAATTAGCCATTTGTTGTTGTCGATATTTTGGACTTCAACAACTCCAGCGATATTAGCGATTTGTTTTGCATCAACTTCTTTTGAAAATTCAGCATAAACATTTTGTCTTGTTTCCTTTGAATATGAATTTACATTTTCAGAAATGTCATCCATAACTATTTTACCTTTATTAATAATGATGACTTTGTGGCAAATAGCTTCAACTTCTTGCATAATGTGTGTTGAAAGTAAAACGGTTTTCTCTTTGCCAACATTTGCAATAAGATTGCGAATTTCTACAATTTGGTTTGGATCTAAACCTGTAGTTGCTTCATCAAGTATTAAAACAGCTGGATCGTGAACCAATGTTGAAGCTAGTCCTACACGTTGGCGATAACCTTTCGATAAGCTTCCAATTTTTTTCTTTTGCTCATTTCCAAGTCCAGTAAGTTCAATGACATTATTAATTCTTGCTGCCGATTCTTTACCTAATTTATGTATGCCTGCCACAAATCGTAAATATTCGCGAACATACATATCTAAATATAAAGGATTGTGTTCGGGTAAATATCCAATTTGTCGTTTAACGTCGATGAGGTTTTTCGAAAGTTCAAGTCCATTTACTTCTACTGTTCCTGTGTAATTCCGAATATAGCCGGTGATAATTTTCATCGTTGTAGATTTTCCAGCTCCATTGGGGCCAATAAAACCAACTATTTCACCTTTATTGACAGTAAAAGAAATATCGTTCACCGCTTTTTGGATTCCGTATTCTTTGGTTAGGTTTGAAACGACTATCGACATTTTTGTAAATTTTCTTCAAAAGTACGGTAAGTATATGAGAATTGAAAATTGATTTTGTGTTTTCGCCACTAAGACTTTAAGACTCAAAGAATCACTATTTATTTAATACTTTAATTGAAATTAGTATTAAGCAAATTCAATAAAAGGGACATGAATTATTTAATGTAACTTTGTATCGTAAACTATCTTTGTTGCAAAATGGATTTGTTCTCATATTATAAGGAAGGAAATATTGAAGCTGGTTGCGATGAAGCCGGACGAGGTTGTTTGGCTGGTCCAGTTTTTGGTGCTTCGGTTATTCTTCCTGCCGATTATAAAAATAGTTTGCTCAATGATTCGAAGAAATTAACTGAAAAGATTCGGTTCAAGTTGCGTGAGGAAATAGAACGTGAAGCTATTTCTTGGGCAGTTGGTATAGTCGATCATAAAACAATTGATAAGATTAATATTCTAAATGCATCATTTTTGTCAATGCACCGTGCTTTGGAACAATTAAAGCCACAACCGGAATTTATTATTATCGATGGCAATAGATTTAAACCATATCAAACCATTCCTCATGTATGTGTTGTAAAAGGCGATGGTAAATATTTGTCGATAGCTGCAGCTTCAATTTTAGCAAAAACATATCGTGACGATTTTATGCAAAAAATCCATCTTGAGTATCCAATCTATGGATGGAGCGAAAATAAAGGCTATCCTACCGAATTTCATCGCAAAGCCGTGTATCAACACGGGGTTTCACCATATCATCGGCTTTCTTTTAATCACTCGCAACAGTTTGAATTACAGTTTGGTGAGTAGTTTTTGGTTTTAGTGCTAGTAATAAAAAAATCATTCCCCTCGTACAAATTTTTATTTTATTGTGTTCAATGTTAATTTCTATTGATGTAATGTACTTTGTTGTATACTAAGTGATTGAAATTCAAAAAAATAATTTGTTAAAAACTCTTTGATAAGTATGAGCTTGTTTTTGGATTTTGAAACGGTCAAAATTCTAATTTTATGCTGTAATTTTAATATAACAAGCAATAAAGGTAAGCCCCAATAAATCAACCTTTAAACCCTTAGAACAATGTTTATAGAAGAAACTGAAATGACAGTAAACGAAAAAAAGACGAAGACCTTCACATCTGAAGAGGCAGAAAAAGCAACGCTTGAATATTTTAAAGGCGATAGCTTGGCAGCAAAAGTTTGGGTTACAAAGTATGCATTGAAAGACTCGCAAGGGCGTTTACATGAACTTACTCCCGACGATATGCACCGTCGAATTGCAAAAGAATTGGCTCGTGTAGATAAAAAGTATGCGAATCCTTTGACAGAAGAAGATTACTATCAAGTAATTAAAGACTTCAAATATATTGTTCCTCAAGGAAGTCCTATGTCGGGAATTGGAAATACATTCCAAACTGTGTCGTTGTCGAATTGTTTTGTTATTGGTCAAAAAAATCCAGCCGATTCGTATGGTGGAATTTTACGTGTTGACGAAGAACAAGTACAATTGATGAAACGTCGTGGTGGGGTAGGTCACGATTTATCGCATTTACGTCCAATGGGTGCAACTGTTAATAATAGTGCAATGTCATCAACAGGCGTGGTTTCTTTTATGGAACGTTACTCAAACTCAACTCGCGAGGTTGCTCAAGGTGGTCGTCGTGGTGCTTTGATGTTGAGTATTTCAATAAAACATCCTGATGCTGAAAAATTTATAGATGCTAAATTAGAAGCTGGTAAAGTTACTGGAGCTAATATCTCGGTAAAAATCGACGATGACTTTATGAAAGCTGTTGTTGAAAATAAACCATATAAACAACAATATCCAATTGATTCTGCAAATCCAACTGTTGTTAAAGAAATTGATGCACGCAGTTTGTGGAATAAAATTGTTCAAAATGCATGGAAATCGGCTGAACCAGGAATTCTTTTCTGGGATACAATTATTCGCGAGTCATTGCCCGATTGTTATGCTGATTTAGGATTCAAAACCGTTTCTACAAATCCATGTGGCGAAATTCCACTTTGTCCGTATGATAGCTGTCGTTTACTTGCAGTTAATCTTTATAATTATGTAGAAAACCCATTTACATCTGAAGCGAAATTTAACTTCCCATTATTCAAACAACATGCTGCTTATGCACAAAGAATGATGGATAACATCATCGATCTTGAATTAGAAAAAATCGATGCTATTTTGAAAAAAATTGATACTGACCCAGAAGACTTTGATGTTAAACGCGTTGAACGTAATCTTTGGGAAAATATCAAAAGAAAAGCAGAAGAAGGTCGTCGTACTGGTATTGGAATAACAAGCGAAGGCGATATGCTTGCAGCTCTTGGATTACGTTACGGAAGCGAAAATGCTAACGATTTTTGTGTTGAAGTTCATAAAACTTTAGCAATCGAATGTTATCGTGCTTCGATGGAAATGGCAAAAGTTCGTGGACCATTCAAAGTATTTAATGCTGATAGAGAAAGAAATAATCCAATTCTACTTCGTATTAAAAAAGAAGACGAAAGATTATATACAGATATTATGAACTATGGTCGTCGTAACATTGCGTTATTGACTGTAGCTCCAACTGGTTCAGTAAGTTTATTAACGCAAACAACTTCGGGAATTGAGCCAGTATTTATGCCAGCTTACAAACGTCGTCGTAAAGTTAATCCTAACGATCCTGAATCGAAAATTACCTTTGTTGACGAAGTGGGCGATTCATGGGAAGAATACAATGTATTCCATCATAAATTTATTACATGGGCTGAAACAAAAGGTATTGATGTTTCGGAAATTGCAAAATGGTCGTCTGAGCAAATTGATGACTTAGTAAGTCAATCACCTTATTTTAAAGCAACATCAAACGATATCGATTGGGCAAGTAAAGTTCAAATGCAAGGTGATGTTCAAAAATGGGTTGACCATTCAATTAGCGTTACCGTAAATTTACCAGAACAAGCTACGCAAGAACTTGTTGGTGAGCTTTATGTAAAAGCTTGGTCGGTTGGTTGTAAAGGTGTTACTGTTTATCGCGAAGGATCACGTGCTGGTGTTCTTGTTTCTCACAAAGAGAAGAAAGAAGATTCGTCTGGTAATGAAGCTCAAGGAATGGAAGCATTTATTCCAGCTAAACGTCCAAAAATGCTGGAAGCTGACGTTGTTCGTATCATGAATAATAAAGAACAATGGATTGCCTTTGTTGGTATGTTAGGTGGTCATCCTTACGAAATATTTACTGGTATTGTTGACGAAGATATTTTATACATACCAAAATCGATAAAAAAAGGCTTTATCATTAAAAATAAAGCAGAAGACGGTTCAACTCGCTACGATTTTCAATTTGTTGATAAACAAGGATACAAAGCTACATTCGAAGGCTTGAATCGCTTATTTAATAAAGAATATTGGAACTATGCTCGTTTAATTTCGGGAGTATTACGTCATCGTATGCCAATCGAAAGCGTTGTGAACTTAGTTTCTTCTCTTCACCTTGACAATGATTCAATTAGTTCATGGAGAAGTGGTGTTGAACGTACATTAAAACAATATATTCCTGAAGGCACAAAATCGACAGGAGGTAAAACATGCACTAGTTGCGGAAGTCCAAATCTTGTTTATCAAGAAGGATGCTTGATTTGTACCAGTTGTGGTACATCAAAGTGTGGTTAATTTTAGGGTTAATTATTGTATAATGGCGAGGGAGTATGACAAAGTTTATGCTCCCTCGTTTATTTTTTTTACAAATTGTATTATTTTTTAAAAAAAACATGTAGGTTTGTAATCATAAAATCTTTAAGTATGGAAATTTCAGAAAGTACAAACGAGTTAATTGAAGCGAATTCAATAGAACAAAAGAAAAAAAGTACAGTAGGAATTCACATTTTCTACATTATACTTATTTTATTATTGTTAGGTGGAATAGGCTATTTGTTTACACAAAACAAAGAAGTAGTTCAAATTTTACATACTTGTGATACCTCAAAAAATAATTTGAGTATTCAACGTGAACGAATGCTTCATAGTCTTGACTCAATTTCGGCACAATTAGAAGCTGCAAAAACTGAAAATGGAACAATTAGTCAAGATCTTCAATCTAAAATTGATGAAATTTCTGCGTTAAAAGCTAAAATCAATTCAAACAGAACAAATTTAGACTCATTATATTCTTATAAGAGAGAAATTGAATCAGTTCGTAAGGTTACTATTCATTACTTAAAACAAATTGATTCATTAAGTGTATCGAATAAACAATTACTCGATAAAACGAATGAACTTTCAACGAAAGTAGAGGAACAAACGAAAGTTGATGTTGAGAAATCGAAACAACTTGAAACCTTATCTACAAAGGTGGAAAAAGCTTCGGTAATGAAAGCTGCAGGTATTTCGGTTACGGGAATTAATAGCAAAAGTAAGTTGGTTACAAAAGCTAAAAAGGTTGTAAAAGTAAAAACATCATTTACTATTGTTGAAAATTCGGTTATTGATGGAGGTCAAAAAACGGTTTATATTCGTATCATCAGAGCTGATGGAGCTTGCTTATCATCAGATGAAAATAATACATTCAAATACGAAAATCAAAGTATAATGTATACTGAAAAATCAGATGTAAATTATGAAAATAAGGACTTAGATGTTACTATTTATTATAATGCTACTGATGATATTACTCCAGGAACCTATACTGTACAGATTTTCTGTGATGGAAAAACTATTGGACAATCGCAAGTAACTTTTGAAAAATAATCACGATGAAAAAATCATTCAAAAGTCTTGTTTTAGTATTAATATCGATTGTATTATTTGCTGGTTCATGTAAAAAACCTGCAGAACATAGTATTCGCATTAATAATAAAAGCACTTTGTCTTATCAAAATATAACTTTGGGTTCGTTAACTTTTAATGATATAAAAGCAGGAACAGCGACTGAATATAAAGCTATTCCAGAGGGAACGTATTCAATTGGAGGTGATATAACATCAAATCCTTTTACAATTAGCGGAACTGGTAAGCATAAATGGTCTATTACAATTGTTGACGGAGCTAATCCTGAAACTCCAAAAATTAGTGTAATTCCAGATTAGTTATAAAAAACGGATTGTATTTCTAAGATTTTTATATCTTTGTATTATAATAAAATGAATATGATTAAAAATTTACATATTGTGCTTGTGGTGGTCGTAGCAATTCTCTCTGAGAGAATGGTGTAACGTCTTGTCATGACATGAAAAACGCCGTTTCTCTCTTTGGGAAACGGCGTTTTTTATTTTAATCTGGTAATAGTTACAAGTTACAGCAATATGAACTCTATTAAAATTAAAAATTAATAACTAAAAATTAATAATTAAAAAGATGGCTTTTCAACTCCGTAGTTCAACATCAACCCAAGGTAGGTTGATGGCAGGTGCCCGCAGTTTGTGGCGTGCCAATGGTATGACCGAAGAACAAATTGGTAAACCAATTATTGCAATCGTTAATTCATTTACTCAATTTGTTCCTGGACATGTGCATTTACACGAAATTGGACAACAAGTAAAAGCATTAATTGAAAAACAAGGTTGCTTTGCTGCTGAGTTTAATACAATAGCTATTGACGATGGTATTGCAATGGGACACGACGGAATGTTATATTCACTTCCAAGTCGCGATTTAATTGCCGATAGTGTTGAGTATATGTGTAATGCACATAAAGTTGATGCAATGGTATGCATTAGCAATTGCGATAAAATTACTCCAGGTATGCTTATGGCTGCTATGCGTTTGAACATTCCTGCAATATTTGTGTCTGGTGGCCCAATGGAAGCTGGTGTTGTTGGTGACGATAAATTGGATTTAATCGATGCAATGGTTATGGCTTTAGATAAAGAAGTAACCGACAATAAGCTTGATGCTGTTGAAAAGAATGCTTGTCCAACGTGTGGATCATGTTCGGGTATGTTTACCGCAAATTCAATGAATTGTTTGAACGAAGCATTAGGTATGGCTTTACCAGGCAATGGAACTATAGTTGCAACTCATGCAAATCGTACTTCATTATTTGAAAAAGCTGCGAAGAAAATTGTTGAGATTACAAATCGTTATTATTTCGAAGGTGACGAGTCGGTTTTACCTCGTTCTATTGCTACTCGTGCTGCATTTTTAAATGCAATGACATTAGATATTGCAATGGGTGGTTCTTCAAATACAGTTCTTCATCTTTTAGCAATTGCTCAAGAGGCAGGTGCTGAATTTACTATGAAAGACATTGATGTACTTTCTAAAAAAGTTCCTTGTGTTTGCAAAGTTGCTCCAAATACGAAAAAATATCATATCGAAGATGTTAATCGTGCTGGTGGAATAATGGGTATTCTTGGTGAACTTGACCGAAAAGGCTTACTTGATACAAGTGTTACGAGAGCTGATGGAACTAGCTTGAAACAAACATTAAATAGTTATGATTTAATGCGTTCGACTGCTACTGACGATGCAAAAAATATTTATATAAGTGCTCCTGCAGGAAAGAAAAATTTGGTTTTAGGTTCACAAACCGAAAAATATCCATCGTTCGATCTTGATCGTCAAAACGGATGTATTCGTTCAGTAGAACATGCTTATACTGTTGATGGAGGTTTGGCTGTATTGTTTGGAAATATTGCAAAAGGCGGATGTATTGTTAAAACGGCTGGTGTTGATGAATCTATTTTTAAATTTACAGGTACAGCTCGTGTAAGTCAATCGCAAGAAGCAGCATGTCAAGCAATTATTGAAGGTAGAATTCAAGCTGGTGATGTTGTTGTAATCACATACGAAGGACCAAAAGGTGGGCCAGGAATGCAAGAAATGTTGTATCCAACGTCATACTTAAAATCGGTACATCTAGGTAATAAATGTGCTTTGATAACCGATGGTCGTTTTTCTGGTGGAACATCAGGTTTATCGGTAGGACATGTTTCTCCTGAAGCTGCAAGTGGTGGTGAAATTGCTCTTGTTCGCGATGGCGATAAAATAGAATTCGATATTCCAAATCGTTCGGTAACTCTTTTAATTAGTGACGAGGAAATGGAAAAACGCCGTGCCGAAGAAGTGGCTAAAGGCAATAAAGCATTTAAACCAAACCGTGTTCGCGAAGTATCGAAAGCATTAAAATTATATGCACAAAATGTTTCTAGTGCCGATATGGGTGCGGTAAGAATTATTGAATAAATGAATGTTTCATTGACCTACGAGGTTTACAAAATCTCGTAGGTCATTACCAATAAATATAAATGTTTAGCCTCCTTCACATACTACTTGTCATTGTGGTAGTCATCGTCCCAAGCCGGGACAGTGAAGGAATCTATGTGGGGTTACGTACCCTGCTTGCTTAGGAAAGCAAATCAAAAAATAAGGTTAAACATTTTAAAAATTACATAAATGCAAAATATATTTTCCGACCGTATTGCCGATGTTCCACGGTCGTTCATTAGAGATATTTTAAAGATTGCCGTTCAAAGCGATGTTATTTCCTTTGCTGGTGGTTTGCCTAATCGCAATCTTTTCCCTGTTGAGCAATTGCAAGCTTCGACTAATAAGGTTTTCGAGAATTTTGGACGACAAGCTTTGCAATATGCAGAATCGGAAGGCTTGCCTCAATTAAGGGAATTTGTTGCTAATGAATATCGAACAAAAAAAGGAATTGATGTTGACCCCAATCGTGTATTAATAACGAATGGTTCACAACAAGGGTTAGATTTATTGGCAAAAACAATTCTTAATGAAGGCGAAGATGTTGTTCTTGAAGAACCTGGTTATCTTGGTGCTATTCAATCATTTTCGGTTTTCAAAGCTCGTTTTACTCAAGTAAAAATGAATGACGATGGAATTGATTGTGATGCTTTAGATAAAGCTTTGGAAAAAACTCGAGCAAAATTATTTTACTGTGTTCCTAATTTTCAAAATCCATCGGGAATTACCTATAGTACTAAAGTTAGGGAAAAAGTTGCTGGAATTGTCGACAAATATCTAACCTTACTTATCGAGGATGATCCTTATGGCGAACTCCGTTTTTCGGGTAATGTTGAACCATCGTTTGGAAAATTATTGCCACATAAAACGGTAATGCTTGGCTCATTTTCAAAAACTGTAGTTCCAGCATTTCGACTGGGTTGGATGGTTTTGCCCGATGCAATTTACGAGCGAGTAATTGTAGCTAAGCAAGCTGCCGATTTACATACTAATTCGTTTTCGCAATATATTGTTGCTCAATTTTTACAAGATTATCCATTGAGTAGTCATATTGAGTTAATAAGAAAAGTGTATGGAGATCAATGCAAAGCAATGATTGCATGCATTAAAGAATATTTCCCCAAAGGAGTTCATTGTACCGAACCTGAAGGTGGGATGTTTTTGTGGGTAACATTGCCCGATGGAATTTCATCGATGGAATTATTTGAAATAGCCTTGAAAAATAAAGTAGCTTTCGTTCCAGGAAATCCCTTTTATGCTGATGCAAGAAACGTAAGCAGTTTCCGTCTAAATTTTTCGTGTGTCGATGAGGCAACAATTAGAATTGGGGTAAAACGACTTGCCGATTCTATTGATGAATTATTAAAGATGAAAAGATAAATCCTTTTTGTGTTTATCAATCAGGTTGATACGAATATAAGCCTTATTGATGATATTGAAAAAAAATGTACTTTTGCACAATTTTAAATTAAAAGAATATATGTCAGAAAATAACAGAATAGCCGGAGGCGAAGCAGTATTACGTTGTATGCTTGAAGAAGGCGTTGATATCATTTTTGGGTATCCCGGCGGACAGATTATGCCATTTTATGATAATTTATTTCATTATACTGGAAGAATAAACCACATCCTTACTCGTCACGAGCAAGGTGCTATACATATGGCTCAGGGTTATGCTCGTGTAACCAATAAAGTTGGCGTTTGCGTTGTAACATCTGGCCCTGGAGCTACAAATATTGTTACTGGTTTGGCCGATGCAATGATGGACTCAACTGCAATAGTTGCTATCACAGGTCAAGTTCCTTCTACATTACTTGGTACCGATGCGTTTCAAGAAACTGACATCATTGGTATTACCATGCCAATTACAAAATGGAATTATCAAGTAACCTGTGCCGATGAGATTCCTGCTGCAATGGCTAAAGCATTTTATATTGCACGTACTGGTCGTCCAGGTCCTGTATTAATTGATATTACAAAAGATGCTCAAGTAGCATTTATGGAATATTCGTACAAAAAATGCGAGCATATTCGTAGTTATTTCCCATATCCAAAAGTTGATATGGACATAATTCGTCAAGCTGCTACATTAATCAATGGAGCAAAAAAACCTTTGATATTGGCTGGACATGGCGTTGCACTTTCGAATGCACAAGCCGAATTGAAAGAATTGGCTCATAAAGCTGATATACCAGTTGCAAATACCTTACTTGGCTTACATACTATTGATGCTAACGATCCTCTTTATGTTGGAATGCTTGGTATGCATGGAAATTATGGTCCAAACATTAAAACGAACGAAGCCGATGTAATCATTGCTGTTGGGTTGCGTTTCGACGACCGTGTTACAGGAAATAAAGCTACCTATGCTAAACAAGCTAAGATAATTCATATCGAAATCGATAAAGCTGAAATTGGCAAAATTACAAATCCAGCGGTTGGAATTAATGCCGATGCAAAGCAAGCTTTAAGAGCTTTATTGAAAGAAGTTTCGACTGCTAAACATAGCGATTGGTTAGCTGAATTTGGCAAAACGCACGAAATCGAATATGAAAAAATCATCACTCGCGACACTTTACCTTCTGAAGGTATGATTAAAATGGGTGAGGTAATCAAATTGATTTCGGACAAAACAAAAGGCGAAGCAATTATCTGTACCGATGTTGGTCAACATCAAATGTTTGCTGCTCGTTACTATGCTTTCAAAGATGGTTCTGAGTTTGTAACTTCTGGTGGATTAGGTACTATGGGTTTTGGTCTTCCATCTGCTATTGGTGCTAAGATTGGACGTCCCGAAAAACAAGTTGTTGTATTCATAGGTGATGGTGGTTTCCAAATGACAATTCAAGAATTAGGAACTATTCGTCAATCAAAAATACCAGTAAAAATTGTTATTCTAAATAACCATTTCTTAGGAATGGTACGTCAATGGCAAGAACGTTTCTTCGATGAGCGTTATTCGTTTGTTGATATTCCAAGTCCATCGTTTACTAAAATAGCTGATGGCTACGATATTAAGTCTTTACATGTTGAAAAACGTGAAGAATTAGAAGCTGCTTTAGACGAAATGTTAGCAAGCGAAGAGTGTTTCTTACTTGATATTAGAGTTGAGAAAAAAGAAAATATTCTTCCAATGATAGAGCCTGGTTTAGGCGTATCTGATATTAAATTAGAGTAATAACGGTAATTTAGAAGAGTCATGGAAAAGAAACCATATACAATAGTAGTATTTACCGAAAATCATATCGGACTACTCAATCATGTAACGATAGTTTTTACACGTCGAAAAATAAATATCGAAAGTTTAACCGTTTCTGAATCTGAGATTAAGGGGATTCATAGTTTTACCATTGTCATCAATGCAACGAAAGATGCTGTTGAGAAAATTGTTGGACAATTAGATAAAATGGTAGAAGTAATGAAAGCTTTCTTTTATGAAGATGATCAACTTATTTCGCAAGAAATTGCACTCTATAAACTTCCATCTTCGGCTATTGAAAAAGGTGTTGACTTAGGACGTTTCCTTCGTAATAACGATGCTCGAATTCTCGATATTCAAAAAGAATTTATTGTTATCGAAAAAACGGGTTTGTATGAAGAAACGCAAGATTTACTTGAAAAACTTCGTCCTTTTGGGATACTCGAATTTGTTCGTTCTGGTCGAATTGTCATTACTAAACCAATGAAATCGCTCGAAGAATATATTAAAGAACTACAAGAAGGAAGCGATTCGATGCCCTTGAATTAATTCAAATTTTAAATAAATATAAAAAGTCCCGAAACTTTATTGCTTCGGGACTTTTTTTGTTTTTATCTCAAATGTAATCGGCTGTTAAAGCCCCCTTGGCGAAGGGGGTTGGGGGATTGACTCTGAATTAAGATAATTTATGTTTGATATATCCCATATTAACTATCCATCAAAATCATAAAATCTTTTCTTTCCCAAAATATTCCCTTAACAAATTTCTATATAGGGTATATCACCAACTATTTGTCATAGCTTAAATTTGTTTCTTTAATACAACGCTTTATGCATGGACGAAAGACATACTTAAAGAGCAATGCTCCACCATGATAGATTATTTTTTAACAAAAACGCTTGTTGTTTTGTTGAAAATTTTATCTTTGTAGCCCCTCCAAAAAAGGGCGATTTTATTGTTAATTAATGTCAACTTTAAATAAATTAATATGAAAAAGAGAACAATTACTCAAAAATTATCCCGTGGGATATTTGGTAATTTGATCGGAAAGCTAGTACTAGCAGTGATGCTACTGTCCTACGCTGTGGGCTTGCAGGCACAAACCGCCAGCTTCCCTTTCCCGCAAAATTACAAATACACCTATGGTATTACGGCTACCAATGCTGATCCTACTGTAATACAGGCTAGGTACGCAGAATGGAAAGCTAAGTATTACGAAGAAGGAACATGGGGTGGAACACCTTGTGCTCGCGTTAAATTCCTTCAACCTGGTGAAACAGGAACTGCTACAGTTTCTGAAGGTATTGCTTATGGTATGCTTATTATGGTGTACATGGACAATACTACCAATGCATCAAAAGCTTGTTTCGATAAACTTTGGGCTTACTATGTAAAAAGTAAAGATGCTCAAGGTTTGATGAACTGGAAAATGAATGCTTTCACTGGTACTGTTGTCGATGCTAATGCTGCTCCCGATGCTGATATCGATGTTGCTCAATCGCTTATGATGGCTGATAAGCAATGGGGTAGTGCAGGAACTGTAAACTATTTATCGGAAGCTAAAGCTTTAATCGGAAATATTTGGAAATTTGAAGTTCAACAATATGCTACAGGGGGTTTATTAGTTAAACCAGGTGATATGTTTACTGCATTAATCAATCCAAGTTATTTGATTACTAATGCTACAAAATTATTCTCAACTGTTGATGCAAATAACTGGGCTGGTTTAAATACTGCTTGTTATGCGTTAATGAAAAAAAGTGCAAATGCTACAACAGGTCTTGTTCCTGACTGGGTATATCCTGATGGAACTCTTGTAAAAGCAGGTAGTGCTTTAGGCGATGCTTGTAGTAACTGTACTGCTAATGCCGATGGTATTGGTAATAGTAAATTTGAATCGTATTTCTTATATGATGCAATTCGTGTTCCTTGGCGTATGGCTCAAGCTTATGCTTGGTATGGCGATGCTGATGCAAAAACATTAGCTGGAAATATTGCTAAATGGTCAAATACTACTTTCTCTGGTGATCCTTCAAATGCTATGGATGGATATTATTTAGGTGGAACTGCTTCAACTGGTTTAACAACTGCTGGTTTTACAAATAAAGGAACGTACCATAATGCATGTTTTACTGGAGGTTTCGGTATTTCGGGTATGGTTGATGTTGCCTACCAATCGTATTTAAATAATGCATGGACTAAAGCTTCGGTTTCGGAAGGAGCAAATAGTCAATATTTTACTTCAACTACTCAATTATTGTATTTGTTGTGTATGTCGGGTAACATGCCTAACTTCTGCGATATGAATCCAGCTCCTGTTTCTGCTTACAATAACAGTACAGGTGGTTGTTCAACTATTTATGTGCAATTCAACAAACCAATGAGTTCTACTTCGGTAGCTGCTTCAAAAGCTGGTTGGACTGTTACTATGGACAATGCAAATACAGCAATTCCAATTACAATCAATTCGGTTGCTTTAGGAACAGATGGAAAAACCGTTGCTCTTACATTAGCTGGTCCTACTGAAGAACCATTAATTCAAGTTGCTTATTCAGGAACTCCTACTTTAACTTCAAGTGATGCTAAAACAGTTCTTGCATTTTCAAAATTTGCAGTAAAAGACGTTAACTATTGTGCTCGTGCTTATCCAGTAAGTGCTGCAACTAATATTGTTGCCGATACTGTGAAAATAGTATTTAGTAAACCAATGTTAGCTACCTCTTTTACAAAAGCTAATTTCTCGGTTACGGTAAAAGGTGTAGCAGTTATTCCAACTGATATTTTTGCCGATCCAACCGATCCAACCTTAGTTCAATTAAAATTGCCTACTGGTAGTGTTACTGCAAATACTGATATAATTACAGTAACATATACAGCAGGAACATTAAAATCGCAAGATGGTGGTGCTCCAAAATCGTTTACAGCTTTAAATGTAATCAATAACTTCCTTACAGAAACGTGTGGGAATATTGAAACTTTTGAAACAGTTAGTTGTACATGGACTTCTTGGGCTCCAGGAACAATGTCAACTACAGCTACTGACCCAACAGGTACTTCAAAAGTTGGCTTATTTACTAAAGGTGTAGGTACTGCAAGTAATCAATATGTTGCTGCAAAAGGCGATTTGCCTAAAGTTGCAACATCAGACAGTACATTAAATGCACGTATGGCTACAAACTATATTTTTAAAATGCGTGTTCGCGTTTCAAAAGCTGGTGCTGTAGTTCGTGTTCGTTTACAAGATAGATATAAAGGTGGTTTAGCTTATGCAACTGCTATTTCTAACTCAGTTACTATTGCTGCTGCAAATACATGGACAGATGTTGCTTTAAATTTTCAATCACAACTTCCATCTTCAACAAACTTAAACGAAATTCAACTCGACTTAGAGCCAGATTTAGCAGTTACACCTGCTGAAACTATTTATTTCGATGATGTTCGTGTTTGTCCTCCACCAGCTTCAACAAGTGTTACTCGTGGATATACAAGTTATGATGGTTCTCAAGTAAGAATTCAGTTTAATACTGCAATGGCTATTCCATCAGATTTTTCTGGATTCACATTATCAGCAGGAGCTGTTGCTCATAACATAAGTTCTGTAACAATCGATGCTGTTGATAAAAAGATTCTTGTTTTCAATATGGAAACACCTTTTGCTGCAGCCGATTTAGCTACAATTACAGCTAGCTATGCTGGAACAGCTGTTAAAGGTTTGAATGGTTTAAAACTTACTGCATTTACTAACCAACCAATTATCAATTTAGTTGATCGTGCTATTGCATTAGGTTGGAAAGATGATTTTGATATCAATATGGTTACCGATCCTTCTGACGTAACTGCAAATATTGGTGGTGATTTATTATATACTCGTACTGAAACGGCTGCGTCAGGTATTTATACTGTAAAAGCAGCTGCTGGTGGTACAACGGGAGACTACAAAGCATGGGGGCCAACTGTGTTAGCTTCTACAAGTAATGAGGTTTGGGATTTAACTGCCGATCCTGTTGTTCGTTTTAGTGTTGCTGTTCCAACAGGAAATACTGTTTGGATTCGTGCAGATGTTATTGACCTTGTAAACGGTCGTTCAACTGATGGTGTACCTGCTATTAAACTTACTGCTGATGGTGCTCAACATACCTACGCAATCGACTTCACTGGTAAATTCGTAAATCAATATGGTGCTGGTGCTCTTGCTGGACCTGTTGACAGAACAAACATCGTTGGTGTTAATATATATCAATGGCAAGGTGATGGTTCAACAACTCCAAAACTTTGGACAGGAACTGCTACATACGATTGGTTATCGGTAGGTACAACTACAAAAATTTATGGTGAGCCTGCTGAAGGAACTAATGTTAGCATGGGTCTTGCTACTACAGCAAAAAGTACAGCTGTAGGTATCATTTACCTTGTTCCTAATGGAACTCCACGTATCATAAAAGCTTTGCAAGATTCTATAACAAAAGGAATTGGAACTAAAGCAGCTGTTGTAACAAAAGATGTTGCAGTTTCGGTGCCTACAACTAATTTACCTGCTGGATACTATATAATGTATGCATTTAATTCTGCTACAGGCGAAGTATCTCGTAAATCGCATGGTATAAATATTAAAGACGTAACACCTCCAATTATTACGCAAGCTTCGTCAGGTAATTTCTCTCCTGGTGATCCTGTAACTGCTTCGGTTAATGAAGATGCGATTGTTTATTTAGTTCCAGTTGGAACTGCAAAAACAAAAGCTGCAATTTTAAACGCAACAGGCGTTATTGCAGTACCTGTAGGTAAAGGAGAAACAGGATTATTTACAATTCCTGGAACTGTAACATCAGGCGATCAATTAATGTTCTATGCTATTGACTATAGCGATAATATTTCAATTGCTAGTACTCCAGTAATTGCTATTGTTGACATTAAACCACCTGTTTTAAGTGCTTATACTAAAGGTTCTGTAATTATTGGAACTAGTACAATTTCTGCTACATCTAATGAAGCTGGTTCTATTTATGTTGTAAAACAATCGGATGTAGCATCAATAAATTCTGCTCTTACACTTGCTACAAAAGCATTAGTAACAAAAGTTGCTACTGCAGCTACTCCTGTTTCAATAGCTGTTACTGCAGCAAATGGATTTGTGGTTGGAACAAGTTATGTGCTTTATGCAGTTGATGCAGCTGGTAACATGGTTGGTCCAACTGAAATAATTACTGTAGATGCTGGTTGTGTTGGTATAACTGACATAGCTGTAGCACCAACATCATTATCGATAAAATCGGGTGCTACGGGTAATTTAACTGTTTCAGTTACTGCTCCTGCAAATGCAACAGCAATTGCTGCCGCTGATGTTTCTTGGTATTATGCAAATGCTGATGGCGTATTTACCTTAAATGGTGATAATATGGTTGCAAGTGGTTTAACTTGTACAATCGTTGGAGGTGTAGTAAATATGGCAAGTACAGGAACAATTATATGTACTGTTACTGGTTGTGATGGAAATCCTATTTCTACTAATGTTGACGTAACAGTTAGCCCTGCTGTAACATGTCCAACAGCTATTTCATTAGCTCCAACAACACAAGATGTAAAAGTAAATGCTACTGGAGCTTTAACTCCAACAATTACTGGAACTATGGGTTCAAACACCATAGTTTGGTCTACATCAAGTTCAACTAATGCTACTGTTACTGGAACAAATGCCTCGGCTACAGTAACTGGTAAAGCAATAGGTACAGCAACTATAACAGCTGCAATTACTTGTGGAGCTACTACAATATCGGGTACAGGAAAAATTAATGTTGTTAAAACTCCTGTTACAGGTGTTGCTGTAACATCAACAACTCCAGTTTCAATAGTACAAGGTTTAACATCGCAAGCTACTGCTACTGTTGCTCCAATTACAGCTACAGTTCAAACATTAACTTGGTCATCGGATAAAAATGCCGTTGCAACTGTTGATGCTAATGGATTGATTTCTGCAATTGGTGTTGGAACATGTACAATAACTGTTGCTTCGTCGGACGATGCTACTATATTTAAAACAATAGCAGTAACTGTTACTCCTGTAGCTGTTACAAAAATTGATTTTACTCCTGCTCCTTCAACTTCAATGGTTGTAAACGGAACTCAAACTATTACTGCTGTTATTACTCCTTCTACTGCATCTGATAAATCTGTAACGTGGTCTTCAACACCAAGTACAGTTGCAACAGTTGTTGGCGGATTAGTTACAGCAAAGGCTGCTGGTACAGTAACTATTACTGCTACTTCAGTTCAAAATCCTGCAATAAGTCAATCTATTGTTATTATTGTTTCTGATATCCTACCAACACAAGTTGTTGTGTCGGGTACACAAGCTATTAATGTTAAAGGTACTTCAGTTTTAACTGCTACTGTTACTCCTTTAGGTGCTGCAGATAAAACAGTAGCTTGGTCATCAGGTTCTGACTTAATTGCAACTGTTGATGCAACAGGTAAAGTAACAGGTGTTGCTGTAGGTACAGTAACAATAACTGCAACTTCAAATATTGATAAAACAGTTAAAGGAACAATTGTAATAACTGTTTCAGCAGTTGCTGTAACTGGAATTACTTTAACACCTACAGGTTCACAAACAATGGTAGTTAAAGAAGTGAAAACATTTACTGCAGCTGTAGCTCCTACAACTGCAACCGATGCTTCTTTAGATTGGACAAGCGATAATTCAACTGTAGCTACTGTAACAGGTGGTGTTGTAACGGCTAAGGCTGCTGGAACAGTAACTATTACTGCTACTTCAAAATCAACTCCTAGTATTAAGACTACTGTTGTTATTGTAATCTCGGATATTCTTCCTACTGCAATTTCAATTGCTCCTACAGCTGTTCAAAATATTTCGGTAGGTGGTTCAACAGTATTAACTGCTACAATTACTCCTGCGGATGCTGCTGATCAAAAAGTTATATGGTCATCGTCAAGTGACTTAATTGCAACTGTTGATGCAACTGGAAAAGTTACTGGTGTTAAAGCTGGTACTGTAACCATTACTGCAACTTCAAATATTGTATCGTCTGTTAAAACAACTACAACAGTTATTGTTTCTGATGTATTAGTAACAAAAATTGATGTTACCCCAACTACTTTAAGTTTAGTAAAAGGTCAAACATCTCAATTAAGTGCTTCGGTAACTCCATTAAATGCAACTAAGAAAACATATACTTGGTCATCAAGTAATGCTAATGTAACTGTTGATGCTAGTGGAAATATTAAAGCGGTTAGTGTTGGTACTGCTACTATTACTGCTACAGCTGAAGATGCTAGTGGAACTAAAGGAACATGTGCTGTTACTGTAACTCCAGTTATGCCAGTAAGTATCGCTGCTAGTGATATTGCTTTATTAACTTCTGAAACTGCTGGTAAAACAATCACATATTCATTTACACCAGATTCAACAACTAATAAAACAGTAACTTTCCTTTCAACTGATCCTTCAGTTGCAACTGTTGATGCTAATGGTTTAGTAAAACCTGTAGGTGTTGGTTCAACAACTATAACAATAACATCTTCAGCTTTAACTTCTGTTAAAAAAGTTATAAATGTTAACGTTTCTGCTACCGTTATTGAAGTATCGAGTGTAAGTTTAGATTTAACTGCTATTACTTTAGCTCCTGGTAAATCACAAACAATGAAGTTAACAATTAATCCTTCGGATGCGTCTGTTACTTCTACAGTTTGGTCTACAGATAAAGCTACTGTTGCTGATGTTGATCAAAATGGTGTTATTACTGCTGGTGTTGCTGGAACAGCAACTATTACGGTAACAGTAAAAACTCCTGGTGCAACTAAAACTGCAACTGTTGTTGTAACAGTACAAGCTATTTTAGTTTCTTCAATTGATGTTACTCCTGCAACGTTAAGTTTAAATCTTGCTAGTGCACCTTCAACTTTAGTTGCTAATGTTCTTCCTGCTAATGCTACAAACCCTTCTATTACATGGGCTTCGAGCGATGATAAGGTTGTAACAGTATCACAAGTTGGTGTTGTAACTGTTGTTGGTTTAGGTACTGCTACCGTTTCTGCTACTGCTAAAGATGCAAGTGCTAAATCTGGTTCATGTGTTGTAACTGTATCAAATGTTGATCCAATTTCTGTATCACTTGATTCAACTTCAGTTTTATTAAAAGTTGGTGCTTCGGTAATGTTAAAAGCTACTGTTGCTCCTGCAAATGCACCTCAAACTGTTGATTGGTCAATTGTTGATAAAACAATAGCTTCGATAGATGCAAATGGTACAATTAAAGCTTTAAAAGCTGGTTCAACTACCATTACTGCAACTTCTTCAGCAAAGAATACTATTTCTAAAACTATTAACTTAGTTGTTGTAAGTGTTCCTGTAGCAAGTATTGTTCTTGACAAACCAACATTAAGTTTAAATCTTTCAAGTACTTCAACTACTATAAAAGCTACAGTTAATCCTTCTGATGCTACTGATCCTTCAGTAACTTGGTCGGTTTCTCCAACTGGTGTTGTTGATGTTGTTGCTGGTGTTGTAACAGTGAAAGCTGTTGGTACTGCAACGATAACATGTACTGCAAACGATGCAAGTGGTCAAAAAGCTATATGTGTTGTAACTGTATCGAATGTTGATCCAACATCTGTTACTTTAGATGCTACTCCAATTGCTTTAAAAGTTGGTGATACTAAATTACTTTCTGCTACAGTTCAACCAACAAACGCTCCTCAAGGAATTGTTTGGTCGTCAGATAATGAAGCTGCTGCTAAAGTTGATGCTAATGGAACAGTAACTGCAATTGGTGTTGGTACTGCTAATATTACTGCTAAATCACAAGCTTTAGGAACTATTTCAAGTTCAGTTAAAATAACAGTTTCGAAAGTTGATGTTATTAGTTTATCAGTAGATAAAACTGATGTTACTGTTGATGATAAAGGTAATATAGCTACTGTAAAAGCTACAATAAATCCAACAAATGCAACTGTTTCAACAGTTACTTGGAAATCGAATGACGAAACATTAGCTACCGTTTCTGGTGGTGTTATTACTGGTGTTAAAGCTGGTACTACTACCGTAACTGTTACATCTGATGATAATGCATCAATTTCTAAAACAATAACTGTTGTAATTACTCATATAACAACTGTAGTTTCAGTAGATTCAGTTAAAACAAATACTGTAGCAATTTCTTTACAAAAAGGTGCAAGTGCTACAATTACTCCAACAGTTTATCCATTAACTGCAACGGTGAAAACTGTTACATATGCTTCTGATAATAAATTAGCAGCTACTGTTGATGCTAAAGGTTTAGTAAGTGCTGTTGGTGTTGGTACTGCAATAATTACTGTTACTGCAGATGGTGGCAAAACTACTACTGTAATTGTAACAGTTACAAATACACTACAATCTATCAGCTTTAATCCATCATCAACAACTTGTCCTGCTACAAGTACTGGTTTAGATTTAAGTAAATTGATTGTATTAAGCCCTGCTGATGCTGTAAATGTTAATTTAAACTGGTCAGTTGATAAAACTAGTTTAGCAACCATTAATCTTTCTTCAGGAGTATTGGTTCCAAAATCTAGCACAACTACTGGAACTGTTATCGTAACAGCATTAGATCCTGCTACAAAATTAAGTGCAACAATTTCTGTTGATATTACAACAACTATAATTGATGTTCTTAGTGTTGCTGTTTTACCAGCTGATACTACTCTTAATTTTAATCAAAAAATTACTGCTGGAACTATTAAATATAAAGCTGTAATTACACCTGATAATGCTTCTAACAAAACAGTATCATGGTCGGTAACTCCTGCTGTTTCTGGTGTTGTAATTGATAAATCAACAGGTGTTGTAACAATATCAAATGTTGTAAGCAATGCAACTACAAAAATTCAAGCAATTTCAACCGATGGTGGTAAAATTGGTTTAGCTACACTTAATTTAGTATTTAAGTATGCTGTTGAATCAGTTGAAATTACTACTCCTTCAACAAGTATTAATCAAGGTGCAGAATTACAAATTGTTGGTAATTCATTACCATTAGTAACTAAGAAAACAATAGCTTGGACTATTAAATCATCTTCATCAACTGGTGCAACGATTTCAACTACTGGATTGTTAAAAGCTGGTACTACTGATGGTTCAATTACGGTATTAGCTACTGTTACTGACGATGATGGATCAGTTTATACTGCTGAACTTGTTATTACAGTTAAAACGGTTGTTGTTTTACAAGACATTGTTGTAAATAATGGTGTTAATACTATGAACCTTACAAAAGGTGATACTAAAACAATTGCTGTAACATATGTACCTACAAATACAGATCAAACAGGAGTAAAATATACTACAAGTGATCCTACTGTTGTATCGGTTTCATCTACTGGAGAAATTATAGCTCTTAAAGGTGGTAGTGCAACTATTACGATTACACCTGTTAATGCTACAAAAGCAAAAACTATTGTAATTACAGTAATTGAAAAAGTAAGTAGCATATCAATTATAAATGTAAATCCATCAATTTATATTGGAGATAAAGTTTCAATTGATTTAACTATTTTAAATGTTTCTGCTTCTGATAAAACAGTCTCAGTAAAAGCAAATAATAGTAATATTACAATTGTAAGCGTTTCTAATACGAATTATACTATTACAGGTATAAGTGAAGGAGATGCAACAGTTACAGTAACTGCTAATGATGGTTCAAATGTTACGGCTTCAACTACATTTACCGTTAGTAAAATTGCTGTTCAAAAAGTGCTTTTAACTAAAGGAACTCCTGTTATAGTTGTTGGTAATACATTCCAATTAAAATATAGCTTAACTCCTACTAGCCCTGCACCATCTAATAAAAATGTTATTTGGTCTTCGTCTAATTCAAGTCTTTTAACTGTATCATCTACTGGATCGATTACAGCTATAGGTCAAGGTACAGCTACTATTTATGTTAAATCTGCTGATGATAATTCTAAATATGACTCTATTGTTTATACCATAAACAAAAAGTCTTTAGATTTAACTGTTATTACAACTACACATGGTATTGCTTCAGATTTATTATTCGATCCAACTTTTACAGGATCGCTTGATGAAAAAGTTAAAATGTATTTGTATGATAAGACTATTGCTGCAGAAGCAATTATAAAGAGTGCATCTTTACCAAATACAATTTATACACAAGCTGATGTAGATAAAGCTAATCAAGAATTACTTGATGCTATTGCAGCTGCTAAATGTAATTGTATGGTTGGAATAGAGAATCTTTCTACTATTAATGTTACACTTTATCCAAATCCAGTTAATGATAAATTAACAGTTAGAGCTGAAGGAATAATCTTAATTCAAGTAATTGATTTCTTAGGTCAAAAAATCTTTGAAACAACTGCTACTGATATTGATTTTTCTAGCTATGCTTCTGGAGTTTACGGTATTATCGTTCAAACAAAAGAAGGTGTAAGTGTAAAATCTGTTGTTAAAGAATAATTAGTAACATAATTCGATATAACATTAAAGGCTACCCATATGGGTGGCCTTTTTTGTTATATTATTTTTGTCAATAATGAACGTATTCAATTATTTATTGGTTAGATATCTTGTTTTGGAAATAATAAACTGCGAATGTTTAATATTTTGACTCTCATAATTTATCTCGATAAATTCACTATATTTATTACAAAAAATGAATGGATACTCAATTTCACATTTTCGAAATCACCAAAGAAGTTGTTGAAAGCATTATTGCAAAACCATATGATGCACATTTTCATAATTTCGAAGAATTGATACTTGTAACAGAAGGAAGCATTGAGCATTTTATTGATTTTAAGAATGAAATAGTTGAAGCTCCTGTAGCATGTTATGTGTCGATGGGGAAAATGCATAAATTGATTCCACACGAAGATTTGCGTGGTTGGGTAATTAATTATAAATCGGAATTTATACCTGAATCGAAATTGAATTTTTATTCAAATTTCTTCGAAACAACTAATGTTCCTTTGTCGAAAAATGGTTGTATTAATCGGTTTGTTGAGTTATGTAGAATAATTCAAAACGAATATAAACAAGACGACATCGATTATCAAACTATTTCGCATTTAACAAGCGGACTAATTTCTATGATCGATGCTGAAAGGAAAAGAAATTTGCCCGAAGAATCTATTCCAAAATCATCGCAAATTACGGTATTCAATACTTTTCTAAAAATATTAGAAGAAAATTATAGAAGAGCTGAAGGGGTTGGTTTTTATGCTGATAAAATGAATATGTCGGATCGGAACCTCAACATTATTTGCAAAAACAATTTCCAAAAGAGTGTTTCAGAAATCATCGAAACCCGTAAACTGATTGAAGCAAAACGTATGCTTTTACATACGAACAAATCGATTTCCGAAATCGGCTTTGAGCTTGGATATAATGAAAAATCATATTTCACAAGGGTTTTCCGAAATAAAACGAACTTTACGCCTACTGAATTTCGTGAAATGTCGAAAGACATCATTACCTAATAGTACCACTCATTTTCCTAAATCTGTTACCACTTGGCCTCTCCGTTTTCGCATCTTTGCTATATACAAATTTTAGTAATACAGTTAAAAAACAAAGATTATGAAAACGTTAAACAAATCAATAGTTGCAACAGCAATAGCTGTTTTAATGGGAGTTCAATCTTTTGGCCAATCGAAATGGAAAGTCGATAATGTTCATTCGGGTGTAAAATTTACCGTCGAACATATGATGATTTCGGAAGTTGAAGGAAGTTTCAAAACCTACAATGGCACAATCAATGCCCTAGGAAAAGATTTTAATGATGCTCAAATAGAATTTTCCGTTGATGTTAATAGCATCAATACCGATAATGAAATGAGAGATAAACATCTTAAATCGGACGATTTCTTTAATGCAGAAAAGTTCCCTGTTATGACGTTCAAAAGTACATCGTTCAAAAAAGTATCGGACAATAAATATCAACTTACAGGTTTATTGACAATACGAGATGTGACTAAAAAAGTAGTTTTCGATGTTACTTACGGAGGAACAAGAAAAGATCCTTACGGGAATGTTAAATCTGGATTTAAAACTTCATTAACAATCAATCGTCAAGACTATCATTTAAAATGGACAGGAAAGACTGAAGCTGGTGAATTAGTAGTTGCCGATGAAGTAGAAATGCAATTGCGATTAGAATTTGTGCAAGTTCCTTAATTGTGTGATATACCCTTCGACAAGCTCAGGGTGACAAATGGTAAAGCATTCGTTACATTGAGTTTGTTGAAGCACATTAATTAGAACTAAAACAAACTATTCAAAACAACATATAATCTTTTGAAATCATGAATCAAGCAACGAACATAGAAATAGACGAACAACAAAGAATGCCACTTTTGTTCGTTGGACATGGAAACCCAATGTATGCAATTGAAGATAATGAATTTAGTTATTCATGGAAATTGCTTGGGGAAACACTTCCTCGACCTAAAGCTATTCTATGTATCTCGGCACATTGGGAAACAAATGGAACTTTTGTAACAGCAATGTCGCATCCACAAACTATTCACGATTTTGGTGGATTTCCAAAGGAACTTTTTGCAGTTGAATATCCCGCATTAGGTAATCCAGAACTAGCTTTTAAAGCAAAGAAATTGATTAAACAAACAGATGTTCAACTTGATCAAAAATGGGGACTCGATCATGGTGCATGGTCTGTTATTAAAAACATGTACCCCAAAGCAGATATTCCAGTAGTTCAGTTAAGTTTAGATTATAACAAATCACCACAATATCATTACGAATTAGCTAAAGAACTTCAATCGCTTCGCGACAAAGGAATCTTAATAATTGGCAGTGGAAACTTAGTTCATAATTTACGATTAGTAGCTTGGGACAAAATGAACGATCAAGAATTTGGATATGGTTGGGCAAATCAAGCAAATGATATTTTCAAAAATCTTATTTCAGAACATAATCATCAATCCCTTATAAATTATACTTCGTTGGGTAAAGAAGTTCAAATGGCAATTCCATCACCCGATCATTTTTTGCCATTATTATATATTCTTGCTTTGCAAAAAGATAACGAAACTATTTCTTTCTTTAATGATAAAGCTGTGATGGGCTCATTGACGATGACTTCAGTTAAGATTGGATAATTCATTTTAATATAATATCTTCTTCCTATATATCTACTAGGTTAAGAGCTTAATAGACTAAAAGTTTGCATGTCAATATGCTAAAGCTTATCATTTTAAATATTTTTCACTAACTTTGTTATAATAATATAACTCCTATTGTTAAGACTTAATTAGTAAAATATGAAAAAGATTATACTCCTATTTTTAGCCACTGCAATTAGTTTATTTGCACATTCGCAAATAAAAGTAATTGCTTTATCAACAACTTCTGCAGTAATTGCCGATGCAAATGGAACAATGATTGGATCAAATACACCAAGAGTTTGTCCTAGTGAATCTATTACTTTAGAAGCATATACCAAAACAGTTTCGAAATTATTCGGAACAACAATGACAGATGTTGCAAATATTTCGGGATACCAAATTCAATGGTATTATAAACGTCACTTTTCTGCACCTTTAAGTTATACCGTTAAATCGATAAGTTCTTCGCTTAATTATCTTTTTGTTAAAAATGCTGCAACTATTATTATCAAAGAACCAACTATTGATACAACAACATGGTTTCCGATTTCTGGTGCAACAAGTCCAACATTTAATTTTGCGTCTAATTCATTCTTTACTTCGTATTATGATAAAACATATTTAAAATTTACCGTAACATATTCAACAACAACCCGAACTTCCGACTCAATTACAATACTAAGAACTACCAAACCAACAATTAATAGTTTCTCGGTATTGCCTTATTACTGCCCAGGAAAACTTATTGATGTTTTACCCGATGTAAGTGTCTATAATAAATATGCCGATACAGTTATGTTTGGTTGGCAAAGAGCTAACTATGCAAATGGTGCAACTACTGGTTCATATAATCCATATATCGATAGTTTACATTTAGCTATTTCTCCAACCGATTTTGGTGCTTACGATTACCAATTAACAGCATCAAATATGTGTGGAACATCGTATAGTGCATCGCTTCATTCTAAAATTGTTGCACCTACTCAAGCTGTAAATGAATTGATTTCATTGAGTACTCTTCCCGCAACTGTTATATTAAATACTTGTATTGGAAGTCAATTAAATTTGGGAACAAACATTTCGCCAATTAATTCAGGATTAAATCATACATATTTATATACATGGGAATATAATGATGGAAGTTCATGGAAAACAATCGATTCAACGCAACAATCTATTTACTCCAATTTTAATTCAGGGACATTATCAATTACACCACCTAATACAGCAACATCAAACTATAGTTATCGATGTAAGCTTACAGGATTGTGTGCAAATCCTACAACAAACACTATAAAAGTAGTTGTTGCAACTCCAATTACCATTACACAAGTTAGTGCTACAGTTCCAACTATTTGTAGAGATAGTATTGCAAATTTAACGGTAACTGCAACAGGTTCTTCTCCCTTTTATTATCGATGGATTACAGGTAATTATGTGTCAGATTGGTCGGCAACTGCAAATACATTTTCATATCCTGTAGGAGAAGTTAATCAACAATTTAGAGTTGAAATGAAAAATTATTATTGTCCCGATGTTCCCTTTAAAACGACAACAGTAAACGTGTACGATTTACCATCGGTTAAATTGGATGCAACGTTTTCGAGTTGTAGTGGAACAAATGGTGATGTATCGTCAACCATTACAGGAGGAAAATCGCCTTTTAATTATGTGTGGAATAATGCAAGTACAAGTTCAAATTTAAAAAATGTTGTACCATCAACGTATTTGGTAACAGTAACAGATGCTTGTAAAGAAAAAGGAATTGAATCAATAATAGTATCGCAACTCCCTGCATTAGCTGTTTCTGTTTCTACTACTAATGTATCGTGCTATGGATTACAAAATGGTAAAATTGCGGTAAGTGTAAGTGGAGGCAAAAAGAATTATCAATACAAATGGACTGATGCTAGTGCTAAAGGCGGAAACGGTATTGTTGATTCGGTAACAAACACAGTAACAATAGACCAATTGAAACCAGGAATTTACAATGTAACCATAACAGACGATTGTAGTGCTTCGATAGTAAAAGCTATCAACATCAATCAACCTGAAGTTTTATCAAGTAAAATAGGTTCAAGCAAAGATGTAACATGCTTTGGAGGTGCCGATGCTTGGGCAAGTGTTGATGTAAAAGGTGGAAATGCACCGTATGTTTACAATTGGAATAATTTGCAAAATAGCCAAACAGCTGTAGGTTTATTTGCTGGTGATTATACGGTAAATGTTATCGACTCAAAAGGATGTTTATCGCAAGCAGGAATTACTATTAACCAACCTAAAAAGCTTGTTGCTACAATCATTGCTAACGATAATAGCTGTTATGGCGAATCGAAAGGTAATGCAGTCGTTAAAGTCGTTGGAGGTACAAAACCTTATTCATATTCATGGAATACTGGTTCTAGCTCGGATTCAATCTTTAATTTACCAGCAAAAACATATACATGCATAGTAAACGATGCATGTAATACCAGCATTACTAAAACAGTAAATATCAATCAACCAAGTCAACTCTTATTACAATATTCAATAGCAAACCCAACATGTGCTGGAATGACAAATGGAATGGCCGAAGTAAGCGTTGGTGGTGGTGTTGAACCATATTCTTACGCTTGGTCAGACACAGCTCATACGACAAACAATGCTATTAAAAATATCGCTGCTGGAACATATTCAGTAAAAGTAACCGATCAATGTGGATTGAAAGATTCGATATCGATGACCGTTTATGAGCCTGATACTTTAACCGTTGACTTAACAAAACTAAACGCAACATGTAATGGTGTAGGCAATGGACAAGTTACTGCATTTGTAAAAGGTGGAACAAGTCCATACTATCTTAATTGGAGTTCTGGTCAACATAGTTCGGTTGCAAATAGTCTTTTTGCCGGATATTATTCGGTAAACATTGTTGATGCTCAAAATTGTATGGCTTCGAATGCTGTAACAATTACAGAACCAGCAAAATTATCGATTAATCAAACAATTACTAACAATACTTGTAATGGCGATGCGAATGGACAAATTTCAGTGAAAGCAAGTGGATCGATGGGTACGTATCTTTTTGCTTGGAACAATGGTTCAACAAACGATACCATTAGCACATTAAAAGCAGGAAGCTATTCGGTTACCGTAACCGATTCGACTTGTAATGAAACGATTTCAAAAGCATTTAACATAACTGAACCAACTGCACTTTCTGTTATCACAAAAATAAATGATGTAAAATGTAATGGTGAAAACAATGGAAACGCAATAATATTTGCAAATGGAGGAACATCTCCTTACAAATATTTACTCGATGAAAAAGTATCGACCGATACACTTAAAAAACTATCAGCGGGAACATATTATGCTAAAACAATTGACGCTTGTAGCGACACCATTTTATCGACAATAACAATTTTGCAACCACAAGTGTTACAAGTAACAACGCAAGTAGAAAATGTAAAATGTAATGGAACAGGCAATGGACAAATTACAGCAATTGTAAAAGGAGGTACAAGTCCATATAGTTTTAATTGGAGTACAGGACAACACGGTTCGGTTGCTAATGGTCTTTATGCAGGTTACTATTCGGTAAATATAGCAGATGCTCAAAACTGTATGGCTTCGAATGCTGTAACGATTACAGAACCAGCAAAACTATCGTTAGAACAATCTATTATTAATAATACTTGTAATGGCGATTCGAAAGGACAAATTTCAACAAAAGCAAATGGCTCGATGTCTGCTTATAAATATGTGTGGAACAATGGATCAACAAACGATACAATTAGTAAACTACAAGCTGGTAATTATTCAGTAACCGTTAACGATTCAATTTGTAATGAAAAAATTACGAAAGCATTCATCGTAACCGAACCATCAGCACTTACTGTTACTACAAAAACAACAGATGTAAAATGTTTTGGTGAAAGCAATGGAAATGCAATTGTAATTGCTACTGGCGGAACATTGCCTTATAAATATTTACTTAACGAAAAAACAACATCCGATACCTTAGAAAATGTAAAGTCAGGCACATTTATCTTTAAAACAGTAGATGCTTGTAACGATACCATTAAAACACAAATTGTAATTTCACAACCACAAAGCCTACAAGTAACAACACAAATAGAAAACGTAAAATGCTATGGTCAAGGCAATGGAACCATTTCAGCATTGGCTACAGGAGGAAAAGCTCCTTACATTTATAATTGGAGTAATGGATTTAGTGGAACAAAAATAATAGGTTTATTCCCTGGTACATATACCTTAAACGCATTCGATTCAAAAGGTTGTTTAACATCTCGTATTGTAAGCATTACACAACCAGAACCAATTAGCGTTAAATTACAAATTACCGATGCATCATGCAATAATAAAGATGGAAAGATAACTACAGCAATTTCTGGTGGTACAAAAGCATTTAGTTATTCTTGGTCAAATGGAGTAAAAACAATCGATAATCCAAAATTAGCAAGTGGGAAATATTCAATAACCGTTGTTGACAGTTTACAATGTAGCGAAATAGCAAATTCAGAAATCAAAACCTTTGTTGCACCAACGCAAATTTGTTTAGTTACAGTCGACTCAATCACAGGAAAAAACAAAGTTGTTTGGGAAAAGATTGTTGACAGTACAATATTAGGATATAACATCTATAAATGGGGAGCATTTGGATATCAAAAAATAGGCAACGTGCCACATTCAGAATATTCTGTCTTTAACGATGCATTGTCAAATCCGCTTATTGTTGCATCGAAATATGCAATATCGGTAATCGATAAATGTAAAAACGAATCGGCTATAAGTCCATCGCATCAAACCATATTTTTAGGTGCAAGTCAAGGAATGGAACAAGGAACTGCAGTACTCGATTGGACAGAATATATCGACGAATCGGGAGGCTTTGTGCCAACCGAATATTTGATTTATAGAGGACAAACAAAAGCTAAAATGGAATTACTTGCAAGTGTAAGCGTAGGTACAGAATATATTGACACCAACCCACAAGGAGCACAACACTATAGAGTAATTGTAAAGAAAAAGGAACTTTGTAATGTGCAAGGAATCGAAAAATCAGATAATGGACCTTTTAGTCAATCTTTGTCGAATATGGCCGAAAGTGAACTGACTGGAAGTAACATTATAGAAACAATTAATGCTGAAATTAAAGCATTCCCTAATCCAACAGATGGCGATTTTACTGTTTCAATTAAAGGTGAAAAAACAAAAGTTTATACTTTAGTGTTGAGTAATGTGATGGGTGAGATTCTGTTTGAAACAAAAACAGATTTGGCATCTCAAATTACTATTCCAATTTCAGTTCCAAATCTAGCATCGGGTATTTATCAACTAAAGGTAATGACAGATGAAGGTATAAGTACTCAAAATATAGCTATTTCGAAATAAAAAAGAAATCAAGTGCAATTGAATAATTCAAAAAGTATATATTTGAAAAAAAATCAGTATTCACAAAAATAAAAAAACAATATGAAAACTATTATTAAATATATTTTGGCATTTAGCATTATAGCGTCAATAACATCTGCATGTACAAAAACGGACGAAAAATATTTCTTTAAATGTAAAATTGATGGTGTTGAGTTTGTTGCTAATGATGTAACGTCAAGCTATGACGACCTAGATGGAGCTCATATTAATGGATATAAAAACAAAGGTTTGAATGATACAACATCAACATCAATTTCAATTTATGCAACAGGTATATTATTGGCAAAGGCATCAAATTATCCTCTTTTAACTCCTTACGATGCCACTTTTATTGATGAAAAGAAAGTAACTTGGACATTAAAAAGTGGTTCGTTTACAATAACAGAATTTAACACTTTGACAGGCAAAACAAAGGGGAATTTTAAAACTATAATATTTGAAAATGGTGCAGGTGCCACAAAAACAGCTACAGATGGTACGTTTTATGTTCACTTGAATAAGTAATAAAGATTTTTTATAGTAAAAAGCTGCCTTATAAATATAGGGCAGCTTTTTTTAATCTATAAAGAGGGAACTGGCAATTTAATTTTCATATTTCAAAAATATAATGAAAAACAATTACGGTATATAACCTTTTTTCGTGTCTATATATAAAAACCTATCAAAATAGACTGTGTTTTATAGGTTCAAGTAATCGATGACAGATTATTACAATTAAACAATGTAACTTTGTACAAGTGAAAAGGCTTCTCGTTCTATATATATTCTTCTGTTGTTGTTTTCAGATAAATGCTTCTACATATCCTAAGCTTGTAGCGAATGGAAATGCCGGAAAACTATCTTCAAATTTCATTAAATACGAGAAAGATAATATTACTGATCTTACCGTTTCGGGATTTCTTGATTATAATGACTTTATTTTTATACGTGATAGCTTACCAAAATTAGTTATACTCGATATAAGTGCAACAAAAATTCAAAAATATGGAGAACCATATTTAGAAGACTGTTTGCCCGACTATTCATTCTATGATATAAAAAATGGAGTAGGGAAGCATACACTCGAAACCGTTATGTTACCTCAATCATTAATAAGTATTGGGAAATATGCTTTTCTTGATTGTTCGAGTATGATAAAAGTTATAGTGCCAGAAACTGTTAAAAAAATTGGAACGGGTGCTTTTCAAAATTGTATAAGCTTAACGACCACAAATCTACCTAAATCATTACAAACGAATGATGAAGATTATTATCTTTCCGAAGGGGTTTTTTCTAGTTGTGTTAAGTTAAACACTATTACAATTCCCGATTCCATTACAGTTATACCTCAAAAATATTTTGAACGATGTGTAAGTTTAACATCAATATCAATTCCATCAAACATAACGTTAATTTATAGTGAAGCCTTTAAAGATTGTATTGGATTACAATCGATTTATTTAAATTCGTACTATCCAATCGATATAAGTAATCCTGAAGTTTCAGCAAATGTCTTTAAAAATGTTAATATAAAATCGTGTATTTTATATGTACCCAATGGCTCAAAATATTTATATCAAAAAGCTAAACAATGGAAAGATTTTTCAAATATTGTTGAAATTGGATCTGGTTTGTTCAAAACAGTAAAATGTTATGCCGGAGGGTTATCTGCTTTACTAAATGAAACGGAAAAATTTTACTTAGAAAACATCATTATTACCGATACAATAGATGCTCGTGATTTTGTAATCCTACGCGATAGTTTGCCAAATTTAACAGTTCTAGATATTAGTAATGCAAAAATAAAAGCATATAAAGGAAGTTTAGGTACAGCAGGATCAATTCAATACACATATGCAAATAACGAAATACCTGTAAATGCATTTTACGATGCAAGCTATAACTTAGGTAAACATAGTTTAACAAACATCATACTTCCTTCCACAAGTACATCAATTGCACAAAATGCGTTTACCGCTTGTACTTCAATTCATTCAATCATTTTTCCAAGTTCGGTAACAAATATTGGAATTTACGCATTTGGCGAATGCTCAAACTTAACATCTATTGCTGTTCCTCAAACAGTAAAAACTATAGCAGATTCAGCATTTGCAAAATGTACAAAATTGTCGTCGTTTACAATTCCTACATCCGATACAATTCTCAAAAGGCAATTGTTTTCAGGCAATACAAGCCTTACATCAATTGTAATTCCATCAAATGTCGAAAATATCGAAACACTTGTTTTTTATAATTGTACAGCATTAAGTTCTATTTATATGTACAAATCTATTCCTATAGAATTAAGCAAAACATCGGGAACAATAACAAGCGATGTGTTTAAAAATGTAGATAAAAATACTTGTACTTTGTATGTGCCTTATGGAACAAAGGGAAATTATAGTGTAGCAAATCAATGGTCCGATTTTTTGAATATAGTTGAAATGTTGCCAAACACAATTAACTGTACACCTGGGAATCTTACTAAGCTTTTAAATAAAATACAAAAGGATACTATCACACATTTAACCTTATCGGGAATTATAGATGCAAGCGATTTTGCTACTATGCGAGATAATATGCCTCAATTAACAAATTTAGATATAAGTTCAGTTTCAATTGCAGCATATTATGGAAGTAATGGAACACATCCAGCAGATATTTCTTCTACGATTACTGATAAGTATTATGATGAAAATGCAATCCCTCAAGAAGCATTCTTTAATCCAACAATTCCTACGTATAATTCAAAATTAAGCGCAATTAATCTGCCCACAGAAATAACTAAAATAGATATTAATGCATTTGAAAAAACTAAGATATCGTCAATAACAATTCCTCCTAAGGTTAGTTATTTGAGTGGATTTAATCAAACTGAAATAAGCTCTATAAACATTCCAGCATCTGTTACGGAAATTGGGGATCAAGCTTTTAGCTATACAAAACTAACATCAATTTCTTTCCCTCCAAATCTGACTATTATCGATCAATTTGCCTTTAATGGTTCGAAGTTGAAGATCTTATCTGTACCATCAACAGTAACAACAATTGGGAATAATGCTTTTGCCAGTTGTAATGATTTAACTTCTGTTACACTTTCCGATTCAGTTTCTACAATTATGCCAATGGCATTTTCGGGTGATACAAGTTTAATGTCAATAAATATCCCATCAAAACTAACTCATATTCCACAAAATTTTTTGCAAGAATGCAGAAACCTACAATCTATTTATATTCCTAATACAGTAACTTCAATTGGTGGATATGCTTTTGATAATTGCAAAAAGCTTAAATCAATATATGTTAATACAATAATACCAATTGACTTGTCAACAAATCCATTAAAACCACCGAGCCCTTATGTGTTTGAAAATATTGACAAATCAACTTGTATCCTTTATGTACCATTTGGTGCAAAAGTCGAATATAAAAAAGCATCGCAATGGAAAGACTTTACAAATATTGTGGAAATAAAAGATGTCTATTTTAACCACTCAATTGTCACTCTTTTTGAGGGTGAAAGCATTGGACTAAAAAATAGTGTAATCACTACCAATAATCTTCCTTTTATCTTTAAAATGAAAGATGAATCGATAGCAAGTATTTCAAACGAAGGACTTTTAAAAAGCAATAAAATTGGCAATACCAAAATATATCTTATAAAGCCAATGACAAATCTCATATATGACAGTACTTTTGTTGTTGTTTTACCCAATATAACAATAACCAACGTAGCTATATTTGGAAGTCGGTTGCAAATTGAATTAACGTTAGATAAAGACTTTCCTTTTTATGATAAAATGGAAAATGATTTTAGTATCAGCATTCTTGGATCAACAGAGACAGTTAAAGTATTGTCGATATTAAAGGATGAAAATCGTGGAAATGTACTCTTCTTACAATTAAATAAACAATTGCCACTAAATAAAACAATGACATTTGCTTATTCAACTGCAAATGTTGAAACGGGTGTGACATCACTAAAAACGAGTTTTACTATCGTTTCAACAAAAATAGAAGATTCAAAAGCTGAGGCAATAAATATATATCCAAATCCAACGAAAAATGACTTAACAGTTAAGATGAAAAGTATTCAAACAATCTCATTATATACTATTGAAGGGCATCTGGTTTTAATGCAGGATATTAATGGGGATTCAGCACAATTATCTCTTGAAAATATTCCAAATGGATTATATACCGTACAAATAAAAACAAACAATTCAGTTATAAATAAAATGATAGTGAAACTATAATAAAACCTGATTTATTAAATAAAATTAAGTACAATTAATATTTGTGAATATATTTGCATATAACATAAACAATATGACATTGCAAAAGATAGAGAAAGATATCAAACAAGCATTA
>Ga0302288_1000267_pt1 | contig 45728 bp, 21 predicted proteins | sample III_Fen_N1_1_FD_194549 | JGI IMG/M metagenome (GOLD analysis project Ga0302288, IMG submission 194549) | Peat permafrost microbial communities from Stordalen Mire near Abisko, Sweden - III_Fen_N1_1 | ecosystem: Environmental > Terrestrial > Soil > Wetlands > Permafrost | place: Sweden: Abisko...
CCGGTTGGTTTACCAATCAGCCCGAATTATCCAATCCGCAATACGATTTCATGAAAAACAATGCAGCAATGATAAACAGCAATCTGAAGCAGTTGTGGATTTCGCAGGGTGGAAAAGAAGATATTGCATATGAAAATTGTAAAATTATGCGTTCAAAATTGGATGAAATGAAGATTAACTACAAATACAGCGAATATCCCGGCGGTCATACATGGCCTGTTTGGAGAAACAACTTATTTAATTTCGCTCAACTTCTGTTTAAATAATTAAGAAATAATTTGATATGACAAAGATTAAAATTGCATTGCAACTATTTTTAGTTTGTTTTGGATTTTTGGGTCTGAATGCTCAAACCAAAAAAGTAAATAAGCCGGTTCAAACCACCCTGTGTAATCCGGTGAATCTGAGCTATCGCTTCTGCCTCGATGGCAATATTCCCCGACGCGAAGCGGCTGATCCAACCATGATTACGTTTAAAGGTGAATACTATCTTTTTGCATCCCGGTCGGGAGGTTATTTTCATTCCAAGGATATGATTACCTGGGATTTAATAACCACAGAGGATCTACCGTTGGAAGATTATGCCCCAACAGTGGTTGAAATGAAGGATACCTTGTATTTTATGGCTTCTGTATCGCCTACGGTTAAAATATATAAAACTGCCAATCCCAAAACCGGGAAATGGAAGTTAGCCAATCCTGCCTTTCCGATTGGTATGATTGATCCAGATTTGTTTTTGGATGATGACGGACGGTTGTACTTTTATTACGGTTGCTCCAATGTAAACCCGATTCAGGTTGTTGAGCTGGATACCAAAACCCTTAATCCAATTGGGAAACCGGTGGCTGTGATTCAGAGTGACAAGAAAAATTATGGTTGGGAACGTTCGGGTGACTACAACGAGGTTGGGAAAAGCCCCTGGATTGAAGGCTCCTGGATGACAAAACACAACGGTAAATATTACCTTCAATATGCCGGCCCCGGAACTGAATTTAAGAGTTACTCAGATGCAGTTTATGTTTCGGACAAACCACTTGGCCCATTCAAACTTGCAGATCACAATCCTATATCCTACAAACCCGAAGGTTTTATAGCAAGTGCCGGTCATAGCAGTACCTATCAGGATAAGTACGGTAATTACTGGCATGTTTCATCCATGACCATTTCGGTAAAACACATGTTCGAACGTCGTCTCGGTTTTTTCCCTACTTTCTTTGATAAAGATGGTACTATGTATGTTTACACCGGTTTTGGTGATTTCCCATACAAAGTTCCAACCAAAAAGATCTCAAGTCCCGACGAGTTGTTCCCTAATTGGATGCTTTTGTCGTACAATAAGCCGGTTGAGGTTTCTTCCGAATTGCCGGAACATCCCAAAGCCTATGCTGCCAATGAAGACATTCGTACCTATTGGAGCGCAAAAACAGGGGATAAAGGCGAATGGATTAGTTTGGATTTGAAGCAAACTTCTACTGTTAATGCCATTCAAATTAATTATGCCGAAAACAATGCCACTCTGAAAGGTCGTGTTCCGGGTATTTATTATCAATACCTGCTTCAGTACTCAAACGATAATAAAACATGGAAAACAATTGCTGACAAAACGCAGACAAAAATCGATGCACCGCATGATTACATAGAAGTGGCAACACCCATCAAAGCGCGTTACATCAAACTTATCAATTACAAAGTGCCCAGCGGAACCTTTGCCATTGCGGGATTACGCGTATTTGGAAATGCCGGCGGAAAAGCTCCGGCAGTGGCCGACAAATTAAATGTGGAACGTGATCAGACCGATCGTTGCGTGGTTAAATTGAAATGGGAAAAGAAACCGGATGCCATAGGATATAACATTAGATACGGAACTTCGAAAGATAAATTGTATCAAAATTATCAGGTATTTGGAACTGATGCATTAACCATTCGCAGCTTAAACGCATTGCAAAAGTACTATTTCACAATCGATACATTTAACGAGAGCGGAATCACCAAAGGAACGAACATAACAGAAGTAAATTAATTAAATCAACTAATGAAAAAAGGATTTCTTACGATCATAACTATTCTATTTACAGTGAGTCTGATGGCTCAACAATTACCGTATCAAAATGCTAAATTAACGCCGGAACAAAGAGCTAAGGATTTATTACCCCGTTTGACGCTTGCTGAAAAGGCTGCCTTAATGCAAAACAATTCTCCGGCCATTCCCCGTTTGGGCATTAAAGCCTACGAATGGTGGAACGAAGCATTGCACGGCGTTGGTCGCTCGGGAGTAGCAACCGTTTTTCCTCAGGCAATCGGGATGGCTGCATCGTTCAATGACGCGTTGTTGTACGATGCTTTCACGGCTGTGTCGGACGAAGCCCGTGCAAAGTCCAATAAATTCAGCGAACAAGGTGGTTTGAAACGCTATCAGGGATTGACCTACTGGACTCCGAATGTAAATATTTTTCGTGACCCGCGATGGGGTCGCGGACAGGAAACGTATGGCGAAGATCCTTTTTTAACCAGTCGGATGGGTGTGGCGGTAGTGAAAGGTTTGCAAGGACCCGACAATTCCGAGTATGATAAACTGCATGCCTGTGCCAAGCACTTCGCCGTTCACTCCGGACCCGAATGGAACAGGCACTCGTTCAATGCCGAAAACATAAATCCCCGCGATTTGTGGGAAACATACTTGCCTGCCTTCAAAGATTTGGTTCAAAAAGCTAAGGTGAAAGAAGTGATGTGTGCCTACAACAGTTTCGAGGGAGAACCTTGCTGCGGCAGCAATCGGCTGTTGACCCAGATTCTCCGCAATCAGTGGGGATACGATGGGTTGGTGGTTTCCGACTGTTGGGCTATTTCCGATTTTTATCACGCCAATGCCCATGCCACTCAGCCCGATGCCACTCACGCTGCTGCCAATGCGGTGTTGAACGGTACGGATTTGGAGTGCGGAAGTGATTTTGGTAGTTTACCTAAAGCGGTTAGTGCCGGACTTGTAGATGAAAAACGCATTGATGTTTCGTTAGTTCGTTTGCTTAAAGCCCGTTTTGAATTGGGTGAAATGAACGACAAAACCGTGTGGGACATCCCGTATTCGGTAGTGAATAGCAAGGAACATCAGGCTTTAGCGCTTAAAATGGCTCAGGAAGGTATAGTATTGTTGCAAAACAAAAACAATATCCTACCATTGAATAAAAAATTAAAAATTGCCATTATGGGACCAAATGCAAACGACTCGGTGATGCAATGGGGAAACTACAATGGATTCCCGGCTCATACCGTTACGTTGCTTGAAGCTTTACGCAAAGCTTTACCTGAATCGCAACTGATTTACGAGTGGGGTTGTGACCGTACCACCGATGTGGCTGTAAGTAGTTTGTTTTCCGAATGTAGCTTCGAAGGCAAAAAAGGATTCGTGGCGCAATACTGGAATAGCACTACAGCCGAAGGCCAACCGGTAGCTACCGATTTACTGTCGACTCCTTTTCGTTTGACCACCATGGGTGGCACGGCATTTGCAGCCGGAGTCAATATTCGTAATTTCTCGGCTCGCTACAAAACGGTATTTCAACCGACCCAGTCGGGTGATGTGGTGTTTCAGTTTCAAAACAGTGGTCGCACCACGCTTTCTATTAATGGAGAGTTAGGGACCCGTAACATTTTTGCCAACTCACCCACCAATGTTTATACGCTAAAAGCTGAAGCCGGTAAATCGTACAACATTGAAATTTCTTTTTCGCAAGGAAATGCCGATGCCGCTTTGAACTTCAATTTCGGATCGTTGGTTCCTGTGGATTTGAATGCCAGTGTTGCGAAGGTGAAAGATGCCGACCTGGTGATTTTTGCCGGTGGTATTGCTCCATCCCTCGAAGGGGAGGAAATGCGTGTCACTATTCCGGGCTTCAAAGGAGGCGATCGTACCGATATAGAACTTCCTTCCATTCAGCGTCGTATGCTTCAGGCATTGAAGGCTGCCGGAAAAAAAGTGGTTTTTGTGAATTTTTCGGGATCTGCCATGGGTTTAGTTCCGGAAACAGAATCGTGTGAGGCCATATTGCAAGCCTGGTATCCGGGTCAAGCCGGTGGAACCGCTATCGCCAGTGTGTTGTTTGGAGAATACAATCCTTCGGGCAAACTGCCAATTACCTTTTATAAGAATGTAAACCAACTTCCCGATTTTGAAAATTACGACATGAAGGGACGTACTTACAGATATATGACCGAAAAACCACTCTATCCGTTTGGATATGGTTTGAGTTATACTACTTTTGCAATTGGTAATGCCGTATTGTCCAAAAAGGCCATTAAAAGAACCGAAACACTGAATATTACCATTCCGGTAACCAATGCAGGTTCACGTTCAGGTTCACAAACCGTTCAGGTTTATGTGAAGAAAATGAATGATGTGGAAGGACCGAACAAAACGCTGAGAGGATTTAAGAAAGTGGAAATACCGGCCGGAAAGCTAAGCAATGTAACAATCAGTCTGGCACCTGCCAATTTTGAATTTTACGACTGGAAGGAGCGAAAAATGATGGTTACTCCCGGAGTTTATGAAGTTTCGTACGGAACAAGCTCCGATGAAAAAGATTTGAAGACAACAAAGATCACAATTTTATAAATTGAAAAAAACAATCCTTGACGGATTATAAAAATGTAATATCGTATGAAAAAGTCAGCTTTTCTGATAGCATTATTTGTACTGTCGCTTGCCGGTAAAGCAAGTGCGCAGCAACCGGCTCCTGTTAAGGTGGCCGAAGGTTTGGTTCAGGGAGTTTTTGAAGGTGACCTGACAGTTTACAAAGGCATTCCTTTCGCTGCACCTCCGGTAGGTAATCTCCGTTGGAAGGCTCCCCAACCGGCAGCCAAGTGGGAAGGAGTGAAACAAACCACTAAATTTGCACCCGGACCTATTCAGGGAGGAAATCCTCCTTCGGGCAAAAGTGAAGATTGTTTGTACCTGAATGTGTGGACTCCGGCTAAAACTGCTAAGGATAAAGTTCCGGTACTGGTGTGGATTTACGGTGGCGGATTTGGTGCGGGTGCTACTTCGGAGTGGCCTTACAGCGGTGAAAAACTGGCTCGAAAAGGGGTGGTTTTGGTAAGTATTGCTTATCGCGTTGGACAGCTCGGATTCTTTTCGCACCCTGAATTAAGTGCCGAAAACCCAAATCACGTATCGGGTAATTACGGATTGCTGGACATGATTGCCGGATTGCAATGGATTAAGAAAAACATCGCCTCCTTTGGTGGTGACCCGGATAAAGTAACCATTTTTGGTGAATCTGCGGGCGGTATTGCCGTAAGCATGCTGTGTGCTTCGCCGTTAGCCAAAGGATTGTTCCGGGGAGCAATTTCCGAAAGTGGTGGCTCGTTCGGACCTTCGCGTAAAACCACTACTTATCCGGGTGAAAACATGAAACGCCTGAAATATGCCGAAATGGATGGGGAAACCTATTTGAAAAGTGCAGGTGTGGCTACTGTTGCCGAATTGCGTAAGGTGGATGCCGACAAACTTCCCGCCAGTCGTGGGTTGGGTATGTCGTGGCCTATCGTTGATGGATATGTTATTCCAGATGATCAACACAAGCTTTACCAAGCCGGAAAATACAACGATGTTGCGATTTTGGTGGGTTACAATTCCGACGAAGGTGCAAGCTTTTCTCCTCCTAGAACGCCTCAGGATTATATCAACGGAGTGAAATCACGTTACGGCAAATTTGCCGATGCGTTGATAAAGGCTTATCCGGCTGGCGAAACCACTGTCCCCAAAACGGCACGTGACTTAGCCCGTGATGCGGCTTTCGGCTGGCAAACATGGAGCTGGGCCAGACTTCAGGCTAAGACTGGCAAATCGAAAGTATTCTATTATTATTTTGATCAACATCCCGAATATCCCGAAGGTTCTCCGAAAGCTGGTTCAGGTTCTCCTCACGGTCAGGAAGTGTCGTTTGTTTTCCAACAACTGAATGCATCCAGCCCCCAAACCAGTAAAAGTGATTTGGAAATTTCGGATGCTATGGGAACTTATTGGACTAACTTTGCAAAGTACGGTCACCCCAACGGTAACGGAGTACCCCAATGGCCGGCTTTCAGCGATTCCAATCCGGTGTTGATGTATTTTCAACAAACACCTCATACCGGACCGGTGCCGAGTGCCGAATCTTTAAAAGTACTGGACAGCTATTTTGAGTGGAGACGTACCCCCGAAGGCGAAGTCTGGGCAAAATGATAAAACGGTAAGATTCTAAAAAACGAATAAAATGAAATTGATATTTCCTAAAAATTTTAAACAAGCATTATTCCTGGTTGCTGCGTTTGGCTTTTCGCTGAGCTCAATGGCACAGCAATTGCCTTACAAAAACCCGAAACTGAGCTCGGAAGAACGCGCAAAGGATTTGATTTCCCGTTTGACGTTGAGTGAGAAAGCAACTTTGATGTGCGATATTTCAGATGCTATTCCCCGTTTGGGAATTAAAAAATTCAACTGGTGGAGTGAAGCTTTGCATGGACTTGCTAACAACAACAATGTGACGGTTTTTCCGGAACCGGTTGGTATGGCTGCTTCGTTTGATGATAATTTGGTATATCATATTTTCAATGCAGTTTCTGATGAAACCCGGGCAAAATACAATGAAGCGACCAAAAAAGGACAGGAAAATACCCGGTTTTTAAGTCTTTCGGTTTGGACTCCGAATGTGAATATCTTTCGCGATCCTCGTTGGGGACGCGGACAGGAAACGTATGGAGAAGATCCATTCCTGACTTCGCGCATGGGAGTTTCGGTAGTAAAAGGCCTTCAGGGACCGGAGGATGCCAAGTATAAAAAATTGTTGGCTTGCGCTAAACATTTTGCCGTACATTCCGGTCCTGAATGGAGTCGTCACTCATTGAATATCAATAATGTAAATCCACGCAATTTGTGGGAGACGTATCTTCCGGCTTTTAAATCGTTAGTACAAAAATCGGATGTTCGTCAGGTGATGTGTGCTTATCAGCGATTGGATGACGAGCCATGTTGCGGAAGCACCCAGTTACTGCAACGAATTTTAAGGGATGATTGGGGCTATAAATACATGGTTGTTTCGGATTGTGGTGCCGTTTCCGATTTTTATACCAGCCACAAAGTTTCCTCGGATGCGGTTCATGCGGCATCGAAAGGAGTCTGGGCAGGAACTGATGTAGAATGCCAATGGGCTGACCACATTTATAAACAATTGCCCGATGCCGTTGCAAAAGGTTTGATAACTGAAGAAGAGATTAACAAGCATTTGCAGAAAGTTTTGGTTGGTCGTTTTGATTTGGGCGAAATGGATGATGATGCCTTGGTTCCCTGGTCTAAGATTCCAATGTCGATCGTAAACAATGATGAACACCGGAAACTGGCTTTGGACATGGCTTTGAAATCGATGACGCTGCTACAAAATAAAAGCAGCATTCTACCTTTGAGTAAATCGAAGAAAATTGCGGTGGTTGGTCCGAATGCCAACGATAAACCCATGTTGTGGGGAAATTATAACGGAACTCCGGTAAGAACAATCACAATTCTGGACGGAATTATTTCCAAACTATCGGCCAATAAAGTTCAGTACGAAAAGGGCTGCGATTTGGTTGAAGACAAAGTAACCGAAAGCTATTTTTCACAATGTTCCATCGATGGTAAGAAAGGTTTTAAAGTTAGCTATTGGAATAATAAAGACTTAAAGGGCGATGTCATTGCCACTCAGCAAATTGTAAATCCGATAAAATTGACTACGGCCGGGCAGCATGAATTTGCTACCGGCGTACGTCTCGAAGGATTTTCCGGAAAATATGAATCTGAATTCATTCCATCGAAAAGCGAAGATCTTGTCTTCAAATGTGGTGCTACCGGATCTTTTGAATTATTGGTCAATGGAGAATCGCTAGCCAAATACGAGAACTGGAGAACATTGCCTTTACGCATTCCTTTCAAAGTGGAAAGCGGAAATAAATATAAAATCGAAATACGGTATGCTCAACTTAATAATTGGGAGGCCAATATTGAGTTCAATTTAGGCAAGGAAGTTGATGTTGATTACACCGAGCTTTTAAAGAAACTTCAGGGAACGGATGTAGTCGTATTTGTTGGCGGACTTTCCACACAGTTGGAAGGCGAAGAAATGCCGGTTTCATACCCCGGTTTCAAGGGTGGTGACCGCACAGATATAGAACTTCCTGCCGTACAACGTAATTGTTTGAAAGCTCTTAAACAAGCCGGAAAAAAGGTGATCTTTGTAAATTGTTCGGGTTCTGCCATCGCTTTGGTTCCTGAAACTCAAAGTTGTGATGCCATTCTTCAGGCTTGGTATGGCGGTGAGTCGGGTGGTCAGGCTGTGGCTGATGTTCTTTTTGGCGATTACAATCCATCGGGTAAACTGCCGATTTCGTTTTATAAAAATGTGAAACAATTGCCCGATTTTGAAGATTATTCGATGAAAGGACGCACGTATCGTTTCATGTCCGACCCGCTTTTCCCATTTGGGTTTGGATTGAGTTATACCAATTTTACGATTGGCAATGCTAAACTCAGTAAATCAGCTATTAAAAATAATGAATCGGTGGATATTACTATTCCGGTTACTAATTCCGGCAAACGTAATGGAACTGAAGTGGTACAGGTATATGTACGCAAAGTAAACGACATCGAAGGTCCACTCAAAACTATGAGAGGATTCCAACGCGTGGAAATTGTGTCAGGAAAATCTGCGCAAGTAACCATTCCGCTAACTCCTTCCGCTTTTGAATTCTACGACTGGGCACAACGCAAAATGATTGTTATGCCCGGCGAATACGAAGTGATGTATGGCAATAGCTCGGATGCAAAGGATTTGAAAACCACAAAGATTTCAATTCTGTAAAGAATTTTGACGGCTGAATTTAAAAAAAAACAATACAAAATAATATATCAAAACACAAAATGAAACAAATAAGCACTGAGAATTCAATTCTGCATGAAAATACTGCAAGCAAGTCGTATCATTTTAAACAAATGACTTTTAATCGAATGAAATTAACTGTTAGTATTTTAATTCTCTTTTTGGCAGTGCAATTTACTCGTGCCGATGATGGACACGGATTGTGGTTGCGGGGCAAAAGCACAGCAAGCGTAAATGTTGTTTGTGCTAAAAAGTCTCCAACGCTTGATTTAGCCGTAAAAGAACTCAAACAAGGTTGGCAAGGGAAAAACGGTGCAACCTTTGTTCTAACTGTAAAAGTTGATAAAGCCATAAAATTTGATGGTTTTAAACTTTCACCTAAGGGCATTCAGGCTAATAATGAATACGGAGTGTTGTATGGCGTTTATGAGTTGTTACGTCGTCAGGCAACGGGCGAAACGATCAAAGATGAGGTATGCAATCCTTCGTATGAACATCGCGTGTTGAACCATTGGGACAACATGGATGGATCCATTGAAAGAGGGTATGCAGGCCATTCCATTTTTTGGCGTAGAGGTGCGGATGCCTTTGTTACAACCGAAAAAGATAAGGCTTTGTGGCAGGAATATGCCCGTGCTGATGCGTCGGTTGGTATTAACGGTGCAGTGCTTAATAACGTGAACTCCAATCCGAATATGTTGAAAGCTGAGACGTTGAAAAGAGTAAAAGATATTGCCGATGTGCTTCGTCCTTATGGTGTAAAAGTCTTTATTTCAGCGAAATTTTCTTCTCCATCAGCCATGGGTGGTTTGAAATCGTCCGATCCGTTGAATCCGGAAGTGATTAAATGGTGGCAGGATAAAGCCAAAGAAATTTACAGCATGATTCCTGATTTCGGTGGATTTCTGGTGAAAGCCAACAGCGAAGGTCAGGCAGGTCCACAGGATTACGGCCGCACACATGCCGATGGTGCTAACGTAATGGCGGATGCAGTTAAACCGTATGGCGGAATTGTAATGTGGCGTGCTTTTGTTTATACCACTTCAAACGAAGACCGGGCTAAACAAGCTTACAACGAGTTTCTGCCGTTGGATGGTAAGTTCCACGACAATGTGATTATTCAGGTGAAGAATGGCCCTATCGATTTTCAGCCACGCGAACCTTTCAGTCCGCTTTTCGGTGCCATGAAGAAAACATCCATTATGCCCGAAGTTCAGGTTACCCAGGAATATCTCGGACATTCGGTTGATTTGGTCTTTCTGGCTCCAATGTGGGAGGAATTTCTGAAAAGCGATACCTATCAGGAAGGTAAAGGAAGCACAACAGCCCGTTGTACCGATGGAAGTATTTTCCCACAGAAACATACAGCCATTGCCGGTGTATCGAATGTTGGGCTTGATGTCAACTGGTGTGGTCATCTTTTTGCACAATCCAACTGGTACGCTTATGGTCGCTTAGCCTGGAACAACCAAATGACCAGTGAAAAAATTGCCGATGAATGGTTAAAACTTGCTTTTGAGCCTACATCAACAGGTAAATCGGTTTCTACTCAGGAATGGACTACTAATTTCCTAAAGCCTATCAAACAAATGATGTTGGATAGCCGTGAAGCTGCCGTTAACTACATGATGCCTGTTGGTTTCCATCATATTATGTCTTCAAATGAGCACTATGGTCCCGGTCCATGGTGGGCGCCTGCCAGAACCAGAAAAGACTGGACGCCTCCTTATTTCCATCAGGCCGATAGCCTTGGCGTTGGTTTTAATCGTACTACAACTGGTAGCAATGCTGTAAGTCAATACCACGAACCGGTAGCTTCGATGTTCAACGACGTGAATACCTGCCCTGAAATTTATCTGTTGTGGTTCCACCATTTGCCTTGGAATTACAAAATGAAAAGTGGTCGTACACTTTGGGATGAAATTTGCATTCACTATAATACCGGTTTACATCAGGTTCAACAATTCCAAAAAACATGGGATGGTGTTCAGCCGTATGTGGATGCCGAACGATTTGGAAACGTGAAAGAACGATTGGTTCTTCAGTTAGATGCCGCTCATTTGTGGAATGATGGCTGCGTACTTTATTTCCAAAAATTCAGCAAAATGCCGGTTCCTGCAGGCATCGAACCACCTGTAGGAAAATTAGACGACATTATCAACAATGATTTAAAGAGGCCAATGCCTTGGGCAAAACGTTGATTAACTTACTAAATACACATTCAAAATATTAAATTCAAAATATTGTAAATCATGAAAACTAAAACAGTATTATTCTTATTAGTTGGGTTACTATTGGTAAACTTCAACTCATTTTCTCAAAATAAAAAGTTTTATATCTATTTGTGTTTCGGTCAATCCAATATGGAAGGCAATGCACTTAAATTTGAAGCACAGGATTCGATAGTAGATAGCCGTTTTAAAGTAATGGAAGCGCTTGATTGTCCAAATTTGAATAGAACAAAAGGACACTGGTACACCGCAGTTCCGCCATTATGCAGATGTAACACCGGACTTACCCCGGCAGATTATTTTGGCAAAACAATGGTTGCCAATCTTCCTAAGGATGTGACTGTTGGAGTAATTAATGTGGCTATCGGTGGATGCAAAATTGAATTGTTCGACAAAGATAACTATCAGGCTTATGCAGCGACAGCTGCCGGATGGATGAAGAACATGATTAAGGAATATGATGGTAATCCGTATGCTCGTCTTGTTGAAATGGCTAAACTGGCTCAAAAAGATGGTGTAATCAAAGGTATTTTGTTGCATCAGGGAGAATCGAATACCAACGATTCACTTTGGACTAAAAAAGTGAAACTGGTGTATGATAATTTGATGAAAGACCTGAAGCTTGATCCGAAAAAGACTCCACTTCTTGCCGGCGAAACTGTAAATGAAGATCAAAAAGGTGCTTGTGCAAGCATGAATAAAATTATTGCTACTTTGCCTAAAACCATTCCAAATTCATACGTTATTTCATCGGCAGGTTGCCCACAAAAAGGTGATAATTTGCATTTTACAATAGCCGGTTACAGAGAATTGGGTAAACGATATGCTGTTCAAATGCTTTCACTTTTAGGCGTTAAACCTGATAAAATAAAGAAATAGGTCAGTTTTTACTATATTGGAAACTTAATTTTAAGCGCTCGTAGCAGAATTTTACTTCACATTCTGCTGCTGAGCGCTTAAAATTCTCTATAACATTAACAATATTTTTAAACATATATCGCAAAAAATAAAGAGTTACAAATGATGAGAAAGACAATATTATTCTTCATTATCACTTTATTGGGTGTAGTAAGTGTCGAAAGTAGCGCTAAAGCAAAAGTCACTGCCCGCAAGAAAGTGGAAGCACCTAAAGCCTGGGTTACTACCTGGAGCACTGCGCCACAGCTGGTAGAACCGAATAATATGCCGCCGGCACCGGGTTTGACCAACAATACCCTTAGACAAATTGTCCGGGTATCCATTGGAGGCGATGTGATTCGACTCCGTTTTTCAAATGTTTTCAGTGCGAGTCCTGTTGCGCTGAAATCGGTTTCCGTTGCTCTTCAAGCCGAAGGAAGCGCCATAAATGCTGCAACTCAAAAGATGCTCACTTTCAATAAAAGTAATGAAGTGACCATGGCCGCCAATGCCGATGCCATGTCAGATCCGATTGATTTTAAGCTAGCTCCCGGTTCAAAATTAGCCATCACCATTAACTTTGCAGAAACTTCTGCTTCCGTTACCGGTCATCCGGGCTCTAGAACCACCTCGTTTATTCTACCCGGCAATCAGATGGCTTCTGTCGATTTTGCAGGAGCCACAAAAACGGATCACTGGTATGTTATCAATGCCATCGACGTGCAAACTTCAACGAAAGCGGCTGCCATTGCGATTATTGGAAACTCAATAACCGATGGTCGGGGTTCGGGAACAAACAAGCAAAACCGCTGGGCGGATGTGTTTTCAGATCGCTTGTTGAATAATCCGCAAACGAATCAGTTTTCGGTACTAAATCTGGGTATTGGCGGAAACTGCGTGGTTCGCGGCGGCTTGGGCCCTACCGCTCTGAAACGTTTTGACAGGGATATTTTGGCACAAAACGGCGTTCGTTGGTTGATTGTTTTTGAAGGAATTAATGATATTGGCGGTATTCGCTCCAAAGAAATTGCTCCGCAAACGGCTAAAGAACTGATTGATGCTTATACCCAAATGATTGATAAGGCACATGCCAAAGGAATCAAAGTGTATGGAGCTACCATCATGCCTTTTGCTAAATCGTTTTACGATGCCGATTACCGTCAAACAGCGCGCGATACCGTAAATGCATGGATTAGAACCAGTGGACACTTTGATGCTGTGATTGATTTTGATAAAACAATGGAAAATCCGAATGCAGCCAAAACGATTCTTCCTGATATGCATGATAATGATTTTTTGCACCCCAACCAAGCGGGTCATAAAAAAATGGGCGAATCCATTGATTTGAATTTATTTAAATAAAACTTCACAGAGTTGAAGTGAATAATTGGAAATTAATAGTTAAGCATACATTTCACCTGTAAGTTATTTTTGATGCAAAGGATAGATTAATTTCTATTAAAATATGGAATTGTTCCGGTAGTTTTTTCTATCGGAACATTTTTTTTGCAAATATGCACGATTTGTTCTATAATATGCAACATTTGAATATGTTTTTGAGGTAAGTTAACATCGAATTTTCGTAGCTTTGTGGGGTTTTTCAACTTTCTCACAGGATTTTATATTAAAAATAAAATTAAGATATAAGCTCGTTATATTTTAGAGAGTTTGATATTCCATTGAAATAATAATTAAACTTACATATTGAATGAGAAATTACTTTTATGTTATTCTTTGGGTGATGGGGAGCGTTTTCTTGCCTTCATCCGCATTTGCTCAAAGCACTTACGACAAATCGTTTTATCAAGAGGTAAAAACCTATGTTAATCCCACTTTACCCGGCGATCACCCCGATCCGACTTTGCTTAAAGTAGGTAATGATTTTTATCACTGCGGTTCTACTTTCCATTTTAATCCTTTCATGCCCATTTATCATTCTACCGATTTAGTTCACTGGGAAATTATTGCCCGTGTTTTACCTCCCGAAAAAGCGGACTGGGTTTCGGATAGACCTTCATCGGGTATTTGGCAGGGTGCTATCACCTATTTTTATGGATCGTACTGGATTTATTTTTCGGCTGGCGGTCAATGGTTCTGTAAAGCCAATTCCCCCAAAGGTCCGTGGTCAACCCCTGTTGAAGTTAAGACAAATGCCGAAACCGGTCCATTGGGTTATGATAATTCTATTTTTGTGGATGACGATGGAAAACCGTATATGGTTATCAAAAACGGACAGTTGGTAAATCGTATTCAGGAAATTGGGAAAGACGGTCAGTTGACAGGAAAAGTCATGAATCTGGATTGGATTAACGGAAAAAAACAGTACAGCTGGGCTGAAGGTCCGGTTATGTCCAAGAGTAAAGGTTACTATTTTTACTATCCTGCGGGAGATGTATCCGGTGGTCAATACCTTTTGCGTTCAAAAGAATTAACGGCAGACTCTTCCAAATGGGAGAGATTGGGTAATTTCTTTCAAAATATCACTGATCCAAACGTTGGGTTCCGTCGTCCAAACCACATGTCGGCACCTGTTCAGCTTGCCGATGGTTCCTGGTGGACGATTGCTCAAAGCTATGAAAAATATGACAAAATAGGGGATGATTGGTCAGGTACCGGTCGTCAAACATCCCTTTATCCACTTATCTGGGAGGGTAACCGCCCATGGGGAATGGCACCAACTACACAACCCGTGGTGAAACCGAACCTGCCTCAATCCGGCATTTTGTGGAGAAGCGTTCAGAGTGATTACTTTGAATCGCCTGTGTTAAGCCTCAACTGGCATTTTCTGACTAAAAAAGCTGCAACCAGTTATTCTCTTACCGAAAGAAAAGGTTGGATTCGATTAAAAACCGATAGCCTTATGACTCATTTGGTTCAAAAAGAAACCGATCATTTTTATACGGCAGTAACCAAGGTAGATTTAAATTCGACCAATGCTCGTACAAAGGCCGGAATTTACCTGACCAACGGAAATCAGCGAACTTTTGTCCGTTTGTATACCGGATTTGATTCCATTCAAAAGGTAATTTTTAATATGGATAAAGAAACTCGTGCAGTTCCGAATACTGCCGGGAAAGTGGTTTGGTTGAAAGTGGAAAGAAACGAACATAATCTGACCGGATATTACAGTGCCGATGGTGAAAAGTGGATTCCCGTGGGAGTGCCGATAAGCGCGGTTAATTTGGATAAAAGTCAACCTAACTACAATTCGTGGGTAGGAACCAGCGTGGGTTTATTTACCGAAGGAAAATCGGCCGATTTTGATTTCTTTATTTGTAAAGATGGATATTCAACTCTTCCGGCGATTGGTTACAGCAACTATTTTGGAGTGAAAAATATCAAAAACGAAACCTTCAAAGCGGTTACCAACACGTCGAACTACGGAGGCTGGTTTATGATCTCGGGTGTGGAAATGGGCAATATAGCTCCTTCGGCTATTCAGGTTGTGGCTTCTTCGTCGGTGAAAGGTAATCTGGAAATCTGGCTGGACGATTTGAAAGCAGGTAAACTGATTGCCATTGTTCCGGTAACCGCAACGGGTGAAAACGGTATGAAAACATTTACCGCTGCAGTTAAGGGTCTGACCGGACATCACGATGTCTTTGTGAAATTCCCAACCGAAAGTGAAGGTAAAATTCTGATCCAATCGCTGAGCTTTGTAAAAGGAAAAGCAGTGGCTGCTAAAAGTAGCGTCGGGAAATCGATTGCAGGAAAAGCAAAAAAACAATTGAAATAAATAATCCTAAAAAAAATCACAATGAAAAAACAGTATATTCTTTCCTCCATGCTAACTTGCTTGTTGATGTTAACAAGTGGATTGTCGGCTCAGGAAAAACTATATCCCAATGAGTTCCCACTGGGGGAGGTTACTTTGTTGGATAGCCCGTTTAAACATGCACGCGAATTGAATATTGAAACCCTGATAAAATACGATGTCGATCGGTTATTGGCAGGATACAGAAAAGAAGCCGGATTACCGGCTAAAGCTAAATCGTATGTCAACTGGGACGGACTCGATGGTCACGTGGGAGGTCATTACCTCACTGCGGTTGCCATGAACTATGCTGCTACCGGTAATGCCGAATGTAAAAAGCGCATGGATTATATGATTTCCGAACTCAAAGCTTGTCAGGATGCTAACGGCGCCGCTTATCCCGATTGGGGAGTGGGTTATGTCGGTGCGGTTCCGAACAGCAAGTCGATTTGGTCAACATTTAAAACCGGCGATTTCAAAGCTTTTCGTGCTTCGTGGGTACCGTGGTATAATGTTCACAAAATGTACGCGGGTTTGCGTGATGCCTGGTTGTATACCGGGAATGAACAGGCAAAAGTGATGTTTTTGAAATTTTGCAACTGGGGAATTGCCATCACTTCTGCATTGTCCGATGATCAAATGCAATCGATGCTTGGAGTTGAACATGGTGGAATGAACGAGGTGTTTGCCGATGCGTATCAAATGACCGGTGATAAAAAATACCTGACTGCGGCAAAACGTTTTTCGCACAACATGTTGCTGGATGCCATGTCGGCAGATAAAGATAATCTGGATAATCAACATGCCAATACACAAGTTCCTAAAGCCATTGGATTTGAGCGTATTGCCGAATTATCCAACGATAAGAAATTTGGCAAAGCCGGAAGTTTCTTTTGGGAAACAGTGACCGGAAACCGTACGCTGGCGTTTGGCGGTAACAGCCGCCGGGAAATTTTCCCAAGTGCAGCTGCCGGAATGGATTTTGTGAATGAAGTTGAAGGACCGGAGTCGTGTAATACCTATAACATGTTGAAATTGAGCGAGGATTTATTCCGTGTCAATCCCAAAGCCAAGTATGCGGATTTCTACGAAAAAGCCTTATTCAATCATATTTTGTCGACCCAACATCCAGATCACGGAGGGTATGTTTATTTCACACCGGCACGTCCGCGTCATTACCGCGTTTATTCGGCACCGAATGAAGCCATGTGGTGCTGCGTGGGAAGCGGTATGGAAAACCATGGAAAATACAATCAATTCATTTACACCCACCAGCACGATTCGTTGTTCTTAAACCTCTTTATTGCTTCGCAATTGAATTGGAAAGAGAAAGGAATTGTATTTAAACAAGAAACAAAATTCCCTTCGGAAGACCAGGTAAACCTAACCATAACCAAGGCTGCCTCTGCGTTTAAACTGCTAATTCGTTATCCGGCGTGGGTTAAAGAGGGAGCTTTGAAAATTACCGTAAATGGAAAAGAAGTTGCATTTACTTCGCATCCTTCTTCCTACATTTCCATCAACCGGAAATGGAAAGCCGGCGATGTTGTGAAAATAAAATTACCAATGCAAAACTCGGTGGTGAAAATGCCGAATGTGCCGAACTATGTGGCCATCATGCATGGTCCGATCTTGCTTGGAGCTAAGACTGGCACCGAAGATTTGAAAGGATTGGTGGCAAACGACAGCCGCTGGGGTCACATTGCCGGAGGCGAGAAACTTCCTGTGGATAAAGCACCGATCATTATCGAAGATGATTTGACGAAAATTGCCGATAAATTAGTGCCTGTAAAAGATAAATCGTTGACATTTACGGCTCCGGGTCTTAAGTTGGTCAATCCAATTAAACTTGAATTGATGCCATTCTATCAGATTCACGATTCGCGTTATGAAATTTACTGGATGACCCTAACCAACAATCAATACAAAACGTATTTGGATTCCATCTCAAAATTGGAAAAGGTAAAATTAGAATTGCAAAAGCGTACGGTCGATTTTGTGGCACCCGGGGAACAGCAACCGGAAGCCGATCACTTTATTCTGAAAGACAACTCGAATACAGGAAATAAATTCAATGAATTTTGGCGCGATGCCCGCAATGGCGGTTACTTCAGCTACAAAATGTCAACCAATTCTGAAACCGATTTATCGCTAATCATCCGTTATTGCGGAGGCGAACCCGGAGGTAGAAAATTTGATATTTACATTGATGATGAAAAGCTGGTAACCGAAGATAATACCGGAAAGTGGCTTCAAGCCGGTTTTCACGATGTTGAATATTCCATTCCTAATACATTGATTAAAGGAAAAACCAATTTCCGCATAAAATTCACACCTCAACCCAACAATGTGGCAGGGGGCGTTTATTACATTCGGTTAGTACGGAAATGATAATTCAGTGTCTTAAGGTCCAAATTATCAACATATAAATTCTCTTGTTTTAAGAATAGAACCTGCTTACGGCAGGTTCCATTCTTTTTTGTTTTTAAAATTGAAAGCGTCTTATATGAATAGGCGTATGGTATATTGTTAATCCTTAGAGCTAATAACTTATTTTAATGGGTGGAAATTATTTTATTGATCCTATCGACAAGCTAATTGCTTTTCTTCAGTACGAAAAAATCAAATCTTTAAAAAGATTGAATGTTTTAAAATTCAGTCGAAAACTGGTTGTTACCTTTTTTATTCTCTCAATTGGAGTCCATGCAAATGCTTGGAATGGAGGAAGTACCCCAAAGCTCCATGTCGATGGTCGGTATCTGAAAGATAATCATGGTAATACCGTGAACCTGCACGGAGTGGCCATTACTCCGAGTCCGTGGTTTAATGGTGGGGGGTCGGGTATCTGGCGGTGGAATAACTATGATGTCAACGGCTGCCTGAATTACAACAATTCAGTAATGGACAGGCTTACAGACACTTCGGCCGGTTGGTATTTGAATTATATCCGACTTCATATCGATCCTTACTGGTCAAACACTCCCGGTGTACAAACCACCGGTGAAAATGATATCTCGGCTTTTGATTTTGAAAGGTTTAAAACGGCTATTACCAATGTAATTATCCCGATGATTAATCATGCCAAATCAAGAGGTTTGTATGTGATTTTACGTCCGCCCGGTGTTTGTCCCGAAAAAATAGCCGTTGGTGATGATTATAATAAATACTTATTAAAAGTTTGGAGCTATATTGCAACTTGCCCTGAGCTTAAGAATTCAGACCATGTGATGTTTGAGCTGGCCAATGAGCCGGTTCAGATTATGTTGCCGAACGGAACTTACGGGAGCAATTCCCAAGCGCATTTTGATCAGCTAAAGTTGTTTTTTCAGCCGATTGTTGATGCCATACGAACCAATGGTGCCAATAACATTCTGTGGATACCGGGCACCGGTTACCAATCTCAATACAAGGGGTATGCGGTAAATCCCATCGAAGGAACGAATATCGGCTACTCAGTCCATATCTATCCCGGGTTTTTGAACGGCGGACCTGATTACAATGCGTTCAAAAGCGGTTGGAATGAAAATGTAAAACCCGTTGCTGATTTTGCTCCGATTGCCGTAACCGAAGTCGATTGGTCGCCACAGTTAGGAGTGGATGCTAACAATAAACCGTATAACATGGGTACCTGGGGTACCGGTACCACCGGAACGGCTGCCAAACCGGGTTTCGGGTATAATTTCAAACGCATCATGGACGAATCGGGCAATGTGAGCTGGAATTTGCTTGCTCCCGAAGGTCTTATCGACAAAGGCGATCCAACCGCCGGCATTGCTTTTAATAATGACCTCGAAGCATGTGCAAACGCTTGTAATACTTGGTTTAAGGACTACTCAAAAGTAAATTTTGCTCATCCCGATTTTGTGTATCAGTCGCATAGCGATAATGGAAACGGAACGTATACCAACCCGATTATATCTGCCGATTTTCCTGATCCGGATGTTATACGGGTGGGAAATGTTTATTACATGGTTAGCACAACGATGTACACCTTTCCGGGAGCCACCATCTTGAAATCCTACGACTTGGTCAACTGGGAGTTTTGCAGCAACCCACTCGAAAAAATTGAAACCTCCGACTGCTACAATCTGGATGGCTGTAACCGTTATGGACGCGGGCATTGGGCCAGCAGTTTGAAATACAACAACGGCACTTTCTACCTTCATTTCAATACACTCAATGAAGGAAGCTATTTGCTTACAGCCACCGATCCTGCCGGACCGTGGACCAAGAAGAAATTGTCAGCTTCATTCTACGATGCTGGTCTGTTTTTCGACGATGATGGAAAAATATACATCGTTTATGGAATCAACAACTTACACATTGCCCAACTCGATGCTAACTTTAATATAGTAAAAGATCAGGCTATTACGCTTGGAAATACTTCGGGCATTGATAATTCGGCTACCGAAGGAAGTCACTTGTACAAGATCAATGGCTATTATTACATTTATTCAACCACCGGAGGTTACTTCGCAACGCAGGTGGCTTACCGCTCGTCGTCCATTTTCGGACCTTACGATGAGAAAGAGGTTTTTAATAGCAATCGCATACATCAAGGCGCTTTGGTTCAAACCCAAACCGGCGAATGGTGGACCATTTTGTTTGCCGACAAAGGTGCTTTGGGTCGTTTCCCCAATTTATTACCCGTCAAATGGGTGGATAACTGGCCGGTGATTGGAAATAATGGAACCGCCGTGATTACCAATACCAAACCCAATGTGGGGAAAGACTATCCGGTAACAACATTGCCGACCAACGACAATTTCAGGGACTACAAACTGGGTATGCAGTGGAGCTGGAATCACAACTCCGACAACTCCAAATGGTCCCTGACCGAACGTCCAGACTACCTGCGATTAAAAACAGTAAGCGTAGTGGATAGTTTCCCCAAAGCCAAGAACACCCTTACTCAACGGATTTTTGCTTATCCGCAGGATTTTACGCATTCTTATGGTACTGTTAAGATGGTTGTCAAAAACATGCAGGAGGGGGATGTTGCCGGATTGGCCGTTTTCCAAAATCCGTATGCTTATATCGGGGTGAAGGTAATAAACGGACAGAAGAAAATCATTGTTGAAAACAATAAAGTGCAGGAAATCGGAACTGCTGTGACCGATTCGATTATCTACCTGAGAGCTGTTGTAAATTATAACACGAGCACAGCCGAATTTTACTACAGTGCTGACAATGTGACCTATACTAAATTCAGCTCGGATTTGAATATGAAATTCGACCTGTCGGTATTTACCGGAAACAAGTTTTGCTTGTTCAATTATGCCACGGCGCAAACCGGTGGTTATGTAGATATTGACTGGTTTTCAACAGAGAATGATTTTATTCAGGATAAATTTTTTGACAGCAATTTTGTCGGGTACAGTGCCAATGCATTAACACTGACCGATATTTTAGTCGATAATAAAAACCTGACGCTTTTGACCGGAAGTACTACGGGTTTAACGGTTAGGGCATTGTATGCGGATGGACATTCGGAAGATATCAGCATTGGAGCCACGTATACCAATTCCAATCCAAATGTTATTCAGATTGTAAACGGTCGGATTATTGCTAAATTGGATGGAACGGCCACCGTAACCGTCAGCTATAAAGGTGCTTTAGGAGAAAAGAAGTCGATTGATTTGCATATCACCGCCTCCACATTCCCGTTGGTGACCGGCATATTTAATCCATCCATCTATGCTACAGGAACTTTTGATCAATCAACCAAAACTCTTGTGCCCGGTCAGTGGGGCTTTGGAGGCTGGAATTATTCCAACGGGTTGGATTTGTCGGGCTATAAATACCTGGTTGTAAAATTGGGAAGTGCTTTCCCAGCGGGTACCGTTCTGCGGGTATTCGATGAAAATAGTTATTGGTCAAAACCAGCCGAAGCTTCTTTTGATGCAAACAATCAGGCGGTTATGAATCTTGTGACTGCTGTAAAGAAAGATGCTACCACTGCCTTTAGCCGTTCGCACATCTACATTGTGGGTTTGTGGGCTAATGGCGGAAGCCCCATTGTGTTTAACGATGTATATGTAACGAACAACAGTGATTATTCAAGACCTTCAGCCTCCGATCCGCTCATAACGGCTTCAACAAGTTCTGCGGCAAGAGGATCGGTAATGGGAGGTGGTATTTATACCAACGGCTATTCCTGTACGTTAATCGCAACACCTTTAGCTGGCTATACATTCACCAACTGGACTGAAAATGGCGTTATCGTTTCTACAAGTCCTAATTATACATTCACCGTTAGTACTGCCCGCACGCTTGTTGCCAATTTTGGAATAAGCAATAGTAATTGTGTGGTTAAGACGACCGATTGTAGCTGTTCGGCTGTGAATGACGGTACCATCAATTTATCATTTAGTATACCGGCCAGTTATTCCATTACGGTAACCGGTAATAACTATTCTAAAACCATGAGTACTACTTCGACTTATACATTTTCCGATTTGCCTTCAGGAACGTATACCGTTGGCGTAACTTCCACCGGTCTTGCCGGTTATTTGTTAAATTTAACGGTCGTAATCGCTCAACCTCAGAGTTTAAGCGTTTCGAAAGTGAAAGAAGCGGCCGGAGTTGTACGGTATGCCCTGAATGGCGGACAGAATTATTATGTTTCGTTGAATGGAAAAGTGGTTTCGACCGATCAAGGTTCGGCTACACTCAATTTGGAAAACGGTGAGAATAAAATCACAATTCAAACGGATAAGCTTTGTCAGGGAATATATGAAGAGAATATCTTCTTTGCCGATGATAATCAGGCTTTTGTTTTCCCCAATCCGGCGGAGGATGTAGTAACGATAGCCCTGCCTGAAACGGAAAAAAAAGTAACAATTGAAATATTATCGCAGAACGGAAATACTGTTATTAAGAAATCAGTAGAAGCGCAGACCAATAAATCAATCACCCTGAATGTCGCTCAATTGTCATCGGGTGTTTATACCGTGAAAATTCATGGAACCCTTATCAATCGGGTGTTGAAAATGGTTAAGAAATAAGTCTAGCTACAACATGTTGGGATAAATAAATATGTAAAATTTTAGATTTAAAATGAAATACACTATAAATAAAAATCAGATAATCAAACAGTTGTTTAATCGCATCCTGATAATTTTAATTGCAGGTTTCGTGTTGAATAGCTGCGGAGGCAAAGATGCTCCGATTCCTGCTCCCGGAGCTGCTTCGCTAACATATCCTGCCGATAACACCGCCTGTTTGAAGGCTACGGGTGTCACCGGAAACTCGGCTCCTATAGCTTTTTCGTGGGCTGCGGCTTCTAATGCAAGCAGCTATCGGCTGACTATTACCAATCTAACAAATCAGGCAGTTACCACGGTCGATGCCGGTAACGCTCTGACCAAATCGGTGAGTCTGGATGTAAGTACTCCATATTCCTGGAAAATAACAGCCATCAATGCCACCGGAGAGACTCCGAGCAGCGTATTCAAATTTTATTTATCGGGCGATGCTCAGGCAAATTATGCACCCTTTCCGGCTGATTTAACGTTGCCGGCAGCAGGTGCAGTGCTCAGTGCAAACGGTGCATCGACTTTACAAGTTACGTTGCAGTGGGTGGGTAGCGATACAGATAATGATATTTCTTCCTATGCGGTGTTTCTTGATAATACCAATGCTTCTACTCAGGTGGTTGCTTCTCAAACAGGCAGCTCGTTGGTACAAACTCTGTCATCCGGTAAAACCTATTATTGGAAAGTTGTTACCACCGATAAAAAAGGAAATACTTCAAGTTCAACAGTTGGCTCATTTCAAATTCAATAAACAATGAAAAAAATTAATTTATTACTGCTTCTGACTTTTTTTGCTTTCGTCGTGGGTGCTCAAACTCCTGCCAATACTACGAAATACACCAATCCGATTATTTGGGCAGATATGCCCGATTTATCCATAACCCGGCACGGTAGTGATTTTTACCTTATCAGCACCACCATGCATCTAATGCCCGGAGCGCCTGTAATGCATTCCAAAGATTTAGTTCATTGGGAAATGGCAAGCTATGTTTTCGACAAAATTACCGATACACCGAATTATGACCTAACCGGAGGCACCGTTTACGGACGCGGCCAGTGGGCATCTTCCATTCGTTTTCACAACGGGAAATATTATGTCCTTTTCTCGCCTAACGACAAACCGTTCCGACCCTATATTTATACCACCACCGACCCGAACGGAAAGTGGGAGTTGGTTTCGCGTATCAGCAAGCATTTTCACGATGCCTCTTTGTTTTTCGACGATGATGGACGTGTGTTTGTTTTTTATGGCACCGGCGAATTAGCTGAATTGAAAAGCGACTTGTCCGATGTAAAACAAGATGGAATTAACATGAAAATTTTTGAGCGCGATAGCGAAGAAAACGGATTGTTGGAAGGAAGTCAGGCTTTTAAACATGATGGGAAGTATTATTTAATGATGATATCATCGCCCCGAACCGGACGCCGCGAAGTTTGCTACCGCGCCGATAAAATCACCGGTCCGTGGGAAAAGAAAGTTATTTTGAAAGATAATTTTGCAACTTTTGGGCTGGTGGGCCAGGGCTGTATTGTGGACGACGAAAAAGGAAACTGGTATGGTTTGATGTTTCAGGATCGCGGTGGAGTAGGGCGCGTGCCGTTGTTGATGCCCTGCCGCTGGGTGGACGGATGGCCCATGCTGGGTGACGAGAACGGACATATTCCGTTAACTGGCGAAGTGCCTTTGAAAACGTACGACACCGGAAAATGGATGATTGGTAGCGATGATTTTTCGAACAAACAATTAAATAAACTTTGGCAATGGAACCACAACCCGGTGGATAAAGCCTGGTCGCTGACCGAACGTAAAGGGTATTTGAGACTCAAAACAAGCCGCATTGTTGATAATCTGTATGCCGCTCCCAATACCCTTACCCAACGTATGGAAGGTCCAAAATGCAGTGGATCGGTTTCCATTGATGTATCTAAAATGAAAGAGGGCGATGTCGCCGGATTCAGTGCGTTTAACGGTCATTCGGCATTATTATCCGTTATCATGGAAGGAAATAAAAAATTCCTGACCATGTCCACCAATGTGGTTAATCTGGATAATCCTGCCGGCAAAGTAATCAAAAGTGTACAGGCGGAAGAGAAAGCCCGGATAGAATTGACGAAGAAAGTAATTTATCTACGGGTGGATTGTGATTTCAACAAAGGTCAGGATTTGGCTAATTTCTTCTACAGCTTTGATAATAAAACCTGGACAACCTTTGGCCCTGAATTTAAAATGCGATTCGATTACCAAAAATTATTTATGGGAACCAAATTTGCCATATTTAATTATGCTACCAAGGAACTTGGCGGCTATGTGGATGTTGATTTTTTTCAATATCAATAAAAGTAACATCACCACTGTAGCATTGAAAAACGTTTGTGTAAATTTTTTGTAACTGAATTAATCTGATTCTGATGTTTAAGTTGGACACACCTCAATTATTGAAAAAAAACCTTTTGGTATTTGCCATAGGTTTTTTTACATGTTCGCTTTACGCAAAATCCGGAAAGGATTTAAGGATTTGGTTCGATACACCGGCGAGTGTATCCACTGCCGATGTGAGAAACAGTTGGAAAAATGATAAGGAATGGTTACGGGCTTTGCCTGTTGGTAATGGTTTTTTGGGTGCGATGGTTTATGGCAATGTTAACCGGGAACTGATTCAACTCAACGAGAAAACCTTGTGGTCGGGGAGTCCGGATGATAACAATAATCCGCAAGCTGCGGAGTCATTGGAAAAAATAAGAAATCTACTCTTTGATGGAAAGTATCGTGAAGCTAATGCCTTGACAGCCAAAACTCAGGTTTGCAAAGGAGTCGGTTCAGGCAATGGAAGTGGTGCAAATGCTCCCTACGGATCCTACCAAATGTTAGGCAATTTGTACTTTGATTTTGGAAAAACAAATCCATATAAAAACTACAAACGGGAGCTTGATTTGAATCGTGGAGTCGTTACGGTTACTTATACTCAGGATGGTGTTCAATATAAGCGGGAAATTTTTACCAGTTACCCTGATAAAGCACTGGTAATTCGTTTTTCTGCTAGCCAAAAAGGTGCATTGAATTTCACAACAGAGCTTACCCGCCCTGAACGGTTCGAAACGCTAGCTGTAAATGATCAATTATTAATGACCGGAGTATTGCCAAACGGCAAGGGAGGCGAAGGAATGAAGTATGCTGCTCGCTTAAAGGCAATTGCTAATAGCGGAAAAATCAGTTACCCCGATAATAAAATTCAGGTACAGGGAGCTGACGAAGTTGTGATGATATTAACAGCCTCGACCAATTACAAACAAGAATACCCGACTTACATCGGCGACGACCCCAAAATAACTTCATTAATTCAACTTAAGAGAGCTGCTTCAAAGCCTTATGCAGCACTTTTAAAGAACCATTGCGATGATTACTCTTCACTCTTTCATAAAGTCGCTCTCAATCTAAGTGGCAATAAACCCGATACTATCCCCACTGATGTTCGGTTGAGAAATCAAGCCAAAAATCCCGATGACCTCCATTTGCAGGAAATCTATTTCCAGTTTGGTCGTTATCTCTTGATTTCTTCCTCGCGCGAAGGTTCGCTACCTGCTAATTTACAGGGTATTTGGTGCAATAAAATTCAAGCACCGTGGAATTGCGATTACCATACCAATATTAACCTTCAAATGAATTATTGGGCTGCTGATATTGTCAATCTTAAGGAATGTTTCAGCCCATTGAGCCAACTTATTGAATCGCTGGTAAAGCCAGGTGAAGTAACTGCCGCTGTGCAATACCATGCATCAGGTTGGTGCGCTCAGACTATTGTTAATGTTTGGGGGTTTACAGCTCCCGGCGAAGGTGTTAGATGGGGTATGTATGTTTCGGGTGGTGGTTGGCTTTGCAGGCATCTTTGGGATCACTATACCTTTACTCGTGACAACAACTACCTGAAACGTGTTTATCCGGTTATGCTCAGCGCAGCTCGGTTCTATCTTGATTGGCTGGTAAAAGATCCTAAGACGGGTAAATTGGTTTCCGGTCCATCTACTTCGCTTGAAAACGCATTCGTAGCTCCCGATGGTTCGATTGGTTCTATATGCATGGGTCCATCTCACGATCAGGAAATTATACATGAACTGTTCACGAACGTGCTGGCTTCTTCTGATATTTTGAAGGATAAAAATGCGTTGTTACCCACAATTAAAAATGCATTACAAAATCTGGCAACTCCAAAAATTGGCGCTGATGGCCGATTGCTTGAGTGGAGCGAGGAGTTTAAAGAAACAGAAATCACCCACAGACATGTGTCGCATTTGTACATGTTGTATCCGGGAACTCTAATTGATCCGCAAACAACCCCAGAACTTGCCCAAGCAGCCCGAAAAACACTGGATGTACGAACGGACATTGGCTCTGGCTGGTCGCTTGCCTGGAAAGTAAATTTATGGGCCAGACTGAAAGATGGTGACAGGGCGTATCAGCTGTTGAAGAACTTACTGAAACCCACTGAGGATGCCGGATTGAACATGTCTGATGGCGGTGGAACTTATCCTAATTTATTTTGTGCCCATCCGCCGTTCCAGATTGATGGAAATTTTGGTGGTACTGCAGGTATTGCTGAAATGTTATTGCAAAGCCATAACGGGTATATCGAGATTCTTCCGGCTTTGCCTAAAGCATGGAAAAATGGGGAAGTCAAGGGTTTGGTTGCCCGCGGTGATGTTGTTTTGGATATTCGTTGGGAAAATGGAAAGCCGCAAAGGGTACTTGTAAAACCGCATACGACTGGCAAATGCATTATCCGTTCAGGTGCTCCGTTAAAAATCGCTGGAGAAACGGTTAGTTCTGCAAAGAAAGACGGTCTTTACAGCTTAGAGTTTCGTGTCCAAAAGAATAAAGTTTACGAATTAATTCTAATTTAAATCTAATATAATTTACAAATGAAAAGAGGTAGTAAAATTATTGCTAAAGTATTATTGGCAGGTATGTGTTTAATATCTATAACACTTAACGCCCAAAAAACAAATAGCGGGAAGAAAATCAGTTCAGATTTGTTCGGATTATTTTTTGAAGATATTAACTATTCAGCCGATGGCGGATTGTATGCCGAGCAGATTCAAAATCGCTCGTTTGAATACACGCCTACTGAGCAGAAGGACTGGAATCCATATTCTTTCTGGGAATATACCACCACCGGTTATTCATTCGGAAGGATAAGCGTTGAAACCAATTTACCGATTCACACAAACAATCCACATTATATGGTTTTGGATGTGGAACATATCGGGAAAGAAGCTAAATTCACTGGGGTTTCGGGTGTGGGATTGAAAAATACTGGTTTTGCAGGTATGGTGATCAAAGCCGCCGAAAAATACAATTTTTCGATGTTTGTCAGTCAGCTTAGCAACCAACCGGTTTCGTTCTATGTTAGCTTACAAACTGCTAAAGGCAAAGTACTTGCAGAAACAAAATTTACTACTACTTCTACCAATTGGAAAAAATACACCGCTAGTTTAGTTGCTACTGAAGGCGATGAAAATGCAAGCTTAGTTGTTTTAGCTACTTCGGAAGGCAAAGTGGCATTGGATGTAGTTTCGCTTTTCCCCGAAAAGACATTTAAAAACCGTCCGAATGGATTGAGAGCTGATCTGGCTCAGTTACTGGCCGATATGAAACCAGGTTTTATTCGTTTTCCGGGCGGGTGTTTGGCTCACGGCGACGGATTGGGAAATATGTATCGTTGGAAAAACACTGTCGGACCGATTGAAGAACGCAAAGAACAACGTAATATTTGGGGTTACAATCAGACCGCCGGCTTGGGATATTTTGAATTTTTCCAGTTTTGCGAAGACATAGGAGCTAAACCGCTACCTGTGTTGCCTGCTGCGGTTAGCTGTCAGAATTCAGGGAATACATGGTCAATTGGTGGAACAGGGCAAAGAGTTCTACCGATGAGTGAAATGAATGAATATATTCAGGAAGTACTGGACTTGATTGAATGGGCTAATGGACCGGTTACTTCAGCTTGGGGAGCTAAACGAGCGGCTGCAGGGCATCCTGCTTCCTTCAATCTTCAATACGTTGGAATTGGGAATGAAGATAAAATAACACCCGAATTTGAACAACGTTTCAAAATGATTTTTGATGCTGTAAAAGCTAAACACCCCGAAATTGTTGTGATTGGAACTGTAGGACCATCGCCCGATGGTGAAGATTTTACCAAAGGATGGAAATTTGCAAAAGAGTTGAAAGTGCCGATTGTTGATGAACATTACTATACTAGTCCCGAGTGGTTTATCTCTAACCAGCATCGATATGATACTTACAATAGAAATTCAACAGAGGTTTATTTGGGTGAATATGCATCGTGGGGCAATAAAATGAAGAATGCAATTGCCGAAGCGGCTTATATGACTTCGCTTGAGCGGAATGGTGATGTGGTAAGATTGGCTTCGTACGCACCGCTGTTTGCCAAAAAAGATTATACACAATGGAAGACGGATATGGTGTTTTTTGACAATACCAAAGTAAGTCTTACTCCTAATTATTATGTTCAGAAAATGTTCTCGGCCAATCAGGGTGATTATTATTTTAGTAACATAATTTCAAAGGACGAAAAGGATGCTAATCTGGCAGTTTCGTGTGTGAAAGATAGTAAAAGTGGCGATATTATCCTGAAAATGGTTAATTTTGGCAAGGAAACTAAGCCTTTTAAAATAAATCTCGGTAAATTTAGTACAATTACGTCTGAAGCCGAACAAACTGTTCTTACAGGAAATGCTGATGCTGAAAATACATTGGAGAAACCAAACTCAGTGATTCCAACCACAACTGTTGTGAAAATAAAGAAAGCGTTTGATTATTCGGCTCCTGCCATGTCTCTTACCGTGATTCGGATGAAGGACACAGCTATTAAAACAAAATAATTACTATATTTGCAGGGCTTTATTAAGAAGAATGGATAAAGCTTTACGGTTATTCAACTGATAAGAAAATAGCACTTTTTTACCGTCTAAATTAAAATCTAATAAACATAATATAAAACATGAAAACACTTAAATTTGCATTATTGATTTCAGTGTTTACCCTTCTGCCCATGACTCAGTCAATGGCTCAGAAAGGTGGTAAACTGAAAATGTGGTATGACAAACCTGCCAGCAACTGGAACGAAGCACTTCCGTTGGGAAATGGTCGGATTGCAGCCATGGTATTTGGAAATCCAGCCAAAGAACAACTTCAACTCAACGAAAGTAGTTTTTGGTCGGGTGGACCTTCGCGTAACGATAACCCGGATGGGCTGAAAGGATTGGATTCCATTCGTTATTTTATTTTCAAGGAAGAATACAAACGTGCTAACAACTTGTCAAATAAATATTTGACAGCAAAAAAGTTACATGGATCGATGTTCCAATCTATTGGAAATCTTAATTTGGCATTCAACAATACAGATGGATTTACCAATTATTACCGCGAACTGGACTTGGAAAATGCCATTCAAACAACGACATACCAAGTAGGTGATGTAACTTATAAAAGAGAAGTTTTTGCTTCGCAACCCGATCAGGTTATCGTGGTAAAATTATCTGCCAGCAAACCGGGGCAACTTTCATTTTCAGCCAGCTTCGACAGTCAATTACAAAAATCCTCAACTGCATTGGATGCCAATACACTCGAAATGACAGGTCTTTCAGGTAATCACGATGGCGTAACCGGACAAGTAAAATTCGATACCCGAGCTAAAATTATCAATACAGGTGGTACAACATCAGTTGAAGCAAATGCGGTTAAAGTAAGCAATGCCAATGAAGTGGTAATTATGATTTCGATTGCTACAAACTTTGTTGATTACAAAACACTGACAGCTAACGAAGTTGAAAAATGTACCAAATACCTTGCAGCAGCCGAAAAGAAACCGTATGCAAAGATGCTCAAGGATAATATTGCTTCTTTTCAGAAATATTTCAAACGTGTGAATTTTGATTTGGGAACTTCTCCAGCTGCTCAAGCGCCTACAAATGAGCGTATTCTAAACTTTTCGAAAAGTTATGATCCTGAGTTGGTTTCAATGTATTATCAGTTCGGACGCTATCTGTTGATTTGCTCTTCGCAACCGGGTGGTCAAGTGGCTAACCTTCAGGGAATCTGGAACGGAAGCAATACCCCAATGTGGGACAGCAAATACACGATCAATATAAATACAGAAATGAATTATTGGCCTGCAGAGAAAACAAATATGCCTGAAATGCATGAGCCTCTTATTCAAATGATTAAAGAACTTTCTGAATCAGGAAAAGAAACAGCCAAAGTGATGTACGGCGCAAACGGTTGGGTGGCTCACCACAATACTGACATCTGGCGCATTAGCGGTGTGGTTGATTTTGCCGATGCCGGTCAATGGCCAATGGGTGGTGCCTGGTTATCGCAACACTTGTGGGAAAAATATCTTTACAATGGTGACTTAAAATACCTCGAATCGGTTTATCCGGTTTTGGAATCGGCTTGCGAATTTTATAAAGATTTTCTGATTGAGGAACCTACTCACAAATGGTTAGTGGTAAGTCCTTCCGTTTCTCCTGAAAATACGCCAACCGGACACCCAAGCGCGCTGGTAGCGGGTTGTACCATCGATAATCAATTGCTTTTCGATTTGTTTACCAAAACAATCAAAACGGCAAAATTGCTGAAGAAAGATGCAGCTCAGACTGCCGCTTTCCAAAAAATACGAGATCGTCTTCCTCCAATGCAAATAGGTCGCTTGGGTCAACTTCAAGAATGGTTGCAGGATTGGGATAATCCGAAGGATCAAAACCGACATGTATCCCATTTGTATGGTTTGTTCCCAAGTAATCAAATTACTCCTTATACAACTCCACAATTATTCGATGCAGCGCGTACTTCACTCAATTACCGCGGCGATGTTTCAACCGGATGGTCAATGGGTTGGAAGGTAAACTTTTGGGCCAGATTATTGGATGGAAATCATGCCCGCAAACTTATTTCCGATCAGCTTACTCTTGTCGATCCATCAAAAGGTGGTATGAGCCGCGGTGGTGGAACTTACCCAAATCTTTTTGACGCGCATCCACCTTTCCAGATTGATGGTAACTTTGGTTGTACTTCGGGTATTACCGAAATGTTGCTACAAACTCACGATGGATCTATCGATATTTTACCCGCTTTGCCCGATGATTGGAAAAAGGGAAACATCACCGGTTTAAAAGCCTATGGAGGATTTGAGATTAGCATTGTGTGGGATAATAATCAAGCACAAAAAATCCTCATTAAATCAGGATTAGGTGGAAATTGCCGTATCCGCGTTCCGAATGAAGTTAGTTTAGCAGATGGAAAAGCACTGAAAGCCGCAAAGGGTGACAACTCAAATCCGTTTTTTGATATTGTAAAGGTTAAGGAACCGCTGATTTCGCCCGATGCTAAACTGAATGCGTTGACCCTGAAAAAAACATATTCCTATGACCTGCCTACCGAAGCAGGAAAAACATATACTATAGTTCTGAAGAAATAAATAGTCGGAACTCGTGTCTGAATTTTAATTCAGTTTAAAAAAATGGTTTAGTGTTGTGTTAAGTTCATTGGTTTGAATGCGGCATGACACTAAACGTTTATAAACCAGTTGTTCGACGATAATTAATTTAGTTGATTTTTGCAATAGTTGATTTTGAAGAATATCAAGAAAAAAAATAATGAAGAAAAAGTTTTTAAGAATTGTGTGTGTTTTTCTGTGCTGCATAGTATTTCAGCAAGTTACGCTAGCTGCAACCCAAATAGCGACTGTCAGAGTCAACAGTTCAGTTTCTTACCAAAAAATAACTGGATTCGGTGGATTTGTTTGTAGCCCTTCGTTTGGGTATAACTGGATGACAACAGATAATATTCAAAAACTATGGGGAAAAAGCAGTGATGCCGGATATAATATTATACGTTTGTATATCCCTACTGCTCCGGCTACAGGCTCTCGAGAGTCTGTCTGGAGCCAGTCTCTGGCAACAGCTCAACTGGCAAAATCGTTGGGAATCAAAATTTTTGCAAGTCCTTGGTCGATGCCGGCCGAATGGAAGTCGAACAGTAACATTGCGGCTAAATACACTGATTCCAATGGTGTAGTTCAATTGGGTTCGCTTTTGGAAGCTTATTACACAGATTATGCTAATTATCTGAACGATTATGTGACCTACATGCGAAACAATGGAGCAGAATTGGATGCCATATCCATTCAAAACGAGCCGGATATGCAAGCTACTTATGCCGGTTGTTTATGGACATCAACTCAAATTTCCAATTTTGTGAAAAATTATGGGCAGCTTATTAATTGTAAAGTTATTGCACCCGAGAGTGTTGGTATTACCGATAATTATTCAGCTGCATTTCAGGATGATAATGTGTGTGCTAACTTTGAAATATATGCTGGACATCAATATGGCAATGTGCAAGATGGTTTAAAACTGGTTCAGGCTAAAGGAAAAGAAGTTTGGATGACTGAATTTCTAATCAACTGGAATGAAGCTGAAAACACCACCCGGAATTTTAATTGGACTAAAGATGCTTTCAACTTTGCCGACAAAGTAAATTCGGCATTGTTGAGTAATGTGAATGCATGGATTCACTATGCTTCCAGAAGATATTATGGTTTAATGGGCGATGGCACATATGGCTCAACAGATGGCGAAATAACCAAAAGAGGTTATATCCTTTCGCATTATGCCAAATTTGCAACCGGAGCTACCCGAATTGATAATACTTGGACAGATGCGACTAATGTTTTAAAAGGTTCTTCTTATCTTTCAGTGACAGGTGATAGCGTTATTGTTATGGTTATTAATCCATCAACTGATACGTATAATCTGACAGTTGATTTGCCATTTTATACAGTCCTAGGAAAAAGCATAAAAACCACTGAACAGCTTAATATGTCAGTTTCTTCCATTAGTTTGGGTAGTGAAACCTGTTGGCCTAAAGTAACCGTAGATGCATCCAGCATAACCACTCTTATTTTTACCAAGAGTAGTGTGCGTCCGGTATCGCAAATGTCGGGCGAGGCGATTCATTATGGCAAAGTTGAAAATCAGACGGTCACCAATGTTGCGTTTGGCACCAATTACTAATTAAGTGGCAAAACGGTTACCTTCGATCATAGCAATTCACTTTTCAGTGCCAATACAACTGCCAGTAGCGGTTATTTAAAACTTGATGACAATTATAATCAGTTGGTTTTGCATATCAACACCATCAAATCGGCAATGAACTACACTTCTTCCAATACAACTTTATATTACGTTAATGCAGCTGGTTCGGTAAATTCTCATAACTATGGCACTGTCAACTATAATCAAAGTGGTAATTATGATTTTATTATAGATATATCGCGTAGCGTGTTGACTGACGGATGCACCGGAATAATCGGTATAAGCAATGGAAACTACAGTTCCATCCTGACCATAACTTTTGGCGATGTGTATTTGAGAATGGCTAATGAAAAAGGCTATCGATTCACGGGAATTTATAGCAAAGGAGATAGTAACGAGCTGGATTGCTTGGATGATCAGTCCTATACAGCCCTTGATTATACTGCAACAACTGGTGTTTTGAGTTCACAAGACTGGAATGCGGCTGCCGTAAATAAAAATTGTGTGTTTTATGTTGGAGGTAATATTTCAAACCAAAATACAAATATTGTGACTGGAAGTGTATGTAGTAAGCTTGCTCTGAATGATCTTGGAGTTGACTTCTTTATACCAACAGGATTTACATCAACTTCAGCCTCATATAGTTGCACCATAAGTGGATATAAATTATTGGTTTTGCCTTTTGAATCAGATATTCCAAGTGGTGCTGAAGCATTTACCCTTCAGCTATCAGCAACTGAAATGAATTGCAATAAACTAAGACCGGATAGCAAAATACCTGCTAATATACCTGTTTTGATAAAAGGTTCAGGAACTTTTATTTTCAATGGTTCAGGAAATGTTTCGACTCCGCATGCGTTAAAAGTAAATGATTTAAATGTGGTTTATGTTTCGCAAAAAGCTCCTGTTGGAAGCTACTCACTTAAAATTGATAATGGTGTTGCGTCTTTTTCTCAGGTTTCTAGCGGAAGTGAACCAACCATCAATACCCTTAGTGCTTATTTGACTCCCAGCAATGGTATTTCTTCAGCATCAATTCCGTTGAAGTTAAATGTGTCAACCGAAGTTGATTATGTTCTAAGTGGCAAAAAAACTACTGGAAATATCTTTGATATTTGGGGGCGACAAGTTTATGCTCCATTAAAAGGTGTCTTATATATCCGGGCAGGTAAAAAAGTACTATTTTATTGACCTATTCAAGTTTTTTTCCAACTAAAATAAAAATTAATATAAAATCACGGTTGATATTAAACCTTTATAACTTTTTATAGTCATAATAGTTTAGGCAATTTAGGGCGTGATTCAAAAAATGACCAAAATACGTATAAAATGAAGAGTATTCGTGTTTTTTTCTGACTTTGTCCGACCATTTTTAAGATTAAAAATAAACTAAAAATATAATCAATGAAAAAAATCTTTTCGATAGTAGCATTATTTATTGTATCAGTATGCTTTACAATGCTTCAAGCGCAAGCAAATAAGGCGCAAAATCCTATTATTTATGCCGATGTGCCTGATATGTCGATGATACGCGTAGGCGATACTTATTACATGAGCAGCACCACTATGCACATGAACCCCGGTGTTCCAGTTATGAAATCTAAAGATTTAATAAATTGGAAAATTGTAAGTTATGCTTATAATACGCTGGGAGAAATGGATAAGTTAGACCTGAATAACGGCAAGAATGATTATGGAAAAGGATCGTGGGCGAGTTGTATTCGTTTTCATAAGGGACTTTTCTACATCTCTACATTTTCGTCAACAACAGGCAAAACGTATATTTTCACAACTAAAGATATTGAAAAAGGTCCTTGGGTTGAACATTCATTTAAACCATCCTATCATGATAATACTTTATTTTTCGATGATGATGGACGCATTTATTTAGTAACTGGTGCCGGAAAACTTAAAATTTATGAAGTAAAAGAAGATTTGTCTGGTATAAAAGAAGGATCTGAAAGAGTCCTTATCGAAAACGCAAGTGCTCCGGGTGGAAGTATCATGCTTCAAGCCGAAGGTTCTCAATTGTTCAAACACGATGGCAAATATTATTTATTCAATATCTGTTGGCCCAGAAATAGTATGCGTACTGTTTTAGTTCACCGTGCTGATAATTTAAACGGACCTTGGGAAGGAAAAGTTGCTCTTCAGGATCAGGGTGTTGCGCAGGGAGGTATGATTGATACGCCTGATGGAAAATGGTTTGCTTACCTGTTTCAGGATCACGGGGCGGTAGGTCGTATTCCTTACCTTGTACCTATGAAATGGGAAAATGGATGGCCTGTAATAGGTGAAAATGGAAAAGTTCCAGCAACACTTGAGCTTCCCGCAAGCAAAGGGTTACTGCCAGGCATTGTGAATAATGATGAATTTATCCGCAAAAAAGGTGAACCTGCATTGCCTTTGGTTTGGCAATGGAATCACAATCCGGATAATAAACTGTGGTCGGTAACCGAAAGGAAAGGATATTTACGCTTGAAGACAGGTAGAATTGATTCTATGTTTGTTCAGGCAAAAAACACGCTGACTCAACGAACATTCGGTACTGTTTCAGCCGGTATAACATCGCTCGATGTTACAGGATTGAAGGACGGCGATTTTGCAGGGCTTGGACTTTTGCAACAAAAATTTGGACAAGTAGGAGTTAAAGTGGCAAACGGTACTAAGTCAATTGTTATGATTAATGGAGAAGGACGCAAGCCTGTCGAAGCGCAGATTGTTCCTCTGAATCAGAAAATTGTTTATCTGAAAGCTGAATGCGACTTTACAAACAAAGTGGATATTGCTCATTTCTTCTACAGTCTTGACGGCAAATCTTGGACTGCCATCGGAAATCAAATTAAAATGGAATATACCTTGACACACTTTATGGGCTATCGTTTTGGATTATATTATTATTCTTCAAAAACGCCGGGTGGCAATGCCGATTTTGATTACTTCCGTTTGGAAGATAAAATTACAAAAAATTAAGAGTGCTAGAATTTACAAGCAATAACAAATGAGAAAAATTTTAGTTGTTTTGGTTGTTTCCATTTTTTTGGGAAGTGCTTTAATTGCTCAGAATAAGAGTAATAAAACGCCGCGTCCACCATTAATGGGTTGGGCCAGTTGGAATCAGTTTGGTGCTAAGATCGACGAAAGTGTCATCAAAGGTCAGGCAGATGTCATGGTGTCTTCCGGCTTGGCGGCGGTTGGTTTTCAATATATTAATATTGATGATGGTTTTTTCAATAAGCGTTACTCCAATGGGATATTACGTATTGATTCCATAAAATTCCCTAAAGGGATGAAGGAATTGGCCGATTATATTCATTCCAGGGGGCTGAAAGCCGGGTTTTATTCGGAAGCTGGTGAGAATACTTGCGGATCGCAATACAGCGGACAGCCGGGTGGAGTAGGTGGCGGATTGTACGGTCATGACCAACAGGATGCTGATTTATTCTTTAAAACCTGGGGATTCGACTTTTTGAAAGTGGACTATTGCGGGGGACGTGTTCAGAAATTGGATGAAAAAACCCGATATACCGAAATTCGTAAAGCTATTGATAATACAGGACGTGACGTAAACTTCAACATTTGTCGCTGGCAATTTCCAGGAACATGGGTGACTACCTTGTCCGATTCCTGGCGTATGTCGAACGACATTAATTTTGCTCCGGGTTCAAAAGCCAAATGGAAAAGTATTATCAATATTATCAACCAAAATAAATACCTTGCTCAATATGCCAGCCCGGGTCATTACAATGACATGGATATGCTGGAAGTGGGACGCGGGATGAATTTTGAGGAAGATAAAAGTCATTTCACCATGTGGTGTATTTTATCATCACCGTTGGCTTTGGGCTGCGATATTACTAAAATGTCGGACGAAACCAAAACCATCCTGACTAACAAGGAGATTATCGCGCTCAATCAAGACATGGCTGGATTGCAGGCTCATTTAATTTACGAAAATGACAGTGTGCAGATTTGGGCAAAGAATCTGAAAGATCGTCAGAGCAAGGAATATGCAGTTGCCATGCTGAATTTAAGCGCAAGACCGGCTGTTTTGTCAGTTTGTTGGAAAGATTTAAACATTGTTGGTAAGGCAGCGGTTCGCGATTTATGGGCTCACAAAGATTTGGGTAGTGTTGATTCTGTTTTTTCAGCGACAGTGCAAGGTCATGGAGTTGCAGCCATTAAAGTAAATGCACAGAAAACAAAACTGAAAGAAGTGTTTGAGGCTGAATATGCCTGGATGAACAACTATAATTTGACCGTTGATACACAAATTGTTCCGGGACAAGCCAAACCAATGACCGATGCTGCCTGTTCGGGTAGAACCAAGGTGATTGATATTGGAAAACGTGCCGATAATTATATCGAATTTGAGGATGTTTATGCTGCTAATGCCGGAAACTACAACCTCGATTTGTTCTTTCTGTCGGGTGACGACAAAAATGCTACAATGAGTGTAAATGGCCAAGATATTCAGCTGACTAAGTTAAATTCAGGTAGTGCTAAAGCCGTTGCAAAAAAAACGATTCCAGTTGTTTTGAATAAAGGTTATAACGTTATTCGAATCTCCAATGCAACTGGCTCTACTCCAGATATTGATAAAATTCAAATTGATTTAAATAAGAAAAGATAAGCATTTTCATCTTTTTTATCAGAAATATTGCTTAACAGATTTTCTTAGGTTTCGCTGTAACCGATTTAGTGTATTAAAAATTATAATTCTAAATAAAATATCGACAAAATGAAAAGAAATCACAAACATTTAGTGATTGGATTACTTGTAGCCTTATCTTTTACGGGCATTCAAGCTCAAAATCCAATTATTCGCGATCAATTTACTGCCGACCCTACCGCTAGAGTTTTTAACGGAAGAGTCTATTTATATCCTTCGCATGACATTGTCGCTCCAAAAGACAAAAATTTAAGAAAAGACTGGTTTTGCATGGAAGATTACCATGTGTTTTCATCCGAAAATCTGACTGACTGGACCGATCATGGTGTTATCGTTACTCAAACCAAAGTGCCTTGGTTGACCAAAATCAATTATGATATGTGGGCTCCCGACTGTGTTTTCAAAAATGGTAAATATTATTTTTATTTTCCTGTTGGAGGGAAAATTGGGGTAGCCACGGCTGAAAAACCCGAAGGTCCTTATACAGTGTTGGATAAACCGGTTACTGGTGTTGGAGGTATTGACCCTGTAATTCTACAAGATAAAGACGGATCAGCTTATATCATTACTGCCGGCGGACGTTTTAGAATGGCCAAACTGAAAGACAACATGATTGAAGCAGATGGTGAAGTTCAAACTATTGCCAATCTTCCAACCAAAGGGCTTATCGAAGGACCTTTTGCTTTTGAGCATAATGGGAAATACTATCTCACTTATCCTCACGTTGAAAATCAAATCGAACGCCTTGAATATGCCATGAGCGACAGCCCAATGGGACCATACAAACAAGTTGGTGTTATATTGGACGAGTCAAAATCAGGATGTTGGACGGTGCATCAATCCATCGTTCAATACAAAGGACAATGGTATCTTTTCTATCACGACAGAGATTACTCTCCAAAATTTGACAAGAATCGTTCGGTAAGAGTGGATAGCATGTTTTTCAACGTTGATGGTACCATTCGTAAAGTTATTCCAACATTACGCGGTGTAGGTTTGGTTGATGCATCTAAAGAAATTCAGATTGACCGTTACAGCAGTATTGCAGATAAAGGGGTAGCCATTGCATTTAATGATACTGCAAATACCTTTAAAGGTTGGAAAACCGTTTTCAGTGCTAAAGATGCGTGGATTCAATTCAATGCGGTTGATTTTACCAAGAAAAAATTTAAATCGATTGCTGTAAAAGTAAATTCTACAGCAGGTGGAAGTATTCAGGTTCACTTAAATAGCGCAACTGGTCCTGTGGTAGCCAATGTCACCATTCCTAAAGGTCAGGATTGGAAAACAATCAAAGCTCCTGTTTCAAAATTGAAACAAGGTTCGCAGAATCTGGTTGTCACTTCAGGAAGCAATAATCCTGTCGAAGTTGACTGGATTAGTTTTGAATAATTGCCTTTTGACAACTTAAATACTAAGGGTTGCCGGTTCTGAGAAAAGAATCGGTAACCCCTGTTTAATTATAAATAATCATGAAAATAAAACATCGTTTTGTGAGTTCTCTTGTGCTGGCATTTGTTGTGCCGGTAGCAATGATGGCGTTAATTTCATCTGCTAAACAAGCAAATAAAGTTAATCCTTTGAGACCTATAGGACCTTGTGATATTTACAATGCATCCGGTACACCTTGTGTTGCAGCCCACAGTACCACGCGTTCGCTTTATGCTTCATACAACGGACCGCTTTATCAGGTAATGCGCCAATCCGATAGTAAAACGCTGGATATTGGTATAGTTCAACCCAAAGAAGGTGATCCCGGCGGATACGCCGATGCTGCTGCACAAGATGCGTTTTGTGCCAATACGTTGTGTTTGATAACCAAGTTGTACGACCAATCCGGGAAGGGAAATGATCTTATTCAGGCTGCTCCAGGAACATTTAAAGGACCTGCCAAAGGAGCGTTCAACAATCTTCCCATTGCAGATATGGCACCTGTTACCATTAGCGGTCATAAAGTGTATGGCGTTTACATTATTCCGGGTATGGGATTACGAAACAACAATGCAAAGGATATTGCTATCAATGACGAACCGGAAGGAATTTATTATGTCATTGACGGAAAACATTACGACAGCGGTTGCTGCTTCGATTACGGTAATTCATCTACCAACGGTCGTGCTGTTGGTACCGGAACCATGGAAACCACCTATTACGGCACGGCAACTGCTTGGGGCAGCGGTAATGGTCCTGGTCCATGGATAATGACTGATTTAGAGGCAGGGTTATTCACTGGATACAATGCCAAAAGGAACGATGCTCCCTCCATCGATTCATGGAAATTTGTTTCTGCCTTTGTTGACGGTGGTGGTGGAAACAAATGGGATCTTCGCGGAGGAAATGCCCAAACTGGAAAACTTACCACATACTACAGTGGCGTTCGCCCTGGTACACCTGATAAGAGCGACTATTTTCCAATGAGTAAGAAAGGCGGTATTCTGTTGGGTAATGGCGGTGATAATGGTAATGGCTCATCCGGAACATTCTACGAAGGTGTTATGACTACCGGATTCCCTTCCGAACTAACTACCGATGCTGTTCAAGCCAATATTGTTGGTGTACACTACGATGTACAACCGGTGAGTTTGTCGCGTGTTACTTCTTTCACTCCTAATTCTGTCCAAAGTATCACCGAAACTTTCACTAATACGACTGGAGCACCTGTCAACGATGTAAAATTAAATATACTGGTACCCAAAGACTGGGTTGTAACAGTAGATGGTACTAACAGTGTATCAAAAAGTTTTAGTAATCAAATAATTCAACAGGGTGCAAGCGTCAGCTCTACTTTTCAGATCACTGCCCCTCAAATTATTACAGCCGGATATATCACTGGAAAAGTAATATGGACGAATACAAAGAATAAAAAAACACAAACAGAAACCGTATCGCAACGACTTAGAAATGTTTTGCCAATTAAAATAAACGAAGTAAGTTTCGGTACAGGTGCGGATTTTACCAATCAATTTATTGAGCTTTACAACGCTTCTTCTTCCGAAATTGATATTTCAAACTGGAACGTTATTTCCACTCCCAGCGAATGGGCATCAGTTAACTTAGGCTCAATTCCAACCGGTACAAAAATAGCTGCCAAAGGCTTTTACTTGCTGGGACTTTCTTCATCCGGAATCGTTGCTCCAACCAAACCGGGTGATAATACTGTAAATGTCAGAACAACAGCCGCTTTTGAAGTCGGTCAGCAAATTAATGTAGATGGAGAAGTTTCAACTATCACCAATGTTGGATCGCCTGCATCACCACTCTCTACGCTTTTCGTACAAGTCTCAACTGGTCCGTGGCTAACATTCTCCGAAGGTTCTACCAATCTGCCTGTTACCAATGCTACAGGATTTGTTGTAGGACAAAAAATTGGAATTGATTTGGGTGGTAAATACGAAATTGCTACTGTAACATCCGTTGGAAATGCAGCCACCCAAACAAATTTATCTGCAGCGGCAAAAGCTGGCGACGCCACCCTAAAACTGGCGGCAGTTTCCAATATAAATATTGGCGATACATTGATAATAAGTACAGGAGCTCGAAAGGAAATAGCTGTTGCCAAACAAGTTTTGATCGATGTTAAAGCTTCTGTTGGAAGCGGATCCGCTCCGTTGGCTAAAAGCAATCTTACTTCCGGAGAAGTAAAACTGACTGCCCCGTTAAAATTAAATCACATGTTGGGGGTTGATGTCTCCGACAGGGGAACAGGAATCAGTTTCACACCGGCTACGCGCTTTGTGCATAAAAGCGGTGATGCTGTTCAGGCGCTGGGAAGTGGATTGACTCTCAGCAACAAACTGGCAAAAAAGCACGAATTTGGAGCACCGATACTTAATGCTCAAAGTACAACTTCAGGATATTCGTTGACAAAGAAACCAAATCAATGGTACGGAAATCCATTCTCGGCTTCGGCAGGTTCTATCGCTTTGAAAGATGCCACCTGTACTGTGCTGATTGATGCCATAGTGTATGGTTCTCAGCAAAGCAGCTCCAGTGCCAACGGAACTGTTGCAAGTCCTGAAATTGCAACATTGGAAGGTGATCAAAATCAGGGAGGAAACATTGTCGTGGTTCCATCTCAACCAAGAGGTTTTGGGCAGCCGGTAGCCGCTCAACAGGCAAAAAGTGCCGGACGATTCCCCGATGGCGCTGATACGGATGATTTCAATAGCGATTTCTTGTTTCAAAATGCCATGAGTCTTTTACTTACGACAGAAGTGGGTGTAACCAATATTAAAGTTGCCAATGTTTCTGATTTTACCAATGGACAGAAGATAATTGTTGGTTCAGGAAATAGTAGTGAGAATGCAGTAGTTACGTCGGTAGGAACTGCCGGAGGTACAACCTTGGGAATAGCAGCAAATGCCGGATCGAAAGTGATGATAGTTGGAAGTGTCGAAGGATTTGGCATTGGTCAGGTAATAACAATTGACAACGGATCAAATCAGGAAACTGCCGTTATTTCATCCATTGCAGCCGGACGTCGACGTTTTGGCGGACAGCGAAATGCTACACCAACCGATACCTTAGTTGTTTCAGAACCATTGAAGTTTGGGCATGTTGTCGGTGTGCAGGTTTCTGGAAGCGGCTTAACACTCAATGCACCATTAGTCAAGCCACACACAAGCGGCTCACCTGTTGCCGGTAATGTTCCAACACCCAGTGAACCCAATTTGTACATCCGGAGAAATAAGGCAAAATAATAAGTGTTACCAGTATATAAAACAACCCTACAAATCTAATACATCAAAACTAATTAAAAATTAGGAGGTTCAACATGAAAAGAAAAAATCGTTTTATAAGTATTCTTGGGTTGGCGTTTGCATTGCCTGTCACCCTAATGGTGGTGATTGGAGCAACCAAACCCGACAAAAAGGCTTTGCCCAGACCGGAAGGCCCTTGCGATATTTATGCTGCTGGAGGTACGCCTTGTGTGGCAGCTCACAGTTCAACCCGTGCTTTATACGCTTCGTATAATGGCCCGTTGTATCAGGTAATGCGTCAATCCGATGGAAAAACGCTGGATATTGGCGTTGTACAACCCAAAGAAGGAGATCCGGGCGGTTATGCCGATGCAGCAGCTCAGGATGCTTTTTGTGCCAATACATATTGTTGGATAACAAAACTTTACGACCAATCGGGTAAAGGTAACCACTTGGTGCAACCACCTCACGGTGGCTTCAGTGGTCCTGCTATGGGAGGTTTCAATAACTTGCCAATTGCAGATATGGCTCCTGTGACTGTGAATGGGCATAAGGTATATGGTGTCTATATTGCTCCGGGTATGGGAATGCGTTTGAACGATGCCAAGGGCACTGCTGTTGACGATCAGTCTGAAGGTCAATATTGGGTTATCAGTGGTCACCATTATAATTCAGGTTGTTGCTTTGATTACGGTAATGCCGAAACAGATAGCCGCGATGATGGGGATGGTACTATGGAAACAACCTATTACGGCAATGCCAATTCGTGGTACTACGGACAAACTCCCGGTCCATGGATTATGACCGATCAGGAAAATAACCTTGTGGGTTGTGTAAACCCAAATCCCAATGATAAATTTTGCAAAGATTTACCAAGCATTAACTGGCGTTTTGTAACGTCAACGGCTGATGGTGAATCCCACCATTGGAGATCGATGGGTGGTGATGCTCAAGGTGGTGATTTGAAAGTGATGTACGATGGTAAACGCATTGATAATGATAGAAAAAGCTATGATCCAATGCGTAAACAAGGTGCTATCCTTTTGGGCAATGGTGGTGATAATAGTAATGGCTCGCAGGGTACTTTCTACGAAGGTGCCATGACAGCTGCCGGAACTTTCCCAAGCAAGGAAACCAATATGAAAATTCAGGCTAACATTGTTTCGGCAAGATATGATGTTCAGCAAGTAAGCATTGCTCCTGCAAATGCAACCGATACGCCTCCGGGACTTCAAACTTTCTCGCTTCGTTCTACTCAAAATTCAACTGTTACATTCACAAATACGACTGGTACTCCTGTAAAAGATGTTACTTTAAGCGTATTTGTTCCTGCCGGTTGGAAATCAGTTGTTTTGGGAAAAAAAGAAGCTACCAAAAAAATTGCCGGACCAATTGCTCCGGGTGCTACTGTTAGTGCAGTGTTCTCCGTAACTTCAGGTTCTGAGCCTTTCAATGGAGATTTGATTGGTAAAGCTACCTGGTCAAACTCAATCAACAATGTTACGCAAGCTGAGATTGGTATTGAAAAAGTACGCAACGTAAATCCTGTTAAGATAAATGAATTCCGCATCAGTGATGGTTCTACTTCTAATTCATCAAATTCATTTATTGAGCTTTACAATGCCAGCGATGTGGATGTTGACATTTCCAATTGGGCTCTGACCCAACATCAAACCCAAATGGCTATTTTCTCTTCCATAAAAGTTCCCGCCGGAACCATTCTTCCTGCGAGAGGTTTCTATTTGCTGGGATTGTCGAATTCAGGTTTGGCAGTGGCAGCCAAAAAAGGCGAATCAACCATTTTTGTTCGAAATACAACGGGTATGTCAGTTGGCGATGCGATTGAAATCGGAACCGGTTCAACCGTTGAAAAACGTAAAATTACCGCTATCTCAAATCCTGCTATACCTGAAGCTACAACTCCTGCTTCTCCGTTTGGCGGACGTGGACCGGTAACTCCGGGTACTCCTACAACCGTATGGCAACCGCTTCCCGAAGGTCCGGTGATTACTATTCCTGCCGGATCAACCAATATCCCTGTGGCCAGCGTTGCCGGTATTCAGGTGGGTCAAAAAATAGCGATTGGCTACGGTGCTACGTATCCGGCAGTTGCTCAGACCATTGAAAAATATGAAGTGGTAACGGTGACCAAGGTGGGTAAGCCCGGAACGCAAGCTTATCTATCGATGGATGCCAAAGCGGGTGATCGGAATATCAAAGTTTCTTCGGTTGCCAATATTTCTGTTGGCGATAAAATAAGGTTGGATATTGATAGCAAAGGTCATGGCATAGAAACTGTGACTGTAACCAAGGTTGGAACTCAATCCGTTCGTAATACTTTGAATGGACCGTTGAAAGGCACCGATGATGCGGGTACAGGACTCGAATTGTCTAAACCGTTGAAATATAACCATGCTTCGAATATGCCTTTCAGTGT
>Ga0302288_1000268_pt1 | contig 45401 bp, 24 predicted proteins | sample III_Fen_N1_1_FD_194549 | JGI IMG/M metagenome (GOLD analysis project Ga0302288, IMG submission 194549) | Peat permafrost microbial communities from Stordalen Mire near Abisko, Sweden - III_Fen_N1_1 | ecosystem: Environmental > Terrestrial > Soil > Wetlands > Permafrost | place: Sweden: Abisko...
TAGGTAAAAGCCATACGTTTTAAATTAAAAAAGGCCGAACAAATAAATGAACGACCTTGATAGAATGTAAAACAAAGAATGTTTAATATTTTCGGGTGGGCGTTGAGGGATTCGAACCCCCGACCCTCTGCTTGTAAGGCAGATGCTCTGAACCAGCTGAGCTAAACGCCCGAAAATTATGTTGTATTTAGAATAAAAGGTGGGCGTTGAGGGATTCGAACCCCCGACCCTCTGCTTGTAAGGCAGATGCTCTGAACCAGCTGAGCTAAACGCCCGAATTTGTATTCGGATTGTAATACCTTTCTCTAAAAGCAGTGCAAAGATACATCCTTTTTTGAAATCTCAAAACTATAATTTCAATATTGTTAGATTGATCTACTAAAAAACAGGTCAAGTGCTTAAAAAACAGATAAAATTAATTTTAAAATTTAATTTATTATTATTAAATACTCGTTTAGAAAGCCACTTATAGCCACTTTTTAGATAAAAAACGATCTATCATGTATGGATTATTTTAAAAGTAAGTATCAAAATCGCTCTTGTTTTTCATTAATCAATGTAAGTTGGATGATTTATCTAAGATACAAGAACTAATTGCTGTATTAAATGAACTGTAATTAAATTACCAATTCCATAAATAGCTTCTCAATCGATTGATCCATATTATCCGAAAATCCGGGATGGGGTCGTGAGGTCTGAATGCACGAACTACGTACAGCGGTAAGCCAACGGAACCGTTCGGGGATATCCATCTGTGCTATGCATCCGCCATCTTTTTGGCCTGTACAGATTTTCTCAAATGATTTCATGGTTTCTTCCAGCAGGTCTATGTCGAGCTCGGTAGAGAATGAATTGAGCCGCCCGGCATTCAGTTTATAGATCATGCGAATGTACTTTGCTTTCTTTGAAAACAAAATAATACCCACATTGATAAATTCTTCGCGTTCCACCTTAGGCAAAACACGAATTACAGCGTATTCATATACCTGTTTTCCTTGCATGCAGCGCTTCGTTTAAAAAGATTTCGGAATGTTTCAGTCTCTCACTCAGGAATTGATAGTAAATTTCTTTGATAATTTGTGGCGTTTCACCATTGTACGACCAATTGCACCAATCTTCCGGAATCAGGTCGGTCATCTGATGCAGAATACCGTCAGTAAGCAATAGCCTGCATTCGGCATCCACTTCTGCCAGCTGGTCGGCAAAAGGCAGCAATACATGATCCTTGGTCAGCGGAAATGAATTCAGGGCTTGTGTTTCCCAGTTTGTCCATGAATGATGAAAGTATAGCATGGCACCGTTATCGATCAGCCACAGCTCTCTATGCCACATCAGCATGTTCGTATTTCGCACGGTACGATCCACATTGGTCAGAAAGGCGTCCATCCAGACAATCAATGAAGCCATACGACCATCCACTTTGGTAGTCACCGGGTCGTATGTCAGTGCTCCGGATAGAAAATGGAGGCCCAGGTTCAATCCACGACTGCCCTGCAGTAGATCCTGTATTTCCTCATCCCCTTCCGTTTGTCCGAAAGCTTCGTCGAGTTGTACAAATACCAGTTCGGGAATGCGCAGCTTTAAGAATTTCGCCACCAGTCCACCGATTAATTCGGCAATCAGCGATTTGGTGCCATGACCGGATCCCCGGAATTTGACTACATAGTTGAAGCCATCATCAGCTTCCGCCAATGCTGGCAGGGAACCTCCTTCGCGCAAAGGAGTGATATAGCGGGTAACATTTACAGTACGTAAATCCATTTATTTGTTTTTTTTTATAACTATGATTGCAAAAGGAATTGTTATCACCTTTTAAACAACACCCTGAACGCCTCTTCCACTTTCTTCACCTGAACCAGTTGAATGTTCAGTTTTTTTATGTTGATACTTTTCAGATTAAAGTCAGGAATAATCATTTTCTCAAAGCCTAGTTTTTCGGCTTCCAGAATGCGTTGTTCTATGCGATTGATGGGCCTTATCTCACCGGATAGCCCCACTTCGCCGGCAACGCAGACATGTTTCTCAATGGCAATATCCACGTTCGACGAAAGGATAGCCGATATGACAGCCAGGTCAATAGCCGGATCGTTGACCTTGATACCACCGGCTATATTCAGGAAAACATCCTTTTGGGCTATCTTAAAACCGGCACGTTTCTCCAGTACCGCCAGCAACATGTTGAGACGACGTAAATCAAAGCCGGTACTCGACCGTTGCGGGGTTCCGTAGGCAGCCGAACTGACCAGACCCTGTACTTCGATCAGGAAAGGACGAACACCTTCAATGGCTGAGGCGATGGCCACACCACTCAACCCTTCATGGTTTTGGGAGAGTAATAACTCCGAGGGATTGCTTACTTCGCGCAACCCGTTTTGCTGCATTTCAAAGATCCCCAGTTCGGAGGTACTCCCAAAACGGTTTTTGATGGAACGCAGGATACGGTACATGTAGTTCTGGTCCCCTTCAAACTGTAAGACGGTATCCACGATATGTTCGAGTACCTTTGGTCCGGCAATGGTGCCTTCCTTGTTGATATGACCGATAAGCAATACCGGTATGGACGTTGTCTTGCAAAATTTCAACAGGCTGGCAGCGCATTCACGTACCTGGGATACGCTCCCCGGGGATGATTCAATCAATTCGGTGGAAACTGTCTGTATGGAGTCGACAATGACCACATCGGGCTGTATATTCTGGATATGTACATAAATTTGTTCCAGTGAGGTCTCGCTCACAATATAACAATCCGGATTTTCGAATTTTAACCGTTCGGCACGAAGCTTAAGTTGTTTGACGCTTTCTTCCCCCGAAATATAGAGGGTTCGTTTTCCTTTTAGATTAAGCACCACCTGGAGCACCAATGTCGACTTGCCAATACCCGGCTCGCCACCAATCAGCACCAGGGATCCCGGTACCAGTCCACCACCCAGAACGCGGTTCAGTTCGTTACAACTCGTATCAATACGGCTTTCTTCACTGGTTTCAACTTCGGTAATCAGTATGGGTTTTTGCCTTACGATTTCTACCCCTGCCATTTGAAACCGTGGTGCCGGATCTTTGCTGATGATTTCTTCCACATAACTGTTCCATTCACCACACGAAGGACATTTCCCGATCCACTTTGGTGAATCTACTCCACAATTTTGACAAACATATACTGATTTGGACTTGGCCATGGTTTTTAGTTAATTGGTTAATTGGTTAATTGGTTCCGCGTTCCGTGTTCCACGTTCCACGTTCCGCGTTCCGTGTTCCACGTTCCACGTTCCGCGTTCCGTGTTCCACGTTCCACGTTCCGCGTTCCGTGTTAATTGATTACTTATACTTATTTTTGTAAAAAATATTTACAAAAATAAGTATTTTTATTGATTTAAATTTTTATTTTTTATTTTCTATTTATTGTAGTTTTTTAATTTAAGTAGTAGGAAATATATAATGTCCTATTCAATTACATAAAACTTCATTAACCCTCGGCTCTATCACCCTCTCCTTGTGAGAGGGCAGGGGGAGAGGTCATATTAGTTGACGAAATAAAACAAGACATTATATTGTTCCATTTATTTAGTCAGATGAATTTAATGAAAAATTAAATTAAATCACATCTTCAATGCCAAAAGTGAGATTTAATGCGAATGATACTTTATCCAATCACTCAATCGAATGAAGTGACGTCCCATTTAAGGGTTCAGTCAGACACAGAAGACGGAACACGGAACACAGAACGTCAAACGCGGAACATTGAATAAATTAAATTTCCCTCTTCCTCCAGTTCCCTTTCAGCAGATACAAATATCCCAGTCCGCCGATAATGATCCAGTAAACAAATTCAGACATCCAGACTATGTAGGTTGGACTTGGATGAATGATGCAAGTATAATACACATAACTCAGGTAAAAGAACAGGGTCAGAAATTCTATAAAGAAAGCAGTTCGTGTATTTCCGGTACCGGACACTCCGCTGAATACGATATTACTTACCGCACAAAAGATGATAGCAACCGATATCACTCTCAATACAGGGATGGAGGCAGCAATTAACACGGCATCACTGGTATAAATGCGAGCAATCAGCCCGGGCATGGTCAACGTAATCAAAATCACAGGCACAATTATGACTAATGCTATTCCGATAATTCGCCTGATAAACGGCAGTACTTCTTCTTTTCGCCCCGCACCAATGAGGTTGCTGACAAGGGTATTGACCGTAGTGGCAAGTGCAGAACCCGGAATCATGAGCAATATGTAGGTGCTCCGGCCAATGTTGCTTACTGCCAGGGGTAGTTCGCCCATACGTTCGATAAAGATAAAAAACATAAACCAGGTGGATATGGAAATGAAATACTGGAACATAATGAAAATGGACAAATTTAAAATATTCAAAATGGTTTTCAACTCTACTTTTTTAAATATAAATAGTCCGTACTTTTTAATATCCGTTTTATAAATAGTATGCCATATCAGGTACAACAGGGTGACAGCTTCGGCGATTACTGAGGATATGCCGGCTCCTGTAATCCCCATTGCGGGAAATCCAAAATGTCCAAATATTAATGTGTAGTCGAAAATAATATTGACGATAGCCATCAATATTGCCGAAGTAGTAAGAACGCGGGTTTGTGTAATCCCGACATAAAGTCCTCTGAAAATAACATTGATAAATGAGAACAAAAAACCATAGATTCGCCAGTCCATGTATTCAATGGAGGCATTGTATATTTGCTCCGAACTGACCACCAGTTTCATAATGTGCGGAACACCTTTAATTGATAATCCAAAAATAACAGCTCCGATCAGAAAATTAAATATCAGACTGTTATTGAATATCGGACCTATTTGATTGTATTTCTTTTCACCATTCCTGCGGCCAATCAGGATCTGTGCACCCTGACTAAATCCGAACCCGATCATGTAGATCGCTAAATAGAATACACCGCCAATGGCCGATGCACCCAGTTCAACTTCTCCCACACGTCCCAAAAAGGCAGTGTTGGTCACATTGATTACATTTTGTGCTAACAGGGTCAGAAAAATAGGATAGGTTACTTTGAATATGTTTTTATTGGAAGTCAAGTTCTTTACTTTTTAGTCATCCGTCTTAAGCCGGACCGGTTTACATTTCTCTTCTTTTGCAAATATACAAAAAAGGAAAGATAAATCAACAGGGATTATTATTTGAATCCTGTTTGATTAGAATAAAAACGAACGGAAATACATTCAATATAAAAGGAAAAACAAGGCACTATATTCTTAAAAGTCACTGCTCATTCTTTGTTCCACTTAAAACTTGTGATTAGATATATTCTATTAAATGACTGTTTTTAAATTACACTCAAACTTTTCAATTTTATAATTTTGCGCTACTAAAAGTGTGAAATATATAACTTTTTCCAAAAATTATGCAACAAAAACAAGGTTAAAAGGACTTAATTTTGTCATGTGTAATAAATGATATTTTTGAAAATAGCAGGCAATGCACTGAGTATAAAAACATATGGAATTAAACTAATAATTTAAATATTTTACGATCATGAAAGAAGACAAGATTAAGAAAGTATTGATTGCACTTGACTATGATGTAACCTCTAAAAAAGTTGCTGAAGAAGGTTATTCTTTGGCTCACTCCATGGGAGCGGAAGCCATTTTATTGCATGTAATTTCCGAATTACCGGTGTATTATTCCGAGTCCAACTACACGCATGAATATAAGGTGGATTTACTGGGCGATTTAAACAAAACTACCCAGGCGTTTTTGGATAAAATAAAAAAACATTTGGGGGATGATGCTGTTCAGACGGTGTTAAAAGATGGTGAAATTGCCGATACTATATTGAAAACGGCTAAAGAGATGAACGCAGATATTATTGTCGTTGGGTCGCACAGTCGCAAATGGTTGGAAACTATTATCCTCGGAAGCCAGGCTGAAGATGTAATAACGAATTCACCGATACCTGTTTTAATAGTTCCGATAAAGAAAAAAGAAGATTAAATATAATTTATTCAACGGGTGCTATAAATTGCCTGATTTAAAATAAAAAAGGTTAGAACATCGGATAGTGAATATGTGTTCTAATTTTATATTAATACTGCACAATTTGTTTTAATACATGGTTTTATGCTAAAAAATTAAGGAGGTATGTATATAAATTTAATTAAATAATAATAGAACAAATGAACGAGGCAGAAAAAAATAAAAACAGTACGATAGGAGAAGATAATATCAAAGCGCAACACGAACATAAATTCCATTGGAAAGTAATCCATCATAGTTGGATATTCTGGATTTTTGCATTATTAATGTTACTAGGAATCCTTTATTTTACACTGACTTTTGGCTTCGCGTTGATTCCTTATTAATCATCTGACTAAGCAGAATCTGCCAGGGGCATTAACTCACACATTTTGGTTGAATGGGTGTTTCTGAGAGTATCGGCTTTCCGGAACACCTTAAATCAATTTATGTCGGATTAGGACGTTTTGGTGATAATCAATAAATTCAATTGAATTTTTTAGAAACATCTGAAAAATAAACCGACTGAGAAAGAATTTACATAAACCGATTGAGGAATAATAAATTTTCTGATTAAACCTGTAAAAAAAGAACTGTAAAATGACTATCACTTCAACTTCGTTTATAAAAAAGCTACTGCTGTTGTTTCTTGTCATAGCAGGATTGTACTATGCCCGGGTATTTCTGATTCCGCTAAGTATTGCAGGCATTTTGGCAACTCTGTTTTTACCATTTTGTCAATGGATGGAGAATAAGAGAATACCGAAAGGACTGGCTCCGGTACTCTGCCTGTTGGTTTTATTGCTGGTCATTGTGGCAATTGTGGCTCTGATTACCTGGCAGATTACCGACCTGACAAAGGATTTCGGCTTACTCACCCAGCGGGCTGAAGGCATCGGTGACAACCTCCAGAAATACATATTTAACACCTTTGGCATTACAGCCAAAAAACAACTTCAACTCCTCAATAATGAACAACTGTCAATTACAGGTACCATGCAGGTAGTGGCAGGTTCGGTGGTATCACTGACTACTGATTTCATTCTTGTAATGGCTTATATCTTTCTTTTACTCTATTTCCGTAGTCATATCCGCAGTTTTATACTTAAACTGGTCCCTACAGCTCAACAAACCGAAATGAACAAAATGCTCACCGGCATAACCTTTGTATCCCAGCAATACCTGCTTGGATTAGCCAAAATGATTGCCTGTTTGTGGATTATGTATGGCATTGGCTTTAGTATAGTCGGTGTAAAAAACGCGCTTTTCTTTGCCATTCTGTGTGGATTGTTGGAGATTATTCCTTTTATAGGCAATCTGACAGGTACTTCGCTTACTGTGCTGGTCTCTATCGTTCAGGGAGCCGGAATGCCTATGGTAATAAGCATTGTTGTTACCTATCTGGTGGTTCAGTTTATTCAGGAGTGGATCCTGAGCCCCATTATTGTAGGTACTCAGGTTAAAATTAATGCTTTTTCCACCATTATTGCCATGGTGCTTGGTGAACTAGTATGGGGTGTAGCGGGTATCTTTCTGGCCATTCCGCTTCTTGCCATGTTTAAAATTGTTTGTGACCACATTGAATCTTTAAAACCCTATGGCTTTTTAATCGGTGAGATTAAGACCACAAAAAGAAAACCGGGCTTCATCACAAAATCTATAAACAAGATATTTAAAAATAAAAAATGATGTTCCGTCTTATAAGTAATTAATAGTTTAAAATGAACAATTATTAATTGCCGGGACACTGAAAGGTAAGCTTTTGTAGATGATCAAACATATCATTTACCTATCTACAATTACTTAAGTAAATGGAACAATATAATGTCTTGTTTTATTTCGTCAACTAATATGACCTCTCCCCCTGCACTCTCCCAAGGAGAGGGTGATAGAGCCGAGGGTTAATGAAGTTTTATTTAATTGAATGGACATTATATATTTCCTACTACTTAATTGGATACAACGCCAGGGGAACTATACTTAAATTCAGACTTGACGGATTGCTGATTTGACCTGTTTAGTTCACCATCCTGTTTTGATACGACTTTCAAACACGGAACATCAAACCTTTCAAACATCAAACATCAAACCTTTCAAACTCTTCAAACGTGGAACACGGAACACAGAACACGGAACACTGAACACAGAACGCGGAACGCGGAACAGCGTTCTATCCAAGTTCATTCAGATTTTCCATTTTCTTTTTTTCCAGGAACTCATAGATGCCACCCAGGTGTTCCCGAATCTTCTTATTGCCAATTTCGTAAACCTTGGTAACAAGGCCATCCAAAAACTCACGGTCGTGTGAAACAATGATGGCAGTTCCGTCATACGCCTTGATGGCTTCTTTCAATACTTCTTTTGAAGGAATGTCCAGGTGATTGGTCGGTTCATCCAGTATCAGCAGGCTGACCGGCTCGAGCAGTAAACGTATCATTGCCAACCGGCTACGTTCTCCTCCTGAAAGTACTTTCACCCTTTTATCCGAAGCATCGCCACCAAACATAAAGGCACCTAAGATATCACGTAACCGGGTACGGACATCACCCACTGCAACATAATCAACCGTTTCAAAAACTGTCAGGTTCTCATCAAGCAAGGAAGGCTGGTTTTGAGCAAAATATCCGATTTTTACATTATAACCCAGTTTTAGTGTTCCCGAGTAATCAATTTCATCTAAAATACATTTGATAAGCGTACTTTTTCCTTCTCCGTTTTTACCCACAAAAGCAACTTTCTCACCCCTGTTGATAATCATTCCGATGTGATCAAGCACGACATGGTCGTCATACGCTTTGGATAAATTCTCAATTTCCACGGGTATAGCTCCCGAACGGGGTGCCGGGGGAAATTTTAGATGAAGCCGTGAAGTATCTTCCATATCCACTTCCAGACGTTCAACTTTATTCAGTTGTTTGATACGTGACTGAACCTGTACAGCTTTTGTAGCTTTACTACGGAAACGGTCAATAAAATCTTCGGTTTCCTGAATCATCTTCTGCTGATTCTCGAAGGCACGAACCTGTTGGTCATGTCGTTCCTGACGGAGCTGCAGGTATTTGGAATAATTTACATCGTAATCGTAAATCCGGCCCAGTGAAATTTCAATGGTGCGGTTTGTAACTCCATCCATAAATGCCTTATCGTGGGATACCAATAATATGGCACTCGCCGTAGTTGCCAGAAATGTTTCGAGCCACTGGATGGATTCTATATCCAGGTGATTGGTCGGTTCATCCAACAGCAGTATGTCCGGAGTCTGTAATAATATTTTCGCCAACTCAATACGCATACGCCATCCGCCACTGAATTCCGAACATTGCCTGTCGAAATCACTTCTAAGAAACCCAAGTCCGAGAAGGTTCTTTTCTATCTCGGCATAAAAATTTCCACTATTGATAATTTGCATGTGTTCGTAAGCGTTGCTCAGCTTATCAATAATCTGAGCATACTCATCACTTTCGTAATCAGGCCGGTCAGTAAGTTGTTGGGTCAACAGGTCAATTTCAGTCTGCAGTTTAATGATGTGGTCAAAGGCTTTCTCAGTTTCCTGCATCACGGTTGTACCCTCATTGTGAATCATGTGCTGAGGCAAATAACCGATGGTCAAATCGGGAGATGAAATGATACTGCCGCGTGTGGGTTGTTCGTGCCCGGCAATTAATTTTATAAGCGTGGATTTTCCTGCACCATTTCGACCGACTAAAGCTATCTTATCTTTCGGATTTATAAGAAATCCTATACTGTCTAATAATCTTCTTCCGTCAAATTCTACTGTAAGTTGTTCTATTGAAATCATTCTTGTCTTTTGAGCAACATCATGCTCTTTATCAGTTGTTTTATTTTCGTTGTCCTGTATCTTTTTTAATCAACCAAATTCCAACGAAATTTCGTTCATCCTTCACAGGGTAAGTTATTATTTGTAGTTCTATTCAGTCAGCCATTAAACGTATTGTTTTAGGCATCTGATTAGTTTGATATTGAATAAAGGAACATCTCCGTAAACAGGACCGACTGTTTATTCAGTTGTTCATTTACTTTAGGTGGTACTGCTCTGTTTCCATATTTTTCGGATGTTGAAAGGAATACATTTCTAAGACCTTCGAGTACTATGAGGTATAATTCAGCATATTCTTCGATATTAAATGCTTTAAAATCGTTTGATTGTATTCCTTTCTGCAGGATGTCTTTCACAAAATTCCGCTCTTTTATATTGAATCCCTTTAATGAAGAACTTGAAAGTGGTTTAGTCTCTAACGAATTATCGGAAACCAGGCTACTTAATGTTAATAGTTTTTGAAGCAATTTTATTTCCTTTCTTGTATATTCTAACAGCTTTGATTTTGCATCATTCGAATTACTTACTATTTTATTTATCTCCTCACTAAATTGTTCCAGTTCTCTTTCCCTGAGTGCATTGAAAATTGTCTCTTTGTCTTTAAAGTAATAATAAAGAGATGCTTTTGACATGTTAAGCCTGCCTGCAATGTCAGTCATGGTTGTTTTCGTAAAACCATAAATAGTAAATAATTCGCGGGCAGCATCAATTATGTCATTAGCTTTATTCGTTGACATTTAGCAATTTATTAGTTTGTTATTTGACTATTTTTTTCGAATCGTCAAAATTACTGTTTTTTTTGTACCTAACGACAAAGACTGGACATCTTTAATGATTTTTTATGAGTGTGTTATACCCTTGCTCCTGAACTTTGAATCAACCAGATTGTTTACAGTACTAACTAAAGCAATCAAAATGAAAATGAAAGTAGAAATATGGAGTGATGTAGTATGTCCGTTTTGTTATTTGGGAAAGCATAAGTTTGAAAATGCATTGGCTCAATTTGCAGATAGAGAATACATAGAAGTGGAATGGAAGAGTTTCCAGCTAAACCCCGGGTTGGTAACCGACACAACCATTAATATCAACCAGTATCTGGCAGAAATGAAAGGTTTCCCCATTGAACAAGCCATACAGATGAACGACCGGTTTTTACAGTCAGGAAAACCATTGGGACTGGTATATAATTTTGATAAAATTATTGTAGCGAACAGTTTTAGGGCTCAGAACCTGATTCATTTTGCTAAAAATCAGGGGAAGGACAATGACATCGAAGAACGTTTGTTCAAAGCTTACTTTACCGAAGGGAAAAATATCGATGATATTCCTACTTTGGTATTACTGGCAACAGAAACGGAACTGAACATTTACGGACTCGAGCAAGCCCTCGAAGACAACATGTTTGATGTTAATGTGCAAAATGACATTACCGAAGCAAGCCAGCTTGGAATACATGGCGTCCCATATTTCGTTTTTAATCGCAAATTTGTAGTGAATGGTGCCCAGGAAACACCTGTGTTTCTGGAAGCATTAAAAAAGTCCTTTACTGCGTGGTGCAAAGATCATCCCGAGATAAAACGAACTGCGCCCACTTACGGTTATAAACCTGCCTGAAAGTCGCCCTCCCATTTCTTGTCGTAGCATCCTTCTTCCGTCACCCTCCCACTTCCTGATCCATCAGAATGATTTAAATATAGAAGTGGGAGTGAGACTTCATGTCACGAAAACCTTTTGTCGTACGAAGTACACAAAAGCGTTTATTTTGACCGGTAATGTTATTTGAAAAAATCAGCTCTATTGAGTAAACGTTTTTGTGTCTCTTTCCCCGACGACAAAAAGTTTTGCTGTTTAGTCTCGTTCCCACATCCAGGATTATGAATAAACCTTTTGTCGTACGAAGTACACAAAAGCGTTTATTTCGACCGGTAAAGTAATTTGAAAAAATCAGCTCTATTGAGTAAACGTTTTTGTGTCTCGTTCCCCGACGACAAAAAGTTTAGCTGTTTAGTCTCGTTCCCACATCCAGGATTACATATAAACCTTTTGTCGTACGAAGTACACAAAAGCGTTTATTTCGACCGGTAAAGTAATTTGAAAAAATCAGCTCTATTGAGTAAACGTTTTTGTGTCTCGTTCCTCGACGACAAAAAGTTTAGCTGTTTAGTCTCGTTCCCACATCCAGGATTACATATAAACCTTTTGTCGTACGAAGTACACAAAAGCGTTTATTTCGACCGGTAAAGTAATTTGAAAAAATCAGCTCTATTGAGTAAACGTTTTTGTGTCTCGTTCCTCGACGACAAAAAGTTTAGTCTTACTACCTCCTGATTTCCTCCACCTTTCGTTCGCATCCGGTTTACATGAAATAAATTATAACTTAATTTATAATCATTACCAAATCAGTATATAAATAGTTTCTATATAATAACAGTTTATAAACTGATTATATACTGATTATATACTGATTATTTACTAATTAGTACCAAACCGGATGCGAAGGTAAGGTGGAGGGAACAAGAAGCAAATAAATTATTTATAAGCAACGTGATTTGTAGTAATTTATAAGTAAGATGATCTTTCAAAAGAAAGTAATCCCGCCAACCGAATCAAAAACAGACAGAATCATATCATTGAATAAGGTTAAATTGAACATTGTATTTGAATAAATAGTAAATCTCAAAGATTTGTTTATACCAATTTATTCCAAACTATTTCTAATTTAAGAAAATTAAAAATTTACTAAATTTAAAGAATGTTTAATGTTTTAATTAACTAACGAAATATGCCTGGTGATAGTTTGATTTGTATATTTACACAGGATATGTCAGAATGGAAAAATGGTTGAATATTTTATTAATGTATTAATTGAATATTTAATTTCGAATTTTGAAAAACCATATTAGACCACAATTTAAAAGAGAATTACAACTTTAACAATAGGAGTGAGTACTATAAAAATTATTCTTCCCTTTTATATGAATTCACAAGAATACCTTAAATCTATCCATGAAGTTTAAAAACGCAATTATAGAAACTGTATCAAATCATCATTTGCGTGATGAGTTTGTGGCAGGGGATGACAATGCATATTCGGTTATCTATAAATTATATGCTAAAGATCTGTATGCTTTTGGTCTTTCGCTTAGAGTAAAGACTGAGCTTATTGAAGATGCAATACATGATATTTTTGTTGACATTTATACACACAGACAAAACCTCGAAAAAGTTGACAATATTAAGTATTACTTTATAGCTGCCTTTAGAAACAGACTTTTTTTTCTATTAAAAAAAGATTTACAAAATAAGGAAATAACTGAAAAGGATACTTTAAGGTTGGTAGAAAAAGATTTTCAAGAATTGTGGATAGAAAATGAAGAAGATACAGAAAAACAAATACAGGTTAAACGGTTGTTATCCGAATTAAACCAAAATCAAAGGGAAGCAATTTATTACAGGTATGTTGAAGAACTTTCTTTAGAAGAAATTTCAACATTAATGAATATTAATTATCAGTCTGCGAAGAATTTGATTTACAGAGCAATGATGAAACTTAAAACAGTTGCAGCGTTTAAACTGCTACTGATTATTTTATTCTGTATAAACAATGAATAAATATAATAAATATACTGAGCGCCAGAAAAATAAATTTATCAATTATATAAAACTTAATTATCGAAATGTTTAAAGATTATTCGAAATATCAACTTGTAGACTATTTAACCGACGATTATTTCGTTGATTCGATGCTTAAGCCTACTTTACAGAGCGAGACGTTTTGGAAGAATCAGATCGATGACGAGAAAATTGATGTGAATGAATTTATATCCGCATATATGACGTTGAAAGGATTACATGAAAATAAGCCGAAAGTATCTGACGAACGGATTAATATATTGTGGAATCAGATAGAAAAAACTAATTCGTCAAAGCACATTAGAATCAAAAGAATTAAATCATTTCGATATTTAGCTCTCGCTTGCTGTTTTACAGGAGTAATCATTTTTTCGCTTTTCACTTTTATAAAAAAAGGAAAAAATGATACAGTTCAATCGATCACTGATTTTGCTAATGAAAATATTATCAACACCAAACAACCTGTAAATAGGATACAAATAGTTTCAGGAAATCAAACATTAGCAGTTGAAGGTGTTCAGGCAAAAGTAGAATATGATGTTAATGGGAAATTGAAAGTAAATAAACAATCTGTTACAGCAAATAAACAATCTAATTTAATAAAAGACATCTCTGCTTTTTGTCAATTACGGATTCCTTATGGCAAACATGCCTTTTTAAAACTTTCGGATGGAACTTCACTTTGGGTAAATACAGGTACAACGGTGATTTATCCAAATTCTTTTGCGAAAGACAAACGTGAAATATTTGTGGATGGTGAGGTCTTTGCAGAGGTACACCACGAAAATAACCGTCCTTTCATAATTAAAACCGGAAAGCTAGATATTCAGGTGTTGGGAACTGTATTTAATGTGACTGCTTATAAAGAAGATAAACAAACCAATGTTGTTTTGGTAAGCGGATCAATAAATGTGAAAGCAAAAAATGGCAAAGCTACTATCATAAAACCAAATCAATTGTTTGCATATACAGATCAGGCAAGTACATTAAAAACAGTAGAAACAGAGAATTACATTTCCTGGCATGAAGGAAACTATATTTTTAAAAATGAGCCCATTGAAAATATATTATTACGACTCTCCAGATATTATAATGTTACGATGAAACTACCTTCTTATCCTTCCGGAATATCCTGTTCCGGCAAACTGGAACTCAAAGATGATTTAACCCATTTATTGAACGGGTTATCCGAAATTACGTCCATGAGTTTTGCAGTTAAGAACAATGAATACCGAGTCAAATTTGAATAAATAAACGCGAAATCAACAATATTTAGATTTGGTAATACTACCAGATTATTATTACTATGTGTAAAAAGTTCATCTAAAAACACCTTTTAAAAATCAATTCAATAATTATAAAACTGTCAAAAACAAAACTATCTATGAAATCAACACACGATTAACCTTATCATCCGGATGATATTTTAATTATCCATCTCAGATTTAAAAAGTATGAAAGTACAAACTGTAACAACTAATTTAATTTTTGAATAGTCTAAAACATATGAAAAACACCCTAAAATACAAATTATTAAATATAAGAATACAACGATTTTTACTTCTGTTAGTAGTGATATTTACACAGGGAATTTTGAGCGGACTAAATGCTCAGACTTCAACCATTACCATTCAAAAGAAAAACATTACGGTAAAAGAAGTTTTGGCTTTAATTGAAGAAAACAGTAAGGTCGTTTTCTTTTATGCAGATAAGGATATAGACCTAAACCGTAAGCTGACATTAGACGTTAAAAATCAACCTGTTTCAAGAGTTTTGGAAGAACTTTTTAAAAACAGTATTAATAAATTCAAATTCGATGGAAAACAAGTTTATATCTCTAAAAAACATACACTTGAAGGGGATAAATCAAATTCTAGCCTAAAGAGATCGAAAGTAACAGGTATTGTCACTGATAAAAAAGGGGAAGCAATTATTGGAGCGTTAATTCATCAGAAAGGGACAAAAACGGCTACTGTTACAGATATATACGGGAAATTTTCAATGGATTTACCGGAGCAATCCACTTTATCAATTTCATACATGGGATATAGTCCTCAAGAATTTAATGTGGGCTCATTAGAAAATGTAAGAATAGAAATGGTTGAAGATATTAAGTCATTAAATGAAGTTGTAGTAGTGGGTTACGGAACGCAACGTAAAATCACACTTACAGGAGCTGTTACTTCAATTAATACCAAGGAAATTAAACAATCGGCAGTTTCAAATCTCTCTAACGCTCTGGTCGGAAGATTGCCGGGATTAATAGCCAGACAATCGTCAGGAGAACCCGGAGCCAATGGATCTTCGTTAAGAATTAGAGGTATTGCTACATTTTCGGGCAGTAGTGATCCATTAATCATGGTTGATGGTGTAGCCAGAGATGGTTTTCAGTACATAGAACCCAATGAAGTTGAAACTATAACTGTTCTAAAGGACGCATCTGCAACTGCCGTATATGGTGTTCGTGGTGCAAATGGAGTAATTTTAGTTACCACAAAGCGTGGCGAAATTTCAGAGAAGCCAAAAATCAGGATTAACGTAGAAAAAGCAATTCAAACACCCATGGCAATGCTGAACTATTTGAATTCGGCAGATTACTTTCGTGTTTATCGCAAGGGGTTAATAAACGACGGAAGGCTATCAGAAGCAGAAGTTTATACAAATGATTATATTACCCGATACGATAAAACGGTGAAGAGACCAGATGATTATAAATATCTTTATCCGGATGTGGACTGGAAAAAGGAAATGTTGAAAAGTTCATCCGACAGAACAGTGTTAACTGTTGATCTTTCCGGTGGAACCAAAAAAACACGATATTTTATTTCAGGATCGTATATGAACGAAGGAGGAATTTATAACCATACCGAGGATTCGAAAGGATATAGTTCACAGGCTGTAGAAAAACGTTTTAATTTTAGATCAAATCTGGATTTAGAAATTAACTCGTGGTTAACGGCTGAGTTGAATTTAGCAACTATTGTCCGAAACAGAAATTATCCGGGTATCAGTAGTTCCGATTTATTCAGGACTATGAAGTCAACTCCCTCATATGTATTTCCAATGATGAATCCAGACGGATCGATATCGGAAAGAAGCGGAGATAGTAATCCATATGCATTATTGACTCAAACAGGATATCAACAATTATACGATACCTATTTACAAGGGACAGCAGGAGTTAATGCCAAATTAGATTTTATCCTTAAAGGATTGTCCACCCGTATCCGGTTTTCTTATGATGCCCAGAATGGTGGCGGATATACCCGGAATAAGAGTTATACATCCTATATCTATTTAGGAGATGGAAAATATCAACTTCATAATACAGGGGCTGATTTTTTAGGATATTCGTTAGGGTTTGACAATTGGTTAATGACCATGAATCCGGAATTGTTTTTAAACTATAACCGGCGATTTGGCGATTCTCATAATGTGAGTGCCATGATTTTATATCGTTCAAGTTCAAAGAGTCAAAGAAGCGGGGATGCAGTAGGCGCACTTCCCTATCGTGATCAGGGTTTTGTCGGACGTATGACTTATGGATATGCAGACCGATATTTCGGTGAAGTTAATTTTGGATATAATGGTTCGGAAAACTTTGCTTTCGGTAAGAGATATGGATTCTTTCCATCAGCATCAGTATCTTGGGTTGCAAATAATGAAGAGTTTATGGAAGGGTCAAAATCATGGTTAGACCTGCTCAAGATCAGAGCTTCGGCAGGGAAAGTCGGGAATCAGGATCCCGGGACACGATTTGCCTATCAAAGCAGATGGAATTTAAGTGATGGAGGATATAGTTTTGGTGACAATTATCAGAATGGAATGCCGGGAGCAACCGAATCAACAACAGGTAATCCGGATGTAACATGGGAAACAGCAACCAAATATAATTTAGGGTTAGACTTCTCATTAAAAAAAGGATTATTAGGGATCGTTGCGGATGTGTTTTTTGAACGAAGAACCGGAATTTACTCTTCATCACAGGATATGACATCAGGATTGATGGGTCTGGCTACTTATCCAAAACTGAATGCCGGAATAGTAGAGAATAAAGGGTTTGAATTTGAAATCAGCCATTCAAACAGAATCAATAAAAATTTAATTTATGAATTAAAAGGGTCATATACACTTGCAATAAATAAAATTGTGAAATGCATGGAGGCCCCAAAACCTGATCAACCCTGGCAGGTGCAGACAGGCAGGCAAATAGGGGAAATTTTGACCTATGTTGCACAAGGTTATTTCCAAAGTTATGCGGAAATTGCAAAATCAGCCTCACAAGCCCAATTTGGGCAAATGCAACCCGGTGATATCCGATATCAGGATACTGATGGTGACGGGGTGATTACAGAATTTGATAAACAATACATCGGAAAAGTAGCAGAACCGACTCAGATAATCGGACTTTCAGGACAAATACAATACAAAGGTTTTGATATGGCTGTTTTGTTTCAGGGTGCATTGGGGCGTTATGTATCAATAACGGGTAATTCGTTGTTTGGAGAAAATGGAGAAATGAGGCAGATTTTTATTGATTATGATAATAATTACTGGACACCTGAAAATCCAAATGCAAAATATCCAAGAGCGATGAGCCAAAAAAACAATAACAATACCATGCAGTCTACTGCCTGGTTAAGGAATGGTGATTATTTGCGTCTTAAAAATCTTGAAATCGGCTATACATTTCCAAAAGATTTGACAAAAAAAATAAATATCGCAGAGATTCGATTATATGCAAATGGTAATAATCTGGTAACCTGGGATCATGTAAAATTGTTTGATCCTGAAGAAGAATGGGGTTCACCAAATTATCCAATAATGCGTACATTTAATTTAGGATTAAGTCTTACTTTTTAAAAAATTCAGTACTATGATTTTTAATAGAAAAATATTTGCTTTTATTCTTATCTGTGTTATTACAGCTTCGTGTTCCGATTTTTTGGATGTTGCCCCCAAAGAATTTTATACAGAGGTTGATCTGTTTGCTGATATGAAAGAAGCCGAAAAAGAATTGTCAGTTTTGTATAATCGATTACCTTTTGATTTTAATGCAACTGATGGAGATAATGGAATGATACTTTCGGCAACATCGGATGAAGGTTATCATAACTGGGACCAGGCATTTTCACGCTTCTATGATGGTGGATCATGGAATGCTGCTAATAATTATATAGGTAATTATAATGAACAGTATAAAAAGTTTCGAATAGCTTATCACTTTTTGGAGAATATCGATAAAGTACCTATCAAGAATACCGATCTGATCGATAAATACAAAAATGTTCTGATTCCAAGATACAAGGCAGAAGCCAAATTTATGATTGCATTTAATTATTTTGAACTCTTCAAACGTTATGGAGCAGTCCCCATTGTAGATCATTATATTTTAGCCTCTGAAGGTGAAGCGGTGCTTAAAATGCCACGTAATTCAGTTGATGAAGTTGTTGATTTCATTGTAAAATTATGTGATGAATCGTCACTCAATCTTCCTGAAACATACGAAGCAATTGATTATGGTCGTGTTACAAAAGGAGCGGCTTTGGCTTTGAAAGCAAAAACATTGCTTTATGCAGCAAGTCCGTTGTTTAATGGTGGCGAAGTTGATGGTTCTGAAGTTGTGGTTGATGGTTTAGGAGTTAAATCTACGTTGCTAGGAATCAAAAACAATGATGGAAAAGCGCTGTTTAATACCATCTATGATAAAGAAAAATGGAAAAAAGCAGCCGATGCAGCAAAAGTGGTTATTGACATGGCTGAAAAGAGTAATTTATATAAACTTAACCCTGTACAAAACGAATTATTTTATACCCGAAATTATACGGAAGTTATTTTTTGGAAACAAGGTGCCGGATCAGATAACTGGGAACAATTTATAATGCCAAATGGACACGATTATGCCGGTTATGGAGCATTAAGCCCTCCACAGGAAATGATCAACTCTTATGAAATGAAAAATGGGTATCCCATTACTGACAGTAATTCAGGTTATGTTTTGAACGGATTTAAAGATACCACCATGTTGGCCTATCGAAATAATAAATGGACGAATGTAAAAGCGCATATTCGCAGTATGTATATGAATCGTGATCCACGTTTTTATACCGATCAATTTTTTAACGGCATGCCTTATTTGGGTAGAAATATTATTACTGAAAATTTACCGGCATTAGGAGTTAACCAGGATGGTTGGGGAAAGTCAGGACAGAATTCAAGAACCGGCTATTATATTAAAAAGTGGGTTGCACCTACCCAGGATTTAAAAGGACAAGTAAAAGTTACAAGCTATCGAAATATGCCTATCATTCGTTTAGCCGAAGTTTATTTGTGGTATGCTGAAGCATTAAATGAATATGCCGGACCTTCAGATGAAGTCTATAGAGCAATTAATATTGTCCGTAAGAGAGTTGCAATGCCAGAACTCCCAATACAAGGTCGTGCTCAGGATCTGACGTTACCGGGACTACGGGAACGTATTCGAAATGAACGGAAAATTGAATTGGCTTATGAAGGTCATCGTTTCTTTGATATCCGTAGATGGTTAATTGCCCATACTGCAGAATGTAAAGCGGTTACAGGACTTAGTATTAATTCATCGGGAGAAGATTTTTATGTTCAAAAAGCAGTCTTGCAGAACGGAAGAATATTCAGGATGAATCATTACCTCATGCCTTTTCCTACAAATGAAATTTCAATTGCTCCGGCTTTAATTCAGAATTATGGATGGACCTCAAATACAGAAAAATAAAGAATCGATTATATGAAAAAGATAAAATTAATACTGCTGTCATGTTGCTTATTATTCAGTTTCTTCTCTTGTAAAGAGGAATTGAAACAGGTTTACTATCTTGATTATGACTTGAAATTAGTTCAAAATGATGATGCAGTAATTTCAAAAGCAAATGTAAAATTATATTACAAAACCAACCAGAATGCAAAGGTGCTTTTGTCGCTGGATACCACCGATCTATCAGGAAAGATACATTATAAAAAATTATATATTGGAGACTATGAAGTGACTGTAAATGTTCCAAGATTATTGCCTGATACATTTCAATTGTCGGTCACTAAATCATCCACTTCAATTATAATAGTGAGTAAAGCCAAACAAGATCCCTGGCAAATTAAAGGAAATCTCTATCCCGGTTTCCCTGAGACATTTGAAAACGGAACAAAAGCCAGTTATTATCCGGCAAGTTCACTACTATCAACAGGCAATTGGCGGTTAGATCAGGCAATGATTGGTTCATCATTGAGTGATTATCCTCAAAGTGGTCAAAAAACAATTCGAATGCAACGGAATCTTACTACACCCTGTTTTTTACAAATGGAATTTGATCTGCCAAACGGGGCTTCAAAAGTAACTGTTTATCACGGTTTATATGTTACAGATAGTTCAGCATCTGCAAGTTGGATACTGGAATATTCAACCGATGCCGGAGCTTCCTGGAAACAGGCAGGTGAACAGGTAATAACTACCAGCATTACTAAAAGTCTTTCAACTTTTGACGTTAATATCGATGGGCCTGTACGTTTCAGAATTAATAAAACAAGTCGGGGTACAATAGACAATGGATTCTTAAGTTTTGATGATTTTTCAGTATATATTAATTAATACCAATCTGAATAGCTAACCATGGATAAAAAATATAATAATAAACATTCAGGATATACTAAGTTTAAAAACTTAGTATATGTACTCTGTATCTCTTTTCTGCCCGGTATTCTGCATGCAACTTTATTACCGGTAGAAATATCAAAATCAATGAAAGTTGGTGAGGGCATTGTTCAATTTATTCCCGTAGAGTTTGATGCAAAAAAAACGCCTTCTTTAGCAATATCCCATGAACTTGAAGATAAAGGATCAGTTCCGGCTTCCTGGAAACTTATACCTTCGTTCTCAATAGATGGATCGAAAGCAAGTGCTTCATTAACTGTCCCTACGGGTACCAGTTTATATGGAGGAGGCGAAGTAACAGGCCCACTTTTAAGAAATGGGAAAACTATCACTTTATGGAATACGGATTCCGGTGCTTACGGGACTGATGGAGGAAAGAGATTATACCAGTCTCATCCGTGGGTAATGGGAGTCAGGACAGATGGAACCGCATTCGGTATAATTTTCGATAGTTCCTGGAAGGCTGAATTAACGACTAATTCTGATAAAATAGATTTTAAGTCGGAAGGCTCCCTGTTCAAGGTTTTAATTATTGACCGTAATTCACCGCAGGATGTACTTAGGGGTCTTGCAGAACTAACCGGTACTATGCCCATGATACCGAGATGGGCATTGGGATATCAGCAATGCCGATTCTCATACAGTCCTGCTGAACGTGTAATCGAAATTGCAGATACTTTCAGATTGAAGAAGATTCCTTGCGATGTTATTTGGATGGATATTGATTATATGGATGGATATAAAATATTTACATTCAATCCTAAAACTTTTCCCGATCCAAGTGCATTAAACAGGGATTTACATTTACGTGGATTTCACTCGGCCTGGATGATCGACCCGGGAGTAAAAGTAGATCAAAGTTATAGTCTTTATAAAGATGGTACCCAAAAAAATGTTTGGGTTAAAACAAAAAGTGGAAGTGAGTATCATGGAAAAGCATGGCCGGGTGCATGTGCTTTTCCCGATTTTACAATTCCTGAAGTCCGAAGCTGGTGGTCATCTTTATACAAAGACTTTATGGCAAAAGGAGTGGATGGAGTCTGGAATGATGTAAATGAACCTGCTATTAATGATGAGGAACTGGGAGCTGCTAAAACAGGCACAATGCCCATTGACAATTATCACAGAGGCGGTGGAGATCTGCCCTCAGGGTCACATTTATTATATCATAATGCCTATGCACGCCTGATGGTACAGGCTTCCCGTGAAGGCATAATGGCTGTAAATCCGGATAAACGTCCGTTTTTATTAACGCGATCAAATTTTTTAGGTGGTCAAAAATATTCCTCAACCTGGACAGGTGATAATCTGTCCTGTTGGGATCATCTGAAACTGTCTATTCCAATGTCTCTTACTTTGGGCCTTTCAGGTCAGCCATTCAGCGGTTCCGACATAGGAGGATTTTTAGGAAATGCAGATGCTGATTTATGGGGAAACTGGATTGGACTCGGTGCTTTCTACCCTTTTGCCAGGGGACATGCCTGCGCAGGAACTAATGCTAAAGAACCCTGGGCATTTGGAAAAGAGGTTGAAGATGCAGCCCGGATAGCTATTGAACGCCGGTATCGACTTCTGCCTTATATGTATACGCTTTTGCATGAGAGCTCAGTTGAAGGGTTACCAATGATGAGGCCTGTGTTTTTTGCAGATACAAAGGATTTATCGTTACGGGCTGAAGAACAAACTTTCCTGCTTGGGGAAAATATATTAGTAATTCCATCCTGGGCAATTGCACCATCACTCCCTAAAGGAGTTTGGGAAAAAGTGTCAATCGTAAATGGAGATAATGGAAAGTTTCAGGCTCAACTAAAGATACGAGGAGGATCAATAGTCCCATGTGGTAAAATAATACAAAATACAAATGAAAATTCGCTTGATCCACTTACACTCCTGATCTGCTTAGATGAAAACGGAATTGCATCTGGGAGTATGTACTGGGATTCAGGTGATGGATGGAATTTTGAATGCGGAGAATTCAGAACGGAACATTTTTATGCACAAAAACAAGGGAATACAGTCCTTGTAACTTCCGCAGATGTAGAAGGAAAACAAAAGGTGAGTTATAAATCGGTTCAGGTAGAACTGATCACTGCAAATGGTGTGATTAAAGGAAGCGGCTCATTAGCTACCGGGATTACAATTCAGCTTTAGAATAAAAATAAATCGACGTACATTTAAATCAAAACAATGTACGTAGTTTAAAAAAATCTTACTGCTTTTCAAATCAAATATGATGGGTTAAATTTAAAAACTATTCAAAATTTTATTAAACAATGGCATTCGGATTTTAAGATACAAAACTTCAATCCAGCAATTTTTTACTACCGGAAACAGAATGTTTCTACTGATATGAATCATCAATTTTAAAAGGTTTAATTTTATCTTATATCTAAAACAATTAAAATAAATTTTTATGAAAAAGATTTTTACATTACAAAAAATGAAGAGGACAATGGTTTTATGCCTCTCCTCACTTGCATTTATGAGTATTAATGCTCAGATTATTCTTGAAGCAGAAAGTGCGACTCTTTTCGGTGATTTAAAGGTGAAAACGAATGCCGATGCTGCGGTGTCTTGCTCCGGAGGTAGTTATATCGGCGATTTCAGTTCGTCATCCTCGTTGCGTTTTTCAGATGTTCAGATCGCTGAATCAGGTTGGTACGATGTAACAGTGTTTTATATTTGTATGGGCAATCGTTCGGTATCAATTAAAGCAAATAATAAAATAAAATTAAATCTGACAATTGAAACACAAACGAATGGTTGGAATGGCGAGGGTACTATACCGGTATTACCAATGACCGGGCAAATCTATTTAAAGCAAGGCAGCAACACAATTGTAATATCAGCATATAATGGTGATGGACCAAATCTTGATAAAATAGAACTTGTGAAATCATCAATACAACTGCCTGAACCAGCAGATGAAAAATTCTCTTCTACATTTGACTATACTGATGGTTCACTTATAACAGCATTACATGAAAATGCTACATTAAAAAATCTGACTGATAACGACGAAAGCACTATTTATTCTGTTCCATCTTCAGGTGGAGTCACTGAAATTGTATCAAAATGCGAATCTCCGATTTTGCTGACCGGATTTCTTCTTGCTTCAGGGACAGGAAATACAGCAGAACTGAATAATTGGGTTCTTGAAAGTTCAAAGAATGGAGAAGACTGGACATTAGTTACAGGTACTGCGACATTAAAGGCAGATGGAATTATTTCTTACTCTATTGGAAGAGACCGAGCTGATCATGCCACTGCTGAAGCTGCCGCAGCACAATATTATAAATTGACTGTCCCCGGAGAAAATATCAGTATCGGGGAATGGCAATTATATGGATTTCCATATTTAAGTAATACAGACGGTAAAAATTTCCCGGAAGACTTGTTAGCAGACGGAATTCCAACTGTACAACCAGGAAAAGAAGGTGCATCCGGAGAAGGTTGGAGCGAAGGGTTTACCAACCTATTCAACAGAGATATGTCCATGAAGTATTATACCGGAAATGATGCGATCCCGTTATGGTTTGCTTATGAACTTCCTGATGGAAAGTCCTCTTCAATAACTTCTTATTCATTGACTAGCGCTGACGATTTTTCGGACAGAGCACCAAAGGACTGGGTTCTTTCGGGATACGATGGAAATGATTGGATTCCTTTAAGTAGTATCCAGGGTGCTATATTTCCTTGTAACATGTCTACATTAAAATATAATGTGATTTCGGATAAAAAATTCCTGGCATTCCAATTGGATATTACCAAGAATAACGGATCAGGGGAGTTTCAACTTCTAAAATTTCAGCTGTTTGGTAATTTAAATACAGAACTGAAAAATTTAAATTCAAACAATATAATCATCAATTCAGTGGAAGGTGGAGTGATTTTGAATCAGGAAAGCGGAAGTAGTATAAATTATAAAATATACGATGTTTCAGGAAAAGTCGTATCACAAGGTATTTCCAATTCAATATCAAAACGTATCAATCTGTTATCAGGTCTTTACATTGTCAAAGGACTAACAAATAATAACTGGTTTACAGCAAAGGTTGTAATTAAGTAATCAGAAAAGAGATAATGAGAAGAAAATTATACAGTATTTTCTTCTCATTGTTTTATATAAGTAATGGGAAATAAATATTGTACTATTATTTTCAATAAAACTTCTTAACCGATCAGCTCTATCACTCTCTCCCGATAGTTATCGGGATTTGGAGAGAGCAGGGTGAGGTCTGATTTCACAAATTAGAAAATACGACATTATATTACTTTAGCTACTTAAATCAGAAGATCGTTTCCATTTTAAATTGACTTTTCAAAATAGTAGTTACATGATACTCTCCTTTAGTTTATAAATTCACAATTATTTGTTACAAAACAGTTCTTCAAAAGGAACTATAACTAAAAACCCACCTTGAAATCAATCCTTTTTATTTTATATAATCTTATCATAATTACCATTTGTTCATCTTCTCATGGAGCAACAATCGCAACCGTTACATCGCCCAATCAATCATTTAAATTGGAGCTGTTATTGGAAAATAGCCAACTGTTTTATCAAGTTAAAAAAGATCAGACTATTCTTATTTCGAAATCGAGGTTAGGAATGATTACTTCAACGAATGATTTTACAACTAATCTGACGTTTGAAGCTTCGACAACAAGATCTGTAAATGAAACATATACTTTACCTTCAGGAAAGAAAAGTCAATATTTAAATAATTATAATGAGCTTAATGTTTCACTGTTTAATGGTGCAAATTTAAATGTGATTTTTAGAGTCTTTGATGATGGGGTTGCTTTTAGGTACGAACTTCCAGGTTCAGGAAAAGTCACTGTTTTATCTGAATTAAGTGAATTTGTAATAGCCGGGTTCAAAAATTCCTGGGCTCAGAAATATAATAAAGATTACTCGATGTCCTATGAATCTGATTTACTTCAAGAAAATATTTGTAATAAATCATTTAGTGCTTTGACTTTAATTAAGTCAGAGGATCAAAATTATTTTCTGATAACCGAAGCAGCAAATAATGGTGATTATTCAGTTTCTCAATTGATAGCCGATGCACAGACAGGTACCTTTTATTTTGATAAAATAGGAGCTGTAAATGCAACTCTTCCTTTGTCAACTCCCTGGCGGGTTGCAATAACGGGTAGTTTGCCGGTAATCCTTGAATCAGTAATGATTCAAAATTTGAACCCTAATACATCCATTACAGATATATCCTGGATAAAACCTGGTAAAGTTGCATGGGCATGGGGAGGGGAAGATGCCAATAGCAGAGTTGATTTTTCTACAATAAAAAAATATATAGATTATGCAGCTGAAACTAATAAAGAATATTTTTTATTAGATGAAGGCTGGAATAACCCGCTTTCCGATTACAATTTAAAGCAGGTAATTGATTATGCTTCGAATAAATCAGTCGGAGTATTCATCTGGATAAATAGTCAATGTTTTAACAAAGAAGGAGCAGATATTAAAAGTATTTTGAGTGAATGGTCATTCGCCGGAGTGAAAGGCATAAAAGTGGATTTCTGGGATGATGATTCCCAGGTGACTATGATCAAATATGATGAACTTATTCAAGCAGCAGCAGACCTGAAAATGCTGGTGAATTTACATGGCTGTACCAAACCATCCGGTAAGGAAAAAACATGGCCAAATCTGTTGACTTCTGAAGCAGTTTCAGGCGGCACACAAACCTTATTCTCTGAATTTACTCTTCCGGCAAGCCACAATATTAATTTGACAATGACGAGGAATGTAATTGGTTCAATGGACTATGCTCCGGTGGACTATGCAACGAAATCAGGAAAAGTGAAGCAAACTACAACCTGGGCCCATCAACTGGCTCTTTGTGTCGCATTTGAGTCAGGCTTGTTACATTTTGCAGACTCACCTGACAATTATCGTTATCAAATGAGTGAAAGTCTTTTTAAAACTTTGCCTGTAACATGGGATGATATCAAATGTATAGAAGCATTGCCGGATAGTTATTCAACGATGGCCCGAAGAAAAGGAGAAGACTGGTATGTCGCTTCATTGTGTGATAGTGCCAGAATATTAAATTTAAAACTTTTATTTCTGAATGACGGAAGTAATTATAGTGCATATATATATAAAGATGGATCTTGTAAGTCGGATATAGCTTTTGAGTATAAACAAAATCTTACAAAAGATAGTATTTTGTCAATACCGTTACTTGCTACAGGAGGAGCTGTTATCCGTTTCACGACTTCAACAGATTATCAAAAACCTGATTTGATTCGTTATGAGGCAGAATCTGATCTAAATACAACTAAATTTTTATCGAAAAAAACTGATCCTGACAACATGTGTTCTGAAGGAAGGTTTGTTACCAATATTGGAAGAGGAAGATCATTGATATTTAACAAGATATCTGCTTCTCATTCGGGTCGTTATGCATTAAGAATTTTTTATATGGCAGAGAATGCTTGTCATGCATTTGTAAAAGAAAATACTTCATCCCGGATTGATTATTCCTTCGACTCAACGGGTGGTACCACCGGGGAAAATCTGGCTTTTAAAACAGTCTTTGTAGATTTACTGGCTGGAACAAATAATTCAATCGAGATCGGGAATGATTCAGAATATGCTCCAAATATTGATCGAATAACTATTGAACCACTTGATAAAAGCGACGTAGATGGCATTGATGATTCTGTTCATCCTGTTCAAAACTATAAGATCTATTCGTTTGATAATTCAATCATACTACATACAGAAGCTGAAGCAAAGTTTGTTATTCTGGACTTGTTGGGCAGGAAAATTCAAATTGGAGCATTGAAATCAGATAAGGTGATTAATATGAAATGTCCGGGAGTATATGTTGTTCAACTTCAATACCGAAATAGCTGTATCTCTCAAAAGGTAATTGTAAAATAAATTATAGAATACTGTATAAAATGAAAAGGTTAATTTTAATTGTGATAACAGCCGCTAACCTGTTATGTGCTTCGGGACAGGAGAATATTTCAGTATTCAATTTGCTGGACAATGGAGGAAGAATATCTTCTTCCGAAGTTATGAATTCAACTCTTCAATATCTTAATGATAAAAATATTCTAACAACTTATACAATTTCTCCTTTTATATCCGGAACATGGATTCAATATGAATCAATAGATCCAATCGTTGTCACCGGTTTTTCATTAGTATCTTCAGGAAAAGCAAGCAATGATCCGAAATCATTTAAATTATTCAGCTCTAATGATGGGAGTAACTGGATTCAGCAATCATCTGTGTTAGGAACTACCTATACAAATCGCTTTGAGTCAAAAGTAATTAAAACAAATATTTCAAATCCATACCAGGCATATAAATTCTATAAACTGGTTTTTAATCAAGCTCAAAGTGACTCTTTATCAATATCTGAATTCCAGTTATTAGGTTTTCAAGGTAAATTTGAATCGAATTTAATCAATGATGGAGGAGAATTATCTGCTCAATATACTGACGGAATTCAAAATCTGGTGGATAAGACTACAAATAAATATGTCGTTTCAAACGCAAGCACATTTTGGATTCAATATGAATCTGTTTCTCCGGTTGTATTGGATAGTTATAGATTAACAGGGACTACTTCACTTAATTCAGCTTCGAATCCAAAGTCATGGGAACTTTATGGTTCAGAAAATGGAAGTGACTGGAATATCCTGGATACGCAAAGAAATAAAAATTTTTTTAATGTGGATTTCAATACACAGGCATATAAATTAAATACTTTAATGACTGATGATAATTGGGGACAATATGCTGATTTAGCTCAACAAACATTACAAAGAGAATATTGGAATAAAAATAATGAAAACTACTATATACATCGAAATACTCCGGTTAATTATGGTTTTAATTATTGGTGGATGGCTCATACCTTAGATGTTTTGATTGATGGTTATAACCGGACCTCAGATGAAACTTATAAAATTAAAATTAATAATTTATATCTGGGTGTATTAAAAAAGAACGGGAATACATTAAATAATGACTTTTTTGATGATATGGAATGGATGGGTCTCGCACTTCTACGGGCAAATGACGTAATGCCGGTTGAATGGGGCGCTATGAATCATGTGATTGAATTATGGAACTGGATTAAATCTGGTTGGACAACAACAAACAACGGTGGAATTACCTGGGATAAAAATCGTCCTACTAAAAATGCCTGTTCAAACGGACCGGCTATGATATTGGCTGCAAGGTTGTACCAAAAGACTAATGATGTGTCATATCTGAACTGGGCAATGAAAATACACGACTGGATGGCCCTTTATTTAGTTGATCCTGTCACGGGAATGGTTTGGGATAGCTATTCCGATCATACTCCGGGAATGGTATTTACGTATAATATGGGTACCTGGATGGGTGGTTGTTTTGAACTTTATATGATTACCGGTGAAAAGAAATACCTGCAAGAGGCTTTGAATGCTGCCGACTTAGTTGTCGATCCATTACAAAAGTTTTCTTCCCCACTCGGAATTCTGTTTAACAATGAAGGTGATGGAGATGGTGGTTTATTTAAAGGGATTTTTATGCGGTATCTGTCTCAAATGATTCTTAGAGGCAGTTTGGATGAACCTTTTAATCAAAGATATATCGACTACTTTATTGACAATGGAAGAAGTCTGTGGAATACAGCAACACTAATTCAAGGTAGTACATTTAAAAATACCTGGATTGAACGACCAACCGACAAAGGTTGCGATTTATCAGTTCATTTAAGTGGTACAATGCTTTTTGAACTTCTGGATGAACTGAAAAGATATGGTGAAATACCTGAAGCCGACACAAATGTAAAAGCATATAAGTTTTATAAAATGACTGTTCTGGCTAATAATGGAGCTAAAGATACGGAAATTTCAGAAATGCAGTTATTAACGAAATCAGTTTCAGGAGTAAAGACTGTTATGTCAAACAATAAATTGAGAATAAATTGTCAGAACTCAAATTTAATAATAAAATCAACTACGAATGAAGAATGTGATTATACTATTCTCGATTTAAATGGAAAATTAATCAATAAAGGTACCGTGGCATCTTTTTCTACCAATGAAGTAACCTTACCTCGTTTGGGAATATATCTTATTCAAATTCATTCTAAAAGCTGTAATTACTCTCAAAAAATAATTGCAAAAGGTGGCAACTGATTGTGAATGAATTAATCTATTCGAATATAGATTTTAGTACAGTATAAATCAGTTTTATACTTCATTGATCCTGATACTCTAAAAAATATATTATTTATGAAGCTCTTCTGTTTATTTATTCTACTTTTACTGAATTAACTCCTATAACTCCTTTGCATATTACTCCAGAATTATGAGAACCTTTGCATTCAATCCTTTATCAATGCCTACTTATGTGATGGCGAAACCAACAGGTTCGGTTTGCAACCTGAATTGTTCGTACTGCTACTATCTGGAAAAGGAGAAGATGTATGCAAACAGAAAAAGTTTGCAAATGAGCGATGAAACGCTGGAAAAATATATCGAAAGTTATATTCAGGCTCAGCCGGTACCGGAAGTATTATTTACCTGGCATGGTGGCGAAACCCTGATCCGAAATCTATCGTTTTACAGAAAAGCGCTGGCTTTACAGAAAAAGTACGGAAGAGGTCGTAAAATTGAAAATTCATTACAAACAAACGGAACATTGCTTACTGATGAATGGTGTAAGTTCTTTAAAGATAATAATTTTTTGATAGGAATATCCATTGACGGACCTGAACACTGCCACGATATTTACCGCAAAAATAAAGCAGGGAAAGGTACATTCTGGCAGGTAATGCAGGGTATAGAATTACTTCAGAAACATAATGTAGAATTTAATACCCTTTCGGTCATCCATAATTACAACGTTGATTATCCTGTTGAAATCTATAACTTTTTTAAGGAAATTGGTAGTCGGTATATGCAGTTTACACCCATAGTAGAACTGGTATCAACACGCGCAGAAGATTTAAAGTTGATATCGCCGCCATACACTGATGATGACATATTGGCACCCTGGACTATAGATGCCGAGAAATTCGGACAGTTTTATATTTCAATATTTGATGAATGGATAAAAAAAGACGTTGGAACCTGTTTTATTCAGCAATTTGATGCTACACTAGCCTGCACAGCAGGTGAAGTGCCGGGTACCTGTATTTTTGGGGAGACTTGTGGACATGCTACCGTGATGGAATTTAACGGAGATGTGTATGCCTGCGACCATTTTGTTTATCCAGAATATAACATCGGGAATATTAAAACCCACACCCTCTATGAAATGGTTTTTTCAGAGAAACAACGACACTTTGGTGCTGACAAACGTGATTTATTACCTGCTCAATGCCAACAATGTGAATATTTGAATTTGTGCTACGGGGAGTGTCCAAAAAACAGAATCATCAAGACGGATACAGGTGAAAATGGGTTGAATTATCTTTGTGAAGGCTACCGTTCCTATTTTAAACATACAAAGCCGTATTTCGAATTTATGGCAAATACTTTAAGAAGGAGTAAGGAAATAGGAGCGAGGAACGAGGAGTGAGAAATGAGAGTTAAGGAGTGTAGTGACAGTCAGAAGTAAAAGCAATTGAAATAAGGAAGTAAGAAATAAATTTTTATTTACACCTCACCTTTTCACTACATCATCACATTACTACATCACCACATCACCACATTATCACATCATCACATCATCACATTAATACATAAATTCCAGTGTTCCACCATTTAATATTGAATCATGCGACAACTGCCGGGAAGAATAGTTATTCCCGTTTAACAGAATTTCCTTTACAGGTGCCAATGCATTTGATCTGTTTTTAGTAATTATTTTAAATGTATTTCCATTATCCAGTTTTATCTGTATCCGGTCGAAGAGGGGTGAGGTGATTTCATATACAGGTTCACCTACGATTAATGGATATAACCCTATAGAACTAAATATATACCAGGCACCCATTGTTCCATCATCTTCATCCATCTCGGGCATAAAACCTTCAGGAGTGTCTTTGTAAGCACGACCCACATAAGGAGTCGGAAATTCTGAGTTTCCACCGTATTTGTGAATCATTTTCTCATTCAACAGGGAATGCACAATCCGCTGTGTCTTTTGTGGATCACCTAACCGGTTAAAAAGAAAGGGAACATGGATGTCGGGTTCGTTGCCCTGATTGTAAAGATGTTGTTCAAAAAAACGATCCAGTTGATTTATCAGTGAATCTTTTCCTCCCGACCACTCTGCCATTCTATCCAGGTATTGTGGTGCTGCCCACCGGTACTGCCATCGTGTGCCCTGATAAAGTCCGTTATTATGCATCCGGGCGTAGGTCGTATCAATATTCATAAATTCTTTTTTCCAGGTAGTGCCGAATAGCTCTTCAGATTGTCTGCGATAGTTGCCGGCATCCTTTTGCTCACCAATACAATCCGCTATTTGAGCCAATGCCCACAAGTCATAGGCTGATTCCAGTTTCTGATCGGGTGACTTGAATGGTAATTCTGATGCTTCTTTGCACATTTGTGGGTAACATAGTCGAAAGTCAATTCCCTTAATCCCTTTTCGGTAAGCATCCAGTAGAAGAATGACTGCATGTTCTGTTCTAACCGTTGGGGTTGCTTCCGAATCAGTCGACCAATTGACTTTCCCTGACTGATAAAGCCGTACCAGTGATTGAGACATATCACTCATCTCTTTCGGTTGCAGCAATGCCAACAGTGGAAACTTAGTCCTGAACGTGTCCCACAACGACCAGGAACTATAATAAACAGAACTGGCAGCATCCTTTATTTTCCCATCTGTAGCCAGGTATTGTTTATCAGAAGTGGTGACATTGGCCGGGCTCAGATACACACGATAGAGTGAGGTGTAAAATATCGTACGGTTTTCGGATGATCCTCCTTCAACGGTTACTTTTCCCAGTTTCTCATCCCATAGACGCCGGGCGGTTTTTTTTATATGAGCAAAGCCGGTTTTACTTTTCAGCCGGTTCTCGTTGCGGGCAGCATTTATACTTACTGACGAAACGGCGACCCGGAACTCTATTGGTTTGGAATCACTTTTCCCGAATACAAGAACCATTTCACGTTCTACATCACTTTTTACTGTAAAGTCCCTATTTGTTTTCAGATGGAAAAATAATTTGTACTGTCCACGTCCACAGACATTGGCTGAAAGTATGTACCCTTCAATTTCACGGGAAGAAACCACTTTGTGATGATCTTCAATCGTTTTTTCAAAAGAAGACGCTAAGTTTAAAGTGACTAATTCGTCACTTCCTTTAGGAAAGACATATTTTTCTACGGCGATATTATTTGTTGCGGTCAGCTCAGCAGTTACACCGTTGTTTAATGAAGTTTTATAATACCCGGGTATGGCGCTTTCAGATTGTTTGTTGATACGAAGTTCGAATTCCGGAAGGGAAGGTTTGATACTCAGGTTGCCACCTGCACCACTACACCCGACACCCGATAGCCTGTTTACTGAAATGCCGGAAATCAGATTCTCGCTGTAGTCGTATCCGGCATGACTCCTTGGGTTTGAATCAGGACAAACACGTACCATGCCAAATGGAACGGCAGCTCCCGGATCGACCTGCCCATTATCGCCCGATGTTCCGATAAACAGATTTATCTGAGAGCAGTTGCTTTTTTTAGCATCTGCTGTGGATACTCCTGACAAGATAATAAACAGTAAAATCCATTGTAATTTCTTCAAACATTTACTTTTAATCATTTTGGAATTGACCTTTGTTTATACTCTGATTCATACAAAATACAGATAGTAAGAAGATTTTCTTCTTACTATCTGTATCATTTTATACCGGTTTATAATACAACTACGCGTTTGTTGGCAATATGCCCATCATTTTGAACCGAAACGATATAAGTTCCGGAAGAAATACCCTTTAAATCAACAACTCCCAAATTATCGACTTTGGTTTGAAGTAATGATTTCCCAACCAGATCGTAGATTGTAAGTGAAGCATTTTCATTAAAATCGAACCCTGATAATTGAATATGCATTTTTTTATTCGTGATGGGCATTGGATAAACATTAATCCCGGCACCATCTGCCTTTACATCATTCACTGCACTGATAACAGTATATAATTGACTTTTTGGAACAACTGCCCTGGGTTGAACATCACTCATCCATTCCAGCTTGCAACTGGCGCCCCCTGCATCTTCAAAATATTCTACTTTAATAGTATACAGTTGGTTTGCATTTAATGCAATGGTTCCGGTGTATTCAATTCCGTAATCACTGATCCATTTATCGATAATCAATTGATCATTAATCCATACTCGTCTGCCATTATCACTGTTTATAAAAAAAGTATACGTACCGGTTGTTTGCGGTTGGATATAGCCGTTCCATCTCACTGAGAAGTTATCTGTTCCGACATAGGAATTCGGAGCATTGCTTCCCCAATCAAAATTAATCGTCGTATCGATGGCATTCCGTCTCAGAGTTTCAAAGTTCATTCCGTTGTAGTAGCTAGCATTTAACCCGTTTCCCGTACCTTTCTGTAGAGCCGGTACCGGTACAAGTTTCCACTGTCCTTTAGTCTGGTTTGTATTACTCATTTGACGAACATTGGCCTGAACGCTCGTATTAAAAGATTCTACGATTTTTCCACTATGTTTTGCAATCAGGTTATAGTATCCCGGTGTGGTTGAAGGGGTGACGATAAATTGTTGACTTTGTAAACCGTAATAGGTCCATTGTTGAACATTTGCAGCATCCGTTTTGAGACTATTTATCACATCCAGGGACTTGTTGCTGTTAACTGCCAATATTTTATAAGTGCCATCACCCAGATGTGTAAATTTAAACTGTTGGTTCGTATTCGGCGAAACAGTAAATTGTTGTATATTGGCACCATCACCAACACCTGAAACACCGCCTGTAACATCCATATTGAATTTGCTGGCATTATTCTGTAAGAAATAGGTGCCTTCTAAATTAGTTTCACCGGTGGTTATGATTTTAATGGAAGATGTCCTGTCAGTCCAGTCGCCCAGGCAGGTACTGTCTGATGTCAATTCGAGGGAGGCACCTCCGAAATTATCATCCTCGAACAAGATTGCTTTAAAACCTTTTGTTACTTTTAAGGAAGCAATATCATTGTCGTAAATTCCCAGAGCATTCAGTTCTGAAAGTGTATAAGTTCCGGCTTTCAATCCTCCTGAAAAACCTCCAAATGCGCAGTCGGCATAGGCTGTTACAACACCTGTAGAAACTGCAGGCCTGGCAGTAGGCGTATAAAGTTGCAATTTTTGAACGGTCTGTCGCATTTGTGAAGTACTTTGCCATTCCATTTTGCAGGAGGCATTTCCGGTGGCTTTACTGTATTCCAGTTCGATATCGTATTTTTGTCCTGATATAAGATCTATCGTACCACTTTGAGTAGAAATACCTGTTCCGGCTAAATTATCGAATAGGACAGTCCCATTTACGGTAAGCTTTGCTCCATTTTCGCCAGTAACATAAAAGGTATACGTTTCAGAATACACCGGTTGGATCTGACCGGTCCATTTTACAGAGAAACTTTCGGTTCCTAATACTGTTTGATTGGGAGAACCAGCAGCCCAGTCGAAGTCAATGGTCCTGTCGGTTTGTGAAAATTTCAGTGTGTTAAATGTGTTTCCTGAATAATAGTCTCCTTTAAGGCCATTTCCGACCCCCAAAGCTAAATCCTTAATGTTCTTACGAATCAGCCAGACAAATTCATCAGGGGCCACGACACGCACGTTAGGACCTAATTTGCCAATGCATTCCAATACGTCATTTACATTTCTCGACCAGACAATAACCGGAATAAGGCTGTAACCTGCCGAAGTATTGATATTCGTAGACGAAGTATTTAATTTTGCAGCCAGTGTTGATGGAATCATGTCATTGTACTGCCCTGTAGTTCCTGACCACAAATTATATCTCCCGCCAATACAAGGCTTGTCTTTGTACCAGGTAATCTGTCCGTTTAATAAGGAATAATTTGAATAGTCGTAATAAAATAATGCATCAATATTATCCTGACTAAGATAGGGTGCTAAATTTGATGAAGAATAGGTGGCATCAATGACATTCGCAATATGTAAATCGCCTTTTTTCATATATTGATTCAATAAATTACACTCTGCTAAAAGATTCGGAAAAATACCCGGATTAAAATATCCCCTGCCTGATGGTGCAGCAATCAGATAATTTCTTCCATCTGCCGAAGTCAGTGAATTATCGACATACTTTTTATACATGGGTGGAGCCAATTCAACCAGAGCAGGAGAAATTGTCCAGCCTAAATTGACGTTTGAACGTAAGGGATTAGCCCATGTTTTCTTGTCATCAGATGCTCCCAGTAACCATTGTATATTATCTCCATCCGATATGACAAAACATACGGTGTGAACATTCGGTACCACTTTAAAAGCATTGGCAGGTTCTTTTTGCTGAATATTATCAACCATTATATTTGTAAGTGTTGATAGATTCGGTGCAAAATCCGCAGCATGAATCATCAATGACTTTTTCGATAAGGCTTCAACTGTATTATCTTCACCTGGTCCCCAGCCCATAATAGCTCCGTTGGGACTGATGGTGTTAAATACATTTGTAGCCAATGTGCCGGCAGGAGTAGAGCTCCAGAATTGTATTGCTTTTGCGAATGCACTATAATCAGCCAGATATAAACCCCGGTCGTCCGATACATTCTGGTAAGAGGCCATATGTTTATTAAACTGAGTTCCATAGTTCGTGAATAACCAGGTTTCATCTTTACCCCTGACATCGAGTAGGAGGGTTAAACCTGCATTTTTAGCCGTTTGTTCGATATCGGCAGGAATCGCCACTCCATTTAAAATACCTGCCAGAGAAAATGCTACATTGGTTGAGTTTTGTTTGGAGTCACAAAGGATGTATCCTGCCAGTCTGCCGGCAAAGTGTGTCAATAATCCCTTAAAATTTGAATAATAGGTATAATCCATCTTAATACCCGATTTGGTCATTAGAGACGTGTTTCCGTACATGTCACGCAGTATCTCCGGCTTGGTTTGTGCTATTACACCCTGCAACGACTGTAATGCAATCTTTTCGGAATAGGAGTAACTTGTTTCGGAAGTCACGTAGAGTAAATCCGGTGGTGTTGAATAGGGATAGGGACTTCCCGGGATTCTTTTGATTGATGACTGTGCGGTTATGCCGATTAAAAAGCAACATAACAAAACACCGATAAATGATAAGATTCTCATTGATTTCGATTTTTTTGAGTAATTATAAAGTTAGCATTTGCATGAATAGAAAATTGTACACTTTACTTCTGTTTATTTAATTCCATTGTTTCGTATCGAAACGATGAATGTACCTCCTGATAATCATTTGGGATATTTAACGAAAAAAATAATATGACATCCTATATGTTAAAGTGATACTATGTAGGTTTTATGTCTTTAATCTTTAATTTTTGATCTTTGATCTTTGATCTTGGTTCTTTGCTCTTGGTTCTTTATATCTAAATAATTCAACAGGTTTTATTATTGAATATAAACCAGTCTTTGCGCACTCCCGTATTGTCCGTCTTTTTCAGCCCTGATAAAATAAACCCCTGAGGACATTTTATGTGAAAGTAAGTTGAGATTGACTTTCTGTACACCATTTACCGATTGTTTATAAAGCAATATCCCTTTATCCGACCATATACCAATACTCTCAATATTGCCGGCGTTTGAACCTAAATCAATTGAAAGGGTTTCATCTTTTTTAAGTGGATTCGGGTATATCCTGGATAAGCTTATGGCCGGATTATTTATACCGGTGCTTTGTTTTGTCGTAAAATTCCAGACATACCCTGTTTTTACATTGGTATTGTTTACTTCATCAACTCTCCAGTAGTACTTCATTCCGGGGAGTAAATTCATTGCATTGAAAGTAGTGTCTGTTTGAGAACTCACCAGAGAGGAATTGGTCAAAACCGCGTTGGTACTTAAAAAAACGTTATGGGATATTGCCATATTACCCGGACTCCAGGACAGAACCGATTCGGTATTGACATCTGTTAAGTTCAATGCCGGTTGAGGATGATAGGCAAAAGTGGTATCGTTCTCATTAATAATTTTTACTATTCCACAATCAATATACTGTCCTCCCGCATTTTGAAAACAATGAACGGATATTGTGTTTTTACCATTAATTATCAAAACGTTTCGGGCTTCTTTTTTTATGTAATCGATCTCATAGGCAGATGTATAACCATTAAACGATCCGGCCAGCACACCGTTAATATATACATCGCAATTATCATCGTGGTGCAGGTTTAAAGCCAGCTTCGGGAGCTCTTCTTTTTTTACATCCGTCAACGTGAATTGCTGGCGCATCCAAATATCCGAACTATTCCAGGCTGTATGTATGATTGCTCCCGGAGTTCCTGCAGTCCCAAAACCACCCGGAGCAGTTTTCCAGGTACTATCATCAAAGTTTTGCTGAGTCCATGATGTAGTAGGTTGGGTCGTTGTATATTTCCACGATCTGCCTGCTTTTTGGGATGTAGGGACAACATCATCAAACTGAATGATTTTTTGATGTATGATTCGTTCATTGATGGCTTTGAATAGTTTCATATCCACTTTTGGAACACGATCATAAGTCAACATTCCGTTGATTTCAGTTTCTACATCGGTTATCTGAGTGTATATGGCAGCACTTAAATTGCTAAATGTTTTATAATAATTGACCTGGTCGGCCAGGCTCGAATACATCGTTACCAATTCAGCTGTGCTTTTAGCGTGGTCGGTATTTGTACCGGGAGATCCCCACTGGTGATTAGGAACATTATAAAAGACTCCGCCGTACTCGCCGCTTACCGATGCCTGATTCGGTTGAAATTCACACAATGGTGCAGGATAACGATGTGCATCAATTACATCGCCTGCACTGACGGGCGAGGCAACTCCTCCGCCACTACCCTGATTTACCAACCTTGACGGGTCAAGTGATCTGGCAAGATCAACCCTGCCTTTTGTATCAAACTGACCACAACCTTCGTTAAACATGACCCACATAATGATTGACGGGCTGTTGATGTGATTATTTATCATGCGGGTCATTTCCAGCTCATGTGCCACCTGATCGGTAGTTACTCCTGACGGGGTATCGTACGAATTCGCTGATGGCATATCCTGCCAAACAAGAATTCCCAGTTTATCTGCCCAATAATACCAACGCTGCGGTTCTACTTTTATATGTTTTCGAACCATATTGAACCCCAGTGCTTTTTCATTTTCAATATCGCTTTTAAGTGCTGCATCCGTTGGGGCAGTATAAATACCTTCCGGCCAGAAACCCTGGTCGAGTGGTCCCATTTGAAACACAAATTCATTATTTAAAAATAATTTGTTCGCTGTTCCTACTTTATTTCTGGATATTTTCCTCATGCCAAAGTAGCTGGATACTGAATCAACAGTGATCAAACCGCTTTTTACAACAACAGTCATATCGTACAGGAAAGGACTATCCGGTGACCATAATTTAGCTGAAGGGATGGGTATTGTAAATTTTGAATTTAACCGGGAAGTTACACTCCCTACCACTGTTTCACCATCTTTAGCTGTCGCCGTTACCGTTAATCCCGTGGAGTCGGCTGTATTAACAGTTACCGAAAGTAATCCCTTATCAATGTCAGGAATCATTTTTAAACCCGAAATGCTTTTTTCGGCTACTGGTTCCAACCAGACGGTTTGCCAGATGCCTGTCACACAGGTATACATTGCGCCACTGGGTGCCGTGGTTTGCTTTCCTCTGGGTTGTCCATAATCTTTTGTCGGGTCATACACCCTGACGATGACTTCCTGTGGCCCGGATCCTGTAATCTGAGCGGTAATATCATAACTAAATGCATCATATCCACCTTTGTGAATGCCCATGCTGAACCCGTTAATAAATACTTCCGATTCCCAGTCGACAGCATCAAAATGAATCAGAATATGTTTTCCCGACCAATTTTCGGGGACCGTAAATGTCCTGCGGTACCAAAGCCTGTCGTAGTGCCTGACTACTCCAGAAAGGGGAGCTTCAATGGGAAAAGGAACTACTATTTTTCCGGAAAGGGTTTGCCCTTGAGGCAGGATATCGGTAATTAAGCCGCTTTTAAACTCCCAGTATCCATTTAAACTCAACCAATCGGCACGTACCATTTGTGGCCTCGGATATTCGGGTAATGGGTTGTTCAAATCAACATCTTTTGCCCATTGGGTTCTCATTGAAGTCTGTTTTGGTGTCCACTGAGCCACTAAAGAAAATGGTATAAGAATTAGTAGGAGGATTCTAAGTGAGGTAATTGGTAGTCTCATGGTGTGATTATAGTCCATATAAGTAGATAGTGGAAAATAATGTTTAATGAATACCTGCTCAGGTAGTATAAAACATTGAATATTTAATTTCCAGGTGTTTTGTATATTATTGTATTACAATTCGTTCGTTGATATTTATATTTTTATTTATCAGAAAAAAAATAATCTATTTCGATTGAATTCATTTAATTAACATACCTGGAAAAAGCTATTTGCTTCCAGACCAGTCAATTTCCCACCCTGTCAAATAAGGTAACAGTTAGTGGATCATTATAACTGATATCCGACAATTCAATATCTACATAGTTCAATTGATAGTTTTTTCAAATATGCTAACTAATACTTGAATACTGATAATACATTAATCGAACAAGTTGAAATATGCCGGAAATTTAAATTGATTTCAATAATAAGTTTTTGAAGTATTTGAACAAGCTAACCATTGAAATGATTCATGTAACTGTTGTTCTCATAATATCATATCAAAAGAAAATATTCTTAGTAATAATAATTAACCGTTAAAAAATCTATTCAATCGGATTCTCTCCCTTTGATGTTTTTACTCCAAATTCTCGTGGTAGCATTCCAAATTGTTCTTTAAAGCATTTTGCAAAGTAAGATGATGAACTGAATCCGACTTTTTCATAGACTTCATTAATCCGGTAATCCTGACTTAATAACAATTCTGCCGCCTTTTTTAATCGGATCATTTTTAAATAATCATTGGGCGACATACCCGAAATGCTTTTTAATTTCCTATAAAAATTTGAACGGCTCATATTCATAAACTCTGAGAGGGTATCAATTGAAAAATTCACATCCAATAAATGTTTTTCAATCTCACCATTTAACCGTTCCACATATTCAATATCTTTTTTCGAAATGACAATTTCAACGGGAGACATCAAGGGTGAAGAAGCAAATAGTTCCTTTAATTGTTGACGACTGTTTATCAGGTTCGCGATTTGTGTACGTAGGTGCTCAAGAGAAAATGGTTTCTCCAGGTAGGCATCCGAACCATATTCCAACCCCATTATTTTTGATTCAACAGTTGTTTTAGCCGTGAGCAATATAACGGGAATATGACAAAACAGGGTATTCGATTTGATGGATTCGCATAATTGATAACCATCCATCAAAGGCATCATCACATCGCTAACCACAACATCAATATTTTGTTCCGATAAAACTTTAAGTGCTTCCTGACCATTTTCAGCCAAATATACCTGATAGAAATCCTGCATGTAATCAGAAGTTAACTGAAGTAAATCCAGATTATCTTCTACCAATAATAATTTCAATTTGTTTTCAACAGTCGTATTGATTGTCTCAGTTTTACGAACATGCTTATTATATTCTGTATCAACTTGTAGTATTTCTGGTTGTTGTTCTGATGTTTCCAATAAAAAATTATTCGTCAGAGGAATAGAAATGATAAATATCGATCCGCCGGTTGTGCCATTCTCGTACTTTAGAGTTCCATTATGTTTTTCAGCAAGTGCTTTTGTTAATGCCAAACCTATTCCTGTACCTGCTTTACTATTGTCCGATTGATAAAATGGTTCAAAGATTTTTTTTCTTTCCTGTTCAGTGATTCCTTTTCCATCATCCGATATCCGGACTTCAAAATCATGTTCATGTACTTGTAATTCCATGACCACTTTTGAATCGGCGTACTTTAATGAATTGCTCATTAAATTGCTCACCATTTTGTTAAATGCTTCTCTGTCTACTCCCAACTTAACATCCTTTTCAGGTAGAATGAGTTGAAGTTCAATATCTTTAATTTCTGCTGACTGGCGAAACCGAACGAAAAGATCCCGCATAAGTTCACTTAAATTACAGGTGATTATCTGAAGTTGAAATTCAACTTCCTCTGTTTTACGGAAATCAAGCAACTGGTTAATCAGGTTAAGAAGATAATCAGTATTTTTATCAATCGTATTCAGAAATCCTTTTGTTTTATCCGTACCATCACCCGAATTAATAATGCGTTCCAATGGAAGCTTTATCAAGGTTAATGGAGTTCGAATCTCATGTGACAGATTCGTGAAAAAATTAATTTTAGAGAGATAACTTTCTTTTTCTTGTTTTTCTTTATATCCTTTTATGCGTTCATTGTGTAACTTGCTTTGGCGGAGTGTCCAGTTTTTATACAACCAGAAAAGTGATCCTAAAATAATCAGCAAATATAAAAAATAGGCAAAACCTGATTTCCAGAACGGTGGCAATATTCTTATTACAAGAACTGCTTCATCTTTATTCCATAAGCCATCGTTATTTGAACCTTTTACCCTGAAAGTGTATTCTCCCGGAGGTAAATTTGTATAATAGGCCGAGTTATTATCCTTTTCAGCCACATTCCAGTTCTTGTCGACACCTTCCATGATGTAGGTATACTGGTTTTTTTCAGGTGCCTGGAAACTTAAAGCAATGAATGATAGACTGAATGTGTTTTGATTGTATTTTAATGTAATCTCCTTTGATTCGTAAATCGGCGCTGTAAGTGGAGAGTTTTCATCGGTTGCATACACCGGTTTGTTGAATAATCTGAATTCGGTAATTCTTACGCGTGGAATAAATTGATTTTGAGTGAAATCTTTTGGATAGAACGTGTTGAAACCATTAATTCCTCCAAAGTACATTTTACCATCCCGTGCTCGTAATGACGATCGAAAGTTAAACTGGTTACTTTGTAAGCCATCAGCTTTTGTGAAAATCATCCTGTTTTTCTTCGTGTAAGGATTGATACGTATCAGCCCGGCATTACTCGAAATCCAGAAGTTCTCAAATTCATCCTGCTCAATGGCATAAATCACCGGATTTGGAAGTAATTTATTGTCCGGGTCAAAGGCTGTAAATTTTTCTGTCTTGTAATCGAACGAACACAACCCCCCGCCCTCAGTACCAAACCACACAGTATGCCTGCTATCTTCGAATAATGAAATAACGCTATTCCCTGAAACACTCCGTGAATCGCTTTGATTATGAATGTAGTGATCCCATTTTTTAGTTTTGTAACTAAAACGGAAAACGCCACTGTTGTAAGTGGCAACCCATAAATAGCCATGGCTATCTTCAATGATGTTAAAGATATGAGCCATCGGTCCGATCTCATCAACAATTGAGAATGATTCGGTTGCCCGGTCATATCTGCTAAGTCCCCAGGCTGTTCCTACAAAAATAGTTCCGTGACTGTCTCTGAATAATGCATAGATTGCATTGTCACAAACGCTTTTTGAATCATCACGTCGATGTTGGTAGTTTTTAAAAGTTTTACTCTGTATGTCAAAAATATCTATTCCGCGAGAAAAGGTACCTATCCAAAGTTTATTGTTGTCGATAAGTAAAGAATGAATATTGTGGTAGCTAATGCTGTTCTTCGCATTTAACGGCTTATATGTCTGAGCTTTCTGTGTCTTAGTATTGAGGTAATTTAATCCTCCATCTTCAGTGGCTATCCAGATATTTCCGGCATTATCCTCACAAAATTCACTGATGGCTTTACCGGATATAGATCCTGCCTGAAATGATGGAAAATATTGTTCAAATGGCTTCAGGTTCTTTGGTAAATAGTTTACACCTCCAAAATATGTCGACACCCATAAACCTCCTTCACGGTCTTTTGTGATATCATACACCGATTGGTCACTTAGACTTTTAGGGTTTAAAGGTTCGTCTAACCGGGTGAATTTTTCTTTGATCAGATCAAACAGATATAATCCGTTGTCACCACCCACCCACAGTTGAGTCTTTGAATAAGGAAAGATACTGCGGATATTCGAAACGACCGACGATCTGTTCTCCTCAACGACCGGTTTTATCTGATTGTTTTTAAGATTCAACATATAAAAACCATACGTTCCTACGTTAAACCATAGACTGTTGTTGAAGTAACAAAGGGCATTGATTTCAATATTACTAAATCCTTTTTTGCTATACACCGGGTTAAAAGACCGTAAATATTTCCCGTTTTTATCGAAACAGATCAATCCATCCTGCCTGGAAGTTGCAAATATATTACCGTTAGGAATCTTAAGCATATTCCAAACAAATGAACTATATAACGTGTTTTGTACCAGTTTTTTGGTTTTTGGATTGTAAATAAATATTCCCTGTCCCATTGTGGCAATCCATATTGATCCGGTATTGCTTTTAATGATTTTATTGACGTTACTGCTGATAAGGACTCCATCTTCGGTTTTTTCATTGAAATAGGTGAAACTCTCCGTTTTGCGTTCAAAGAAATACATTCCTTTATTGGTGCCTACCCAAATGTTTCGTTGTTCATCTTCGAACAACGATTGAATAAAATTATTCCCAATTGATAATTTATTCTTCGAATTTGTACGAAAGATTCTGAAATTTTTACCATCAAAGCAGTTTAACCCATCACTGGTGCCAAACCACATAAAGTCATAGCTGTCTTGCAATACACACCAAACAGTGTTATGCGACAAACCATTCTCTACCTGATATTTTACAAAAGGAAGTGAAGATGCCTTGGAATTCAAAACACAGATTAGGATTAAAATTGCCAGTAAAGACTTTTTCATCTGCTGTTTATAATTAGTTCAATGGGCTATTTACCCGGTTAAGATATAAGGTTTAAAACTATAACTGAAACGTTGGTATTATTGAAATAATACCAACGTTACAGTACTTTTCGTATAGTTATTATCGTAAGGTTGTAAATTTCTCAATATCATTTTTAGTCAGATCCGATATTTTATACTCTGAATCTCAAAGATATTGCAAATTTATCAATTTGTTAGTGTTTGACATGCAAAATTCAGGTCATAAAATACCATTTATTGCTCAAATAACATTGGCTGAAATTTATCAATCTCACTAATTCAATGGATGTTAGAATTTTAGTG
>Ga0302288_1000270_pt1 | contig 45338 bp, 42 predicted proteins | sample III_Fen_N1_1_FD_194549 | JGI IMG/M metagenome (GOLD analysis project Ga0302288, IMG submission 194549) | Peat permafrost microbial communities from Stordalen Mire near Abisko, Sweden - III_Fen_N1_1 | ecosystem: Environmental > Terrestrial > Soil > Wetlands > Permafrost | place: Sweden: Abisko...
AGCTGTTCTTGACATAGATAATTTTAAAACCATTAATGATACCTACGGCCATCCAGTTGGAGATAAAGTAATAACATACGTCGCCGACACGCTAAAAAAGCCGGAGTTTAGAGGCTCAGATTTACTGTTTAGAATAGGTGGCGATGAATTTTTAATCGCATACACCGATTACGACTGTTGCGTAGAAGACTTTATCGAGACGGTCGAGCAGAGACTCCAGGACTCAATGATTAGATTTAATGAAATGGTTAATGAAATCCCCGAAATAGAAGGCTCCGGCTACAAGGCTAGCTTTTCCGTTGGCGTCGTTTGTTATGATGACGGCTTAGACGGTGGTAATCCACAATTAACCATAAAGCGCGCCGACGATTTAATGTACCTGCGTAAGGCCGCTCACAAAATAACCGATCAAACCAGTGAAGTCTGCGTAGACCCAGACGACTATGCGTCCTATATATGACGCATAGTCGTATGTGTCTAATGATAGGCGAAAAAGAGTGGCTTATTGATCCCAGCAAAAAACAGCCTCAACGATTATTAGGGCTGTTTTAATGAAAAAAATATCAATGGAGAGGGCGAGATATCGGCCTTCGGCGTAGATTCGGCGTAGCGAAGCGCAGCAAAAAGAAAGCGCCAAAGGCATTTTCTTTTTGCAAGCGAGCGGAGGAGCCACGCTATAAGCGTGGCGATACTCGCGGGCCACAGCCAAAGGCTGGGGAAACCGCGAGTTTGAATTTTGCCCACCGGGCAAAATAAATAGACGACCATTTGGTCGTCTATTTATTTTTGGCGGAGAGGGCGAGATTCGAACTCGCGGTACCATTACTGACACGACAGTTTTCAAGACTGTTCCCTTAAACCGCTCGGGCACCTCTCCATATACCTATATTGTAAAGTACGTACACTTTATCCCAAAGACTGTGTCACGATAAAATCCCTTCAGAATTTTTCGCGACCCCGCCTCAGTCGGTGACGTTCGTCATCCGGCTTCCGGCCTTGCGAACTGCCATCCTGGGCAGTTCTCACCTTAAACCGCTCGGGCACCTCTCCAGAAGCGCGGTTCGCCAACCATAATAACAGATAGCCTCAACTCAGTCGAGAGTCTGACGCGCAATTGCAGCCACCCAAACGTGTTTTGCGCCAGCGTCCCTTAAGGTTTTGGCGGCATATTTAATCGTCGCACCAGTCGTAACCACGTCGTCAATAATTAAATAGGGGACATCGCTATCAATAGCGCCCGAAATTTCAAATGCAGCTTTCGCTTGTTTAACACGCGTCGTAGCATCAGCCTGGCGCTGCTTTGTGGCGGTTTTACGAATCAATACTCGTCTTAGATTTAAACCCCGCTTGTGCGCGATGTAGCGGGCAATTAATAACATATGGTCATAACCTCGTTCACGAATATGGCTCGACGTAGTCGGAATAGGCACAATGACCGTATCTACTGGCAATTCTGGCAAAGCCGATAATAATAAATCACCTAAAACTTTATAGCCATCACGCGCTCGCTGAAATTTATATAACCCAATTAGTCTTTGCAATACACTTTTGCGTTTTCCAACAACCCAGGCCTTTTCAAACGGCATCCGACATGTTTTGCATAGGGCGTAGTTAATAGTTGGACAGCCACAAACAATACAGAACAATTCTAAGTCACTCGTGATGTTATTTTTACAATTGGGGCATAAAAGGCTACCTATTTTATCGCATCCACAACAGTGGTGTGGAGTCACAATTGACATAAGCTCGTCAAGCATTGTGTTTTTTACGTTTAGGGGTCATCATTGGTTGATTATACTGCATATGTTAGTTATAATGTGATAGACTATTTGTCAATAGAGCCTAGAGAAAGTGGAGGATATCATGGCCCATAAACAGAACGACGATTTATTAATTGAAGACGAATTGACGGCCGCTTTTCTTAGCGATGATGCAATGTCTTCAAGCATTTCAGTACCTACTGCCGACAGCAACTGGGACGATTCAGAAGAAGAATTCCCAGGCCAACTAGCAGTCGATGTCTACGAGACAGACGATAAGCTAGTTATTAAAGCTCGAACAGCGGGCGTAAACAAAGAAGAACTAGATGTCAGCATCAGCGACGGTATTCTAACAATCAGCGGCACACTAAACAGTGGCGATGACACAGATGCTATCAACTGGCACATCCAAGAATGCTACTGGGGCGAATTCAGCCGCACGTTAGCACTTCCTGTCAGCGTTAAAGAAGATGAAGTCGAAGCAGTCCTCAAAGACGGCGTCTTGACTATCAAATTCGCTAAAGTTCGCCAAGAAGCAGCAAAGAAAATCCAGATTCAATAATCTGTTTTAAATAATTAAATACGACCTTAGCAATAGGGTCGTATTTAATTTGTCGCGAATACCGTTTTTTAGAATAAAAATATCCGCTCGTGGTGAGCGGATATTTTATTAAAACAACTAAGTACTTAAGCTGAAACCAATCGACCAATTACGAAGTTAACGATTGCGGCCGCAAGAAGGGCAACTACGATACCAATAATGGCATACATAATCGTATTTTTTGCTGCTTCAACATTCTTTGAATCACCCATTGAAATCGTATAGCGAATACCACCGTAAATTAGCATGACGACGCTAAGTGCACCAATGATGAACAGGGCAGTATTAATAATCGTTGTGAATACACCTGGTTTACCAGCACAGTTAGTGGCTCCAGTGAATAAACATTGAGGGTTAGTAGATACATTTGCACAGTCTGCGCCACCCGAAATAGTAGGGTTATTTGGATCACAAGCAGCGCTTGCAATACCGGTTGGCATAAAAGCGATTGAGCCTAAAGCGATAGCTGGGACCATCAGTAATCCGACGATTGCAGCTTTCATTGATTTTTTCATTTTTATAATTCCTTTCATTAATTCTTAATATATTTATACCAGATATTATCGCGCTTGTTAAGAGCCATCTAACTAGTGGTAACTAGTCTACCTATAACGAAGTTAACAATTGCTGCCGCCAAGATAGCCACAATCAAACCGATAACTGCATACATAATCGTATTTTTTGCAGATTCGACATTCTTTGCATCGCCCATCGAAGTTGTGTATTTAATTCCACCCAAAATAATCATGACAACTGAAACTGCGCCTAGTACAAACATCAATGCATTGATGATTTTCGTAACGTAGCCCATCAAATCGTCGCTCGAATGCTGACATAATTCACTAGTAGGGTTATTAGTACAAGCATCCGACGGTACGGCACTCGTGCCAGCCGCTCCGACACTGATTGGGGTAAATAAAATACCCATACCAAATACTAAACCGGCTATTATTAAAATTTTTTTAAAATTTTTCATTTTACTCTCCCTATCACAAAGTTAGTTATTGCAAACGCTAAGATAATCACAATTATACCAATTACTGAATACAAAATAGTGTTTTTTGCCTTTGCAACAGTCGCCGAGTCGCCATTTGATGTAGTGTACTGATATCCAGCAATAATAATAAATATGACAGCTGTAATCCCGGCCAAAAAATAAAATATATTCAAAGCACTTCCAACTACTTTATCGGCATCAATAGTGGGAATGGAGGTACCCGTTAAAGCTGCCGCCATCGAACCTTTAATTAAATCAAAAAATGCCATATTAAACACCAGCTCCTAGTCTACTTAAAATAAATCGAACGATCGCAACGGCTACAATCGAAATAATAATTCCAATAGCAGCATTTAGCATAGTCTGCCTTGCTTTTGATGCAGCATCCGCCGCACCTTGACTAGTCAAGAATTGAAATCCGCCATAAAGCATCATACCAACAGCTAAATATCCAACCAAAACCATCGCCATATCAAGCACGTTTAATGCTATGCGTAAAATAAAATTTTGCATCCCGCCAATACTATTATCCGATGGGCTTTTAACAGAACAATCGTCATTAATCAAGCCACGATACCATGCTGGAAAACCTAAAAATGAAGACGTACAAGTCGTAGCCGCATAAGTCGTAGTAGGTAACGCCACACTAAAGACAGCACCGCCAACTCCAAACACAATCGCCAGCGAAATTACCAAATTTACAATTCTTTTCATAGCTATAAAACCCCTCCAGGAATAATAAAGTTCAAGAACGAATACAGTAGGGCGTACATAACCAAACCAATCACAACGTTCAAAATCATACCCTTAGCCTTTTTAGTCTTATCAGCACTACCGCCAGCCGTCGTATATAGTATCGATCCATAAATAATCCCACCAACGGCAGCAAGCCCAACAAGGGCAGACAAAAGATTAATAGCCTGCAATAGTAAATCCCATATCGCTCCGCCATCCTTTGCGTCCGCCGTAGTATCACAGTTAACTATATTAGTGTCCACGCCACCACATTTAGCCGCGTATACGGGTTGACTAATTAGTAAACCGAAAAAGCCCGAGACCATAATCAATGCAATAATTACTATTTGTTTTATCTTCATACCTTAATATAAAATACGATAAATTTCGAGACTGCGCAAGCGGTATATCCTATCCGTAGCAAACCGGTATTGCTTTTTTTACGTTTTTAGTGTATAAGTATTACTAACGTTAAGTTTCAATTGTAACCACATAAGCGTACAAAGGAATCAATCTATGGCACAAGCTAGACACATACATCAACCCGTCAGAGTCGTTAGGTCAATAACACCTTCGCCAATTGAGCATTCAGATTTTAGCGATAAAGCTGAATCAGAAATATTAGAATCAACTAATATTCCCAGCATCAACGAAGTCGTAGATAGTACACTAGGCACAAACGTCGAGCATGCCGTCGAGAAAAAGAAATCACCAAGACTCCTTTTAGCACTTGGCGGAACTGCACTTGCTATAGCTATTGCAGCTGGAGTTATTTTTGGATCTGCTGGCAAAGCAAATAACAAAGATATTAAAGTACCAACGGCAACTGGCGACGTAGCGCCAAGTCCAGTGCCTAGCGCAAATGCTATAGTAATCGAAAACACGCCATCGCCATCGTCAACAGAAAATACAGCTACTGCTTCACCAAGCGAAACTATTCCTGCGGTGATTAGCGGTGAAGTCAACCATACCAGTATTGATTACCATAAACTTCCTGATAACGTCGTCGAAGGATATGCCTTCAATCAATTATCAGCAGAAAAACAAACCGAGATTAAAAGATACGAAGCCATGAGCGTCGCGGATTTCCAAAAATTACCACTCGACGAACAACTTACTTTTGCCTATTGGGTATTCGAAAACTATCGAGGCCGAACAGATTTAGCTCTAGAAACTAATGAGATAAACGTAAAATACAATAAAAATCCAAAAACTCCTGAAGATTTGCTACAAAGCACTACGTATATAGATGAGTTTATTTTATCGCTAAATACTGCTAGCGGCGATCCAAGTAGACCATTAGCCTATGATAGCAACACGGCAAAAAAGTGCGTATCGCTGTGTTACGGTAATTTGAATGACGAAAATGTTAAACTATGGAACAACACAATTGACCATAACGCCCCATCCGGAGCTGTAGTGTATAAATTCAAATACACATTGATTGATTCACAAAAAACGGATAATGGCTATGACATCACATATAACGACACCGGCACCGAAATCACTCTAGGATTTAAATACCATAATTTTATAGATATTGAAGGTAAAGCAGTGACTATGCCTCTCTGTATGAGCCGATCCCAGAAGAACTAATATCCAGTGGCGTCTTAGCCATACGATATGCTATATTATTATCAATATGGCAAGGAAAGTTCACAACAAAGCAGCTCTATTTTTTGGTTTATTTTTAGTCTTGTTCGCAAATTTTTCCGGTTTGCCATTTTTTGATCAGAAAACCTACGCTGCGGCATCATATACAACATATGACTCAATGACAACCGCAGAGCAAAGGGTATCATCGTACGCATTTTATCTAGCCTTACCAGATTGTGCTGGCGCTATCCAAAAAAACATATCGACTAACGACACAGCAAATATCTATGGGCTAAACAGCTCCGATAGTGGAATTAAAAAAATACTAGATCAAACTGTCGTGGACGTAGGCTATGTAGCTGAAAATTATGCTAAAAAACAAGGTTTCGAGGGAACCGACAGCAAGTATATTGATGGCAAGATAACGTGCAGGTCACTAATTAGTTCATCATTTAAACTTTGGGGAATAGCAAATGTCGATGCGGCAACTACTCTTAAGAGCCTTGGTTACAGCAATAGCCAATCTAGCTGTTATGGATTAACTAATTTCAACGGTACTTATGGAGCAAGCGGTGGCGCCTTAAGCTTGATTACGGACAATAAATTCAGTTTTTCGCTGCCACTAAGCTTTTCCGATGCAGGTAAATTACTTCATAACATAAGCTCCGGCGGTGGACTATCTCAGAGCGATGCTGAGGGTATAGCTAAGGCCATCGATGATCGATCTGTGTTTAATTCAAGTAACGGCTCTTATATAAATAGAGTGGATGATAAATATATCGATCCATCCTGGTATTCTGGTATTTCAAACAACCCAAGTGACGGACACGTTAATAGCGGTTCGATTGAAGATGGAGTCGAAGCTAGCGCGTTATGCTTCTTTGCAACGCTTCAGGACGAAAGCCACACGATATCAAGCGGGGTCTATAATCCACCATTGCCATATTACAATCCAGACTACGCTAGCGATGCTGGAAAAAAAGACAACACTTATCCTATCAGCGTTCAATACAATTCAAGCCCAAGTTCAAACTACAAAGCCTACCCTTTCTATGGCACGCTAGGAAGCGGGGTTTGGAAGGCTTCTGGCGATGTCAACGTTTCGGCATTCATTGCAAAGACTATCTATGGCACCACAGATGTACCAAAGTTAAAAGATAAGGAAATGTATTACATATATAACGATTATTACCTTGCAAACCTTTGCGGCTTGAATATACTAGGTAAAACAAAGGACCTTTGGCCTAATGGGATCAAGAACTACAGTGATAACACGGCAACCGCTTACACATACTCAAACAATAACCCAGAATCGTATAATTATATGTATGGCGAGGTTAGATTTGTGCTTTCGGATAATAGCAATTCTATGTATTCTCTCACAATTTCTGGCGACAATCTTAGCAAATCTTCGCAACTTATTATGTGGAAAGGTTTATACACTACCTGCCAAGATATAGTCGGTAAGATAGGTGATAACAGCGCTCCTGCGTCCCAAAACGCTGGACTAGCGGACATAACAAGCTCATGGATAATATCATCTATTAGCGGTAGCGGTTTTAACGCAAGCGGCTATCCCGATATTTTTGGTAGTGAAGCGTCGATAAAAATTAATTCTGGCAAAAATGACACAACCAACGAGAAAAAGACATGTAGAATTGGGGGATTGGGGTGGATATTATGCCCAATCTTGACAACGATGGCTAGCCTGGCTGACGCTATGTTGAATATATTTCAAGGATTTCTAAAAACAAGCCCTGAAATCCTGAATTCTGATCCTAACGCAATAAGTGCGACAACTAAAGCGAAGGTTGGCACGGCGGCGTACACGGTATGGAAGACTGTTCGAAATATAGCAAATGTGATATTTGTAATCTTTTTCTTAATAATTATATTCTCGCAAATGACAAGTTTCGGTATTTCGAACTATGGAATAAAAAAATTACTCCCTAGACTTATAGTTACAGCAATACTAGTCAACATATCTTTCTATATATGCCAAATAGCGGTAGATATTTCAAACGTAGTAGGCAATTCAATGCAGGGATTATTTAGTAGTATACCAACAGGGTCACTAAATATACCAAACGGAACGTGGTCGGGTGGCAACACTTGGACTAACGTAGTGGGCGTTGTTGGTGTATCCGTTGCCGCTGGTGCCGCAATATTATGGGGCGCGTTAGCCTTTGTAATACCAGCACTAATCGGCGCGATCGTATCGCTATTGTTAATATTAGTGTTGCTTGTTGGTCGCCAAGCGATAATTGTTCTGCTAGCAATACTTTCGCCATTAGCATTCATTGCATATATGCTTCCAAATACAGATAAGCTATTTAAAAAATGGAAGAGCACTTTTATGTCGATGCTTCTCTTATACCCGATAGTAACAACCATATTCGGGGCGTCAGCCTTAGCCTCCGCTATATTACTACCAGTATTTGCATCGGGCGACGGCGCAACTAAGGTTATCGGCGAGATAGCCGCAAATGTAATACTTGTCGTTCCTTTATTCTTAGTACCAGGCCTACTCAAAAAATCCCTTGACGGCATCGGCGGTATAGGCGAAGCGTTAAATAAACTCAGTACAAAAGCTGGTGGTGCACTCGGTAAAAAGGGTGGCGAAGTATTATACGAGAATAGACGGCTTGGACAATTCGTAAAATATCAGAAGACAAATTCAAGACATGTAAGGAAAAGAGAGTACGACCAAAATGAAGCTAATACGAGGCGCGCTTTGATACAAAGCGGACAAGATGTTGACGATGCGGGTATTTATAGTAAATGGAGAAGTGCTAGAAATAAAAAATATAACGAAAGCAAAGAAAGTGGTGAGTTTGGAGACCGCTCACTAGCTAGAGGATATTCACTTGCGGATGCAGAAGACGAAAAAGTATTGAAAAGCACTAACTCATTGCTAAGTAATGCTCTCGTAGACGGTAAGCCACTTACCGTCAACCAAAAAAAGGATTTCATATTAAGAAACATGGACGTAAAAGATAGTAAAGGCAATGTAGTTCTAAAAGCTAATGATGAATATATGCAACGTGCAATGCTGGAACAATTTGGCAAGACTGCATCAGTTAGCGAGATGAAAGAGCTAGTCGACGCATCATCCACTATGTCATTAACACTAAGAAAGACTCTAGTTTCTACAATAACACAATCTGGTGCAGTCAAAAAAGCCCCATGGTTTGGCGGAAAGACACTTGGGGATATCGAACAAGGGACAGCCAATCTTTCTAATATCGCCATACAAACCGCAATAACGTCAGGAGCTATTAACCCAGAGGTGTTACTAAATGGAGATATTAAATCATTGGCACAACTACAAACATATGCAGCTTCAACGGCCGTCGGTAGTAGAGAGCGTGAGATATTAAAAGACGTTGTATATAAAATCAGGACAGATGACCTATATAAAAATCGCGTTAGCGCCGACTCCGATATCGACAAGGGCTTGGATATAATAACGAATACGCTTTAGTTTATCTAATTTGAAAAGCTTTTGATATACTATAACCACAATGGCAACATATAAAGTTCCCCAGGATGTCGAGGCGGATGATAAATTAATCGGGCCTTTTACCTTTAGGCAGTTTATTTATCTGATTGTGGTCGCTTTATCAATTGCGCTAGCTTGGGCATTAAGTCATGTTTTTATCGGGTTAGTATTAATCCCAATGCCTGTAATTATACTTTTCGGTGCGCTAGCTTTGCCACTTCGTAAAGACCAGCCGATGGAAACATATCTAGCCGCCATGGTTTCGTTTTATCTAAAACCGCATCGACGCATCTGGGACCCGGACGGGCTTGATTCTTTAATTGAAATTACAGCACCAAAAATCATAGAGTACCAGTTAACTAAAGATATATCCGAAACGGAAGTTCAAAGGCGGCTAGGTTATTTGGCGACCATTGTCGATACTCAAGGTTGGGCAGTACGTGGCCCAGGAGTCCAAGCGCCGAATACCGCTATGGTCAGCGATGCATATTTTGAAGCTCAACAGGTTGAAGATGTTTTAAGTGACGATAACCGGACCGCACAATCTTTTGCCCAAAAGCTTGATAAAAGCGACGAATTACGTCATCAAGCAGCTATGAATTTAGCTAGCGGCAAAACGAATAATTTTCCCAATCAGTCGACTTATACGCAGCCTCAAGCCGTTATCCAGCCGCAAACCTACACCCAACCGCAAGCTTACGTTCAGCCACAAGCTCAATCACAGACATATACACAGCCCACTGCGCCAATCCAAAGCCCAGAACCACAAATAGAATACAATCCGTATCCAGACGAGATGCGCCAAAGGATCGTTGAACCACTTGCCGATATCAACCATATGGTGCATCAGCCAAAACCAACCACTAGCGAAAAACCAGCCTCAGCTGATATAATAAATCTTGCAAATAATGCCGATTTGTCTATCGAAACGATAGCTCGCGAGGCCAACCGCATTCACAAAAAACAAGACTTAGGTGAAGAAGTGGTTATCTCGCTACGGTAATATAACAACTAAAAGGGAAGTGGGAATCGACAGACATGCCACCAAGCAATCAATTTCCTAATTCGGCACCTGCCGCTCCTATTGTTGGCGCGCCAAATACAGCCCAAAACCCATCAGCCGAATCGACAGCTAAACCAAAAAATCCCAATTCAACTCAAAACACGCTGCTATTATCCGAGGTTCGCGACAACATGGTTATCATGTCTGATGGTTCTTTCCGGGCCGTCGTAGCTTGTAAATCAATCAATTTTGACCTGATGAGTAGTCGTGAGCGCGAAGGTGTTGAATATAGCTACCAGAACTTCTTAAACGCCTTAAATCATCCCGTACAGATATTAATCAGATCACAGCGTATTGATATTGGGCCTTATATTGAACGTCTAATTAAAATCCGCCAATCCCAAGATAATATGCTACTTAACGTCCTAATGGATGATTATATTAGTTTCATTGACGTGCTGGCGCAAGAAGCAAATATTATGGATAAATCATTTTATATTGCCATTCCATATTTCCCACAAGGTGATATAACAAACTTCGTCGAACAAAGTAAGGGATTTTTTAGCAAATTAATGGCCAAGCCACAAAATGTCGTCACAAAAATCGACACCGAAACATACGAGAAGGCTAAAACTGAAGTTCGAAATCGCGTTAATGGCGTAATCGCCGGGCTATTTCAATTAGGCGTACAAAGTGTACAGCTTAATACTAAGGAACTTGGCGAGTTATATTACAACTTCTACAACCCAGACACGGCCGTGCGCGAACCTTTAGGCGACTTCACGAATATGACATCAACTTTTGTCAAAAAGGGTCAAGGCGAGGCTCCAACCGCGCAATCCGGAGGAATAATTTAATGAAAAAGAAAAAACTAGATGCTGCTGGAATTGCCGCCGAACAACGTGCTCGCGAACAAGTCGAAGTCGAACAAGCATTCTTAAAAGGCGTTACAACATTGCGCGATTTAATTGCCCCGAGTAGTATTGAAATCCACTCAGCATACTTTAGGTTAGGCACTAAATACGGCCGAACAATTTATGTTTACGGCTACCCTAGGCAGATTTACACTGGATGGCTTAGCTCATTGATTAATATCGACGAAGTTTTAGACGTCAGTATGTTCGTTTATCCAGTTGAAAGCCAAGTTGTCTTAAATAACTTGCGCAAAAAAGTAACTCAACTTGAAGCTTCGATTTCAATTAATAACGAAAAAGGTAAAACCCGCGATCCAGGCATTGAAGCTGCAATTAATGACGCCGAGGAATTACGTGACCAAATCCAAGTTGGCGCTGAACGATTCTTCCGATTTGGACTTTATGTAACAATTTACGCCGATAGCCTGGATGAATTAGGGTTCGTTCAACATAAAATTGAAACGATTTTTGGCCAACAAATGGTCTTTAGTAAGATTGCCAGCAGCCAACAAGAACAAGGTTTAAATAGTACTTCGCCCCAAATGACCGATCAACTTCAGATTCGCCGTAATATGAATACCGGTGCCATTAGCACTAGCTTCCCATTCACTAGCGCAGACCTAACCCAAGAAAATGGCGTTCTATACGGTATTAATATGCATAATAACGGTCTAGTTATTTTTGATCGATTTAGTCTTGAAAATGCCAATATGGTCGTCTTTGCTAAATCCGGTGCAGGTAAGTCATTCACCGTTAAACTCGAAGCCTTGCGCAGTATGATGACCGGCAGTGAAATTATCATTATCGACCCAGAAAACGAGTACGAAAAGCTAGCTAACGCTGTTGGCGGTAGTTATATTCGCCTTAGTCTAAGTTCAAATATTCGAATTAATCCATTCGATCTACCACGAGTTATTGACACCGATGAAGCCGAAAACGCTCTACGTGCCAATCTAATAACACTCCATGGATTGTTAAAATTAATGCTCGGAAGTTCACAAATCGCCGCCAACGGTGCAACACTGTCAGCCCTAGCACCATCCGAAGAAGCTGACCTTGATCAGGCCTTAATCGACACATATGCCAGAGTTGGGATTACCAGCGATCCATTAACCCACAACTCACAGCCACCAACAATTAGTGATTTATACGATACATTACTACATATGGGCGGGAATGGACCGCAATTAGCCCAGCGTCTGCGCAAATACACAACTGGAACATTTGCCGGTATATTCAGCCAGCAATCTAACACCGATATTAATAATCCGATGGTTGTGTTTAATATTCGCGATCTTGAGGATGAATTACGACCAGTCGCGATGTATATAATTCTTAGCCACATCTGGAATACGATTCGTGCCGAGAAGAAAAAACGTATGTTAATAGTCGATGAAGCTTGGCAATTAATGAAATACGATGACTCAGCTAACTTCTTGTTTAGTTTAGCTAAACGCGCTCGAAAATATTATCTAGGCCTAACAACTATCACCCAAGACGTCGAAGACTTCATGGGCAGTAAAATGGGTCGCGCCATCGTAGCCAACAGCTCAATGCAAATATTATTAAAGCAATCTTCTAGTGCTATCGATGTGCTTGCAGATGTGTTTAAACTTACCGAAGAGGAAAAAAAGCGCCTAGCAAACTTCCCAGTAGGGCAAGGTCTATTCTTTGCCGGCCAAAGCCACGTTCATATCCAAATCGAAGCCAGTCAGACTGAAAAACAGTTAATTAACACGAACCCACAAGTCTCAACACCGGCTCAGCCAATCCCCGTTGATAATAATAATGGCAACGGTTATATCAATCCAACAACAACTTTTTAGGTTATAATATAGGGCAGTTATGGCATTAAGAATTCCAGACGACGACCCATCATTAAACCCTGGCGAGACTAATTACCAGAATAAATTTAATGATTTAAATAATGCCGAAAAATCCGGAACTGTTAATGATAACCTGGATAGCCCCGATAAAGACAAAAGTAATCCCGACACTAGTAACATTAAGAATGCCGAAGAAAACCCATCAGAAAAGCCATGGACTAATAAATATACAGGTCAGAGAGAAGCTTTAGAAAAAAATCAAAAAAACCGGGAAAGGCGCGGTGGTGCATATATACGACTTGCAAAAAGAAAAGGGCCATTAATTGCAATTATCCTAACAGTTGTAGGTGGCGGGATACTGGCCGGTGCGCTATTATCGCCAGGTTTGTTACTAGTCCAAATGAAGGAAATATTTACCGAAAAACTAAATAGCGCAGCACCAGCTCTAAGTATACGTACAAATAAAGTTTTATATAAAAAATTTAATGAAGCGAAAAGCGCCTTTAATGAGTCCGGCGATGGCAAATGTAACATCAAATGTAAATTTGGGTCGATGTCGGATTCTATGAAGCGCAACTTTGAAGCTAAAGGTTTTACGTTTGAAGGAGCTAATGAGGGGGAAGGTTTATTGAAGGGTAGGTGGACTTTTGATTCCATGACATTCCCAGCCACCGATGGTCCACCAGCTAAAATTTCTAGTGGCGCAGATTTTGATAACGCGATGAAAAATGACGCAAGAGCCTCGAGCTTTAAAAAAGTATTTAATTCAAAAACCGAATATTTTTTAAACACTAAATTCGGGACAATGTTAGGTGAAAAATTTGGTTTAAATAAAGTGTCGACACTAACCGAAAAACTTAAGGAAAAAGTATCCGACACGACAACTAATATAAAAGATAAAATCAAAGCTTCTATTCGCGAAGCGCTTGGTCTTAAGCCAATAGACATTAATGCACCCAAGCTTACACCAAGGGAAATTATTGCATCATCGGGTAAATATCAAGGTATTCTTGAATTTACAGATAGTTTCTCGGCAAAACTCGGATCGAAGATGACGAATGTCCTTGGTGGCGTTTGTGCAGCATACAATGTAGCAAGAGGAATCACGTACGCAGCAAAGATAGGCAAAGTTGCCGCCTTTGTTGGTTTTGCTATGATTTTTCTAAACGCCGCAGACCAAATAAAAGCTGGCGAAGCAGATCCAGAAGTAATTTCCGCCTTAGGTGATCAGCTAACACAGTTAGACACAAACGGTAATTCAGCGACAGATTCGTTAGGTTATCAGATAGCAGCATATAATAGCACAGATTCTCCCGCTGATAGTGATAAAAAATATACCGCAGCCATAGGGTCGACTAGTGTAGTCGCAATATTAGCTACTGTTTCAGTATTCTTAGGTGCTAGCGGCAAAGCAGCAATGACAGTAGCTCGAACTGCCTGTAAAGCCGCCAATAACCCAGTAGTAGCTGCATTCCAAACTTGTCCAGAAGAAATTCTTGCTGCAGCCGCTACCGGAATTGAGACATTAGGAACTGGTGTGATTGCATCCGCTGTTGTATGTCTTGGTAAGATGGCTATCACTATGGCTGTTATTAGTGGAGCTATAAACCTTGCCTTGGCAAATATAGTACCAGCTATAGCTAAAGATGAAATACCAACTCTAGACGAAAACACTGTCGGATCAGCAACCGGTAACTCGATTTATAATGGAACTGCACAAATTATGAACGGTATGTCGGCATCTTACGGATTAAAAGCAGGTAACACGGCTGAAATAAAACAGTACGCAATTGACACCGCAGGGATAAAAAAACAAGATAACGCAATTGCCAGCTATGATGCTAGAAATACACCTTTCGACATATATAACCAATATTCATTTTTGGGGTCAATTGTCAATAAATTAGGCATAGAAACATGGGGTAAGCTATCACCACTAACTCAGTTTAGTAATCTACTGTCAATATTATCAAAATCATTCGCAAGTCTTACATCTGGCGTAAGTGCCGAAGCTAACACAATAGAATCACAATATAATAACCAGTGTTCAGATTCCGGATTAATACAGATCGGGGTTTCCGCAGATGCGCTATGTAACCCCTCTTATGTAATGAGCAGTACTGAAATGAATAGTGACATCAACACAGTTATCGATTATATGGTGAATCATAATTTTATAGACATCAACACGGGTGAGGTTATCGACGATCCTAATATAAAAACACTAGATCCGATAAGCGGTAGTTTAAATCATATAGGTAATGACTATAAACAATATCTCGATAACTGTGCAAATAGAATAGATCCACTAGGAGAAACATCTGTATCAATAGAAAGTAATAATTATGATTGGGCAATTGGGGCAAATTGCGTAATTTCAGATAGTTCAACATTAGGAATAGAATTAAGTAACTTTCGAACATACACGATGGATAAAGCCATAAACGACACAATGGATGAATCATGATAAAACATATAAAAAGCGTGAAGATATTAATTTGTCTTTTTGTTATACTACTTTTTTCTGTTATTCCTAATAAGTTATTTGCGACAAACGACTTTTATAGTGAAAATAATATTCTATTTTATAGCTCTGAGAGTGATTGTTTCGGGTCGATTTCAGATTCTAAAATAAGTCCCACGTTAACTGGCTATGATAGATTAAAAGAAGCTGTTAGAGTTTATGGCGAAACTGCAATGGAAATGCAACGCGAATATGGAACGCCATGGGAGGTTGTTCTCGCACAAATGCAAATGGAGAGCCAAGTCGGTACTGATGGAATCGCAGTTCAAGGCGCTACTAATAACTGGTTGGGTATGGTAGGGTCGGGTGACGCAGGATCGTGGGCTGGACCCAGTGGAAGAGAATGGGCAAAATATTCAAGCATAGAGATTAGTATTAAAGATTGGGCGGGACCAAGAGTACTTAGAAATGGTATTTATGATGAAGCTTTTAAATCACTAGATCCCAATAATTATAATCTTGATTCGTTTCTAACCGTAATGCTTAGTCACTACGCACCAAATTCTGACGGAAATAATGAAAATACATATAAACAAAATGTATTAAGCTTTATTAATGGCCCTATTGCCGCAGTCAGGACTGAAAAAAAATGGCCTAGTTCAGCAGAACTAGCAAAAACAAATAATATTACCGTTGGCGGCAAATATGCAATAGGTAGTACAATCCCAAAAGCAAACTATGCGAGCAATACGGGTTGTTTATCGGCCGGAAATGGCGACATAAATAAGACCGCTATCGAGTTAGCTTGGCCAGACAGATCACATAATTTATTTGATCCTAAGCCAGAGTATAAGGCCGCCCTAGAAGCTACCGGAGTTAATAAACTAGGTGATAAATATTCTATGGCAGGGGCTAGCTGTGACGCTTTCGTTACGACAGTTATGAGATATTCTGGGGCCGATAAAGATTTTCCATGCTGTGGCGTTACTTCTGAATTCAGCTACTTATCTAGCTCTAATAAATACCAATCAATACCAAACTTAGGAAATACCTCAAACCTACAACCAGGCGATATATTTATATTAAATGAAGCACATATTATGATGTATATTAAACTCTCAAATGGAACTGAAAAAATAGCTTCTGCTTCTTATACAGAGAGGACTGCCGATTACGCCTCAGGTGTATATTTTAGTGACTGGCGAGGTAGCTATAGTATATTTAGATATATAGGTGGTACAAAATAAATGAATAATAAATCGCCAATTTTTAAATTAATAATTGTCTTTGGAATTTTTATTTTCATAATATTATTTATATCTATATTTTGGATGTTTATAACAAAAGATGATACAGCGACTTTAGAAATTTTAGTCACTCCAAGCGACTCAAAAATACTTATAAATAATAAACAATATATAAATGGTACGTATAAAATAAAACCTGGAAAATATAGTGTTAATATATCAAAAAACGATTTTACTTCTTATTCCGGAAACATAACAACAGAAAAAGATAAAACCACAAAATTATATCAGGCTATATTTCAAAGTGACGGTTCATATAGTTGGTATATATCACACAATAAAGACGATATATTACTAACCACTATCGGCGATAAAGAAACTGAGTCTATTCAAGAATCTTTAGTAAATAAGTATCCAATATTGAAATATATTCCTTATACCGAACAGTCTAACGGTATTAAGTATAAAATAGATATTCAAATGAATAACAATGAATTAACCTATGTGAGTATATATTTTAATACATGTTCTTCAAGTGTATCTGAAATATATAAAACAGAAGCTTTAAACTGGATTAAGTTCAAAGGTATCAATCCTGATGACTACGTTATAAAATACAGTTCTTTGTGTAATTAAATCTATAAATTAACTAAATAATAATCTTTTATCACCTCTGGTAAGTGGGCGGAGGTGATAATTATTTGGCCTTTTTGGCTATCAATTAAGCTTCGTTGACGGTCTTCGTCAAGTTCACTAAATACATCATCAAGTAAAATTATTGGTTTTATATCGGTTATTTGTTCGACAATATCGACTTCTAAAAACTTCAGCGCTAGAACAATACTACGTACTTCACCACGCGAGGCGACATCAAGGGCGGGGGAGTTGTTAAAAATAAACACAACATCATGACGGTGAGGCCCAGTACTGGTATAGCCTAAATATTGGTCACGTTGACGATGAAAGTTTAAATCATTTAATAACTTTTGTTTAATATCACCGATATAAGTGTTTGAATAGTGAATCGATACATTATCGTGCGATTTAGCGATTAAATTATAGGCATCGTTTAATTTACTATTTATTTGTTCAATAAAAGCGATGCGTTTTTCAATAATATAAGCGCCGTGTTCACTTAAAGTAATATCCCAAGCAAATAATTCATCCGGTTTATAATATTCAGTCTTAAGTAGGTTATTGCGCTGTTTTAAAGCTCTCTCATACTTACGCAGAGCAATTTGATATATTGGGTCGAGTTGAGATATAAAGCGGTCTATAAACTGACGACGACGCGTTGGAGAGCCATGTAGTAGGCGTAAATCATCTGGCTCAAATAAAATAACCGGATGTTTATATTTTGGAACTAAACGGTACATAATTTTATCATCAACGGTAATTTTTTTACGCCCAGTTGTTAAATTCGGATCGAAAGATATTGCTCTCTTTATCTTCGAGTCAAATTCAACATCAATCCGCCACCAAGGTGATTCACGGCGTAAAACATCATTATCACTACCTTTAAAAGAAGTGCCTTGAAGGGCAATATATAAAGCCTCAATTAATGAGGTTTTTCCACTGCCATTTTTGCCAGTTATAACCGTAATCGTAGGTGAAAAGCTTAACGCAAATTTATCATGCGAGCGAATATTTTGCACTGATAGCTTTTTAACCACCGTCATAAAAACTAACTCTTAAGAGGCATAATTATATGGAAGTAGTCGGTATTTTTCTTGGTCGATTTCAAAACACAAGGAGCAATCTTACCACTAAAACTAAAGGTTACTTCGTCACCATCTACAACCGACAATGCTTCACTTAAGTAACGTGAATTTAAAGTAATTTGGCCATCTTCGGTAATCTCGGCCGTTGTCTCAGATGTATTTTCACCTAATTGAGAGGCGATAGAGTGCACTGATAAAGTTTTTTTAGATTTATCGGCTGTTAAGGTTACACTTCCGCCAGATTCACGAGCAAATAATCCAGCAATTTTAGTAATCCTAATAAAATCTGATTTATTTATCGTAATTGTTGTTTCGGAAGATTTTGGCACTAATTGGCGATAATCAGGGAAATTTCCATCTATTAACCGACTAATTATCTCTGTTTCATTAATCCTAAAGCGAACTTGAGTTTCATCAAATAACACATCAATTAAATCAGCTTCTTCATTAATGTTTCGTAAAACCTCTTGCAGGGTTTGGGTTGGAATAATTGCCGATACTTCACTTTTAGTTTCAACTAGTCGGCGTTCAGATAGGCGATAACCATCGGTAGCTGCAAGATATAATTGACCTTCATGAGAATGCCAATAAACACCAGTAAGAACGGGCCGAGTTGTGTCATTACTAGTTGTAATTACAGTCTGAGAAACTGATTGTTTAAAATCTTCAACCTTGATACTGTATTGAATCGATGATTTTTCATTAATCGTTGGAAGTTCTGGAAAGTCATCAGCTATAAAACCATTAATTATGGAAGTATAAGACCCACATTTAATATGTAAATTATCATTTACAACCTTAAGTTCAACCGATTCTTTAGGTAAACTTGATACAAATTCTGACATCAATCTAGCTGGAATTGTAATCGATCCTGGTTTAATAATCTTTGCGCCAATATATTGAGTAGTTGCAATTTCTAGATTAGTTGCTGCAACAAGTAGGCGAGTGCCATCTGTCCGAAGAAGAATATTACTAAGGATTGGTAATTGAGTTTTAATACTTGCAATTCGACTAACGGCTGATAAGGCTTTGTTTAATTTTTCTTGTGTGACGATAAGTTCCATTATTAGTACCTTTCTTTAATTTTCAATTATTAGTTCTATTAATAGGCTATGTGGATTGTGAGTAAAACTTTTATCCAACAGATAAGATTTTTGGTTTTTATATGTGGAAAAAGTAGAGGAAAGAAAGGTTGTTAAGTTGGTTAATTGTAGGCTTTGTAAACAGGTAGTTGTGGTTTGAATAATATACCGTAGCCAACTAGTGGATAGTAAAACACTACTTATACTGGTTGTAAATCGCTGCTTGTTCACATATTTTACACAGGTATTATGCATATAGTTTTTCTCGAATTGAAGCTACTTGTTCGCGGATAAGAAAATCTAATTTTATAGCTTTTTCAATCTTTTCAACTGAGTGGATAGCGGTGGTGTGGTCTTTACGTCCTAATTCAACGGCGATTTTAGGAAAACTAAGGTGTAATTCGCTTCGAAGTAAATACATGGCGATTTGACGTGGTACGACAATATATTTATCGCGCTTATCACCGCATAGTTCAGTTGTTTCAAGTTGAAAATGTTTTGCAGTTCGATCGATAATTTGTTTACTCGATATATGTTGTGGACGTGAATGGCGAATATTGCCAATTAAACCTTCAGCCGTTGAAATATCTGGTTCAACACCACGCATCTCGGCATAGGCGAGTAATTGATTTAAAGCACCTTCAAGTTCACGAATATTAGTTTTTATATTATTAGCTAAATATTCTACGGTATCACGTTTAAGCGTTACGCCAGATAAAGAAGCTTTAATATTTAAAATTGCACATCTAGTTTCAAAATCCGGCATTTGAATATCAATTGCCATACCCATTTCAAAACGACTACGCAAGCGTTCAGTTAGAGTTGGGATACTTTTAGGCGGTTTATCTGAACTGATAATAATTTGTTTATTATTTTGATGCAGGTGATTGAAGGTATGAAAGAATTCTTCTTGAGTTTTTTCTTTGCCGGCAATAAATTGCATATCATCAACGATTAACACATCGACGTTACGATATTTATCAGAGAAACCTTTTTTCTTAAATCTAATATGATCTAGAAATTCATTAACGAAAGTCTCAACACTTAAGTACATAACGCGCATCTTAGGATCGTTTTTAATAATTTCATTACCAACAGCTTGCATTAAGTGAGTTTTACCAAGTCCAACACCACCATATAGATAAAGTGGGTTATATTTTACACCAGGATTAGCGGCAACAGCTTGACTGGCGGTATAGGCAAGGTCATTACTTGAACCAACTATGAAATTATCAAAAGTATAACGAGGATTTAATCCAGTAGTTGAAGATTGTGATGAATTAGTATTACTAGATTCTCGCGGTAGATTATTAGAAATTAATTTATCTGCAGGGGATTGGATAATTGTGTCTTGGGTTGTTTCGCGATTTAAACGAGTTTGCTTGCCGGTTAGATTAATTGTGTAATTAATTTGTTTTGGATTAATGCCGTTTTTGATTAAAACACTTCTAACTTGATCGTTAAATTTAACTTCAAATTGTTTTTTAGCAAAGATATTAGGAACGGCAATAACCACGCCGGCATCATTCTGTTCGATTAACTCGGTATTTTTAAACCAAGTCGTGAAAGTAGCATGAGAGACTGATAATTCAATCTCACCTAACACACTTTGCCATAACGAATGAAGCATATCTAAAATCCCTCTCCCAACAACACCTTAATGTCTATAACTATATATAAGTTCAGAGTTTTCCACAACCTAATTTAGCGTGTAAAAATTAATACAGTATAGATTGAGGGTTTTCCACAATTTAATCGCTTATCTGTAAAACTGTGGAGAAACTAGCCATATCTGAGTATAAGTTTTATATACTAAATAATCCATTTGAATAAAATTCAAATAACACCTTGCTAAAAAGACTGTTTTTCGCTACACTTATACAGATATGACAACAAAGCGAACATTTCAACCACACAAGATTCATCGCGTTCGTACCCACGGATTTCGAGCTAGAATCGCCACAAAAGGCGGACGCAACGTTCTTAAAAGGCGCCGCGCCAAAGGCCGCGCTAAATTAGCGCTTTAACCTTTTACTAAATACCACCCGAAAAGGTGGTATTTTTTATTCTCGTGATTATTATTAGGTTATAATTATATTTAATGATTCCATTTACTAATCGTTTTCATGGTCATAGTAGCCTAAACTATGTCTATCGCAACGGCAAAGCCAATCACTCGCATTGGTTTATTATTAAAACTGTTAAAAATAAACACCGAAAAGATTCAAGGTTAGCAATAATTGTAAGTAAGAAGATCTTAAAAGGTGCCGTGAAACGTAATCGTGTCCGTCGCCAAGTTTATGAATATATGAGTACGAAACTAAAGAATTTGGATGATGTCTATGATATTGCAATTATTGTGACTTCTGGCGAGTTATTTACAGCCCCCCATGATGATATCTATAAACACCTTGATCAGTTATTTTCCCAGATTGATATCGAAAAATAGTCCAGCCTGTGCAAAACTACTATATAACTGGTATAATTAGATAATAAATTAGGGTACTTTTGGAGTTTTTGATCCTGTGAATATATTTGATATCTTTATAATCCAACCAATATTTAACTTGCTTTTAGGTTTATATAGCTTAATTCCAGGCGGTGATTTTGGTGTCGCGTTAATCATTTTTACGATTTTAGTTCGATTTGCTTTATGGCCACTGGTTAAAAAGCAACTACATCAAACTAGGGCAATGCAAAAGATGCAGCCAGAGTTGGTGCGTATTAAAAAAGAGGCTAACGGTAATAAACAGCTTGAAGGTGTGATGATGATGGAGCTTTATAAAAAGCACGACGTCAGTCCTTTTAGGTCAATTGGTATTTTACTAATTCAGCTACCAATATTTATTGCGCTTTATCAAGTTATCCAGATTTTTACCTTGCATAGGGATCAAATTTCAAAGTATACCTATGGTTTTATGCAAAATATTGGCCCAGTCCAAGAGTTAATTGCTCATCCAGAACACTTCAATGAAAAGTTACTTGGCTTATTTGACCTAACGAAAATGGCAATAACTAATAATCCGTTTGCTATCAATATATTTTTGATGATATTGGTCGTTGTTGCGGTTGTAACGCAATTTATTATGTCGAAACAGACCATGCCGAGGCAAAAAACCTCTCGCAAACTTCGCGATATTATGACTGAAGCGGCTGATGGTAAAACGGCTGATCAATCTGAAATGAATGCAATTATGATGAGCAAAATGACAAACTTTTTGCCAATTATGATGTTATTTATTATGATTAACTTACCTGGCGCGTTAGTACTTTATTACATGGTGTCGAACCTTGTAGCTGTATTACAACAGGGTAAGATTTTAAAGCAAGATACCGCAGAGATGATTGAAATTGCCGATGAGGCTCCAGTTGTATCGACTGGCAAAAAAGCAACGGCTAAAGCCCGCGCTAAAGTTGCCCAGGAAGCGACAATTACCAGAATTGTAGCTAAAGATACGACCCCGAAGAAGTAACCTAAAGGAGATGTTATGAATAGAGAAGAATCAGTCCAATTTGCACAAAAATATTTAGAAGACTTATTGTCTTTCTTTGGCGCAAATATTACCGTGTCGTCAACTTGTGACGAGGATGTGATTGAATTATCTGTTCCTTCGAATGAACTTAATAGCCTGTTAATTGGCCGAAATGCTGAAACTTTACGTAGTTTGCAATATATTGTTTCAACCGTACTTCGCAATAAAGACGCCGAACTTAATCGTGTAAATATTGATATTGCTGACTATAAAAGGCAACGAGCTGACCGAATTGCCAAACAGGCTCATGAATGGGTTGAAGAGGTCCGCAAGACTGGTAACTCAAAGGTTGTCAGTATGAACGCCGCCGATCGCCGCATCGTTCATCAAGTCGCAAGTGAATATAGTGATATTCAAACCTTTTCTGAAGGTATTGGAATGGATCGAAAACTAACTATTGCACAGATTAGCTCTTAATAATTAATTATCGCTAATTTTTAGTTGCGCCTTATAAAAACTATAATCACCACTTGAGCTGGTATAATGGATAATGATGAAATATTTTAGTGTTCGTAATCGATCAATCTTAAAAGAATTAGTTAGAGCTGATTTTAAAATTCGCTATCAAGGCTCGGTCTTGGGCTATGCTTGGTCTGTTTTAAGGCCGTTATTACTGTTTTCAATACTATATGTAATATTTGTATATATTATTCCACTAGGTAAAGGCGTTCCTCACTATCCGGTTTACTTATTAACTGGTGTTATTTTATGGAACTTCTTTTCCGAATCAACTATTCAAGGTTTGACAGCTGTCGTTGCGAGAGGTGATTTAATACGTAAAATTAAGCTTCCAAAATATTTATTAGTATTTTCAAGTACAATTTCGGCGCTTATAAATTTATTCTTTGGTTTAGTCGTTTTACTTGTCTTTGCATTAATTAATGGAGTTACGCCATCCGTAGAGTGGTTGCTATTAATCCCATTAATTTTAGAGTTAGTATCTTTGTCTGTTGGTATTTCGTTGTTATTATCGTCGCTTTTCGTTAAATTCCGCGACATATCATATATTTGGGAAGTGGTTTTACAAATTGGATTTTATGCCAGCGCTATTATCTTCCCGCTCTCTTCGGTACCAGTGCATTTAAGACAATGGTTCTTCCTTAATCCAGTCTCTCAGGTTATTCAAGATTCAAGATATGTTTTAGCGACACACACGAGCGTGACGATGTGGAATACGGTTGATGCTATTAGGTTTATTATTCCTTTCGCTATGATCGCAGCCATTGCTATTATTGGTGGCTTTGTATTTAAGAAACGATCGAGAACTTTTGCGGAGGATATATAGTATGACTGAAGTTGCTATTGAAGTAAAAAATATTCATAAAGAGTTTGTTTTATTACAAAATAAAAGCACGACATTAAAACAGGCAGTTGTTAATATTGTTAAGAAAAATCACAAAACGATATATAAGGTGTTAGACGGAGTTAATTTCGAAATTAACAAAGGTGATTTTTTTGGAATTATCGGAAGAAATGGCTGCGGCAAAAGTACACTACTTAAGTTGATTGCTGGTGTTTATGAACCAACGGCTGGAAATATTTATGTTCATGGTGGGTTGACTCCGTTTATTGAACTTGGAGTTGGATTTAATCCAGAGCTTTCTGGTCGTGATAACGTTTACCTTAATGGGGCGATGTTGGGCTTTACGCGCAAGCAAATGACTGAGATGTATGACGAAATTGTTGCCTTTGCTGAGATTGAGCCTTTTATGGATCAAAAGCTAAAAAATTATTCGTCTGGTATGCAGGTTCGTTTGGCATTCTCGATTGCCATAAAGGCTGAAAATGATATTTTAATGTTTGATGAAGTTTTAGCAGTTGGTGACGCTAACTTTCAAGAGAAGTGTATTAAGCAATTCCAAAGACTAAAACGTGAAGGTAAAACGATTGTTTTGGTTACACACTCAATGGATACCGTTGAACAGTTCTGTAACCGCGTTCTTTTGCTTAACTCCGGTAAGGTGGACTTTATTGGAAAACCAGAAGATGCCGTGCGTAGATATAATGAATTAAACCTAATTAACTAAAATTAGATTAATTGATTATAATAGTAGTAAGTTATAAGTAATATAGGTTTGGTGGGGAGAGGTAATAATATGTTTAAAGATAAGGTTTTACTAATCACAGGCGGTACTGGTTCATTCGGAAATGAAGTTTTAAAAGGCTTTCTTGATACAGATATTAAAGAGATTCGTATATTTTCTCGCGATGAGAAAAAGCAAGATGATATGCGTAAAAAATATAATAACCCTAAATTAAAATTCTATATAGGCGATGTTAGGGATATTAGCAGTGTTGATATTGTGATGAAAGGTGTTGATTATATATTTCATGCCGCTGCACTAAAGCAGGTTCCATCTTGTGAATTTTTTCCACTCGAGGCTGTAAAAACCAATGTTATAGGAACGGATAATGTTCTAACTACAGCTATTAAGCATAAGGTTAAAAAGATTATTTGCTTAAGTACCGACAAAGCCGCATATCCAATCAATGCTATGGGTATTAGTAAAGCTATGATGGAAAAAATTATTGTTTCTAAGGCCCGACAATTGGGTGAAGGCGCTGAAACGACAATTTGCTTAACGCGTTACGGTAATGTTATGGGTTCTCGCGGTTCAGTTATTCCATTGTTTTATAAATTAATATCTGAGGATAAGCCGCTTACTATTACCGATCCTAATATGACACGTTATATGATGACGTTGGCTGACGCTGTGGATTTGGTAATATTCGCTTTTAAAAACGGCAATCAGGGTGATTTATTTGTTCAAAAAGCTCCAGCAGCCACGATAAAAACCTTAGCTGAAGCGGTTAAGAAATATAAAAAATCCAACGTCGAAACAGTTGTAATAGGAACTAGACATGGTGAAAAAGCTCATGAAGTTTTAGTAACTCGCGAAGAAATGTCCAAAGCCGAAGACCTCGGTAATTTCTATCGAATTCCTATGGATAATCGCGACATGAATTACAATAAATTTTATCCAGAGGGTGAAGGTAAAGTTGTTGAATATGTTGAATATAGTTCCGATAAAACTACTAGAATAGACGAAGATGGTGTTATTGATCTACTAAATAAGATGGGTGAAGTTGAAGCATGAGAATTTTAATACTTGGTTCTGAGGGAATGCTTGGCCACGTAGTAAAATTACATTTTCAGGAAAATGGTCACGTGGTTGCCGGCACTTCTAGATCTGTTGATAGTGAGTATTATTACGATGCGACTAAAAATATAGATAAATTAGGTGATTATATTGATAGCTTTAAACCTGACGCGGTTATTAATTGCATTGGTCTACTTAATAAGGTTGCCGAAGATAACAAGGCTTTGGCGGTAACTTTAAATAGCTATTTACCTCACTATGCCGATGAATTATGTCAGAAAAAGAATGTGAAATTTATTCACGTTTCAACCGACTGTGTTTTTGATGGCGCAAAGGGTGAATATACCGAAGATAGTTTTAAAGATGCCGTTACTTTCTATGGTCAATCAAAGGCTTTGGGTGAGATTAATAATGATCATAATTTAACTCTACGAACTTCAATTATCGGCCCTGATATCAGCGAAAATGGCATTGGTTTGTTCCAGTGGTTTATGAATCAATCGGGCGAGATAAATGGTTTTGATAAAGCAATTTGGACAGGAGTTACGACGATCGAATTGGCTAAGGCTATGGAAAAATCGATTGTTAATAATTTAACCGGCTTACGTCATGTTGTAAACAATGAAAAAATTGATAAATACAGTCTATTAAACTTGTTTAAAAAACACTTCAATAAAGATATAATTATTAATCCCAAAAGCGATTTTATAAGTGATAAAAGCGTCATCAGAACAACCGATTTTGATTTTAGTGTTCCGTCTTATGACCAGATGGTTAAAGAAATGGCCGATTGGGTTACGAATCACGAAGAATTATATAGTAATAATCAGAGGGTGAAAAAATGAAAGTAATGACAATTGTTGGTACTCGACCAGAAATTATCAAATTATCAGCTGTTATTCCAGAGCTAGATAAATATACTGAGCACATCTTGGTTCACACTGGTCAAAATTACGACTACGAATTAAATGAAATTTTCTTTGAGGGTATGGGTATTCGTAAACCGGATATTTTTATGAACGTTGCTGGCAAAACCCCAGCCGAGACAATTGGAAATGTTATCGTTAGATCTGACGAACTATTTAAAGAACATAAACCAGACGCACTGCTACTATATGGAGATACAAACTCTTGTATGTCGGTTATTTCAGCTAAACGAAATAGAATACCAGTGTTTCATATGGAAGCTGGTAATCGCTGTTTCGACCAGCGCGTTCCGGAAGAATTAAATCGCAAGGTTATTGACCATTTAAGCGATATTAATATGACGCTAACCGAGCACGCTAGGCGATATTTAATAGCCGAAGGCATTCCAGCTGAAACCGTTCTAAAGATCGGCTCTAATATGAAGGAAGTCTTGGCAAATAATAAAGACTCGATTGATAATAGTGACGTTTTATCACGACTAGGTTTAAAGGAAAAAGAGTATTTTGTTTTAAGCACGCACCGCGAAGAAAACCTCGATAATGAACAGAATTTCAATGATTTAATTGATTCGATTAACGCAATTTGTGAAACCTATAAATTCCCAATTATATTTTCGATTCACCCAAGAACGCAAAAATTAATTGACGCCAAGGGCGTAAAATTACACGAGCTAGTTGTCGCCATGAAACCATTAGGCTTTGCTGATTACAATAGGTTACAAAGAGACGCTTTCTGTGTTATATCTGACAGCGGCACTATTACCGAAGAATCATCATTGATGGGCTTCCCGGCAATTACGGTTAGGCAAGCTCATGAGCGCCCAGAGGGTATGGATGAAGGCACTTTGATTATGACCGGACTAGATAAGGTAACCATTCTCGATGCCATTAAGGTCGTTACGTCGGGTACTATGGGTGTCGTTAAAGATTATAATGTCGATAAAGTTGCCCAAAAGGTTGTTCGAATAATTATGAGCTACACTGGTTATATCAATAGAACGGTTTGGAAGAAGTACTAAAGATGATATATCTCAACTGTGAGGTTAAGAGTGGACTTGGCGAGGATACTTTTTGGACTTGGTTTGAAAGAGAATTCCCAGGATCGAGTTTTGATGTTCCTCAAAAACTAAATGACGACGATATCCTGTTGAGATATTCTACTTTGGGCTTTTTACCTGTTGAAGGTAAGCAAATGGCTTTATGTTGGGAATTATATCCTGAAATGAAGGATTTGTTTAATACCGATTGCTTTGACGATAGGATGAGGAAGGTAAATAATACCGCCAGATATTCAACATATCGAACGGTTGCCACAAATGAAACTGTTAAAAATTATGAAAAATATGGTCAAACTGTAGTTATACCGATTGGCGTCGATACTGATTTATATAAGCCGCTTAAAAATAAAACCGAACTAAGAAAAAAGTACAATCTACCAAAGGCTAAAAAACTTGGTATTTGGATTGGCACTTATCATCCAATGAAGGGTGTTACTAAGCTACTTGAATACGCATCCCTACATCCAGATATTGAGTGGATAGTTATATGGAAATGGCAGATGGAAGAATTGAAGATTGATAATATTCATAGTTTTGTACAGATTAAACAAGAGCAAATTTGCGAACTGTTAAATGCGGCCGATTTCTTCTTATCAACAAGCCAACTTCGCCCATACTATATGGCTGAATGGGAAGCAATGGCGACAAATATTCCATTTGTTTTTTTTGGTAATTCTGAGAGGGAATTTTATCCTTCAAATAAACCTAGGGATGATGTTATGCGCCTAGGTTGGGATAGAAAACACACTAAGGAAAAATGGGTTGAGTTTTTCAAAGAAAAGGGCGTCAAATGGTAGAAGTCACTATAGTTTGCCTAATCTATAAATCAAAGCAGTTAGCAAAGGCAGTTTATGACTCGCTTTATAAACATACTCCTAAATTAAGAAATGGCGAAGCCGATTTATTATTTGTTGCAAACGACCCAACTGATGAATTAGTTGATTATCTAAATGAACAAAAATATCTCTTTATTATCAACGTCAACGACCATTTGACTGAAAAGGAATTATTTAAACAGGGTTATGGCGCGCCTGAATATATGCGTCGTGTATACCAAGGCTATAACCAAGGCGTGTTGAATGCGAGTGGTAAAAAGGTGGTTTTAATAAATAGTGATAATTTCTTTTCGGATGATTGGCTTGAAAATCTATTAAAATACTCCGATTATAAAAAAGTAATTACTTCTACACTTATCGAGCCGGGCCATAAAGACTTTGGAGTGTTTCCTGGAGCTATTCAGAAAGACTTCGGAAGAACGCTTGATGATTATAACGACGAAGGGTTCCAGGAGTTTGCGGCCAAGATTAGTAAAACTGGCTATACTTTTGGCGGTGCTTATATGCCATGTTTGTTATATAAAGACGTTGCAATATTGGCTGGATTATATCCCGAGGGTAATATTGCCGGTAAGTCGTTTGAAGAAATAAAACGCTATGGCGATGAAGCTTTTTATGATAGTCTAAAAAATTTTGGAGTCGAGCACTTAACCGCTAAGGACAGTGTCGTCTACCACTTAAAAGAAGGTGAAAAGTCCGAGAGTGTCGAAGGTAAAAAAATCGTTTCAGACGTTAAGTACAAGAGGGCTAGCATTAGCCCTGAACATAAAGTTTATCCAAATAACTTAATGTGCTACATTAAACCCGAAGCTAGTCATCAAGAGACGATAGATGTTTTGGGAAATAAATTTTCCGTAATAATATCAAAATTTAATAACAAAGAAGAACTCAATCGCCAGATTGAGTGGGTATGTAATCAGGATAATAAGGGTGTCGAGACTATCGTTCTGTTTGACGAGATTACAGAGAAATTTATTGAACCAAAGATTCAGGGTGTGCGATATGTACGATCGGATAGCTCAAAAAAAGATATTGAACTCTATAAATTAGTCTACGAAACCTATGGTGAGTATTTATTGATTTTAAATCCTAACCTTGGTTACTCCCAAGATGTGTTTAAACAAGAATATAAAAAAGATAAAGTTAATTACATTGGCGCGAATTTGCCGTCTGAAAATATGATAAATGATAATATCGGAAGTTTTGTTGTGCCAAAACGCATAATATTCGAAAATGTCGGGTTTTTTCTTGGCCTTTTTCTGAGTGATGTTGATGTCGAGTTTGAATTATCGCAAAGCTATATAATTTACGTTCCAGCTGTTGAAGTTGTTATTATGGATGAAGTCAAAGATAGATACGGTAGATATTCTGTAGTTATTAGGGAAAGTTTGCCATATCGTGCTGCAAAAAAGTTATACCACGATGGTCCCGTTGGCTTTATACGAGCTGTTACTAGCAAGATTGCGAGGAAATAATGAACCCTAAGGTTTCGATAATAATACCAGTTTATAATGGGTCAAACTATCTCAAAGAAGCGATAGAGAGTGCTATTGCTCAAACCTATAATAATATCGAAATTGTCGTCGTTAACGATGGTTCAAACGATGACGGTGCGACAGAATTGATTGCTGAATCTTATGGCGATAAAATACGATATTACGCAAAAGAGAATGGTGGCGTAGCTACAGCGCTAAACTTGGGTATCAAGAAAATGAAGGGTGAATATTTTTCTTGGTTGAGCCACGACGATTTATATTATCCTGAAAAGATTGAAAAACAGATTGCTTATCTGGATAAATTAAAAAACAAAAAAGTTGTTCTTTATTCAAACTATTCAATACTTGTTGGTGATCAAATAACACCAGTCGTTCATAATCACGAAATGCTTGTCCGTAAAAAGAAGTATTCGCTTCTTCGAGGCTGCGTTAATGGCATCACGATGTTAATTCCAAAAATTATTTTGGATGAGACTGGGCAATTTAGTCAGGAACTTCGCTGTACTCAGGACTATGATTACTGGCGCAGAGTTCAAAAGACATACGAATTTATTCATATGGAAGATGTACTATCTATTACGCGCCTCCATTCCCACCAAGATAGTTTGTCTCCTGCGGCAAAAACCGAAGGAAATAAATTATGGATAGACATGGTCGATGGCCTCACCGAAGATGAAAAATTGGATTATGAGGGTACTTTATATAATTTTTATCTAGAGATGGTGAAGTTTTTAAAAACAGCGCCATATGATGGAACTTTACAATATTGCGAAGAAAAAATGGTTGAGGCTGAAAAAGAACTAAAATTATACGATATTAATTTCAAGATTTCAGTTATTATTCCCTTCTTTAACAGAGTGGATATAACAACGAAAGCCATTAAGTCGGTTTTAAGTCAGACCTATAAAAATATCGAGATAATTTTAGTTAATGATGCTTCGACGGACGATATCGAACAGATTCGGCAATTTGCCAAAAAACATGATCAAATAAAATTAATTGATGCTGCAAAAAACGGCGGACCAGCTGTTGCTCGTAATATTGGTATCAAGGCTGCGACAGGTGATTACATTGCTTTTCTTGATTCTGATGATTTATTTTTACCAAACAAACTTGAATATCAGATGCAGATGATGCTTAGATATAATCCAAAAGTTAGCTACACATCATATATAAAGCGTGTAGGTGATGACGAGTCGGTTATTTGCGATAAAGGCCTAACTGGTCTAGTGATTCCGCGAATAATTAGCAATTGTACTATAGCTACGCCGACGGTTGTAATAAGGCGCGATATATTGACGAATAATAATATATTATTTGATGAAAATATCAGAATCGGTGAAGATACTTGTTTCTGGCTTGAGATTGCGAAGTATAGTGAAATTTTATTAGTAGATGAACCATTAACGATAGTTAATGCCGGCAAAGATAGTAATGCATACCACGACGATAAGATTGTTGTTGGATTAAAAAATATTATCGTCTATTTACTTAACGATGAGTATTATTCAAATTACTATTATGACGTTTCGCTGCTGTGTAAATATTTTAATATATTAAACGATGATATTCGTGCCAGAAAAACGCATACTTCACCGACTGTAAGTTGTGTCGAAGTAGTGCGCGTGCCAGTAACCACTGGGTTTATTAGAAATAGTCTGCCTTATCGGGTTGCGCGAAAATTATATCGTGAAGGTCCGAAGGCTGTTGTAGTCACTGTAGTGAGTAAGGTAATAAAAAGATGATAAACCCTAAGGTTTCGATAATAATACCCGTTTACAACGGTTCTAACTACCTAGGTAATGCTATTGATAGTGCCTTAGCCCAAACATATAAAAACATTGAAATATTAGTAATTAACGATGGTTCAAACGACAATGGAGTTACTGAAGCAATCGCTAAAGCCTACGGTGATAAAATTAAATATTATTCAAAAGTTAATGGCGGCGTTGCAACGGCCTTGAATTTGGGTATTGAAAAGATGACCGGCAAATACTTTTCTTGGCTGTCTCATGACGATATGTATTATCCTGAAAAAATCGAAAAGCAAGTTGAATTAATAAAAGGGTTAGACGACACGGTTATTATTTCGGATTGGACTATCGTTAATGAAGACAAAAAAATAATCAAAGAGTGTGTACTTGATGACAAACTAGAAATGATGCCAATGAGTTTTTTGGCTTTTGATACTAATACCTGGTTGAATGCGTGCGCTATGTTAATACCAGTATCTGCTCTTAAAAAATCCGGTGGCTTTGATGAGTCGCTTAGGACGACTCAAGATTATGACATGCACCGTAAATTAATAAAAAATGGTATTAATTTTAAGATTTTACATTGTCCATTATTATATTCTCGCGTTCACTCAGAGCAGGGTTGTAAAGTTGATTCAAGCGCCCAAAATAGCGCCGATATTATACATCAGAAGATAATTCAAGATATTCCGGCTGGTGAAATTGGCAAGTATTTTGATAATAATCGCGAGGCGATATTGTCAGTGTATAGAGCTTTTGAAACTAATGGCTATAGACGTTCAATGGCGTACTTTATTAATGCAATCACATCTGATTTGATTAGTAAAAACCAAGAAGAACTAACGACGTCGTTATCTAAGGAATTGTTAGTTGGCTCAATTGTTGAAGCGGGCGATTTAGGTGATAAGCCTTTTTTGCACAATGCTAAGGATTCGTCGTCAAAACCGAGGATTATGTTTTGTTCTGGGCACTGGCTGACTGGCGGTATGGAAAGGGTAATGTCGAATTTATTTCCAGAGCTTCGTGATCGCTATGATATATTTTTACTAACTCCATTTGATGGACGCGAAAGCTGCATTCAGTTGCCGGACTACGTTAAACATATAAAAATATCCGATGATTTTTTTATTAATAATATTGATGTAATTGGTTTAACTTATTCCTTAATCTATAAAATAGATGTTGTTATTGGTTTTATGAACATGTTTGAAAAACAACTAGATTTTTATAGACTATGCGACAACTCAAACATTAAAACAATCGCATCAAGTCATGAACATTATCTTTATCCTTACAAGAGTGTTTATTATCACGGTATAGTTAAAAAGCGCCTTGATGTTCTAAAAAATGTTAGTGCTGCAATTTGGCCAACTAATTTTAGTGTTGCGCTATATGATCAATATAATGACAACGGTTATGTAATCGCAAATCCAAATGTTTCAAAAGTTATTAATTCTAGTAACAAACCAAAAAAAGGACAAAAAAACATTCTTTGCGTTGGTAGATTTAATGACTACGTTAAACGCGTCGATCGTATGCTGAAATGCTTTGCCGAGGTATTAAAAACGGAGCCGAATGCTAATTTAGTGCTAGTCGGAAAGTATGATAATAATGCGAATATTGGCCTCGACGATGGGATATCGGTTAACGACTTAATTAAGAAGTTAAAAATACCGACGGAAAGAATAAACTTCGTTGGCGAAGTTAGTGATGTCGAAGCTTACTATTTAGAGGCTAGTCTAATATTGATGACCTCAAATAATGAAGGTTTTGGTATGGTCTTAATTGAAGCGGCCCGATTCGGTGTGCCGGCTGTATGTAATGCAATATCGGGAATCGAAGATATAATAACCGATGGCGAAAATGGCTACATTGTTCAACAAGATGATGTTAAGGGAATGGCGAGTCGAGTTTGTGAGATTTTACAAAGCGATGAGTTAAAAGAGGAGTTGGGTAAGAACGCCAAAAAACTTGCAGGAAGATTTGACGCTGATATTATTGGAGAAAAGTGGAGATATTTAATTGACTCAATTTTATCTAGTAACTCGCGGGAAGATCTAAGATTGACATTAAATAAGAAGCTAGCTCATAGCATTACAGACTATAAAGTATTTTCCGAAGTCTTAGCTAAAGAGTTGAATGAGGTGGTTTACTCGATGTCAAATAAAAATTCCAGAGACAATAACTGGTCTCTTGCCGTTAGGCTTAAAGATATCCCAAGGCGATTTATGGTGTCTGTGCGAAACGATGGTGCCGGCGCTACTTTGGGTAAAATAATTAAAAAGACTCGTAAAAAACTGTTTAAGATTTAGCGTTCATCGCTAATCCCTCTGGAATAAGGGTTAATTCGTAGGCGCTTATCAGATTAACACTTGGCCATTTATAGGCGTAGCTGAAGAATGTTGCCTCATTTGGGAATGCTCTTTTTAGTCCATTTTCAACTAAGTAAACGCCCCCATTTATCGAAGACTTTAATAATTGGCCGTCTCTGTAATGAACGTTATAGGTCATAGCGGTGCCGTCTGGTATTGAATTTAATTCGGCATCAGCTATTTTTATTAAATCCGACCATTTATATAAATAACTAAAGAATGTTTGCTCGTCAGGAAAGGCTCGTTTTGTGCCGTTTTTTATAAAATAAACACCTTTTGTAGCTGTTGTCACTACTTTGTTGTCTCTGTAACTAACATTATAAGTCATAGCGGTGCCATCGGGTATTTGGTCAAATTCTGCGCTTTTGATATTAATTACATCCGACCATTTATATAAATAACTAAAGAATGTTTGCTCGTCAGGAAAGGCTCGTTTTGTGCCGTTTTCAATAAGGTACATGCCCTTATTATCGATAGTAACTAGTTTCCCGTTACGATAATTAGCGTTATATGGCATGCTCGGACCATCTGGTATCATTGTTAATTCGCTATTTTTTACGATTATTACATCAGACCATGTGTGCGAATTACTAAAGAATATATCTTCCCTAGGGAAGGCTCGTTTTGTGCCGTTTTCTATGAGATAAACGCCCAAGTTCGCAGCTGCAATTATCTTGCCGTCTCTAAAATGAACATCATATTGTATGCTTGATCCATCTGGTATCATTAATAATTCGTAGTCGCTAATGCTTATGATATCCGACCATTTATACCCATATATGTTAAATAGATCTTCACTAGGGAAGGCTCGCTTGGTGCCATCCTGTATCAAATAAACGCCTTTGTTTGGTGCAGTAACTAAATAATTATCTCTGTAATGGGTATTGTACGCTATGTCAGTTCCGTCGGGTATTGAGCTAATTTCGTCGCTGCTAATCGTTAATACGTCTGACCACTTATACGAATAACTTAGAAATATCGTTTCGCTAGGAAATGCCCGTTTTTCGCCATTCTCGACCGTATATACGCCTTTTGATTGAGATGTTATTAATCGTCGATGTGTAGATCCAAACCAATCTGAAAAATATAAATAAAAATTACGATTACCGTGAGCACTACAGCTATTGCCGTCTCCATATCCGGCTGCAAGAGCCTCTGCATTCGGTTGATAAGGAGTGTAGTTATATAGGGCCTGGGTTGAACGATTCTTGATGTAGACGTTTGAGCCACCACAATACGAGGCTGGATTGTATAGTATATAGTTATTTCCAGTCTCGTATGGCGTATACCAGGTTGGAGAGTCATTTAATATCGCCCTAAACATCCTAGCGGCATTGCGAACTTGGTTGGTAAAACCGTAATATTGGCTGTCGCACGCAGCGCCGTCGGGGCATCCGTATCCGGTTGCTGATCTATATTGACGGGCATCTGGCCAGTCGTCAGTTACTAGACCTTGCTCTTTTTGGAGTAAAACAATTAATACTTGCGGGTTGATCTGGTATTCTTGGGCTGCGTCGTAGATTATTTGGGCTGAACTTTTACCGTTTTCTTGAAGATCTTTTAAACAGGTTAATGGAAGTGTTTGACCTATGCTAATAATGTAGTTTGCCCTTGAAGTTGGCGTAGAACCGTAGGTGCCCCAGGTGTCGCATACCGGAACCTTGCTATTTAAAAAGGTTTGTATCTGCGTGACATTCATAGATTTTGAATATGTAAAAACTATATCATCGATAATATTTCCAGCATCAAAACCTACAACCGGGCTGGCATAAGATTGACTCGGCAGTAAGATGGCTGACGCTATTATAGATAGTGTGATTGCTATCTTGATGACTGTATTTTTTTTGAAATACTTCATATTACTATTCCAAGGTTAGGCTATCTTTTATAACCGATTCCTTACCGCTAATCGTTACGGTTAGTTCTACCTGCCATGTTCCGGTGCTAAGTTCGCTTTTGTTTATATTAAAGTCTTTACAAGTTGAGGTGCTTGGTAGCGCGTATGTATCGGACGTTTTAGTGACGACCGATAGGCCTTTTGTGAGTATTAATTTGCAAGTTCCGTTATTCGTCGTGGCGCCACTGATAACACTACGAATACTAATAGGATTGACTTGTGTATTTATTGATGTTATCGATATGCCGAGCTCGTTGTTTGCAACGGTGTCGTTAGGCTTTTGAGCATCTCCAGCGGCTTTTTGGTCGGTCGTTGGTGGATTGTTGTCGATTATTACGACATTACCGGGATTAGAGGTAGTTTGTGGTTTAATCGATTTATTTTGAAGATAATTTATTACAACACTAGTGCCGACTATTATCAGTATTAAAATCGATAAAACTATAGCTACTGCCAATATTTTTGGTTTTGAATTTCTTTTTGATTTTATATTTGACTTCACGCATCTATTATATCAAAACTTAACCATTTTGAGTAAAGTGTTGGTTATTTAGCCTGTTATAATAGCATTAGATTGGTATTAACTATTAAATCACGTGAGGATTGCCGGATTATGAGCAAAAAAATCAAGATAATGCATATTATCAACAACCTCGAAATTGGTGGGGCTGAGAAGATTTTAGTTTTGCTTTTAAATGAACTATCGAAAAGAGCTGATTTGGATATTTATCTTGTGTCCATGGAAGGCCATGGTAGTTTAGCTAAGGAAGTTTCAAGCCGGGTACACCTAAAGGAATTTAAATATCGATTGTTCGGGCCACGTTATTTAGGTAGACTAAACCCTGATTTTCGACTTGGCCTGCTTCAATATGTAAAATCAATTAAACCCGATATTATTCACGGTCATTTAATTAGGTCTGAAGATATTGCAAAGGTTCTTGGCGGCTTAACTAATACGCCGGTTATCACGACATCCCACGATATGTTAATTTTTCCAGGTTTAAAGACGAAGTTTTTGAATCGTTATGTTTCAAAAGCCGTTGCCGTTTCTAGTGCAGTTGCGAAACACCTAGAATCGGAATATGAGATTGAAAACGAGAAGATTGAAGTTATCCCGAATGCAATAGAGATTGAATTGTTTGAAAAAGGTAAGAAAAAGTTTGATATAAATAATCCTGTATTTGTCTATATAGGTCGTTTACTCGAGAGCAAGGGCATTGAAGACGCGATTAGGGGTTTAGCTAAATTAAAAGGTGAATATCCAACGATGAAATTTCTTATCTATGGTAAAGAGGTTTTTGAATCTTATAAAAAGCATTTAGATAAAATTATTGCGGACAATGATTGGGGTTTCGTTAAATTTATGGGCCGAACCGAGGATGTTCCGGCAGCACTTCGAACTGGCGATGTGTTTATTTTGCCATCGCAGACTGAGGGTTTTGCAATCAGTGTTCTTGAGGCAGCTGCGGCCAGTAAACCTATCATCGCGACCGATACTGGGGCTATTGGTTTAATGGTTAAACAAAACAAATCTGGCATATTTATCGATTGGCATGCGCCAGAGCAGATTTATTGGGCAGCTAAGAAGATTTTAGATGAAAATTTGGTGGAATCTTATGGCAAAGAGGCAAATAAGATAGCAAAAAACTCTTTTGACATTAAAGACGTTGAAAAATCTTATTACGATTTATACGTTAAGCTTGCTTCTAATAGAGATTAATCGTTATAGCCGTTTGGGTTTTGACTTTGCCAGCGCCAAGCGTCCATGCACATATCGTGAATAGATTCTTGGGTTTTCCAGCTAAGCTCCTGCAAGGCTTTTTCTGGGTTGGCGTAGAACTCTGGCAAATCGCCGGTTCGCCTGGGTTTGAATGAATAAGGGATATTGCATCCTGTTGCTTGAATGAAAGCATTGACCATTTGGAGCACCGAAGTGCCAGCACCTGACCCTAAATTATAGGCATTGTAGCCATCTTTGGCTTTTTCGAGTGCCGCTAAGTGGCCTTTGGCTAGGTCAACTACGTGAATGTAATCTCGGACGCAGGTTCCATCAATCGTGTCGTAATCGTTTCCGAAAATTGATAGTTCGGGTAATTTACCAGATGCTACTTGCGATATGAATGGCATGAGATTATTTGGGATACCTGTTGGATTTTCGCCAATTAGTCCGCTTTTATGTGCGCCAACCGGATTAAAGTAACGGAGGATTGTGAATGTACCGTTTGGATGCTGGACGCTGTAATCTTCGATGATTTGTTCAACCATGTATTTTGTTCGTCCATACGGGCATGTAATATCTTGACCAACCGTACTTGTTTCGGAGTAGGGAATTGGCGCTGAGCCATAAACGGTTGCCGAAGAACTAAAAACTAGATGTTCGACATTATGTTTGTTCATTGTTTCTAGCAGACTAAGTGTGGCGTCGATGTTATTTCGATAATAGAGTAGGGGGTATTTTACAGATTCGCCGACGGCTTTTAAACCAGCAAAATGAATTACAGCGTCGAAAGAGTTTTCGCTAAATATCCTATCGAGGGCTTCATTATCTCTGACGTCGTTTTCGTAAAAAGGAATTTGTTTACCTGTGATTTGTTCGACCCTGCTTAGCGATTCTTTACTGCTGTTTGATAGATTATCTACAACGACAACTTCGTAATTGTTTTCCAGCAGTTCAACTATTGTGTGTGAGCCGATATATCCTGCGCCACCTGTGACTAATATCTTCATGCTTTGAATTATAACATTTTATTCGCCCCGAATCGGTTATAATAGTAGGTGATAAGAGGTAGTTTATTAAGATTTTTAGCGTCAAACTCGATAAATGCACGAAGTCTCAATTTGAAGACTTGTTAAGTAAGGCCCTGAAAAACTCGGTTAAAATAAGAATCAGTAAGATTAATCCTGAATTTTTACAAAGATCCCTGGGTGACGAGGAATACGTCAATTTACTAAATAAATCAGACATCAGTATTGTTGATGGGCGCGGCGTGCTGTGGGCGGCTAGATATCTGACTTTACCAATCTCTAGCAATGGTGCCATTAGACGGCTCCAGGCTGTTTGGCAGATGGTTTATAGTGGCGCGGCGATTGTTTTTAATCCGAAATTTGTTGCGTATCCAATACCCGAGGCTATTCCTGGGCTAGAGGCTTTTAGGGCGGTTATTGAAGTTGCGATTAAGAATAAAGTTGGCGTGTTTTTATTTGGGGCTAATCCAAAATCAAATAAATTAGCCGTTAAAAACCTGAAAAAAGAGTTCCCTGATTTGATTATTTCTGGTAGCCTAAATGGCTATGATTTTCAGAAGGATAACGGAATAAATGTCGTTGGTGAGATAAATAAAACTGATGCAAGGGTGCTAATCGTGGCGCTAGGGTCGCCAAAACAAGAGCGGTGGATTGATGATAATATCGATAATCTAAAAAGTATCAAAATTGCAGTTGGCGAAGGCGGAACGCTAGATCGGATTGCTTATCCGGCGCAGAAAGCTCCGAAGTTTGTTAATAAAATTGGCCTAGAGTGGTTATGGCGTTTGGCATTTAATAAGAGTCGAACTGAATCGCGAAACCGTTTCGGTCGTTTCTGGAATTCTGTGCCGCTGTTTATTCATGAAATTGTTAAATGGAAGGTGAAAAATGGTCAAACGAAAGCTTAATTTATTCGATGGGTTTGTAATTTTGGCAGTTGCCTTGCTAATTGGTATAGGTTTAGTTGCGATGTCAAATAAACCATATCTGGGCGATAAAAATGTTTTGGTAGAAGTCAGGTTTTCAGATACTGCGGCGATTAGCGCCTCTTTAGCGGCCGTAAAAGATGAAAAAACAGTATTTTATAGTGGTACGAAATATTCAGTTAATCAAGTCTCTTATCGAACGGAACTTGATGCTGAGGGACAAATAAAATATCTTTACGTGACCGTTGAAGGTTTAGGTAAAATAAAAGATAACGATTCGATATTTGAAGGTCAGCGAATTTTTGATAATCAAAAGGTAGAGTTAAGGGGTGATTATCAGCTGCAAGGTGTTGTTACGGATTATCGCTATGAAAATTAGCCAGGTTATTAAAAGGTCGCAAACGGCTAAGCTGATGAGCTGGCTATTTGTCGATAAAGATAATGACGTCTTTGAAAATTCAAAATTGATACAGTTTTTGTCGAAAATATCGAATGAGAAGTTAGCGATCATCTTTTTGGCGCTGTCTTTTGTCTGCTTGTGGTATGAATCGTTTTTTTCTAGTGTTGGCATTCGGTTTGTTGAAGGGTTTAATTTTGCAATAATTTTTCTGTTTTTGTCATTTATTTTTTGTGATAAAAAAAGGCTAAAACTAACTAAAGCGATGACTTTTTTGCTGCTTTTTGTCATGGTTTTGCTGATCTCTGGACTTTGGGCGGGGATTTGTGGCCTTGCGATAGCTATGATTATTAGCGGAATATTCTTGTTTTGTCAGTTTGTATTAGCTTTTGTTATTAGCTCGACTTTTAGGGCAAAAAATACTGTTATTAATCTGTTGTTATTAATTTCCATACCACTTTTATTGGTTGGATGCTATCAGGGTTTGAGCGGTCAGACGACTTCAAGATTGTGGGTTTCTACGGCCGAAAACTTAGTCCAAGCTAGGGCTTTTGGATTCTTTGGAAGCCCAAATATACTTGGCGGGCTAGCGATGATTACGGTAATTATTGCCGTATCCAAGTTCTTGAGTTTAAAAAAATGGTGGTATTTGGTTTACGGAATTATAGCCTTGCTGGCTTTGGTTTTGACATTTTCACGCAGTGCTTGGATTGGGTTAGGCGTTGGAATTGCAGCCGCGCTATTAATTAAAAATTGGAAGCTAATTTTTATCAGTCCTTTGGTATTATTGGCTTTAATAGTACCTAGTATCAAGCAAAGAATTTTTGTTTCACTTAGCCAAAGTTATATGATTGACGCGGCTCTGGATGGGCGAGTTTGGTCGTTTAATACAGCCATGGAGATATTTAAAACTTCACCGATTATTGGGACTGGCCCTGGGACTTATGGTGGTCAGACTGCAATTTATTTTAATAGCCCGGTTTATTTGCGGGGAATACAGAATGGCTATGTGGCTTTGCCTTATACCGATAATCAGTGGCTACAGATTGCAGTCCAGACGGGGATTTTAGGCCTTATAACTATTGTCGGTTTCTTTATCAGTCATCTGGTAAATAACTTGAAACGATATTTTAAAACGCATGAATATTTATATTTAGGAGTTGTCGCGGCAACGATTGCATTATTAATTAACGGCCTTTTCGCAAACGTTCTGGAGTTCGGAGCAGTTTCGATTTTGGGCGGAGTATACTTAGGTTTAGGAAATTATCATGAATAAAATAATAAAAAAGAAAATAGCGATTCTATATAGCGGCGGCAAGAACTTCGGTGGTATTGAGCAATATTTATTAAATTTGTTTGCAAATTACGATAAAGATTTAGTTGATCTGCATCTGTTGTCGCTAGGCGAGTGGCCGGTTATTGATAAGCTACGCGATTTAGGTTGTGAAATCAATGTATTTAATGGCAAAAGGGTTAGTTTAAAAACAATTAAGCAAATTGGGCTGTATTTAACGAAGAATGACTTTAATTTGTTAGTCTCGCAGGGGACTGTCGCTAATGCTTATGCGCGGGCGATTTCGCTGATTTATAAGATTCCAAATTTAGTCACCGTTCATTCGACTCAATCAGGGGATTATTCAAATTTAGCCGTTCGAGCTGCCTTCGGTTTAGTAGAATTTACGACGCGTTTTCCAACTGCTGGCTATATTGCTGTTTCGAAGTTTTTGAAAGACCAAATGGTTAAATCTGGTATTTCGGATAAAAAAATCAGTGTAATTTATAACGGATTGGATTTTCCGTGGGCAAAGCCACGGGCTCATAAACGACTAATCTTAGGCAGCGTTGGGCGTTTACATCCAGTAAAAGGCTACGATTTGTTGATCGAGTCATTTGCTAAATTGAGAAATGAGCGTTTGCGACTGCGGATTGCTGGTGCGGGCGAAGAACTTGGAAAATTACAGGCGCTGGCGTTTGAAATGGGCGTTGAAAAACGAGTAGAGTTTGTTGGCTATCAACCTGATATTTATAAGTTCTTAGATTCGGTTGATGTATATATTCAATCGTCAAAGAGCGAAGGATTTGGGCTGGCGGTGGTGGAGGCCATGTCGCAAGGTATACCTGTCGTTGTCACTCCGGCTGGAAGCTTGATGGAAATCGTAGAGGATAAAAAAACTGGCTATATTTGCCCAGAGTTTTGCGTTAATACTTTAGCAAAAACCATTGCCCTAGCAGTTGAGAATTATGAAGATTCGAAACAAATTGGTGAAAATGCCAAAGAGTTTGTTTTAAAGAACTTTGAGGTTAAGAAATGGGCAAAGAAGACCATTGAAAAATATTTGGAGTTTTGCAAATGAAAATAGCATATGTTTTTGCTTATTTTGGCGATGGTGGTACCGAAGATCATGCTACGGTATTAGCAAAAAAAGCTAAAGAATCTGGCAACGAGCCTATCTTTGTGATCAGTAAATATTCCGACAAGGCTATTGAAAAACTTCAAGATTACAAAGTGATCATACTACCGATGGATAGCTCGTATAATCCGTTTTCGGTAATTAAATCGGTAGTTGGTTTAAAAAAGATTATCAAATCAGAAAGTGTTGATTTGGTCCATACCCATATGCCTAGAGAGCAGAGTCTGGCGATTGCGGTGAAGATGATTGGCGGTAAGTTTAAGCTTGTTCGTACTTTTCATCGTCTAGATCATTTTACTTGGAAAATAAAACCCTTCATGCCGCTATTCTTAAAATATACAGATAGGGTAATAGCAATTTCGGACTTAATGACTCGACTTTTGGACGAAAATGGCTGGAAGGGTAGTTATACGGTGGTAAAAAATGGCGTTAAAAAGGTTAACGCCCCTAAGCACGAGAATGCTTTTGGTTTTATTGGTAGACTATCAAAAGAAAAAGGTATTTTGCAATTTATTAAGTCAAATGTCAAGTTATTGCAAGAAAATAGGCTAGTCGTAGCTGGACAAGGTCCAGATTATGAAGAAATTAAAGATTTTTCGAAAAAAAATAATTTAAAAGTCGAACTTATGGGCAGCGTACTTGAAAAGTCTGATTTTTATAAAAAAGCTTCGGTTCTAATCTTACCGTCTAGCCATGAAGTTTTGGCGCTTGTTGTGCTCGAAGCCTATTCTTGCGGTATGCCGGCATTGGCCTTTGATATTGCCCCAAATATTGAGCTGATTAAAGATGAAAATGGCGCTTTGATTAAAGCATATGACTATAAGAAAATGGGCGACGAGGCGTTGAAAATTCTGCATAAAGCCGAAAGTTATAAAAAAACAAATATTGAGTTATATGAATCGAAATATTCGGACGAGATAATGTGGCAAAATACATACAGACTATATAAATCATTATTTAGCAAATAGGATATATGTTAAAATAGATGCAATGATAATTACGCCTAAGTTATTCATCTTGCCACTAATGGCTGCATTAATTACCTTCATTACGATGCCGATAATTAGGCGGCTTTCGCAAAAAGTTGGCGCCGTCGCTACTCCTGGCGGACGCAGAATCCATAAAAACATTATTCCACTTGGTGGTGGAGTGGCTATCTTTTTGGGATTCCTTATCGCTGCCCTATTTTTTAATCGCGCAACACCCGAGATTATCGGTTATTTAATTGGCGCAACGATTATTACTGGCGTAGGTTTTATTGACGATATTATTGAGTTGCCACCGATTGCTAAATTCTTTGGTCAAATCATCGCGGCGCTGGTCGTAATCGCAGCCGGTGTTAGGATAGAATTCGTCGGTAATTTAGGACATGGCAATGATGGTCTTTATTATCTTGGGTTCTTGTCACTTCCCTTCACGTTTTTCTGGATAATTGGCATTACTAACGCCATTAACTTTCTAGACGGTATCGATGGTCTGGCAGGTGGAGTGTCGGGGATTGCGGCCTGGACCTTAGGTGCTGTAGCGCTACTAACCGGACGATATGATGCGGCAGTATTGTGTTTTATGTTGGGCGCGGCGGCATTCGCCTTTTTGCCACATAACTTTAGCGATCATCCAAAACGCAAAATATTCATGGGGGATTCGGGATCGGGATTTTTAGGGTTTAGCTTGGCCGTGCTGTCGATTATGGGAATGGTTAAAGTTGCGGCGGCTTTCTCGATGCTGGTGCCGATTTTAATCTTAGCCGTGCCAATTTTCGATACGGGTTTTGCGATTATTCGTCGATTGCTGGCTGGCAAGAGTCCATTTGAAGCCGATAGGATGCATCTTCATCACCGGATATTAGAAAAAGGTTTTAGTCATAAACAGACTGCCTTCACTATCTACGGCATAAGTATAGTTTTGGGAATCATAGCAATCCTTTCAGTAAAAATAGAGACTACTGCCTCTATAATTATTTTCTCCATCGTGGCACTTGCGTTGTTGATATGTTCTTGGCGACTTGGACTAATCAAAATAAATCGCAAGTAGCTATTTTAAACTAACAAATAAGGAGGTGAATTTTTATGTGTGGAATCGTTGGCTGTGTCGGTAATAAAAAAGCTGCTTCTTATTTAATAAGTGGTTTGCATCGATTGGAATACCGCGGTTATGACTCGGCGGGAATTGTGACGTTGGATAAAAAAGGTGCAACTTTGTGTCGAGCTAAGGGTAAAGTGTCCGAACTAGAGCAAGTTGTTAATAAGATTAACCCAAAAGGTACGATTGGCATTGGCCATACTCGTTGGGCGACTCATGGCGAGCCGTCGGAAATTAATGCTCACCCACACCAGGCGGGCGAGATTTATTTGGTTCATAATGGCATTATTGAAAATTATAAAGAGTTAAAAGTGGGACTAAAAGGCCACAAGTTCGTTAGTCAAACTGATACAGAG